>JADMIO010835455.1_pt1 | contig 14973 bp, 7 predicted proteins | sample 8958161 | NCBI WGS metagenome assembly JADMIO01 (sample SAMN16585339, study PRJNA669376) | soil metagenome | isolation source: Crop rotation soil | place: USA: Cullars Rotation, Alabama | collected 2011 | reverse complement strand
ATCGCGGGCCCTACGTGTACGGTCGCGACATCGACCTCTCGCGGGCGGCGGCGCAGGCCATCGGTGTCATTCGCACGGGATCGATTGCGGTCCGCATCGAGGTGGTCGTCGACGTCGGGCCGGTGCGGCGTGCCGACCGGCGATCGCGCGAACGGCGCGCGGCGGGGTGATCGGGCGCGCGTCAGCTGACGTTTACTCGCCGCAGCCGCGATATGGATCGAGCCCGTGAGGTGGGCGTCCTCGGCGGGGCCGCTCCCGAACGAACTGATCGACCGCGTTGGTACTGCATTTTGATGCCGCGCCAGAGGCGCGAATCACGAGATCTACGAGGTTTCTCACGGACTCCTGACCCCGGGTCACGATACGACACTCGGAACTCGGAAGGGGTGGCCGTGGCAGTGTGACGGCTTCGCCCCCCATGGGCTCGGGGTCGATCGGGCAGCAGATGTGCCGGTCGGCATATGGCGCCGCCCCGTCCCGTCGTGCGACCGAAGAGGAACCCGTTGCGTCTATCCCCGCCCAGGGGAAAACCGCGCATCATGATGCTGCGCTCGCGTCGACGTCGCCTCCCGGTGCGTGCGGCTTCACGCCGCGTTCGGCACCTGCGCGCCATGAAAGTGCCTCGTCACCACCATCGTTGCCGCCGAACAAAAGGAGACCATCCATGCAGTCACAGCACTCCCTTCGCACACCCGCCGTCGCCGGCCGCTTCGCGTTTCTCGCGCTGACCGCGCTCGCCGCGATCGCGCATCCCGGACCCGCGTACGCGGCGGCCGACGCGAAGACGCTCGCCAAATGTCAGGCGGGACTCACCAAGAGCGGCGCGAAATTCGTCGGCAAGAAGCTCGCCTCACTGGCAAAATGCACCAGCGCCGTCTTCAAGTGCATTCAGACCGTGGACGAGACGCCCGACGCCGGCGCGAAGCGGGCGGCGTGCATCACGAAGGCGCGCGCGAAATGCAGCGGCGCGTTCACGACGATCACCGCGGCGCGCCAGGCCTTCGTTGCGGGCGTGGACAAAGCATGCGGCGGGCTCGATCCCGCGCAGATCACCGGGGCCGACGGGCTCGGCTACCTCGGCGCCGATTGCGCCGCGTTCGGCGGGGCGGTCACCGATCTCGCGAGCCTCACCACCTGTCTCGCGAAGCAGCACGACTGCGCCGCAAACGACGCCTTTCAGCTCCAGGTACCGCGCGTGCTCGAGCTCTTGCAGTTCACGCCGCCAGCCGCCCTGCCCATTACCGACGCGGACGCGCTCGTCTGTTTCGACGACATCGGCGGCAGCGGTGCCGACGTGAACGACGTCGTCCTCGGGAAGTCGGTCGCGAAATGCCAGGCGGCGGTCGCGAAGATCGGCACGAAGCTCACGAAACAGCGCCTCGGCGCGCTCGGCAAGTGCGTCGATGCGCTCTTCACCTGCTCCGCGACCAAGACCGGCAACAATCTATTCACGTGCAACACCAAGGCCCAGAAGGGCTGCACGACGGCCTTCGACAAGACGGCAGACGCGAGTGAGGCGGCGAAGACGGCCGTTGCCAAGGCGTGCGGCACGATCTTCGCCGCGTTCCTCGCACCGACGGGCGGAAACCTCCAGCAGCTCCTCGCGAGCACCGCGACGCTGCCGCGCGTCGGCGGCATCTGCTCGTCGCTCACGACGATCGCCGACTACGAGCTCTGTCTCACGGCTCACCTCCTCGGCATCGCCGACGATCTCGTGAGCTTCGAGACCCCGCGGACCGACACGCTGCTTTCCGCCGTCGGGTGCAGCACGACGAGCTGCACCGGCTCGGTTCCGACCCCGAACCCGACGCCGGGTCCCGAGACGCCGGGGATCACGAGGATTCTCGACGCGAGCGGCGACGGCGTGCATCCCTTCAACAACGCGGTCAACGTCGCCGCCGATGGGTTGGGCAACGTCTACGCGGTCGGGCGTGACAGCGACAACGCGTTCAAGGTGTCGGCCGCGGGCGTCGTCACGCAGATCATCGACGCGACGGGTGACGGCCAGGGTCATCAGCTCGACGCCCCGAGCTCGGTCGCGGCGGCCCCGAACGGAACGGTCTACGTGAGCGGGAGCGAGCAGGGCATCTTCAGGATCACCCCCGCCGGCACGATCACGCACATCCTCGCCGAGACGGGCGACGGGAATCCCATGCATCCCTTCGGCGGGGGGAAACAAATGGTCGCGCTCGACGACGGTACCGTCTACGCGGCCGGCGGCTTCAGCTCCAACGCGTACAAGGTCTCCCCAGGCGGCGGCGCCACGCAGCTCCTCGACTTCAACGGCGACGGTCTCGGGCACGAGGCGGACGACACCTTCGGCATCGCGCTCGATACGAACGGCAACGTCTTCGTGTCGTCTTCGTCGAACGCGTACGTGTTCAAGATCGCCCCCGGCGGGTCGATCACGACGGCGGCGACGCCGGCCGGCGACGGTACGCACCCCATCGACGAACCATGGGAGCTCGCCACGTTCGGCACCACGCTCTACATCGGATCGGAGTTCAGCGACTCGGTCTTCAAGGTGCTCGCTGACGGCACCATCACGCGCATCCTCGACAAGAACGGCGACGGCGCCGGCCACAAGCTTTTCGGGCCACGTAGCGTCGCCGTCGATGGAGCCGGCAACGTGTACGCCGGTAGTACCGGCACACCCTACGTGTTCCGGATCACGCCCGGCGGCGTCATCACGACGGTCATCGGTCCGGACGGCGACGGGAAGGGCCACACCCTCGTTTCGACGAGGAGCGTCGCGGTCGGCCCCCAGGGCCAGATTTACGTGACGGGGAACAGCGACATCTTCAAGGTCGTCCTGCCCTGACGATCGGGAGGGACCCGAATACCGGTCCGGCGCCCTCCCTTCGAGCTCCGCGCGACGATGAGCCTCTCCGTGCAAGGCCGCAAGCGGCGCGGGTGCGCCGCGCGCGCTTGGTGTCGCGTCTCGGCGCGGAGGACGACGCGCCCATCGTGGGGCGGGCGTCGATGCTGCTCGGCGGCTGACGGCCGCGATCGCTCCGTCCGTCGCGGCGATCTGCCGACACACCGGGCTCCACCAGGCACCTGGAAGGTCGGCCGCTACGTCCGAGAGCCGCTCGCCGCCTCCGAAACGGAGACGGTCCCATCCGGGCAATAGCGATCGCCCACCAGCGCCAGAAGGGCCGCGCTCCCGGCCTGACGCCGAGCCGCCATTCGATTGCGTGCGGGGCAGGGCCGAAGGCGTCAATCGTGCCGTCGTGAATGCCGTGCAGATGGTGCGCCGCACAGACGGTCGTACGATTGACACGCGCGTTGTCGCCGCCGCGCGAGCGGAAACGGATGTGGTGGTCGTGCAGGTTCCGCCGCGAGCTGCACGCCGGCACCGCGCAGCTATGCATTCGAACAGGAGCATGCACATGGCGACGACGGAAACGGCAATCCTCGCAGGTGGGTGTTTTTGGGGCATGCAGGATCTCATCCGCAAACAGCCCGGCGTGATCGCCACGCGTGTCGGATACAGCGGCGGCGACGTTCCGCATGCGACGTACCGCAATCACGGCTCGCATGCCGAAGCGATCGAAGTGGTCTTCGACCCCGCCAAGCTCTCGTATCGAGAGCTCCTCGAGCTCTTCTTCCAGATCCATGACCCGACGACCAAGAACCGCCAGGGGAACGACCGCGGCACCTCGTATCGGTCCGGGATCTACTATCTGTCGGACGAGCAGCGCCGCGTGGCGGAGGAAACGGTCGCCGACGCGAACGCCTCCGGTCTCTGGCCCGACCCCGTCGTGACCGAGGTGCAGCCCGCCGGTCCGTTCTGGGAGGCCGAGCCCGAGCATCAGGATTATCTGATGCGCAATCCGGGCGGGTACACGTGCCACTTTCCGCGGCCGCATTGGAAGCTGCCGCGGCGGGTGAGCGCGCGGACGGGCGGTGAGACGGCGACTCGGTTGAACCCGTCCGAGTAGGTGACTGCCGGTCAGTCCCGGCCGGACCGGTCGCCTCGACGCTGGCTTCCGGGGAGTCGCGACGATCCCTCCGGAAGCGTGATCGCGGCTCTGGAGCGATGCAGCCAGACCCATTCCTGCTTGTGCGTCAGGAAGAAGCGTTCGATTGTCGCGTGTGGCGCTCCGTCACGGCGTCTGCAGGCCGCCGACCAGAGGGCCAGCCCGGCGACGGCCGGCCCTCCATAACTACTACCGACTGCTGATAGGACTACGAATCGCGCAATGTCGCGATCACCGACCCGATGTAGGACGGGTCGGTTCCAGGCAGGAAGTAGAAAACCCCCCCGTGCCCGTTGCTGGCGTGTACGACGGCATCCGTCTCGTCCGGCGCCGCACCAGATTTGGGATAGATTTTGCCCATGAACGCGTAGTCCTGGGCGTCGATGTCGTTGCCACCGAGGATCGGGTCGCCGTTCTTCGTGATCTCCCCGGGGAGCTGATAGCACATGATCGAAACGGAATCGGCAGTGATGGTGCCGATGAGTGAAGACTCCTCGAGCGGCGTGAGCACCTGCGCGATCACTTCATCTCTCGACCACCCTTGCGTCGCCATGAAATACTCGATCGCCTTTTCGCGATCGATCAGCTCGACGAGCTGCTTTCGCATGTGCTCGTGCGGACACCCGAGGGTGTGCCCCGTTTCGTGGCGAATCACACGGTTGAACTCGGAGGGCTCGGTGTGCATCGTGAACCCTTCGAGGTTCATCGTCTGTTCGTCGGGGGAAATGAGCTTGATGTCCGTCCCGACGTAGGACCAATACCCTCCCGCGCCGCGCGAGATGCGGACGTCGGCATCGCCGTTCGTTTCGGTGAACAGCACGTCGGCGGTCCGGCTCCACGCGTTCATGTGCGAGAGGATCCGAGTCCGCAGCGCCTGTTCCGTCGACTCCATGAATTTCACGGTGAGACGAACGTGGCCGGCCTTCCAGTACTTGGACGTGACGACGGCGATGCGTTCGGCACTTGGGGTGAATCCCGGCATCAGGCCGGCGAGGCGCTCGACGCGAGGGTGGTTGACTGGATTGATGCGAACCGCGTTCTTGGCCGCTTCGACCCACATGTGCTGCGGCAATCGTTTCGGTGTGCAGATGCGTGCGACGGGCATGGGAAGCCTCCTGTTCTGCTGGGTGACGAGCGCACGCGCGCCCGGCAATCGACGTCGCGAGTGACGTCCGATGGAAAGACTCTCGGTGCGAAGCTCTTCATCGCTTCTCTATGGCCTTCGTAAGCGCAGCGACGTACGCGGGGTCGGCGTCGCGCGCGAAGTAGACGACACCACTTTCGGCTGGGCGCTTCTTGGGCTCGTCTGAGGCCGCGCGACGGCCGGCATGAACGCGCTGGAGCACGTCGCCCCACGTGCCCTGTTCGCCCCTGGTCGCCCAGAGAGCGCGACCATCCCGCGTGGCCGCAAACTCGCGGCACTCGGCGTGCCGGCGCTCGTTCGTGACGCTCTTCAGGACCGCATAGCGAACCACGCCGTCGGGCCCGACGATCACCGTGGAGCCTCCGTAGAGGACCATCTGCTCGTCTCCGCCGGGTAACCGAATCTCTTGGACGATCTCGGCGATGAGATCGAACAGCACTTGGCCGTCCGGACCCACCCGACGAGCCGTCCGGATGGACTCGATCGTCGGTTTCCGAACCCGTGTCCCGTCGGGTTTCGCGAGCCCGAATAGCTGAAGGTTCGCTTCCTGGGTCACGAAGCTGCCGAGCGCGTTCGCTTGGTCACGGAGCTCGGCCGGGTCGGCGGCCAATGCCGGGTCACCGGCGAAATGGAGCCGCGCGTAGTGTAGCCGTTCGATCTCCAGCGTCCTCGGAGGCGGCCGCCACTGGAGAGAGTCCTCTGCGAGGTTCCGAACGTTTCGCGGGAAGATGCCGCGCCGGCCGAAGGCGTCGATCAGAGCCTCACGATAAGCCCACGGATCGTCCGGAACGAGATCGCTGTCGGCGGTGATCATCGCCCGGAGATAGTCGCCGAACTCGAGGTCGACGGGCGGACAATAGTCGATCGCGCGAATGCAGAGATTCAAGATCTGGCTCGCGAGCTGACTTGCCTCGGTGGCGAGCATGTCGTGTAGGACGCTGGGCCACGTCTCGACCGACGTCGTTCCAGCGAGGCGGAGATAGCGCTCGGCCTTGCGCTGAAAGAGCGTGCAGAATGCTTCGAACACGGCCGACACGAGCACCGAGCCGAGCTGGTGGATCTCCAAGTCCGGCTTGTACCGTCGAGGAGCGGCACCTTCTTCCGGGATGTCGATCGCGGAACGCAACGGGCGGAGTGTCCCGCGCGATTGCGTCGTATAGCCGAATTGGGTCGCCAGCCCGCCGACGATCTGCGCGCGGTCGAGCCGCGTGCCCCAACGTCGTAGGGCGGCCGCGACGATGTCGCGGTATGCGAAGTGCTGGAAAATCGCTACCAAGTCGCCGAATGCTTCATGGAACGCCAGGACGTCGGAGCGCATCGGAACGAGGAAGTACGGTCGCAACCCGTCGAGCAGGGCGTGGCTCACCTCGTGTGCGACGATGTCGTGGGAGAGACACGTGAACACCCACCCGTTGGGGGGATTCTTGGCGTCGATGTTGTCTGGGGCTTGGTAGTACCCGAATCGAACCTCGCCGTTCGTCCGCGAATAGTAGGCGTTCTCGTCCACCATGCCGTGGGGCACGAGGCGGAGGCGCAGCCGTCCCGGCGTACCGTCGTCCTTGAGCGGCGGGCCCGCGCGGTCGAACCCCCAAGGAACGTCTCGGCCCAGCGCCGCCTTGAACGCTGCATAGACGGTGCTCGAGACCGCGTAGACCATCTGCTGATGAAATCGTGGGTCGGAGGGTGACGGATCTCGTCCGCTGCGGACGATGGTCTTCGGGTCGTCGAGGTCCACACTCGCGTAGCGGACGCCACGCTCGCCGTCGGTATTGTCGACCTCGAAGAGTCGCCCGACTGGACCAGGCTCCAAAGGCTCGTAAGGGACGTTCACCACGGCGACCGCGCCCTCGAGCTTCGGTTGAGAAGGATCGAGGGTGTAGACCCTGAGCGGCCGGTAGATCGGATCGTCGCGCCGACGGTCGTACGGTCGCACGCTCGCGGCGCGCGCGATGCCCGGCCCGAGAAGCCAGCCGTTCTCGCTCGAGCCGACGGCGCCACCGCGCCGAACGTCACCGCCTTTGTCGTGCTCCTGGGAAACCTGGACGGTCGCGTCAGGCGAACTGTGTCCGTCCTGCGGCCGATCGCTCACGGCGGGGTACCGAGGTGCGCGAGCTGTCGCGCCAGCATCTCCGCCGTTCCTTCCGGGAAGTACGCGGGTTCGTCGCGCAGCAACGAGCGATAGTGCGTGCAAATAGCGATGAACTGGAACCACATCTCTGCGTCTTCGCCGAACGGGCCGGGATCGCTCCGTTGGGTTACCATCGGCTCGAGGCTGAGGTGTCGGTGCGCGATCTCCACACCGAGATCGTCGCGTCGAATCCGCGTGCCGGGACAGCTGCAATTCCCCAGGCGATCGACGTCTCGATGGAACATGAGAGCGTCGTCCGCGAGATGGAACCTCGCTTGAAGACGCGCAATGACCTCGACCGTCGCATCCCGCTGCGCACTCGTCAGGCTCCGGCCGTCGTCGTTGAAGTTTCCGACGATCGTGATCATGAAGGGTCCGGAGTCGCGCTTCCCGTTGCGCCAAGGGATGCTGCACGGTGGACGATTCCAGTCGCGCCCCGTCCAGAGCTGCCCGGCGGGATCGATCGTCAGATGCTGCGCAATATCGCTCCAGCCCAGCTGGAGCGTGGCCGTGTGCCACAACACTCGGAGCGTCGAGACTCCGCGCCATTCCTCGGCGTCCGGTCGCCATGTGTGATGCAGGTGGATCCCGTCGAGGCGTCGCTCGAACGGAAAGCGTGACAGCAGACGCGCGAATTCATCGAGACTCAAGCTCTGGAAGGGAGGGGGCATCTCGTTCGAGGGCGATAATCGGTTGCCTCGGGATAGCGCGGACGGTGCTTCGGTCAACACGATGTCGCGTCGGATTCCGACCGGAATGCGAGATAGTTGCACCATTCCGAGACAACCCGAGCCCACTCACCCGGCGTGATACGAGCCACCGACAGGGAATAGACCGCCCGCGATCTTCGAGAAGGTCCGCGCCGACGGCCGCTGCTCGTCATGATCGCCTACCGCGAGCTGCGCGACGCCTCAGGTTCCGCGCGGAACGTATCGCTCGAGGATCGCGCCCGCCGTCGCCGGTCGACGTGCAGTCCGGGGTCGCGTCAGGTAGGCGGCGGTGCGGTTCGCGTTTAGCGCCTTGTCCAACGCCGTTTATACGATACCGCTGATGTCTGATCGTTACCGATGGCGGCTGAACAACCACGTGTAGCCGTGAGGGTCGGCCGGGGGTCGGCTGAAACGCGGACTGCGATAGCCTATCGTCCTTCGGATCGGTGGCACCTGTTCGTCTCAGAAGCCAGCAGACTTTCGGCCTCTTGCAGGTAGGGATTCTCTCTGTCGACGAGCTTGCGTGCTTGTTCAATGCGTTTCGTCGCTTCGGGTAGTAGCGCGCAACCATCCTTGGAGGTCGTCGCATCGGCCTTCAGCAGCGTCTTGGTCCAATCTACGTACACGTAGCCTTCGCTCGGGGCATCCAGGGCAGCATCCGCGTGGTGCTGCCTCGCCGCGTCGAAATCCCCGAGCTCTGCGTACACTCTGGCCAGGTTGTTCTCGGACTCCCAGAAGCTTGGATCCAACTCCGTAGCCAGAGCGAACGCGCGTTGCGCATTACGCAAGCCGCTGAGCTTCTCGTCCTTCTTCGTCGCCTTCCGAGCGATCGACTCATAGCTCCGACCCAGGCCGTTGTGCGCATATGCGGAGCGCGGTGCGTCGAGGATTGCCTTCCTGAACTGCGTCAAACTCTCCGAGGCTTCACCTTGGCCTCGTTCCCACGAGTCGCGTAGTGTGATGCCGAGATTCAGCTCGATCTGTGCCCGCAGATCGGGAGCCTCGACGGCCCTGTCATGCAATCGTTGCAGCGCTAGGTCGTATTGCTGGCGCGCTATGGCCAGCTGCGCTGCTCCATCAGGACCACCGCTCCTGCGGTACGCGATCAATCCCTTCGACAATTCGACCCGCGCGAGAGCGATTTGATTACCCACGCGCTTCGCAGTCGTCTCCGCCGCGCGCAGGCTTACCTCTGCCTCCTCTAACTTTCCGAGCCGCACCTGCTGGTCGGCAATCTGCAGCATGGAGTCGAACGACCCCGGGTCCACGGACGCTGCATAGAGAGCGGACCCCTCTGCAGCGTAGTCGCTGCGCTCTAGCAATTTGACCCAACGTTCGAGCGACTTCGCATGGCGGCGTGGATCTGTCGTCGTAAGCTCCGCGCAGCGCGCGGCAGCGGCCTCCGCACGCGCCAGCTTTCGCGCCTGCAGGTCGTCGACTCCCGGATCGGGCGACCAGACGACCAGATGAATCTGCGAGAAGGCGCAGGGGTCTATCGCTTGGAGTACGCCGGCTGCCGCATCGGCAACCAAATCGTCCCATTGTTGCTTCTTGACAGCGTATGGTCTCGTTCTGACGATCTCGCCGTTCTCCAGATCCAGCCGTAGTTGAACTCGCTCGGGACATCCTCCGTCGCATTTCGCTTCAGGGTCGGCCGCCGCTGCACATTCGAATGCCCCCTTCACCGCCTGCGCCGGCGAATAGGGTAGGATGCTCCGAACGTAGTCGACGACGTCCCGAACCGAGATCTCCCCCAGCTTGACCGTCGGAGGTTCCTTCCGAAAGCGGACGGTCGGGCCGGCCTCGTTCGCCGATCCGGTGAGGCGCTGCAGGCGGGACATCTCGGTGGCGAGGCGCTCACCGAGATCGGTGGGTATCGCCTGTCCTTTGCACGCATCAATCTGCGCGATCTTATCAACGTACAGCACGTCGGTGCGGAGCTGTTCGTACACGATTGCGAGCGCCAATAGCGCGAGCACAGCCATGATGGCGTTAGCGAAAAAGTTGCGAATGCCCTCCGCAACGTCGCCGATCGTCGTCGCGAAACGCCGCAGGCGCCCACCTTCATTCCCGTTTCCTGCCAACCGCGAATCCTCCCCCGAGCGTAGTGACGGGCGGCCTTACCAATCGCTGAGGAGTCGTCAACACCGCTCTGTGGATTTGCGGCTCAGTCGGCTCGTTTTGGCGCAGGAATTCTGGAGCGCCGCGCTGCATGCGCGGTCTCGCCTTCTATGAGCGACCACGAGATGCTCCCGCAGAGAAAGGAACTTCGTGATCCCAGACTTCACGAGGAGCGGGGGTCCGGATCTCGCCGAGAACCGCCTCAGCGTAAAGACCACCGCCGTCGGACGCGCGATGGTTGAGCAGCCCGGCGAGGCCTCGTGGTACGGCACCTGGCACCACGGGAAGGCGACCGCGGCGCGCGCTTCGACGCGCGCCTTGACCGCCGCTCATCCGACGCTGCCGCTCGGAACCCGGACGACGGTCACCCACCTCGCACCCGGCGGGTCGGACGTTGTCGTCTTCAACGAGCGCGGGCCCTATGCACGGTCCCTACATCGACCTCTTGCGGGCGGCGACTCAGGCGATCGTCGTCATTCACACGGATCGCCTACGTCCGCATCGATGTGGTCGTCTGATCGGACGAGCCGTCGATGCCAATTCACGCGCGGCCATACCTGGTGACGACGGAAACCGCGACTCTCACGGGTGGGCGTTTTTGGGCATGCAGGATCTCACCCGCAATCAGCCCGGCGCGACAGCCGCGTATCGGTACGTGACGGCAGAGCGAGGGCACCGCGCCGCTGCGGGCAACGCCAGCGCTGCGAGTCTCGCGACGGTGAAAAACACCGTCGCGGGACTTGAGGACTCGGCTGCCGCGAATCTCGAGAAAGCGCTCGGGGAGCGATGTCTTGCTGCTCACCGACGAGACGGAAGCCCTAGTGCGAGTGTCGAAGTGGACTATCGCGTTTTGTACACGATAGGGCACGGTAGCGGTGGCTGAAGAAAGCCTACGCGTCAACGAATGAACCACCCCAACAGCGCGTAGACGTCCTGACGCAGGCTCGGGAAGTAGGTCGCCAGTGCCACCAGTGAGGGAATCCCCGCGTACGCGATCACCGGTTCCAGGAACGCCGCATCAACCTCGACCTTTCCAGGCACGCGGTTGCTGATCCGGCTGAGGATCTCGTTGGTGTCCATGGTGATCAGCATCGTCGTGACGACACCAACGAGGCAGCCGATCAAGATCACCATGTGTCCGAGCAAGGCACGTTGGGCAATGAAGGGATATGAGGCGATCGCGAGCAGCATCAAGATGACGGCGATACTCGTTGCTAGCAACATGTTCTTCATGTGGATGAATGCGAAGCTCATGACGGAGGTCAGCATGGTAGCGACGAATTCCTCGCAAAGTGGACGAAAATTATCAGGCGACCGCACACGACGGAAAATAGTTATGGTGTCTGTTTCGTCAGATACTTTCTTGCGGTTGATCTCGGCTATTTTTAGTTCTGCGATTGACGCGTTCTCGACAGGAGCGACGGTCGCGTAGACATAAAGTGCGGCGCGACACAATACCGCGAACGCTTCAGTCTCGATCGCAAGCATTTTCGCCCAGTCGTTGTTCCTTAGGGCGCGCTCCCTATCGTGCTTATCCATGGCGTCGGCTGAAAATCTCTTGAGCTCCCGGCCGAAGCGCACGACGTCCGACGAAGGAATCACGCGAAGAATAGCATGCATCTGCTCCAGGGGCAGTCGAACAGCACCAGCGAACGCCGCCGTGGACGATAGTCGCAAGCTGAAGTGCCGATCGAGTTGCTGCGGAAGCCGATCAAATGCTTCGACTAAAGGCGTCCACATCAGGTACCGCAAAAAGCGCCGGAGACGGATCCAGAGGACAAATGAATATCCAATTCCGTGCGCGGCGAGTGCAAACAAGAGGAGAATCTGTGCCAGCGCTAGGTACTCGAGAGGGGCATCCATGCGCCCCCTAAGCCAATGCCGCCAGATCGTGATCGCAGCGATTACCGCAGCGCTACCTGCAACGAGGACGCTGACGGTCACGCCCCCGACGGGAAACCGAGAGGGGGCGGCCGCTGGTTCGGCGTCGCCAGGTGCCTCCGGATCCTTGCTGACCCTGATCGACGCGCGATCTTCTGGTTGTGGTAGGTATTCGCGCAAGGAAATGGATGTAAGCAAGCTTCGGAGAAGCTGGGCGGCAACGGGCAGTTCTTTTGGGTGGGATGCCCCTCTGTCCAGTGCTTCGCTGATCGGATCGACGAGCCATTCGCGCGGCAACCATTCGCGTCGTGTGTGAGCGACGAACATGGCGGCGAGAGCGGCCGTCAGTAGAAGCACCGGCGTCAGTGGCGTGAGTCCGCTCGCGAGGCTCGTCATCCGTTCGTAGCGGAGAACATCGATCACGCCCACTTCCAACCTCGTATTCCCGATGTAGGCGCAGAGACCCGGCAATCCGAGTGCGGCCACCGTCGCTACGGCGCACAATGCAGCTACCCAGCGAGTCCGGTGCAGGCTTATCGTTGGCGACTTCACGATCGACCAAAGATCGAGCGCCGCGGTTGCCGTCAAACTCATGAGTCCGAGAACGGGCACCACCAGAAGCAGGCGGCTGATCGGACTCCAGGACGGGCCTCGATACAGCTGGAACAGCGCCGTCGCCAAGCCCACGATCAGTGAAGCAAATGTCGCGACTCGAGCGAGTCCCAACCGGCGCTTTTGTCCACGCAAGCGTTTGCACTTCTCCGCGAATAGCTTTTGCGCGTGCGGATCTTTTGGCTGCAGCGGCGGCTCCGGCTGTTGGAGTCGTTCGCACAACGCACGAGGCAACAGGAACCTCGGATGCGGTCGCAAGTCGCCGGCTTCGATCGTGAGCCGCCGGTACCACGCAACGATCAGATAGGCGCCGAACAGGTTCACGAACCATAGTAGCGAGGTGGGCCGCGAAATTCGCGAAGGGGCATTGAGGGGTAAGGGGTTCCCGACAGGGACCTCTACCGGCCAGAGCGCGCTCGCACCGACCACCCCGACCCAAAGGGGTGCGGCGGCTGGGGCCTTGGTCGGGGCTGGGTTGGGTGCGGAAAACACCCGGTGAGCCGCCTCGTACACGCCCGCGGCAGTGCTGTTCCCAAGAGCGACACGGTCAGGTTTGCTCAAGCGCGCGACACGACCACCCATGTCGTAGGACGAAAAGATCCACGTTCCGAACATGTCTTTGGCCAGCTGCGGATGCGTGAAGAGCAAGTCCCACTCGAGGACGAAAATCTGCGCGTTGGGAGTGGCACTTCGCACGCGACCCGCCATGAATCCTACGTCGAGCGCGTTGGTGCCGATGATACCGACCAGTTGCGTGCCGTCGTTGAGTAGCTGCCGCAGCTCTTGGGCGATCGCGATGTCTGTTACATTTCGGGTCAGGCGTGGGAACAGCGGCGGGGGAATGTCCAACGGATCGCGATCGTTCGCGAGGGAGAGCGCCAAGCGTCCCGAATTGTCGAGCTCGAAGGGCGTCGTCGATTGCGTTCCCAGGGTATCCCGCATTTGGCCGATGTGGAGAGGGTATCGGAGCAACGGAATTTCGGGAGTTGCTGTCGCCTGGGGAGAGGGAGCAGACCCGACGGAAGTGAGCTCCGACTTCACTCCGGCGGCGAACTTCGTTCCGGACTCCACGAGCAGTACAGTGTCGTCAGCCGAAGCTTCGAAGCGCTCGAAGACATTCTTCAACACCTGATCGACAGGAAGCGGAATCTGCTCGACCTCTGCGAGACCGCAACGCTCGAGCATTGTCTTCACGTCGCGTCCACTGGCGGCGCCCGTTACGACCCTTGCCGGCTTCTTTGGGCAGAACCAGGTATCACAGGAAGTCGGACAGAATGGAGACGGCACATCGCGAGTGTTATGTGCGCGGAGAGACGCGAGCCCTTGCCGTAGAGATTCAGCAGACCCCGAAAACGTTGGACCAATGATCCTTATGCGTTTCTCAGGGTCGCCATCAGCGATGAGCCAGTACGCTCGTTGCAGGGCTATCCGTAGTGGGTCGGCTTGCACGCCCGTCACCGGGCTCTCTCCGACCAAAAGTACGAGCTTATCGCTCTCCCCCCTCGGATCCCGAAACAGCATGGCTCCGGGCCACACTCGATCGCTACTGTCGCTGCGAGCGACGTGACCGGACTTGCGGGTGGTGAGGTACGGTTTCTTTCTGACTGGCTCCCGCGTGCTGCTCTGCGCCGCCAAGTGCGGATCCATTCTGTCGGATGACTGCTCACCACTGAAGTCCTTCTCGTCCACCCCTTTTCGGATCTCAGTGAAGCGCACGTCGCCTCCTGATCCCCAGGGGAACGAGAAGCGATCCGGCTCGTAGCCAGCATCAACCGCGGCCGAGCGCAGTGCTTCGATGGCCGTATCGAACTGATAGCCGGCGTATGATTCCCAGGGATCCGGAACCAACGCGATCAGAATCTCTCCCGCGCGCGCTTTGAAGAGGTCATTGGGATTGTCGTCTCCTGGCTTCGTCGCATAGTAGCCGCAGAGCAGCTTCGTAATCGGGTCATCCGCGCATGGCTCGCCTCGCTGTGGCGAAACGGCATCGCGCAGCCCCTTCGTGAGCGCGGCCGACTCCGGTTGGTTCGGTGGCCGCCGGCTAGGCAGGCCGCCAAAGAAAGCAATTGCGACAAGAAGAAAAACTCCCAGGGTGAGCAGAGACGTTCGGCTATCGCGCATGGCGCCGCGCGCGTACCCCGCCGCCCACGCAACGGGCAAGGGAAATCGGTCGGTTGAGTGGCCGCGAGGCTGAAAACTTGCCCCAATTCGACACAGCCTCGGTACGCGACTCAACACGAGCAGCCAAGGGTGGGAAAGGTGCCGATGTCGGCCGCCGGTCGAAGGTCCCCAATCTTGCCTCGCGTTGCGCTCGTCGATCAGGGTCGGCCCCGCGAGCGCGCGCGCTTCGACGAGCACGCTTTGACCGCCGCTCATCCGACGCTGCCGCTCGGA
>JADMIO010972870.1_pt1 | contig 14976 bp, 11 predicted proteins | sample 8958161 | NCBI WGS metagenome assembly JADMIO01 (sample SAMN16585339, study PRJNA669376) | soil metagenome | isolation source: Crop rotation soil | place: USA: Cullars Rotation, Alabama | collected 2011 | reverse complement strand
GCGGCACGAATCTGATCGTTGTTCACAGGCTTGATGCCTGCCAGTCAACGGTGGCATCCGACACCAGATTACTCCTGGGTGGTCGCCATCTGTAGAGCGATTCGCGAACTCAAGATCACGGCCGCGCAATCGCACTTCTGCCATCTGAACTGGCTTGAAGAGACGCAGGGCAGCCGTTATCGTCGGCGGTCTTGCAGACCGTCGGCCATGAGATCTCGCGGCGGCCGACTATGCCAGCCCGACGTCCATCCCCGCCGGAAAGCGACCGCAGCCGACGAAGCCCGCCTCACTCCCAGCATGACCTCGGACCTTCCGAGTCGCCCAAGGCGTTTCTAGCCGTGATGGATGTCGCTTCGAGTCAGCTCGTAGGCGGGCGTCATGCCGCGCGAAGCGCGGCCAGACAAACACTGCGCAGCGCCGGGGTCCCCGGCGCGTGTTTCCCAACGCGCTGGGGTGGCTATCGGAGGCCAGAGCGGGGTCTCATGGCTGGCGGTCCACCGGGGGCCGGCGGGTCACTGTGCCGGCCACGCGCGAAACGACGGCGGCCGAAACAAAAGCAGGCCCACCGGACGGCGGGCCTGCTCCACAGGCGGGATGTCGCCTACTTGGCGACGACGACGAACGCGCCGCGGCGGTTGCGTGCCCAGCACGCTTCCGTTTCTTCCCGGCACAGCGGCGATTCCTCGCCCTTGCTGATCACGACGAGCCGGTCGGCCGCGATGCCCAGGCTGACCATGTAGTCGCGGACCGCGTTGGCGCGCCGCTGACCGAGGGCCAGGTTGTATTCGTTGGTGCCGCGCGAGTCGGCGTGACCTTCGACCGCCACTCGCGTCGACGTCCACCGGCGCATCCAGTCGGCGTTCCTCTGCAGGATGGCGCGATCGGCGTCACGTACCGTCGCCTGGTCGTAGTCGAAGCCCACGTCGGACAGCAGCCTCTCGGCGTTCAACTGATCGAGCGTCTTCTGCGAGAAGATCTCATCCTCGGTCAGCGAGCGCGGCGGCGCCGGCGGTGGCAGCCTCGGTTGCGGGGGTGGCGGTGGTGGCGGTGGCGGCGGCGCTGGTGCAGCCGGCGGATCCGGAGGTGGCGGTGGAGGTGGCGGCGGCACCTTCTTCGGACCGCATCCCGCGACGAACACGACTACCAACAGCATCGTGGTCGCCCACGCATAACGACGAGAAATCATCAAACCTCCAGCGGTTTTCGTGCGATCGAGCAAAGGTTCGACCGAGATTAGTCTCCGATCGCGTGTGTGTCAATCGGGAGCAGTGCCGATTGCACGTGCTCCTCGAGGCGCGTTTCGAAAATCCGCAGCCCGAGTCGACGCGTGTCGGCGGTACCTTCGGCCGGACCGGGGAGGTAGGCGCGATCGAGTGACAACGTCACGGTGCCTCCACCTTCAGGCAGCATGCCGGCCGGGATGTCGATGCTCCAGTCGAAGTCGGCGTCGGGGCTGAACTCGGCCAGCACCTGGTCACCGATCGCGAACCGCACTAGCGGCGGAGTGCCGAAGTACTTGATCGGCGATTCGCCGCGCAGCCGCAGCGTTGCGCCGGTCCCGGCCAGCACGAACAGTTCGGCGCGGTCACTGGTCCATCGCCAGCGGCGGTTGCGCGACGGGTCGACTTCGTCCTCGTACCATCCCGCCCCGAAACCGTGCATCGTGCCCGATGTGGGCTGCACGTCGAACTGCCGGATGGCCAGTTCGCCGGCATCGCCGCCGTCGACGGCCCCCACGGACAGGCGAAGTTTGGCGTAGTCGTCGGCGCCGGCTGGCATCCCGGATCGCAGCCGCGTGACGTGGAGAAACGCCGGTCCGGCGGCCCGGTGGTCGTGCGTCCATCGGTCGACGATGTGGCCGTCGATCTCCAGGGTGACCGTGGAGGCCGGCCCCTTCGGATCGCCCAGGTAATAGCCGCCGACGAGGATCACCGTCGGCGCCGTGTGCCGCTCCACGTCCGCGAGGATCGGGACGCGGTACGGACCGCTGCCATCGGCGTGCACGCGGCCTCCGGCTTCAGGTGTGAGCGACCATCCCTCGCCCACCATCCAGGCAGGTGGCGAGAGGCGGTACCACGCCGCGCCCGCCGGCCTGGTCCCGCCCAGCGCCGCGAATCTGGCGCTGTTCCAGGCGTAGAGCGTGACTTCGGCCACGCTACGAGGGTCGTATAGCTCGAGGTCCGTCCGCTGCGGATCCGCGAGGAACCAGACCGGCTCGCGGCCGCCACCCCGCCAGTAGTCGATCGGGGCCAGCCATTCCTGGTTGCGGCGCGGCGGCACCACGCCCAGGGCGGATGGCGCCGCCACCTGCAACGAGCGGTAGAGAGCGTAGTGGGCGAACACGCCGCCCGGCCGGACGTCTGCCGACTCCCGGACCATGTCCTCGATGACGCGAAAGGCCGGGTGGACTTCGCGCGCATACCGCGCGGTCGGCGGCACGCCCGCGACCAGGCTCGTCACCACCGCCGCGGCGGTCAAGGCCAGCCCAGGCCGGCCAAGCGGGGCCAGCGCCCTCGACGCCAGCCACGCCAGCGGCACCATCAGCGGCAGCGCGTAGCGCGTGTGCGACGTCTCCTGGAACAGGAGGTGGAAGATGGCGTATGGGCCGAAGGCCAGGACCACGACGGCAAGTGACCTGCGCTCGCCCCAGGCTGTCACAACCAAGCCCGCCACCGCGGCCACGATCATCAGCGTGGCCAGGGCAGGCATCGACCACGGGCTGATGAACGAGTCGGCGAGTGACAGGGCCAGGCGCCGCGGCGTGGGATGGGTGAACAACATGTCGACCCACGAGAAGTCCTCGCCGGCCTGCGAGTTGAGCGCAACGAGGTACTTGCGGATGCCGCCCGACAGCCACACGAGCGGCACCGCCCACGCCAGTCCCCCGAGCACGAGCGCCGAGGCCAGGCGGACAAGCAGAGGCCGGTTGCCACGATGCTGCCACGCCGCCGCCAGGAGCGTCGGCACGGTGAGCAGCACCGTCTGGGCGCGCACGCCAGCCGTCACGCCGGCGATCAAGGCGCCGGCGATCAACAGCATGGGCGATGCCCGGTAGCGGCCCCGAAGGATGCATCCCAGCGACAGCAGCGCCAGCGCCAGGCCGGCCATGTCGCTCATCGGACGAACGCCGGACACCCAGAACAACGGGCACGCGGCGGCCAGCGTCAATGCCTGCCACGTCGAAGGGACGCCGCGGCCGGTGCGATCGAGCGTCGCGAAAATCACGCCGAGAGCGGCTACCGCCAGCCCGCTGGCACAGGCCGACAGCAGCGACAGCGCCACGGCAGCCTGCGACGCAAAGGCGGCCCCCGGCATCAGGAACCGGACCAGCGCCAGCGTCATGCGCCCCAGCGCGATGTAGACCGGGTAACCGGGGGGATGCGGCTGGTGCGTGGCCACGTCGTAGTGCCGCAACCCGAGCGCGAAGTTGATCGAGTCGACGTCGTCGAGGGACCGCGCCAGAAACAGCAGGTGGACGGCCGCGTACACAGCCGCGGCGCCAATCAGTCCGAACGTCAGCGCAACGTCGGCGGAGCCCGGGCGCGAGTCGGAGAAATCAGACCGCGCGGAGGGCGATTCCTTCATTGAGGCTGCCCCGGCGGTATCCCTGCGGATCGACGGTTACGTGCGCGTAGCCTACCTGCCGCACGGCCTGCTCGACGCGGGCGCGCCACTCGGGATCGAGCGCCCGGGTCAGGTCGTCCGGGCCGAATTCGATCCGCGCCAGATCCTCGTGATGCCGGACGCGGCAGATGCGGAATCCCATGTCGTGCAGCGCCGCTTCGGCGCGCTCGATGCGCTCCAGCGTGGCCTCGTCGATGGCCGTGTGATACGGCACGCGGGACGACAGGCACGCGGACGCGGGTTCGTCCCACGTCGACATGTTCAGCTGGCGAGCGAGTGCACGGATCTCGTCCTTGGCCAGCTCCGCTTCGTCGAGCGGACTGCGGACACCGTGCTCGCGCGCCGCCTGGCGGCCCGGCCGGTAATCCCCTCGATCGTCGGCGTTGTTGCCGTCGAGCACCACGCGGAACCCGCGCGCCGCCGCCATCGCCGCCAGCACCGAGTAGAGCTCGGTCTTGCAGTAGTAACACCGGTTCACCGGGTTGGCGCGATACGCGGGGCTTTCGACTTCGGCGGTGGAGATGAACTCGTGCCGCAGCCCGAAGTCGCGCGCCACGCGCAGGGCCAGTTGACGGTGGTGGGCCGGGTAACTGGGACTTTCAGCCGTCACACAAAGCGCCGCGTCGCCCAGCCGCCGGGCCGCTGCTACGGCCAGGAGCGCGCTGTCCACGCCGCCGCTGAAGGCGACCAGCGCAGACCCGTATCCGTCCAACAGTTCGTCGAGTCGATGCGCCTTGTCGCGCAGCACGCCGGGAGGAAGCGCGGCCCACGTCCCGGCCGTGTCTTCAGAGGCGCCTGAGGCCGCCTCTGGACTCACTCTTCGTCGACCTCTTCTTCTTCCTCGTCATCGTCGTCGTCGAGGTCATCGACGTCGTCGTCATCGTCGTCGTCCTCGTCATCGTCGAGGTCGTCCTCGGGGTCCGAAAGATCCAGTTCGCCCAGGGGGTTCATGACGAGCTTCCTGCCGCACTCGGGACAGCTCAAGGTATCTCCTTCCTCGAGATCCTCGGTATCGACGTCTTCGAATTCGCAATCAGGGCAGGTTGCCATACGAGCTCCACTAGGGGCGGGTATCCGCCGCGACTGTTCAGGTCTAGAAGTGCAAATTATAACGAGGAATCCGCGAGGGCGGCAACGAGTCGGCGTGGTCGAACGAGGTTCCAACGCCTCGGCGCGCCGCACGGCCGTCGTGCGCAAGCGTGCTCCGGCGCCGCTGCCGACGGCCGGCCACGGGTCGTGGTGCTCGCGGCTGCGCCGCATTAATTCGCGTTAATTTTCCGTGTCCGCGCTGGCCGCCAGACGGCCATCCATGTCCGTCCGGCGTCAAAGACTCCGTTGCCAGCACCCGGCCCTTCCGCTACGATCGGGAGTCGTTCGCAAAGACAACCGTCGTCTTCTGAGTCAGTTACAGCGGCGGAATGTCTGGCCGAGCCTGCCGGCGTGGCGGAGCGTCGGTCGTTGCTGGAACGCCGCATGTTCGCAACCAACACTGTCGCTCGTAGGCACGTGACAGAGGGCGCTTGGGCGACCCCTGGAGCACCGCAGGTGTTCCAGCAGACAAGACGTGGAGGCACGCGGTGATCGAGGTCGAGCACCTGACGAAGCGGTACGGCCACTTTACGGCCGTCAACGACGTCAGCTTCAAGGTTGACAAGGGCCAGATCCTGGGCTTCCTGGGCCCGAACGGCGCAGGCAAGACCACCACGATGCGCATCCTCACCGGCTACATGCCCGCCACCGAGGGCCGGGCACAGGTTGCCGGGTTCGATGTCGTCGAACAGGCCATCGAGGCGAAGCGGAGGACGGGCTACCTGCCCGAGACTCCCCCGCTCTACACCGACATGAGCGTGCGCGACTACCTGACGTTCTGCGCCCGCCTCAAGGGTCTCGGCCGCAGCGAGCGCACCGGACGGGTGAAAGCGGTCATGGAACGCGTGCGGGTCGCCGACATGGCGGACCGCCATTGCGGGAAGCTGTCGAAGGGCTACCGCCAGCGCGTCGGCCTGGCCCAGGCGCTGCTGGCAAATCCCGATGTGCTGGTGCTGGACGAACCGACGGCCGGCCTCGACCCCAAACAGATCATCGAGACCCGCAAGCTGATCAAGGACCTGGCCGGCGACCATACGGTGGTGCTGAGCACCCACATCCTGCCCGAGGTCAGCCAGACCTGCCAGCGCGTGGTCATCATCAACAAGGGCCGCGTGGTGGCCGAGGACACGCCCGACAACCTCACCTCGCGGCTGCGTGGATCGGAATCGCAGCTGGTGCAGGTGGATGCACGCGGCGAAGACGCCGCGGCCGTCCTCGGCAGCGTGGACGGGGTGACCGGCACCACGGTCACGGAACTGAAGGACGGACTGACCACGCTGGAGGTCGCCAGTCTGGCCGGCCGCGACGTGCGCCGGGATCTGGCGGCGGCCATCGTCAACCGTGGGTGGGGCCTGCTGGAACTGCGGCCGGTCCGGATGAGCCTCGAGGACGTCTTCCTCACGCTGACCACCGTCGAGGCCGACGCGCCCGCTGCCACCACGGAGGCCGCATGAGCAACATCATCGCCATCGCACAGAAGGAACTGAAAGGCTACTTCGCGTCGCCGATCGCCTACGTGGTGCTGGGCTTCTTCGCCCTGATGTTCGGCTTCTTCTTCTACTCGCTGCTGCTCTACTTCGACCGGCAGGCGATGCAGATGGCCGGCCCGGGCGGCCCGCCCGTCAACATCAACGACCAGTTGATCCGGCCGGTGTTCCTCAACGCCACGGTGATCTTCCTGTTCGTGCTGCCCCTGGTGACGATGCGCACCTACTCCGAGGAAAAACGCTCGGGCACGATGGAGCTGCTGCTGACGGCGCCGGTCACGGACCTCGAGATCATCCTCGGCAAGTTCCTGGGCGCGATGGGCCTGTTCTCCGCGATGCTGGCGGTGTCGCTGGTCCACGTCGGCGTGCTGTTCTGGAAGGGCAATCCCGAGCCGCTGCCCGTGCTCACCACCTACCTCGGCCTGTTGCTGATGGGCGGCTGCTTCGTCTCGCTGGGCCTGCTGATTTCCAGCATGACGAGGAACCAGATCGTGGCCGGCATGGCGACGTTCGCCGTGTTCTTGATGCTGTGGGTGATCAACTGGATCGCCTCGTTCGTGAACCCGACGGCGCAGGCAATCCTGAACTACCTTTCGATCACCGACCACCTGGACGACTTCACGCGCGGCGTCATCGACACGCGTCATCTCGTCTACTACGTCAGCTTCATCACGTTCAGCCTGTTCCTGACCGCGCGGTCGGTGGACACCGAACGGTGGCGGGGGTAACCGGCCGTGCAGCGCATCCTCAATATATTGGCCTGGGTTGGCACGGCGCTGGTCTTCGGCGCGGCCGCCGTCCGCGTCCTCGGCTTCACCGACTCGCTGAGCGTGTCCGCCACCGTGGACCGCTATGCCATGTACGCCTCCTGGGCGGGCCTGGCGCTGGTGGTCCTCTACACGCTGGGCCAGTGGCGCAGCGTCGTCCAGTGGTTCGGCGGACGGAACGCGCGCTACGGCACGCTGGCCGGCGTCAGCGTGATCGTCGGTCTGGGCATCCTGGTGGCCGTCAACTACTTGTCCAACCGCGAGAACAAGCGGTGGGACCTGACCAGCAACAAGCAGTATTCGTTGTCCGACCAGACCGTGAAGCTGCTGCAGGGCTTGAAGTCGCCGGTCAAGTTCCTGGTCTTCGACCGCAACACCAACTTCGAGCGGTTCCGATCGCGCCTGGCCGCCTACGAGTACAACTCGAAGCAGGTGTCCACTGACTACATCGACCCCGACCAGCGCCCGGTCGAGGCCAAGCAGTACGAGATCCAGCAGTACGGCACCGTCGTCGTGGAGTACATGGGCCGCAAGGAGCGCATCACCAACGACGCCGAACAGGACGTCACCAACGCGCTCATCAAGGTGCTGACCCCGTCGAAGAAGAAGGTCTACTTCCTGGGCGGCCACGGCGAGAAGGACACCGCCAGCAGCGATCGCACCGGCTACAGCGGCATCGCCGAGGCGCTGAAGCGCGACAACTTCGAGTTCGACAAGCTGGTGCTGGCACAAGCCGGTCAAATCCCCGCCGATGCCACCGCACTCGTCCTGGCCGGACCGCAGACCGATCTGCTCGAACAGGAAGTGCCCATCCTGCGTGACTGGCTCACGAAGTCCGGCAAGTTGCTGGTGCTGATGGATCCGTCCGACAACTTCAAGGCCCCGGTCGAGATGCCGCGCTTGAGCAGCCTGCTGACCGAGTGGGGCATCGACGCCACGAAGTCCGTGGTCGTGGACTTGAGCGGCATGACCCAGGTAGCCACGGTGCCGGTGGTCGGGCCGCCGTATCCCACGCACGCCATCACCGATCGTTTCAACCTGATCACGCTGTTTCCGATGGTGCGCGCCATCGTGCCGGCCACCAATCCGCCCAGCGGGCGCACACCCCAGCCGATCCTCCAGACTCACCAGCGCAGCTGGGCGGAGATGACGCTGACGCAGCTCGAGAACCCCGAGGCGCTCAAGCCTGAACCAGACAAGGGCGACCTGGCCGGCCCCGTGACGATTGGCGTCGCCGTTTCGGTGGCCAACAAGGCGCCCGAGCCGGCAGCGAAGCCGGAGGCCCCGGCCGCCGACCCACCGGCCGCCGCCGAAACGCGTCTGGTGGCCATCGGCGATTCCGACTTCGCCAGCAACGCCTACCTGGGCGTGGAGGGAAACCGCGACCTGTTCATGAACACCGTGAACTGGCTGGCGCAGCAGGAAAGCCTGATCTCGATTCGGCCCCGGGACCCGGCCGACCGGCGCCTCACGCTGACCGCCGCGCAGTTCACGATGATGTTCTGGCTGTCGCTGGTCCTGGTGCCGGGCCTGGTGATGGGCACCGGCATCTACACCTGGTGGAGGCGACGAGGGTGAAGCGCCTGGCATCCACGCTCGTGATGGTGGTGGTGCTGGCTGGTCTTGGCGCCTACATCTACTTCGTCGACAGCAAGAAGTCTGGAGGCGGCGGCGAGGCCAAGGAGAAAGCGTTCGGCGAGCTGCCGGCCGACAGCATCGAGGAGATCCAACTCGGGCTGGCCGGCGAGAAGCCGGCCAGGCTGGTCAAGACGAACGGCGCGTGGCGGCTGGTAGAGCCGACGGCGGCCGACGCGGACGCCAACGAGGTGCAGTCCATCGTCACCAGCCTGTCGTCGCTCGACATCCAGCGCGTGGTGGACGACAAGGGCGGCGACCTGGCGCAGTATGGACTGGCGCCCGCGCAAATCGATCTCAGCTTCAAGGCGAAGGGTCAGGCGGCGCCGAAACACGTGCTGTTCGGCAACAAGACGTCCACCGGCGGCGACATATACGCCAAGCTGGCCGATTCGCCCCGCGTGTTCCTGGTTGCGGCCTTCGTGGAAAGCTCGCTCAAGAAGGACCCGTTCTCCCTGCGCGACAAGGCCATCCTGAAGGTGGACCGCATGAAGGTGGACGGCTTCACGGTCACGACCGGCAAGGGCACGCTGGAGTTCGCCAAGCACGATGCGAGCTGGAGCATCGTGAAGCCCCTGGCAGCGCGTGCCGACTTTGGCGCGGTGGAAGGCGTCATCGAGCGCCTGGTCTCCACCAACATGCAGGCCATCACCGCCGAGAACGGCGGCGACTTGAAGGCCTACGGCCTGGACAAGCCCACTGCCACGATGGTGGTGAAAACCGGCAGTTCGGCCGCCACCCTGATCCTCGGCAAGACCGAGAACTCGGTGGTCTACGCCAAGGACGTGTCGCGGCCGATGGTCTTCACGGTGGCGCCGATCCTGGTGAGCGACGTCGCGAAGGACGTGAGTGAGTTCAGGCGCAAGGACATCTTCGACTTCCGCTCGTTCAATGCCGACCGCGTGGAGTTCACGCGCGGCGGTGCCACGCAGGTGTTCGAGAAGAAGAAGGAGAAGGACGGCAAGGACGTGTGGAAGAACTCGTCCGGTGCCAACGTGGACACTGCCAAGATCGAAGATCTGCTGACCAAGGTGTCGGGCCTGCGGGCCTCGGCATTCGAAGCCGCGGCTCCGGCGGCGTTGAAGACGCCGTCGCTCACGGTGAAGACGGACTTCGAGGGCAAATCCGAGACGGTCACGATTGCAAGAACCGGAACCGACGCCCATGCGGCCCGCGCCGACGAGCCCGGGGCGGCCAGGCTCGACCCAGCGCCCCTCGACGAGGTGGTGAAGGCACTGGACGCGCTAAAGTAACCAGCAGGTAACGATGGGGCCTCGACGAAGACTGGCGGCGTCACGGATGGCCGCCGGTGTCGTGGCCCTCGCCACTCTGAGCGCGGCCGGACCCGGTGCGCAAACCGTGCGGCCGGCACCGCGGCCGGCGGTTCCTGCCAGCCGGCCGCCAACCGCCGAACGGCAACTCGCCGACGACCTGCGCGCGCTCACCCTTTCCGACGGCGTGAGGCGCGGACTGTGGGGCGTGATCGTCTACTCGCTGGATCGGCGCCAGCACCTGTTCGATCTCAACCCGCAGGCGCTGCTGGTGCCCGCGTCCACCGCCAAGCTGTTGAGCGTGGCGTCGGCCTACGAAGCGGTGGGCTGGAACTACCGCTTCCAGACCACGGTGTGGGCCACGGGCCCAATCGTGGACGGCACGCTCAAGGGCGATCTGGTCGTGTCCGGCTCCGGCGATCCCAGCATCGCCTCGCGCGGGTTCAGCCCGCTCGAGGAGTGGGTGACCGCGCTCAAGGAACTGGGCATTCAGGCAATCGAGGGACGCGTCATCGGCGACGACGATGCGGTGGAAGAGGCACGGCCGGCGCTGGCCTGGGCGTGGGACGACCTTGGCTACCCTACCGGTGCCATCTTCGGCGCGCTGAACGCCGAGGAGAATCGCCTGCGGGTGACCGTCACCCCCGGCGCGACCGACGGCAGCACGGCCCAACTGTCCTCGGAGCCACGAGCGGCGCACCGGCCGCTGGTCAGCCGCGTCACCACCACCGCGGGCGGCGTGTCGGAGTTGTGGCCGGAACAGCGCCCGGCCGAAGCGGCGCTGACCATTGCCGGCACAATACGTTTGGGCGCCAGGCCCGCGACGCTGTCGGTATCGGCGGGCAACCCCACGCGTTGGTTTGCGGGCCTGCTGCGCTACCACCTCGTCGCGGGCGGCGTGAACGTGAGCGGTGACGCTCTCGACATCGACGACATCGGTCAACGCCCGCACCAGGACGACGAGGGCGCACACGTGTTGTTCGTGCACCGATCGCCGACCTTGGGCCAGCTGGTCCAGCCGCTGATGAAGCAGAGCATCAACATCTACGGTGAAGCGTTCCTGCGGCTGAACTCCCGGGCCGGCGTGTTTCCGACCAACGACGCCGCGCTGGACGGACTGAAGGAGCGCATGGCCTCATGGGGGGTGTCTCCCGAAGCGGCGCAGGTGATTGACGGCTCAGGCCTGTCACGCCGCGACACCGTGTCGGCCGACGCGCTGCTGGCGGTGCTGCAGCGCATGTACGACCCGACCGGCAACTCGCCGTTCATGCAGGCGCTGCCGATCGCCGGCGTCGATGGGTCGCTGTCCAACCGGATGAAGAATTCGCTGGCCGCGCGACGGGTGCGTGCGAAGACGGGCACGATGTCGAACATCCGCACGCTGGCCGGCTACGTGACCACCGTGGACGGCGAGCAGATCGCGCTGGTCGTGATGGTGAACAACTTCGAAGGCACCAGCGTCCAGGCCCGTACGGCTATCGACGCCATCACCACGCGCGTCGCGTCGTTCAGCCGCGCCGCTCCGTAACCGAAGCCGTCAGGCGGGCGTACCAGCCGCAGGTCAGCCGGCTGCTCCCCTTCCGCACACCGGAAATCTCTCGTCGCTCCTACCCTGTCGCTGCCACCGCGACTAAGGGATGGTCTCAACGACGGTTGATCGTGGTATGCACCAACCAGGTGTTGTCACCTTCTCGCATTCGCATGCCACGGGGAACGAAGTCGCGGTGCATTGTCGCGCCGATTCGATTTCGTGGATCTCGATGTCGGTGTGCTCCAGAGGGAGCTGCCGTCTGGCCTACGGCCGGCACGCCCACCCGCCGTGATCATGAGAGAACTCGCAATGCACCGCAAGCGATCGTCGGATGCCGTGGAGTCGTTACGGCTCTTTCGGTCGCTGTGCACCGGTGATCAATCTGCGCTGGAGTATTGAGTACGGCGCGCCGATATGCGACAGACCGGAAGGAGTTATTGTCGAACCTCATGGTAAGGAGGCGGCATTCGTGTCACAGCAGCTACTAGCATGCCCGATCTGTCGCGGTTCGGCGTCATGCATCTGGATCGATGAACGTTGCGTGTTCCTCGTACAATGCGAAACGTGCACAACTTTCACCGTCACCGACGAGCGCTCGAGGGCATTCCAAGACGCGTGGCTCTCCGGCGACCGTCAGGTTCTGATGTGCTTGGAGGCCATCTCGCGGTATCTCCGGCTTGGCGGTGAGGACTGTGATCGCGAGATCACCGTGGCGACCTGGATGTCGTTCGCCGTTGAGGGCGAACACGAGGAAGACGATCCGCCGCAAGATTGACGCTCCTCCGGGATCGCCAGGCGGCGCTGCGTCTCGGCGGCGAGTGCGGTCGCCCACTCAGCGGCGGACGCGTGCCCAACCGCAAGAACGGCACGCGCACAGTCATCGAAAGCGAATTAAGGGTTGGCGCGAAACCTCACCTCAGATCGCTCGCTGGCGCGTCGTTTCAATTGTGCCGAAACGTGTTGGTGCACGAACAAATTGTCGCCCCTTCAGCGACGGTGCATGCTATCCTGTTGACGAGCGATCAACAGGCGAAATCGCCTGGAAATGGCCGCAATTTGGCACTTGTACTACAACTCGTTTTTCTGGTACTCCCTAAAGCGGGACGAATGTCCGGCAACGACCAGCTCGCGACCTGCGGGCGCATAGAGCCATTCGGCCGCATGCGACACCACTTCGTCGACGTCGAGTTCCAGCCGATTTGTGTCGGCTGCGCCCACGAGCTGGCACCTGAACGCGTCGCTGAAGCTGAAGAAATGGATCGTCGATGGGAACCAGATCACAACAACAAGAGCTGACAACCCTTACACTGCAGAGGAACGTTCAGTTCCTCTACGAAGAGCACATTGCGCGATTCGAACTCGCCGCGCTTGGATGCGATCGCATCGCGCGGAATGATGACGATTGGCGTCTCTTCTCCGCCCACGTCAATGGCAACGCGCGGCTGATCAACGACCGGTCTGCCTACACCGGCGCGATCGATGGCCAACTCACCGTTTACGCGCAGCTGATTCAGCCCAACTACCAAGGTGGGCGCTTCAATCGCACGCGATCTGTCAATCAATACCTCACGCACTGGATCTATCCGTACCGAGGAAAGTTTCACCCTCAGATGGTCAGGGGGCTTCTGAACATTCTCGGTGTGAGCCGTGGAAGCACCGTGTGCGAGCCGTATCTCGGTAGCGGGACGACAGCGGTCGAAGCGTCTCTGTTGGGGGCGAATGTCATCGGCGTCGACATTTCGCCCCTCTGCGTGCTGCTAACGAAGATAAAAACGCAAGCGTGGGCTGCCCTTGACGATATCCGCGAATGCGTTGAGCAAATCTTAGCTCGCTCGCCCTTGACGCTTTCGGCCGTGCGGGCGCCGCGTGGTGCCAACCCGCTTGTGGCCGAGTTCCTGGAGGTTGCGAAGCTTGTGACCGCAAGTGACGTGGCGCGTCGTGCACGAGAAGAGGAGCCGTCATTGCGGCGCAATCTCGCCGCCATGCTGGAATCAGTGGACGCGTATGGCCAGGCGATCAAAGAGTTCAAGCTGCGTCCTGGCGCAGTCGACGCACGCGTTGGAGATTGTCGGAATCTGGCAGCTGCGGGAGTTAGAACGGCCAGCGTCGATGCCATCGTCACGTCACCACCTTATTCAATCGCTCTCGACTACGTGAAGAACGACGATCATGCGTTGAAGGCGATGGGAACCGACATCAAGACGCTCAGGAATGAGATGACAGGCGTGAGAGGCCGTGGCGCCAAAGAGAAGCTCGCGCTCTACAACGAAGACATGCAGCGAATGTTTGCTGAGGTCTCACGCGTCCTGAAGCGCGGTGGTGCAGCTGCATTCGTGATTGGGGACGCCACGGTGGACGGCCGTGAGGTCACGACAACTGCGACGATGGCCGAATGGGCCGAAAGCACTGGCCTCCGCTTGGAGCGGTCCATTCGGAAGATCGTGTTCGGGCTCTATAACGTGATGCTAGATGAGCGCATACTAATTTTCAGGAAACCGTAGGGGGCGGAAGTGGAGGTTCAGCTCAACCGCGAAGACTTGCAACTCTTGATGCGGCCCGTTGCAGGCCAGGGTGGGTGGCAGAGTCTGCTTCGGAAGCTTCAAAAGCAGATCGACGGCAACACTCTGACGTTGACCGAGGACGATTCTCGGCGGATTCTTCGATACATCTTGTCGTACGGCAGCGGTGGCTGGCAGGATCGACTTGCGGCGATCGCGGGAGCCCCTGCCCGGCGGCCGAGAGCGCGAAAGGCAGCCGCCAAGAAAAGATGAAGATTTTTCTGAGTTACGCCTCAGAGGACCGCGAACCAGCTCACGTCATCGCAGAGGCCCTTCGCGATGAAGGGCACGACGTGTATCCCGCGGAGAACTGGCCGAAGAACGTTCGCGCTGCATTAAAGCGGGCGGATGCGTTCGTTGTGTTGTTGTCGCCGGCGGCCGTAGGCTCTCCGTACGTCAACGAAGAGATCAGGCTAGCGCTCGTCTCCGAACGATTCGCCGATCGCGTTGTTCCTGTTGTACTGCGCCAGTCGCAGCACATTCCATGGATCCTGCAGACGATGGAGCCGATTCCGGCGAAATCGAGCCCAAGGACGGCGGCGCACATGATCAGCAAGCGGCTTCAGCGCCACAACGCCGCTGACAGTGCTGCTCGATGAGCAAGGCCCGCAAGGCCGCACGGCCAAGGAGGCGGGCTCAGCGCGCGAAAGTCTTCATCTCTCACGCTACCGCCGACCATAAACGTGCGCGGCGCATATGCCGCTTGCTGGCGGAATATGGCATCGAGTACTGGTTCAGCCGCGAGCATCTTGTGCACGGCGAAGATTGGTACCGCGGCATCGGCGGCGCACTTGGCAGCTGCAACTGGCTTGTCGTCGTCGGCTCACGTGCTGCGATACGGAACAGGTGGGTCCCGGACGAAGTGACCCATGCGCTCGTCGAGCGCCGCTATCGCAACCGCGTCATTCCACTTCTCTTCGAAGACTGCAACTTGAGGCGGTTGGCTTGGTCGCTGCAGGCGATCCAGTACATCGACTTTCGTAACGGATGGCAACCAGGCACCGATCAACTCCT
>JADMIO010833575.1_pt1 | contig 14976 bp, 18 predicted proteins | sample 8958161 | NCBI WGS metagenome assembly JADMIO01 (sample SAMN16585339, study PRJNA669376) | soil metagenome | isolation source: Crop rotation soil | place: USA: Cullars Rotation, Alabama | collected 2011 | reverse complement strand
CTTTCCCCCGCCGGCGCGGCCGCGCTGCTGGCGATCGCCGCGGGGATCGCCGAGGCGCGCCGCAACCGCCGCCGCGACCTCGACAAGACCGGCTGGGTGCCGTGGCGCGGCCTCCAGGTCGCCGCCTTCTTCGCCGTCCTGCTGTTCGCGATCCTCGGCTGGAAACTGGGTTAGCAGCCCCGTTTTCGTCATCCCGGACTTGATCGGGGATCCATGAACACGGCCCACGGGGGCTCTCGACCGCCGAGTTCATGGGTCCTGAATCGAGTTCAGGATGACGCAGCGAACTCTCAGGCCGCCCAGCGCGACAGGCTGAGCGCGTTGGCGAGATAGGTGCCGATGCGCTCGGCCGCGTCGTCGGTGAGCGCGACCAGGGTGATTCGGTCGTCGCCGGGATCGGCCTGGCTCGACAGCAGGCCGCGCTCGATCAGCCAGCGGGTCCAGCGATGGGCGGTGCTTCGCGGAATGCCCTCGGCCGAGCCGAGGCTGGTCAGGGCGACCCGGCGCCCGTCGAGATGCTCGGCGAACGCCTCGAGCAGCAGCGACCAGGCGACGTCGCCGACCTCGGGCCCGAGGCAGAGCTCGCGCAGCCGGCGCGCGGCGAGGATCGCCTGGACGTCGGCCGCAGTGATTTCCCACCGTCGGGGGAGGCCGCGATTCGAAGCCCCGCTTTCGGTCAGCCGGCGCAGCAGCCGGACCGCCTTTTGCAGCTCGCGAGTCGCCGCTGCGAAGGTCCGCGTCCGCCGGACCTCCAAATCCCGCCTGGAAGATTGCTTTGCGATCGCTCCCACTCCCGTTGAACCGAGGAGAATCGGCGATTAGCGCAATATCGGATGGAAATACATCCGTTTCGGATGAAATTTTGTATCAGGGGCGAAAATAATTGGGCGATCAGCGCGGCGCGGCCGTCTGGCGCCCGTCATTCTGCCCCTGAGTCACCTGGAGCGTGACCGGCAGCCGGCCGGCCTCCTCATCCGCCTGCTGCCATTGCTCGGCGGTCCGGCAGCGGCGCTCGGTGCGGGTCCGGGTGCCGAGCCTGCGCTCGCCGCCGCGGCAGATCAGGCGCTGCTCCGAAGGCGACGCGGGCGGAGCGAAGGCAATTGCCGCGCCGGCCGGCAAAGCGGCGGCGAGGAGGATGAGGAGCAGCGATCGGCCGGCCATGTTTCCCTCCGCAAGCGCCGCGAGCGAGGGTGCGGCCCGGGCGGCGCGGAGTCAATCGGGCAAGGCAGCCCGAGCCGCACGACGATCGGCTAGGAGGCCGGGCGGCACAGGCCGGGAGTGGTGCTGTAGGTAAGGCAGTCGAGATTTCCGTTCCTGAACCTGAACTCCACCCAGCCGGTAATCCTGCCGCCATTCTGGCCGTAGCTGTAGGTATAGGTCCAGCGGACCGCATAATATCCGGAACAAGCGTTGCCGTTGACAGTGCGGTCTCGCAAGCTGTTGTAGTAATATGAATAACCCTGCCATTCGGGGGCGTAATTCGCCTGGCGAATCATCCACTGCTCGAAGTAATTGTAAGAGGGAGGGTCGCACTGCATGTAAGCGACGGGAGAAACCGAATTGGCCGGCGAGCGGCCAATGATCGACTTGGCCGCCAGCGGGCTGGAATAAGCTGTAACTAAACAGATGAGAGAGGCCAGGCTTACGCGTTGCACCGAGCGACTGCGCACCATCTATACTCTCCAATCACAAGGACGGATCCTCAAGCGGGAGACAGGGCTAGCACGAGGGTAGTGGCCGATCAATAGGCCGGGCGGGCTGCTAGAGGCAGGCCTCCAGATAGGGCTGGTCGAAGCCGAACATCTTCGCCTTTTCAAGCGTATAGGGCCTGAGGCCCATGCTGCGATACTCGCCGATGATCTTGCCGTCGGGAGTCTCGTCGAGATATTCGAACTTGAACAACTCCTGGGTGACGATGACGTCGCCTTCCATGCCGATCACCTCGGTGATGTTGGTGCAGCGGCGCGAGCCGTCGCGCAGGCGCTTGACCTGGACGATGAGATCGACCGAATCGGCGATCTGGCGCGAGATCGCTTCCTTGGGCACCTTGATGTCCGACATCATCACCATGTTCTCCATGCGCGCGAGGCATTCGCGCGGGCTGTTGGAGTGCAAGGTGGCCATCGAGCCGTCATGGCCGGTGTTCATCGCGGCGAGCAGGTCGAAGCACTCGCTGCCGCGAATCTCGCCGAGGATGATGCGGTCGGGGCGCATGCGCAGGGCGTTGATGACGAGGTCGCGGATCGAGATCGCGCCCTGGCCCTCGAGGTTGGGCGGACGGGTCTCGAGCGGCAGCCAGTGCGGCTGCTGAAGCCGCAATTCGGCCGCGTCCTCGATCGTGATCACGCGCTCGCCGGGGTCGATCAGCTTGGAGAGCGCGTTGAGCATCGTCGTCTTGCCCGAGCCGGTGCCGCCCGAGATGATCACGTTCATCCGGCTCGCGCCGGCGATCTTGAGCACGGTCGCCATCTTCTCGGAGAGCGAGCCCCAGCCGCGCATCATGTCGACGGTGATCGGCTTTTCGGAGAATTTGCGGATCGAGATGGCGGTGCCGCGCAGGGAGAGCGGCGGGATGATGACGTTGACGCGGCTGCCGTCCTGGAGGCGGGCGTCGGCGAGCGGGGTGGTCTGGTCGACCCGGCGGCCGACCTTGTTGACGATGCGCTGGGCGATCTGGAGGAGATGCTCCTCGTCGCGGAACTGGATCTGGGCGAGCTCCAGCTTGCCCTTGCGCTCGATGAAGGTCTGGTTCGGGCCGTTGACCATGATGTCGCTGATCTCGGCGTCGTTGAGCAGCTCCTCGAGCGGCCCCAAACCGAGCAATTCGTCGACCAGCACCTTTTCGAGCGCGAACTGCTCGCGGCGGTTCAAATTGATCTTCAGCTCGGCGAGCACCTCGCCGATGATCGGGCGGAACTCCTCGGCGAGCTCGTCCTTGGAAAGGGTCGCGGCCGCTTCCGGGTCGACCCGCTCGAGCAGCCGGGGAAGGACCTGCTCCTTGATCCGGTGGATCGACGCCTCGAAGCCCTCGACCCGGGAGCTGCCCTGCTCCCCCGACGCCGCCTGGCGGTCGGCGAGGCGCGCCATGGCGTCGCCGCGATCGACCGGCGTGAAGGGCTCGTCCTCGGCGCCGAGCGCTTCGGGCTCGAGCGGCGGAAACTGGCTGCCGCCCTGGCCGGGCTTGGCGGCGGTGGGCCCCTTCATCGGCTGCGCGGTGCCGAATTGCGGCCGGCCGCCGTTGCCGTTGGCGCCGCTGCGTCGTCCAAATGCGCTCATACTCGCGACCCGTGCCTCGCTTTGTCCCCGATCGGGCTGGTGAATAGGCCGGAAACTTTGACAATTGCCTAACCGCGCGAGAGGGAGCGCAATGCCGCAGAGCAGCGCCCGCTCCGCCCTTCTGCTCGCCATTTGCGGCTTCGTTTCGCTGTCGTTCGGCGACGCGGTGGTGAAGTCGATGGCGGGCGCCTGGCCGGGGACGGCGGTGTCCGCGCTGCGCTACAGCATCGGCGCGGCCGGCCTCGCCCTGGCGGTGGCGCTCGTTGAGGGGCGCTCGGGCTTCGCCGTGCCGAGGCCCGCGCTCCAGCTCGGCCGCGGCGCGGCCGTCGCGGTGGCGACGATCTCATTCTTCATGGCGGTGATGGCGCTGCCGCTGGCGGCCGCCACCGCGATCCAGTTCACCAGCCCGATGCTGACCGGCATCCTCTCGGCGCTGGTGCTCGGCGAGCGGGCGCCGAAAGCGGTCTGGGGCGCGACCGCGCTCGCCTTTGCCGGCGTTCTCATCGTCTTGCGGCCGAACCTGCTGGCATTGGGCTGGCCCGCTTTGTGGCCGCTGGGCGCCGCCTTCGGCATGGCCTGGCTGATGATCTTCAACCGCAAGGCGGCGGGCGCCGCCTCGGCGCTGGCGATGCAGTGGCTGGTCGCCATGGTCGCGGCGCCGCTGCTGGTCGGCGCCGCCCTGCTGCTCCACGCCGCCGCGATTCCCGCCTTCCACGCGGGGGCGCCGAGCGCCGCAGTGGTGCTCAAATGCGCGATCGTCGCTTTGTTCGCCACCACCGGCCACCTCCTGATCTATTCGGCGACGGTGCGCGCCTCGGCGGCGCTGGTCGCGCCGATGACCTATGTCCAGCTGATCGTCGCGCTCGCGCTCGGCCGGCTCTGGTTCGGCAACGCGCCCGACTCGGCGACGCTCGGCGGCGCCGCCCTGATCGTCGCCGGCGGGCTTTGGCTGTGGCGGTCCCAGAAAGCGCCGGCAGTCGCCGAAAGCCCCGACTGATCCGCTTGTCATTCCCCGGGAGCCGTGCGATTACAGGCGATTAGCGAAGGGGGGATCATGCGGAGACTCGCCATCCTGCTGCTCGTCGCGGGCGCGCCGGCTTCGCTTCCAGCCGCCGCCGCCGCCCAGCCGTCGGCGGCCGGGCCGGACATCACCGTCACCGGCGAGAATCGGGTCACCTGCCGCCGGATCACCCGGACGGCGACCCGGATGCGGACCGGCCGGATCTGCCGGACCCAGGCGCAATGGGTGCGCGAGCCCGCGCCGGGGATGAATCCGAACGACCCCAATGCCACCATCGAGGGCGCCGCCGACACGCTCGAAATGCGCGGCGCCAACGAGCTTTCCACCGGCGATTGCGGCGGCTTCTGCGGCGGCCACGAGACGCCGCTCGGGCCGCGTTGAGGAGACGGCCATGAAGAAGCTTGCCCTGATCCTGCTGATCGCCGGCGGCCCCTCCCTGGTGCCGGCACCGGCGCACGCCCAGAGCACGGCCACCGGGCCGGACCCCGTCGTCACCGGCGACAATCGCGTCAGCTGTCGGCGGATCACCCGGACGGCGACGCGGATGCGGGTCGGCCGGATCTGCCGGACCCAGTCGCAATGGGCGGCCGATACCGGCCGGGCGCGCAATCCCAACGATCCGAACGGCACGATCGACGGCGCCGCCGACACGCTCGACGTGCGCGCGTTCTGCCATGGCACCGGCGACGGGGAAAAGAGCCCGCTGGACCGGACACCCGATACGCCGCTCGGGCCGCGCTGAGGAGAAGGGAATGAAGAAGCTTGCTTTGATTCTGCTGATCGCCGGCGGTCCGGCCCTGGCGCCCGCGCCGGCCTTCGCCCAGAGCTCCGCCACCGGCCCCGACCCCGTCGTCACCGGCGAGAATCGGGTGACCTGCCGGCGGATCACCCGGACCGCGACCCGGATGCGGGTCGGCCGGATCTGCCGGACCCAGTCGCAATGGGCGCACGACAGCGGCCGGACGCTCGACCCCAACGACCCGAACAGCACCATCGACGGCGCCGCCGACACGCTCGAAATGCTGGGCGAGAAGCACGGCACCGAATGCGTCGGCGGCGAGCTGACCCAGGCGAACGGCCGGACCCCGCTCGGGCCGCGCTAGGCTTCGGCGCTCTCCGCAAGCACGGTCAGCCCCTTTTCGCTTACCTCGGCGAAGCCGCCGCCGACCGCGATCCGCTCGGGCGCGCCGCCGCCGCTCGGATAGACTGCGAGCTCGCCCTCGCGCAGCGTCGTCATGTAGGGCGCGTGGCCGGCCATGACTCCGAAATCGCCCTCGGTGCCGGGGACGACCACCATGTGGACCTCCTCGGCGCGGAGCAGTTTCTCCGGGGTGACCAGCTCGAAATGGAGGTCGGCCATTATGCCTCCTCAGCCAGCTTCTCGGCCTTGGCGACCGCTTCCTCGATGCCGCCGACCATGTAGAAGGCCGCTTCGGGGAGGTGGTCATATTCGCCGTCGACCACCGCCTTGAACGAGGCGACCGTGTCCTCGATCTGGACGAACTTGCCCTCGATGCCGGTGAACACCTCGGCGACGTGGAACGGCTGCGACAGGAAGCGCTGGAGCTTGCGGGCGCGGTTGACGGTAAGCTTATCCTCCTCGGAAAGCTCGTCCATGCCGAGGATGGCGATGATGTCCTGGAGCGACTTGTAGCGCTGCAGGGTCTCCTGGACCCGCCGGGCGGTGTCGTAATGCTCCTGGCCGACGGTGCGCGCGTTGAGGACGCGCGAGGTCGAATCGAGCGGGTCGACGGCCGGGTAGATGCCGAGCTCGGAGATCGCCCGCGACAGCACGGTGGTCGCGTCGAGATGGGCGAAGCTGGTCGCCGGGGCGGGATCGGTGAGGTCGTCGGCGGGCACGTAGATCGCCTGGACCGAGGTGATCGAGCCCTTGTTGGTCGAGGTGATCCGCTCCTGCAGAGCGCCCATGTCGGTGGCGAGCGTCGGCTGGTAGCCGACCGCCGAGGGGATCCGGCCGAGCAAGGCCGACACTTCCGACCCCGCCTGGGTGAAGCGGAAGATGTTGTCGACGAAGAAGAGCACGTCCTGGCCCTCCTGGTCGCGGAAATATTCGGCGATGGTGAGTCCGGAGAGAGCGACGCGGGCACGCGCCCCCGGCGGCTCGTTCATCTGGCCGAAGACGAGCGCGACCTTGGATCCTTCGGGCGTCGGGTTGCCGTCGGCGTCCTTGGCGATGACTCCGGCGTCGAGGAACTCGTGATAGAGGTCGTTGCCCTCGCGGGTGCGCTCGCCGACGCCGGCGAACACGCTGGTGCCGCCATGGCCCTTGGCGATGTTGTTGATCAGCTCCTGGATCAGCACCGTCTTGCCGACGCCGGCGCCGCCGAACAGGCCGATCTTGCCGCCCTTCGCATAAGGCGCGAGCAGGTCGATCACCTTGATCCCGGTAACAAGGATCGAGGTCTCGGTCGACTGGTCGGTGAAGAGCGGCGCCTCGGCGTGGATCGGGGCGGTGTCGCTGTGGCCGATGGGCCCACGCTCGTCGATCGGCTGGCCGATCACGTTCATGATCCGCCCGAGCGTCATCGGCCCGACCGGCATCCGGATCTGCGAGCCGGTGTCGGCGACCTCCTGGCCGCGGGTCAGGCCCTCGGTCGAGTCCATCGCGATCGTCCGGACGGTCGATTCGCCGAGATGCTGGGCGACTTCGAGGACGAGGCGATTGCCGCCATTGTCCGTCTCCAGCGCGGAGAGGATCTCGGGCAGCGCGTTGTCGAACGTGACGTCGACGACGGCGCCGATCACCTGGCTGATCCGGCCGACATTATTGGTGGTGGCGGTGGCCATTTCTCTTCTTCCTTCACATTCAATCTGCAGCCGCGTTCAGATCGATCGCGGCGACGTCATTTGAAAATCCCGGGGAGCAGCCGGCTGTCGTAAATCGCCCGCACGCGCCTGGAAACGACAAGATAGGCGGCCGCCGAAACCGAAACGGCGATCGACGCGAGGTCGAACAGGTTCGGCAGCTCGATCACCGCTCTCCCCGGCTGATAGGCTTGCAGCAGATAGTTTTGCAGCCAGGTTCCGAGCGGGTCGCAGAACAGGATCGCCGCCGCCGCCAGATAGGGAACGACGGGCCGTCGAACGATCAGCAGAAGCAGGATGGCCGAAAAAGCGGCAACCAGCTTGAGCCCGCCGAATGTCAGATAGTTGGCGTACATGTCGGCTTCCACGTTGAGCGTGGCGCGCCAGATACGAAGCGCAACGCTGACGAGCATCGCATTCTGGAGGGCGACGAGGACCAGCCAGGCGCAAACCAGGATAAGGCCGGGGGCAAAGCGCGGCCGGACGATATCGTCGTGCGCCGTCGCCATCACAGCGCCTCCGCCCCGGAGATGATCTCGATCAGCTCCTTGGTGATCGCCGCCTGGCGGGTGCGGTTATATTCGATGGTCAGGCGGTTGATCATGTCGCCGGCATTGCGGGTGGCGTTGTCCATCGCGGTCATCCGGCTGCCCTGCTCGGAGGCGGCATTTTCCAGAAGCGCGCGGAAGATCTGAACGGCGACGTTGCGCGGCAGCAGGGCGGCGAGGATATCGTCCTGGTCGGGCTCATATTCGACCGCAGCCAGCGACGTCGGCGCGTCCGACGCCTCGACCGGCGGCACCGGGATGATCTGCCGTCCGACCGGCTCCTGGACCAGGGCCGAGCGGAAGCGGGCGTAGAACAGGTGGACGACGTCGATGCCGTCGGTCTCGTAGCGGTCGATCACGTCGGCGGCGATTTCCTGGGCGTCGGCGAAGCTCACCTGCTTGATCGCGCTGGTGTCGTGCTGGTGGACGATCTGCTTCGGGTAGAGCCGGCCGATCACCGCCCGGCCCTTGCGGCCGACCAGGTAGAAATAGACGGTCTTGCCCTCGGCGATCAGCGCCTCGGCCTTGCGGCGGGCGGCGCGGACGATGTTCGAATTGAAGCCGCCGGCAAGGCCGCGGTCCGAGGTGCAGACGATCAGCATGTGGCAGGAGTCGGCGCCGGTCCCGGCGAGCAGCTTCGGGCTCTCCGGGCCGATCGTCACCTTCGAGACGACCGAGGAAACGACCTTTTCCATGCGCTCGGCATAGGGGCGCGCAGCCTCGGCGGCCTGCTGCGCCCGGCGCAACTTGGCCGCGGCGACCATCTTCATCGCCTTGGTGATCTTCTGGGTCGACTTGACCGAGGAGATCCGGGTCTTGAGCGCCTTGAGGCTGGCCATTCTAACCTACTCAAATCAAAAGGATGGGAGGCTTGGCATCGAGCGCTGCATCGACATGGCCTGATCGTCCTGCCACACGGCAAAAGTGACCGCCGCCGCAATGCAGGCTGCCAAGGTCAGCAGTCCGATCGCGATCAACCCCCCGCGATTCTCGCGATTGGATGCAAGTCCGATCTGGACCACCTCAATCCCCTTCACGACAAGATAGAAGCAAAGAAGATAGGTCAGGATCTGCAGCATTCCGGCCATGGCGCATCTCCTCAGGCGAACGTCTTCACGAAATCGCCGATGATCGACTTCAATTTGCCGGCGGTGTCGTCGTCGAGCGCCTTGCTGTCGCGGATCGCGCCGAGCAGCTCGGCGTGGTCCGAGCGCATGTGGCTCAGCAGCGCGCTGTCGAAGCGGGTGACCGCGTCGGTCGGCACCGTGTCGAGGAAGCCGTTCACGCCGGCGAAGATCGAGACGACCTGCTCCTCCATCGGCATCGGGCTGAACTGCGGCTGCTTGAGCAGCTCGGTGAGCCGGGCGCCGCGGTTGAGCAGGCGCTGGGTCGAGGCGTCGAGGTCGGAGCCGAACTGGGCGAAGGCGGCCATCTCGCGATACTGGGCGAGCTCCAGCTTGATCGAGCCGGCGACCTTCTTCATCGCCTTGGTCTGGGCGGCCGAGCCGACCCGGCTGACCGACAGGCCGACGTTGATCGCCGGGCGGATGCCCTGGAAGAACAATTCGGTCTCGAGGAAGATCTGGCCGTCGGTGATCGAGATGACGTTGGTCGGGATGTAGGCGGAAACGTCGCCGGCCTGGGTCTCGATGATCGGCAGAGCGGTGAGCGAGCCGTTGCCATTGTCGTCGTTCATCTTGGCGGCGCGCTCGAGCAGGCGGCTGTGCAGATAGAAGACGTCGCCAGGATAGGCCTCGCGGCCCGGCGGCCGGCGCAGCAGCAGCGACATCTGCCGGTAGGCGACCGCCTGCTTGGAAAGGTCGTCGTAGACGATCACCGCGTGCATGCCGTTGTCGCGGAAATATTCGCCCATCGTGCAGCCGGTGTAGGGCGCGAGGAACTGCAGGGGGGCGGGCTCGGACGCGGTCGCGGCGACGACGATGCTGTACTCCATCGCGCCATTCTCTTCGAGCGCGCGGACGATCTGGGCGACGGTCGAGCGCTTCTGCCCGACGGCGACGTAGATGCAGTAGAGCTTCTGAGATTCGTCGTCGCCCTGGTTGGCGGCGCGCTGGTTGATGAACGTGTCCAATGCGACCGCGGTCTTGCCGGTCTGGCGGTCGCCGATGATCAGCTCGCGCTGGCCGCGGCCGATCGGGACCAGCGCGTCCAAAGCCTTGAGGCCGGTCTGGACCGGCTCGTGCACCGACTTGCGCGGGATGATCCCGGGCGCCTTGACCTCGACGCGCCTCCGCTCGGTGGCGTCGATCGGGCCCTTGCCGTCGATCGGGTTGCCGAGGCCGTCGACGACGCGCCCCAACAGGCCCTTGCCGACCGGCACGTCGACGATCGTCTCGGTGCGGCGGACGGTGTCGCCCTCGCTGATCGTCGCGTCCGAGCCGAAGATGACGACTCCGACATTGTCGGCCTCGAGGTTCAGCGCCATTCCCTTGATGCCGCCGTCGAACTCGACCATCTCGCCGGCCTGGACGTTGTCGAGGCCGTGGATCCGGGCGATGCCGTCGCCGACGGAGAGCACGGTGCCGACCTCGCTGACCTGGGCGTCGGTGCCGAACGACGCGATCTGGTCCTTGATGACCTTGGAGATTTCGGCGGCGCGGATATCCATGTTCAGCCTTTCATCGCGAGCGCGAGATTGTTCAATTTGGTGCGGATGGAGCCGTCGATCATGCGGCTGCCGATCTTGACGACCAGCCCGCCCAGGATCGCGGGATCGACCTGGAGATCGACGGCGATGTCGGACCCGTAGCGGGTTCGAAGGTTGTTGCGGAGCGCGTCGACCTGAGCGTCGTCGAGCGGATGGGCGGAAACGACCTCTGCGCTGATCTCGCCGCGATGGCGGGCGGCGAGGATGAAGAAGGCGCGGATGACGCCGTCCAGCTGGGCGAGGCGCCGGTTGCGCGCGAGCACGCCGAGGAAGTTCGCGGTGATCGGGTCGAGCTTCATCGCCTCGGCGGCGGCGGCGACGGCGCGAACCTTGTCGTCGCGGCCGATCAGCGGGCTCGTCGTCAGCGCCCGGAATTCTTCCGATTGGGCGAGCGCCTCGCGCACCGCGGCGAGGCTCGCGGCGACCGTGTCGAGCGCCTTTTGCTCATCGGCGAGCTCGAACAGAGCGATCGCGTAGCGGCCCGCTAAGCTTGCCTGAATGCCGCCGGAAATATCCACGCGCCCATTAACTCCTGGATCGGATTTCGGTCCCGCGAGTGATGAGCGCGAGCGCGCTCCCGCAGGGGTCGCGGGCGCCCTAGCAGGCGCTTTGCTGCGATGCAAGATGGGGCTTTGAAAGCAAGGAGCGGGACGCGAGCGGCTTCGCGATTCGTCAAAAGAAGCCCGAAAGGAGCTTCCCATGGCCTACCGAATCGAAGGGTTGGCGCCGGCGGCGTTCGACGGCCTGTTCAGCATGACCGACGGCGAGCTCGCCGCGCGCGGGGCGATGCGGGTCGTCGCCGACTCGCCGTTCGGCTTTCCCTGCCGGGTGTCGCTCGAGGATGCGGCGCCGGGCGAGGAGCTGGTGCTCTTCAATCACGTTTCGCACGACGTCGACGGGCCGTTCCGCACCGCCTACGCCATCTACGTCCGCAAGGATGCGGACGCGCCCGCCTCCTACATCGACAAGGCGCCGCCTTATCTGGACCGGCGCACCCTCTCGCTGCGCGGCTTCGGCGCGGACGGCCTGCTGAAGGACGGCCTGCTGGTGCCGCCCGGAGAAGCCGATTCCGCGATCCGCCGGCTGTTCGAACGGCCCGAGATCGACACCATCCACGCGCACGCGGCCACTTACGGCTGCTTCCTGGCGCAGATCGAGAGGAATTGACCGTGGCAAGCCTTGCAACCGACTTCCGCCGCGATAGACCGGCAGCAGTGAACGACCGTGCCGCCATCTCCGACGACGAGGCCTGGGCCGCCTTCCAGCGGCGCGACCGGAGCTGGGACGGCCGCCTCTTCGGCGGCGTCAGGACGACCGGCATCTATTGCCGGCCGAGCTGCCCGGCACGGCGGCCGAAGCGGGAAAATGTCGAGTTCTTCGCCACCGCCGCGGCTGCCGCCGCCGCCGGCTACCGCTCCTGCCTGCGCTGCCTGCCCGACGAGGTCAGCCGCGAGGATGCCGCGCTCGGCAAGGCGCTGCGGCTGCTCGCCCGGGCGGAGGAGGCGCCCTCGCTCGACGAGCTCGCCGCGGCCGCCGGCTATTCGCCGCACCATTTCCACCGCCTGTTCAAGCGCGCGACCGGAGTCACCCCGGCGGCCTATTACCGCAGCCTTCGGGCGCGGCGGACCGAGGCGGCGCTGGCCGGGAACGGGCGGATCACCGACGCGATCTACGACGCCGGCTATTCGGGCCCGGCCCGCTTCTATGCCGATGCCGGCAAGCGGCTCGGCATGACGCCCTCGGCCTGGCGCGACGGCGGCCGCGGCGAGACGATCCGCTGGGCGACCGCCGAGACCGACCTCGGGACGATGCTGGTCGCCGCCACCGCGAAGGGGATCTGCCGGCTGTCGTTCGACGAGGACGAGACCGCGCTCAGGCGGCGCTTCCCCAAGGCGGCGATCGCCCATGGCGGCGCCGAGATGGCCGAGCTCGTCCGCCGGACCGTCGCCGCCGTCAACGCCCCGGAGAAGCCGCACGATCTGCCGCTCGACGTCCACGGCACCGCCTTCCAGGAGGCGGTGTGGCGCGAGCTGCAGCGAATCCCGGCCGGCGAGACGCGCAGCTACGCCCAGATCGCGGCGGCGGTCGGCCGCCCGGCGGCGGTGCGCGCCGCGGGCTCGGCCAACGGCGCCAACAACGTCGCGGTGCTGATCCCCTGCCACCGCGTCATCCGCACCGACGGCAGCCCGGGCGGCTATGCCTACGGCCTCGACCGCAAGACGAAGCTGCTCGCCCGCGAGGCGCGCAGGGGTTAGCCGGTCGATCTAGGTCCTCCCCTGAAAGGGGAGGGGGACCATGCGCAGCATGGTGAAGGGGTATCAGCGTCGGCGCCTAATCCTCGACCGCTGATACCCCTCCACCGGCTTCGCCGGTCCCCCTCCCCCTCTGGGGGAGGATTTGAGTGTGCGCTAGTTGCGGGCCGGCGCCGGCGCCGGCTGGCCGGCGAGCCGGGCGGTGAGGCGGTTGAACATGTCGAGCGCGGTTTCGTGCCGCACCGTGCCCGCCTGGCGGTAGCGCTCCTCGCGCCGCTCGCGCTCGCGCCGCTGGCTGTCGCTCTCGCCGCGCCGGACCCGAGTCCGGAAGGCGTCGGGCCGGATGATCGCGAGCGCCTCGCGGATCATGTTGCGATGCTCGAAGTCGAGCGCGAGCTTGTAGCTCAGCTCCGAATCGCTCGGCGCCAGCTCGTGCGCGGTGTAGAGCGCGTTCTGGGCGACGTCGGGCGGAAGCACGCCCTGGGCGGTGAAGCTGTCGTAAAAGGCCTCGGCCGGCAGCGGGTCGTTCGGCGCAGCGTCCATCGCCCGGGTAAGATAGCGCCGCGCCGCCGCCCAGGCATTGGCGTCGGTCGAATGGCTGGCGGCGAGCACGGCGACCTCGAGCTTGCCCTTGCGCATCAGCGCGCGGGCGTCGTTGGGCGCGACCTGGAGGAGGTGGTCAGCGGCGGCCATTGCCGCCGGAATGTTGCCGGCCAGCTGCTCGGCCTCGGCGACCAGCGCCAGAGCGAAGGGATCGTTGGGGAAGCGCGCGGCGATGCCGCGGATCGTCGCCGCCCGCGACGCCATCTCGGTCTGGAGAACGCCTTGGCTCAATTTGATCTCCTGCTCGATCAGCGCCTGCTCGGCGGGCGAAAGCACGCGGACAGTGATCTGGCCGACGTCGAGCGCCCGGAACGGCAGCCGGACGACGTTGAAATGGCCGCGGCCGGCATAATCGAACAGCTCCGAGTTGAGCGCGCTGCCATTCTCGCCGAAATGGCGGTTCATCGCGTCGCGATAGGAGACGCCGGCGTTGATGTCGCGCAGATAGGCCTGAAGCTGCGCCCGCCGCTCGGCATTTTCGAACATGTAGCGGTTGAGCAGCCAGCCTTCCGCATAGAGGAGGTCGATGTCGGGGATGTCGGCATAGCTCTGCGCGGTCAGCAGCCGGCTCATCGGCACCCAGCGGCCCTGGACGAAGGAGGAGAAGCGGCCCTCCTGGGTGCCGCCGACTTCGACCACATTGTTCTCGAGGAACTGGATCGAGCCCCACAGCTCGGCATAGCCCTCGCTGTACCAGACCGGGTAGGTGGCCGGGAAATATTGATACATGAAATGGTGGACATATTCGTGGAACAGGATCGCCTCGGGCTTAATGCCGCGATGGCTGGCCGCGTTCTGGGTGCCGACGAACATCAGCGCGCGGGCGTCGGGAATGTAATAGCCGCCGATGCCGCCCTGGTCGGCCATCCGCTGGACCGCGTTGATGCTCTCGAGCAGGAAGACCCGGAAGCGCGGCACCTGCGCCGGCTCGCGGACATTGTGGTAGCGGCGAAGCACATAATTGAACCGCTCGAGCTTGGCCGCGAAATCGCGCGCCTCCTGCTCCGATCCCTCGGTGTAGACGACGAAATTGGGCGACGTCGCTTCGCGCCATTCGGCCTGGGCGGCCGTCGAGAAGAACAGGCCGAAAAGGATCAAGAGCTTGCGAATCATGGATATTTTCCCCACCAACAGCGCGGCCCCATAGACCCTAACCGAGGCGCCCGCAACCGGAGAGCGCGCTTTTAGCCGCCCGCCGCCGGCACCGCACCCGGATTCTCCTCCCTCCCCGTCATTGCGAGCGGAGCGAAGCAATCGGCCCCGCGATGGATTGCCGCGTCCCCCGGCTTTCGCCGGGATCCTCGCAATGACGGCTAGGGGGCAGCCGGCGCTGCACCCTGATTCTCGCAGGCGTAGACCAGCCGCTCGTTGGGCAAGTGCGGCAGGATCGCGTCGATCTCGCGCTGCTGGTCGGCGAGGATGGTGCGCGCCTCGGAATCCGGCGTGCAGGACTTGACCCCGACGTCGCGCCGAAGCGCCCGCACCCGCGCCATCGTGCGCGCATCGAGCAGATAGCGGGTGACGACATATTCGCCGCTCGCGGGCGTGAATTGCAGCACCGAGACCGCCTGCTCGCCACTGGGGACGAGGATCCGGGTCCAGACCTCGCCGTTCCTCGCATATTGGGTGCGGGCGTTGACGCAGCCATTGTCGGCCCAGTCCAATGGCACGTCGCCGGCGGGCGAGACGGTCACCCGGCTGCGCTCGCGGACCAGCCGGCAGAGGTTGCGGCCGGCGAAGCGGCCCGGCGCGGCGGCGGCCTGGACGGCGTTGCCGGGAAAG
>JADMIO010768860.1_pt1 | contig 14976 bp, 13 predicted proteins | sample 8958161 | NCBI WGS metagenome assembly JADMIO01 (sample SAMN16585339, study PRJNA669376) | soil metagenome | isolation source: Crop rotation soil | place: USA: Cullars Rotation, Alabama | collected 2011 | reverse complement strand
CCATCCGGCCCATCATCGGCTGATCATCAACCCTCATTCGGCCTTCTACACCGAGCAAGGTTTCCTCGACATGCGCACCAAAGGGGCCGCCGCGGTGCGCCGAGCACTTACCGGGCAGCCGCTGCGGAATGTGGTGAATTGATCGAAAAATGTAGAAAGTAGAATGGAGGATTTAGAATTTGAAATAGCTTGCTTGGTAATCTCGAACAAAATTCTACTTTCTACATCCTACTTTCTACATACAATGACAGCGACGGCCCGCGTGGTGTTTTTCACTTTCTTTTACGCGGAGGAGTGTGTCATGACCGCGCAATTTTCTCGGCGGCGGTTTGTAAAGGGGGCATTGGTCGGTGGGGCGGCAGCAGGGATCGGCGATTTCGGCTTTCTCTCGCAATTGCAACCACTCTCGGCCGCGGAAACGAAGTTGCCGGCCGGCAGCGTGCAGTTCCGTCCTGAGATCGAACCACTCGTGCGAGTGCTCGAGGAAACGCCGCGCGATCATCTGCTCGAAGAAGTCGCCGCGCGCATTCGCCGTGGGCTGAGTTATCGCGAAGTGCTCAGTGCTCTACTTCTAGCCGGCATCCGCAATGTGCAGCCGCGGCCGGTGGGTTTTAAGTTTCACGCCGTGCTGGTTGTGAACTCGGCCCATCTGGCGAGCATCCAATCGCCGGAGGAGCATCGCTGGCTGCCGATTTTTTGGGCGCTCGATTATTTCAAGCAAGCGCAGGCGGAAGATCAGCAGCAAGGCGGCTGGATCATGCCCGCGGCCGACGAAACCAAAGTGCCTGAAAACTCCAAAGCCCGCGCCGCTTTCGTTTCGGCGATGGACGCCTGGGACGAAGCCCCCGCCGATGCCGCCGCCGCGGCGCTGGCGCGCGGCGACAGCGTGGGGGACGCGTTCGAACTGCTGTTCCGCTACGGTTGCCGCGATTTTCGCGATATCGGCCACAAGGCAATTTACGTTTCCAACAGTTGGCGGGCGCTGAATGCCATTGGCATCGATCACGCCGAGCCGGTCATTCGCTCTCTGGCGTACGCACTCTTGTATCGTGACAACGATTCCAAAGACGCCGACGCACCGGCCGATCGGCCGATTAAACGCAATCGTGAGCTCGCCAAAAAAATTCCCGATACCTGGCAAAATGGCAAGGTCGATGAAAAGGCCACCGGCGAAATGTTGGCGGCGTTGCGTGAACACAGCGACGACGATTGCTGCCAGCTAACCGTCGAAATGCTCAATCGCGGCGTGGCCCCGCAATCGATTTGGGATGCGCTGATGGTCGGAGCCGGCGAGCTGCTGATGCGCCAGCCCGGCATCGTGGCCTTGCATTCGGTTACCTCGACCAACGCCATGCGTTTTGCCTACCGCACCGCCGCCAGCGATGAAACGCGCCGGCTGCTCCTCCTGCAAAACACGGCCTTTTTGCCGTTGTTCCGGCAAGCGATGACCCAGCGCGGCAAAATTGGCAACGATCGGGCCGATCAATTGGAACCCGCATCGATCGATGCCAAAAATCCCGGTGCAATCGAGGAAATCTTCGCCGCCGTGGGGAGCAATAACCGCGACGCTGCCCGAAAAGTACTCGGCTATTTGGACGGCGGCGGCGATCCAGGACCGCTAACCGACGCCGCCCGGCTCTTAATTTTCACAAAAGGTGACAATGCCCACGACTACAAATTCAGTGCTGCGGTGTTAGAAGATTATCACCATGTATCGCCAGCCTGGCGGAATCGGTATTTGGCCACCAGCGTGTATAACCTGCGCGGGTCGTCGAAGCCGGATAACAAACTGGTCGACCGTACCCGCTCCGCCCTGCGGGTCTGAACTTCCCTCTCCCTCGGGGAGAGGGCGGGGGTGAGGGGACGACCGGCGGCAGCCGACCAGTCCACGAATTTCAGTCAGTCCCAACCAATCAATTGACGACAATTGTAGACTTCGCTACAATCAGTCTACACAAGTAGACATAGTGCCCGCGCCCTATGGAGTTTTCCTTATGCAGCGGATGCCTAGCAATCTTGGCCAGGCGGAATTGGAAATCCTGCAGATTGTCCAGGACCAACAGCCAGTCACGGTCGGCGATCTCGCCCGTCAGGTCGCCGCGGATACTGGCAAGGCCCGCACTACTGTCGCCACGATGGTCAGCCGACTTTTGGAAAAGGGTTTTCTCACCCGCAAAAAGTTGTCGGGAAAATTCCATTACTCGGCTCGGCTGAGTAAAACCGATTTGAACCGCGGATTGGTGCAGCAGTTCGTCGAGCACACACTGGGAGGCTCGCTGTCGCCGTTTCTGGCGTACCTGGTGGAGAAACCCGACTTGGAACCGGCGGAAATCGATCGACTCCAAAAATTGCTGCGCGAATTAAAGTCGTCTCCCACGCCGGGGGCAAAGGAGAAGCAGCCATGACGCTTTGGATCGACCGATTGAACTCCATCAGCGCAATGTGGGCCGAGTGGATCTGGCGAGCATGTTGGCAAGGGGCGGTCGTGGTGTTGGCGGCCTGGCTGCTGACGATGGTGTTCGGCCACTCATCGCCGCGACTGCGTTGTTGGATTTGGCGACTGGCATATTTGAAGTTGCTGATTCTGCTCGTATGTGCAACGCCGGTGGAGTTGGCGCTCTTGCCGGCGGACGAATTCAGTTCAAATCTGCCTGCCGTGGCAGAGTTGCCGGCGAATACGGTGTCGAACATCGAATCGCGGCGCGTTTCGATGGCTTCTGAGTTTCCGCCAGCAAAATCCCATGAGATTCCCAAGGCTCTGCGCTCAACGGCCGACAGTATCGAACCAATACTTGGCGCGGTTCCATCCGCTGCCGTAAGCCCGACTGCCGGTTCCCAAAAAGTGGCTGTCTCCCGTCCGACGTGGTCAACCTACCTGATGTCGATTTGGCTTATCGGATTGGCGCGGTGCGTCGTTCGCCTTGCGCAAGAAGTTCTCTTTGCAATTCGACTTTGCCGGACGGCAACTCCACGGACTGGCCCACAAACCGGGGCACTCATTCGCGAAGTCGTTCAACGATTCGGCCGGCAGGTGAGTGTGCGAGCCGCTGAAAGCCCCTTAGCCACGGGACCGCTGTTAGTGAAATTCCGCACGCCAATCGTCGTTTTCCCGACCGGCTTCGCTGATTCCCTGAGCCGCGAAGAACTGCGATCGGTCTTGGCCCACGAAGTGGCTCACCTCGTGCGGCGTGACCTGGGGTGGAATGCGCTTTCCGCGTCGATTCATTGCCTGCTGTATTTTCATCCTCTCATTTGGCTGGCCCACCACCGTTCGCGCCAAGAACAGGAAATGGCTTGCGACGAGTTGGCAATTACGCGATTGGCAGTAGAGTGCCACGACTACGCATCGATGCTCGTAAAAGTGGTCGAGCAATTGAGCCGGCCGCGGCAGTCGCAGATTGCTATCGTTGCCGTGGCAAGCTCGTACCGTTCTCTTTCCAGGAGGTTACTGGCCATGAATCGAATTCGTGCGCTCTCGCGCGGAGAAACCGTTTTGGCTGCCTTGACGATGTGTTTGATCATCGTTGGGTTAATCATTCCCTGGCGCGTCGTCCCACAGGAGGCGAAACCAACCCCACCGGCCGGGAACAAAAAAGCTGTCGACCATCCGCCGAATTCTCAACTCGGTCATGCGAACGATGATCCCGCAAGCGCGAAGCTTCGCAATTTGCTCGTCGGCGCCTGGCAGGAGGGTCTGACCGATGACCGAATGGTTTTTCACGATGATGGCACTTACGAGAGGTTTTCGCATCGTTTAACTCCAAGCTCTGGTGCTCGCAGGGGCGGCAATCGCGGCGCCGTGGTAAGCGCCGAGACAGTAAACAACGCTAACGTCTTTCAAAATCGAAGCAACCGTGGCTCCTTCTCGCAATTACCAAGGGTCACTGTTTACCAGGATATATACGAGAAAGGGACATGGAAGCTACAGCAAGTGAAATCCGAGCAAGATCCAAACGGTATGCAAGACGCGATCGGATTGACGCCGCAATTCGAATTCAACGCGTTGCCGCTGTGGTGGCAATCGAATCCGGAAATCGGACTCGAAAGGCAGACGCAGGAAAAATTGTATCGCATCGAACGGCTTGACGACTCACTTTTGCGAGTCCGATTTACTCCGCCGCCTTCTGACACGACGCAGCCGCCATCGAGACCGGGATTTGCGGCCGACGAACGCGGCACGGTGTTTTACTCGCGCGTGCGCCCGACGGAACTCGACGCGCCGTCGCTTGCTGCACTTCCGCAAGAAGCCCGTCGGTTTGCTCAGTTGGCACAACTCACGCCGGACGAATTGAAACGATTGGCGGAATCACTTGAATCGAACGCGTTGTCAGTAAAAACGGAAAGCCTGAAAGCTCTCGACCGGGCGATTGCCGCTCGCTACCACGAAATTGGCTTCGCCGAATTGTTTGACCTCAGCAATGAGGAAGTTGCGGCATACCGTGACCTCATGCGACTTCTCGACCGCGATTACGATGCCGCCGTTACTTACGTGAATGGTGCCGGGACATTATCGCCAGTTGAAGTAAGCGCGGTCAAAAAGTTGATGGCTTTTCGAAAAGACTTCGACGATAACTACCGTTGGATCGATTTTGCGCGATTTGGGAAAAACATTTTGGAGCCTTCAGGGCAGGTTCACCCCGACCCCGCAGAGGCGGACATCCGAAAAAAGTTGACGTCACGCATGACGAACCTCGAACATTGGCTCGACGCTACCGTGTACCAATACGGTAGCCGTTCCGTTCGCACCCAGGCAAGCGATGGCAATTCACCGTCCGATGCCGATCCCTCTGCGAAAAACAACCCATGATTGAGCTGAAATTTGATCCAAGAATTGGGCTACTTTTTATGTTTTTACAAAGATTCGAAAGTGATGGATTTGGCAGCCAGCGTAACAGAATGAACGTCGGTCTATTACTGGCGACACTGGGAATTGCGGCCATCACTCCGTGGCCAGTAGTTGGCCAAGCTCTAGCGCAAAAAAGTGCTACCGTAAAGGATCCTGGTAATGCACAATCCCACGCTACAGAATCGTCAACACCCGATCAAAAACCGCCGTTCGCGAAATTAATCGTCGGCGCTTGGAATGTGGGAAGTGAGAGGGAAAGTAAGCTGATCGTTTTCAATCAAGATGGCAGCTATGAAGATCGCGGCGTCAACTTGTTTTGCGAGGAGCAGGAACTGCGCAATAGCGTCGAAGTGATCCGGGTCGATCAAGTTTTTGTCGCGAGCCAGGGAACGTGGCAGGTGCAAGACAATCGGTTGGTGTTGGCGAATAACGACCGGATTGCGTTTTGGGACAAGGCCCAGACCGATGGCAACACTCGCGTAAACACGAACTGCCGTTTCGATATTTTGCATTTGGATAACGGTCTATTGCGGCTCCAGCTGGTGCCCGATCGAACCACGCAGCATGGCACGTTTTTCTTTCGCCGCACGGAGCAAAAATCGATCGATCAGGCATTCAGCGCTGTCCCTCCCGAATTTCGGCGAGTGCTAGTCGCGGCGGCGATGACACCTGACGAAGCGGCAGCAATGGTCGACTGGCTCAAGGCACAGAAACTCGATTCGCCCGCGCAACTGGAAGTGATCGATCGGCTTCTGCAAGCTCGGCGTCATCAAATCACACTCGCTCAGTTGTTCGGAATGAGCAATGAAGAGGTTGCGGCGTTTCGGGAAGTTGTGAAGCAGGTGGGGGGCGATTACGAACGCCTGGTGAGTTTGGCGACAAGCGACCTGCTTACTTCCACCGAGCGGAAAGCAGTCGACAAAGCGACTTCGGTCGTCACCGATTTGCGGCGTCTCACGGAGGAAATGCCGATGGACGTGCAGACACGCGTTTCCGTGTACGGTCGCGCCAGCGCTGTCATGACGCGGCAGTTGGAACAAGAGGCGATCCTCGCAGCCAATCGGGATCGCACCGCCGAATTGCAAGGGGGCGTTGGGCCGCAGCCGGCCGCGGCGGGAAATGCCGCAGCGGCAGACTTATTCGCCGCGGCGCGGAGAGGCCGCGCAGGCGCCGTGGCAGAAAATGCATTAGCGCCCGGCGTTGCGCCGGCGGCGGCACGCGGCGGTCGCGCCGGCACGGCTGGAGGACGCGGAGGCGCACGCGGCTCGCGCGGCCGTGGCGTGTTGCTGGGCTCAAACACCGACACTTTGGATCAAACGCAGCGCGAGGCCGTCACCAAACTAAACGCCTGCGTGGGAAGCGCCGGCGATTGGTTTTGGCGAACTGTATTTCCGACGGAATAAGGGTCGTCATTTCGTCGAGTGCACAATAAGCATCGGGGCGGAGGTTCAAAACCATGCGGCGCATTGATGGTATGAATCGCAAACAATGTATGTCGACGGTTTGCTTTATTGGGCTGATGGGGGCCATGAGTATCGCTCCCGGCTCGTCATTCGCACAAGGTTCCAAAAATGTGGTCGAATCGCCGGCGAGAAAAACCGATTCGATAGCCACCGGCGATAGCGCTTCGCCCGAAAGGCGTATCTTCGGCGCTTGGCGCGGGGGTCGAGATAGTGAAGAAAAAAACGTCGTTTTCAACAAGGATGGCACATACGAAGATCTTGGTGCGAATCTTTTCTGCGAGGAGCACGATGTCAGTGAAAATGGTAGAGACTTCAAAGAGCAGGCATTTGTCCGTAGTCAGGGAAATTGGCAAGTGAAGAACGGACGCTTAGAACTTACAAATAACGATCGGACGGCGTTTTGGGATCAAGCCTCGAGCGATAATGTTGATCCCGCGAAAACGACTTGCCGGTACGATATACTGCGATCCGACGACGGCTTTCTGCGGCTGCGGCTGGTGCCCAATCAAACGAAACAGCGCGGCACTTTCTTTTTTCATCGCACTGAGGAAAAGCCAATCGAGAAAGAGTTTGCCAATGTGCCCCCGGAATATCGCCGGGTTTTGGCGGCCGCAGAGTTAACGCCGGAGGAAGCCGCGGCGTTTTCCGATTGGCTCAAAGCGCAGAAACTCGATTCACCGGCGCAATTGGAAGTGATCGATCGACTGGCGCAAGCCCGCCGGCACAAAATCACGCTAGCCCAATTGTTTGGTATGACGGTCGACGAGGCCGCGGCGTTTCGCCAAGTGGCACAGCAAGCCAACGGCGATTTCCAACGCCTCACGCGCCTGGCAGCCTGCGACCAACTTACGGCGATCGAACGGCAGGCGATCGATAAAGTCAAGTCAGTTGTCACCGATTTGAGCCGGGTGACCGACCAGTTGCCAATGGATATGCAATCACGCACTTCAGTCCGCGGTCCTGGAGGAATGGAAATTTCACAAAAGATTGCGCAAGAGTCACTCAATCGAGGATTTGCTGCAGGCGGTGGGAATTTCGGGGGAGGATTTGGCGGCGGATTTGGCGGCGGTGTCGCTGGCGCACAAATTGTAGTCGGTCCTGACGGAGGGCTGGTTATGCAGCAGGCTGGCGGTGGTGGTCGACGCGGCGGCGGCTTCGGCGGCTCTGGCGGTTTTGGTGGTGGGCGGGGTGGCAGGGGCTTTATCCAACTTGCACCGAACGCAGAGTCGTTGGACGAAACGCAGCGCGAAGCGACCGTGAAGCTGAATGCCTATATGGCCGATCTGGGCAGTTGGTTCTGGCGAACTGTGTTTCCGACGGAATAATTCACTGCCGTAGAACTCGCGGAGCGTAGTGATTTCAAAGTTGGTATGATATTGGGCGGTATCGGAATCGACAGATCCACGCGACGGAGAATCGAGGCCATGCAGCGCATCCAATTCATCAGTTGCAAGCGATTTGGGTTTTGCTTTAGCACCTTGGCACTTCTATCCACACTCTGGTGGATGCCGCTGCGAGCAACCGCCGAAGATGCCAAGCAAAACGGCGCGGCGACTACGAAATCTGAAACAAAGCCGGCTGCCGAGACAGCGCCCGAAAAGCTCATCATCGGCACATGGCGAGGCGGGTTCAATCGCGGAAAATTCACCGCGAACGCCGATGGCACATACCGTGAATTTCCCACCACGCTCTCGAATTCCGCCGAACCAAACGTGCCGCAAGTTCAAAATGCACACGGCACATGGGTATTGGAACCCCATGAATTGACACTTTCCTGGCAAACCGAGCAGGCGCTCGCCAACGGTTTTGGCGTCGCGCAAATGATCAAAATTGAAGCCCATCGACGTTACAAAATCGCCCGAATCGATCAATCTTTCTTGCGATTGACCGCGGTAGACGATAACGGCAATGAGCAAATGACGTTGTTCTACCGCCGCTTGGGCGACATAACGCCACTTACCAGCCTGAAGGATAAAATACCGGCCGAAGTGCTCAACGTGGCCGAACTGGCGCACATGGATTCCGAGGAAGCATTGCTTTTGGCCGCTTGGACCAAAAACAACGCACAACTTTCAGAATCGCTCGCAATGCTCAAACGCGGTATTGCGACAGCCCATGGTAAGTCGAGCAGTCAAGAGCTGTTTGGCTTTTCCGCCGAGGAATTTAAAGCCAGCGCCGAATTGCAGAAACTGATTGGCGTTCAAATGCTTTCGCCACATGAATTGACCTCACAAGGTCTGCTCGCACCGGAAGAGGAAACGGCATTGAAAAAGATTGCCGCGGTACACAATCGGTTAATGACGTTCGCGAACAATATCAATGGCGCGCTTCAACAGTCTGGCGCAGGAGCCTCCACCGGAAATGACCAGCCGTCAGCCAATTTCCACGCTGAGAATGAGAATTTAGCCGATTCCGCGCAGATCGTGCTGCGCTCGGAAACCTTGACCAAGCTCCAAAGCCTGCTCGGCGAATTCCATCAATGGTTGACTTCTGAAGCGTTTGCAAAACCCCTGCAGGCAATGGCGGCGGCCGAAGGTATCGATGCAGTGCCGGCCGCGGTGCCGGCTGGCCCCTTCGCACCGCCGCCGCAGGGCTTGCCCGCGCCAAGGCTGCCCGACCGTCGGCGCTAGCCGTCCGCAATAGCGGCAGGTATTTTAAAAGCCGGCAGCATCGGAATCGCGTCAAACGGCGCTCGCTTCCCGTCTAAAGGGTCGCGTTGCCCGCTCTCGCCGATTACATTGGATAGATGGCCCAGGCTGTAGCAAAAGCGATGAAAATGCGTTGGCATCAACTGGTTTTCACGCTGGTCTTTGCCGTGGTAGCGCGCTTCATTGTTGCGGCCCCGTCGCTAGCCGCAGTGGCCGTCATCACCAATCGCACGGAAAAGGAAGTCAAGTTTACGCTGCTCACCCCCAGCGGCGATGAACAACACCCCAAAGCGGCCGACTATAAATTGGCGTCCGGCGATTTAACCGTCTTCAATCTGCAGCGCGGCGAAACGGCAAAACTATTGCTCGGCGCCGCCCGGTACGATTTGCAGCCCGATGCGGCGTATTACTTTGGCGCCACTTCGTCTAGCAAGGTGGAACTGGCGCAAATCGGCATGGTTGGCATGCCCGATCCAAAACAGGTCCCATTTCCGGCGCCCGCGTCGGGTAACAAACAGGGCGCTGAGGATGATGGCCGCACCATTCCCGTAAAACTTCTTGTCGACGAGGAAGAGAACACCAAGCCGGCCGTTTGGCAGCGGCGTTTGAAAGACCGCGTTGCGGCGGTCTCGGCGATTTTGGAACGCTATTGCGGAATGCGTTTGAAGGTAGTCGGCTGTGGCACCTGGAAAAGCGATAATGAAATTCACGAATTTGAGTCCGCCGTTAGTGAGTTTGTGCAAAAAGTCGATCCCGGCGAAGCCCGCATCGCCATCGGGTTTACCAGTCAGTACCAAATCGTGAAAGGGAGAACGCACTTGGGGGGCACGCGCGGTCCGCTGGCCCGGCATATTTTGCTGCGCGAATGGTCGCAGTTCGTCAGCGAGCCGGAGCGGATGGAATTGCTGTTGCACGAAGTCGGGCATTTTCTCGGTGCGGTTCACAGCCCGGAACCCGATAGCGTCATGCGCATAATCCTGGGCGACAAACAAGCGCGGGCGCGGAAATTTCAAGTTCATTTCGATCCGCTCAACACACTGGCGATTAACCTGGTGGCGGAAGAATGGCGCTTGCATCCGCTCAATAGCTTTGAGGAACTCTCGCAGCCCACAAAAGAGCGTTTGCGGAGCATCTATTTCGCCATCGAACAGGCCCTGCCCGACGATCCGGCGGCGAAACAATATTTGTACATCCTCGACCACAGCCGAATGCCGCGGGTGATTATTGGCTCGCAGTAAGGCACGACAGATTTGATCCGCGGATCACTCGAATCATTCCAACTTCTCATTGCGGATTTTCTCCGCCTGCTCGGCGCGGTACTGGCGCAATTTCTCCCGCAATTCCGGGCGTTTGTTGGCCAGGATCGCTACCGCTAAAAGCGCCGCGTTGATGGCGCCAGGCTTGCCGATGGCCAGCGTGCCAACGGGAATGCCTCCGGGCATTTGAGCGGTGGAAAGGAGCGAATCGAGACCTTGTAGTGATTGGCTTTCCATCGGCACCCCCAGAACCGGCAGCAGCGTGTGGGCGGCCGTCACTCCGGCCAAATGGGCGGCGCCACCGGCAGCGGCAATGAGCACTTCCATGCCGCGCTTCTCGGCGCCCGATACAAACTCGGTTACCAGCTCCGGCGTGCGATGGGCCGACATCACGCGGCACTCGTGCGGCACGCCGAAACGGGCGAGCGTTTCCGAAGCCGATCGCATCACTTCCCAATCCGATTTGCTGCCCATAATGACACCGACCAGCGGGGAATCGTTTTTGTTCATCGAAATTTATGGCTCCTGGAAAAGGCAGAAGGCAGAAGGCAGAATGCAGAAGGGGCAGGCAGCAAGCGGCAGGTAGCAGGCAGGTAATACTGCCGGCGTTGGCTTTCCGATATTCTGCCTTCTGCTTTCTGCCTTCTGCATTTGGCCACCAGTTTCCGAAATTGCCCGACGATGTTCAATCCCCGATCGACGGTTGTGCGGCGCATTTCGGCGGAGCAGCCGGATCCGTCGATGATTCACGAGGCTGCCGAAGTGTTACGCCGTGGCGGACTCGTCGCGTTTCCGACCGAGACGGTTTATGGGCTGGGAGCGAACGCTCTAGATGCGAAAGCGGTGGAATCGATTTTTGCGGCGAAAGGACGGCCGCCGACGAATCCAATCATCGTACATGTCGCTGACGTGGACGCGGCGAAATCTCTGGCCTCAAATTGGCCTGAAGTCGCAGACCGTTTGGCGAAACGCTTTTGGCCCGGCTCGTTGACTTTGGTGGTGCCAAAACATTCGCGCGTGCCCGATGTGGTCACCGCTGGCGGATCGACCGTTGGCATTCGCGTGCCGGCCCATCCCGTGGCATTGGCACTGCTTCAGGCCGTGCAATTGCCAATCGCCGCGCCGAGTGCCAACCGCGCGACCGAGCTTTCTCCCACGATTGCCGATCATGTGTTCCGCGCACTGGACGGCCGAGTCGATTTGATCCTGGACGCAGGACCAACTTCCGGCGGTTTGGAATCGACGGTGATTGATATTACCCGGAAGCCGCCAAAACTGCTGCGACCAGGGTTGGTTTCCGTAGCGGAAATTCAAGCGGTAATCGGAGAACTCGACACCACCCGGGTAGCCGAACATCATGGCAGTGATGAACCGGCTCGGTCGCCTGGTCAGCAACCACGACACTACGCCCCGCGAACGCGATTGCTGGTTTCCCAGCAATCCGAGCGGGAAGTGACGAAGCTTCTTGCCGCTGGCCACCGAATTGGTTGGCTACGGCTGGGTTCGGCATCGCCGCTGGAGCGCGATCTAAACGAGCGAATAGCCGGAACGGAGCTGCGTGAGTCGGTTAAGATCGTTGACATGCCGATCCACGCAACCCGTTACGCGGCGCAATTGTATGCCGCGTTGCACGAACTGGATGGCGCACAATTGGATGTAATTGTGGTCGACCTGCCGCCGCAGACGGATGAATGGCTCGCCATTCACGACCGCTTGCGCCGTGCCGCGTATCCTGAATAGACTCGCCGACCGTATCGGGCCTACGCTTTCCCGGCCATCGCTTCCGACAATATCTTCGAAGTGCTAGGCCGCATAATGCGTGGGTCAACCTGCTCTCCTTTCAAGAGCGTGTTGCGCACGTCTTTGCCGGAGATGAACACTGGTTTCTCGTCCTTGTGGCTGTCCATTAAATCCACACGACCCACGGAATCGTAATACGCAGCGAAGCCGACTTTCACCGGTTTGATTTTCAAATCCCCTTTCAGGTTGCCGAAAATCTCCTGGGCGTCGAAATCGCCCCAAATCGGTTTGCCGTCGTGGTACGGTGCGTCGGCGTGCTTGCGGCCGATAACAATATCGGTAATGCCGAAATTCTGGCGATAGATGGAATGCATGACCGCTTCCTTTGGGCCGCCGTAGAACATTTTGATGTCGACTCCCAAGAGAATCACCCGATCGGGCACGCTTTCCTTGCGAGGGCCCCAGAGCGATTGGTCGCTATCCCCTTCGCCCAGCCCGCGCTGGCTGATCAGTGCTTCGTACGTTTTCATGCGCACGTTGGCTGGCACATCGTCCCCCTTCGTTTCACCCACCAGCGGATTCAGCACGGCGCCGGCATTGTGTCCGTCGCGGAGAAGTTTTTCCAATCCGAAGACGAGAGCGTATTCGTGTGCCCGATGGAGCGGATTTCGCGTTTGAAACGCCACGACGCGATTCCAGCCTTTCGTGGCCAGCAGCTTGCGGATTTCGCGCGGCGAAAGCACATACTTGCCGAAGCTGGGGTTCTTGGGCTGCGGCAACACTTGGATTTTGCCGCCGAGCAAGTGCGTTTTGTCGGCATCCCCCTTGAGCACCATGTCGGCGCCGGGATGATCAGTGCGGTCGGTTAAATAAACCGACTTGATGTACCGCGGCTTGTCCCATTCGAAAATGTCGGTGATATCCAGCGTGGCCACGATGTCGCCTGCCGAATTCGTGAGCGCGACTTTTTGCCCCTTCTTCAAGCTGCTCGCCAATTCTTTGGTGACCGGCAGCGAGAGCGGAATGGTCCAGGCATAGAGCTTGCCATTGTTTTCGACGACCGATTCATCCAGCACCCGATTGAACGTCTTGGAATCCATCGGCCCGGTTAGCGGGCTAAGCGTGCCATCGCCCCAACGGTAGATGGTCGACAAATCGGCATCGGAAACCGGCACCTTGGCGAGCTTCGCTGCTTCGGCTTTGAACGCGGCCGCTTCATCGGCGGAAACGGTCAGGTTCAACGGCTCGGTCAATCCGCCATGGGGAGCAATCAGGTCGGGCATGGTACAACAATCCTTGCGCTTGGGGTGGGATAATTTCGTGTGAAGTCAAATAGTATAAAAATCTCACGCCAAGGCGCAAAGACGCAAAAAACCTGCGAATCGGATGAGGCATTCGCGATTTTTGCTGATGTCCAACTCCGACGACGCTCAACCTGCCCACCCGCACGCCGCAAACGACGCCTTGGATCAAAGTTCGTGAAGGATTCAGCCTGGGAGCTTCCTTGAAAAAGATTGCGAAATCGGTCTGCTTTTTCAATTGTCGCGCCAGCTCGCGCTCGTTGCAGCCTGTCGGCCAGCAATAATCGCGTCAACTTCTGACTTTGTACGCCCCTTTTTTTCCGCTTTCGCGACATCGTGTGGATAGACGCTTGCGACGCTCGTCCTGAAAATTCGATGCTTGGTTGTCGTGTGGATAGACGGCCTAACGCACCAGCTCAGCAGCAGGGGCCGCTGAGTGGCCTTTGAGCTCTGGAAAACCGTAATGCGGCCCCGGTCTGCTGGAACGGATTGTTCGGCGTATGCGGCTGACGACAAGGGTCAAGAGCGACTGGGGTCTGCGGCCACGACGATGACACGCGATCGCTCGGGGAACCTGACTCCTGTGTCCAGCAGGCGGACGACCCCGTTCTCGACGATCCCCACGACGGCGACGGGATGCCGCGGGCGGAGGTGTGCCTCGAGCGGGCGCAAAACCTCGCCTGGGATGGGGTCCGGGATGGGCAGCAACGCCTCCGCAGCCAACTGCTCATCCAGGGCTTTGCGACGGTCGCTTCGGGTGTCCGGTTGCGGCGTTGTCATAAAAATCTCTCAGTAGGCGGTTACAACGAAGATCGGCGGGTCGCCGACTTCCCCGAACACGTCGGGGAACTCGTCGTGTTCCCGGTCGTACCGCCAGATCACCCAAATGCGGCGACCGGAAGGCACTTCGGCCAACATCCGAAACGAGCCATCCTGCCGCTCATCGACGCTGACGATCCGCTCGAACGCGGCCTCGACATCCTCGGCCGAAAGGGCGTGGGCAGCGATCTTCTGTAAGTTCCACTCGATCCACTTGAACCGACTCATCATCCCAGCATAGCGGGAAACATGCTATCGATCCAGCGAACATGCGGGGCCTTTCTCGCCGAACGACCCAAGCTCAGCGACCCGGCCCACGGGACGCCACGATTGCAACCGTGACGCGATGGCCGGGTTCACCGCAGCGCATGGTTAGGCCGCCGGTGTGTCATCTCCAGTGAGTCTCTTCTGTGCATGTCGTAATGCCGTCAAGGCCTCGTCGAACGAGAACTCCCACGGCTTGCCGTCCTGACGCGGATAAAGCTCCAGTGTCAGACTGTCGGTCGCCCGGTGAACCTCTGCCCACTGCTCGCGGTCGTAAGAAATCTGCGCCACCAACTTCTCCCGGTCTGGCGGACTGCAAATATCAACTGTCATCTTGGTGGGCATGTGTGAAGCGGCCGAACTAGTGATTATACCGCAATATTGCGGCAATTAATCACTGCATTCTAGCGGCATATTTCGTTGCGCTCAAATAAATCTCTCTCGCTAAACTTCAATGCCTTGACGTGCTTTGCCGCAATATACTGGAGATTGCTATGCCGCAAGTCGATGTCGATACCAAGCCCAAGAAACGGTTGCTCGACTCTCAGCCGTTCTTCAGTCATTCGTTGATCGCTCGTTCGCCGGCGGCGAGCAGCGCGAGCGCGGGGAGGAGGAAATGGAAATGTTTTTTCATGGCGG
>JADMIO010001360.1_pt1 | contig 14976 bp, 17 predicted proteins | sample 8958161 | NCBI WGS metagenome assembly JADMIO01 (sample SAMN16585339, study PRJNA669376) | soil metagenome | isolation source: Crop rotation soil | place: USA: Cullars Rotation, Alabama | collected 2011 | reverse complement strand
CGGTCGGCGTCGCCGCCGGTGTCGCCGCCGGCATGACGGTGATCGGCTTCGTCGGCGGCAGCCATGCCGGCGGCTCGCTCGCCAGCCAGCTCGCTTCAGCCGGCGCCCGCGCCGTCATCTCGGACATGCGCGCGCTCAAGGGCACGGTCATCGATCTCAGAGGCTGGTGATCAGCTCTGTTTCGGCTTGGCTGCGGGCTTGGCCGCAGGCTTGCGCCGCGCAGGCGGCTTCTTCTCCGGCGCCGCCATCGTATCGAAGCCGACATAGACGACATAGTCGTCGATCACGCCGGCCGGCACCGGCATCGGGAAGGTCAAGTCGGGTTCGATATGCGTGAACGTGACGCGGTCGTTATCACTGGCGACGGTCACCGGGATGCGCGCGAATTTCGAGACGATAGGCTTGGGGTTGACGCCTTCCTGCACGATGGCGACACGCAGGGGCACGTCAACAGTGCCCGGCCCGCCGGCAGGCCCGGTGATGATGCGGCCTTCGATGCCGACCTTCATGGTGACCACGCCGGCGGTAACATTGCACTCGCGCGCGGTGCGAATGATCGTGCCCTGATAGCGCAGGCTCATGACGCCGGATTCGGTGGTCTTGGAATTGTCGCCGATCATCAGCGTCGATGCGCCGGTGCGCACGATCACGGACGGACATTCAATGTCGGAAGGATCCGGCGCGGCACCGTCGGTACCCGCGCCGGTCGTCGCCTTGTTCGAGTCGAAGACGTTCAAGGACGACAATGAGGAACTCAGACTGCTGGAACCGCAGCCGGCCAGCAGCAGCGCCAGCACCGGCGCGGCGATGAAGCCAAGGCGCCGGCTGGCGCCCTCGCCCGGCTCTCGATCGTTCAATCCCCCACGCATCTTTTGTACTCACGTTTCTTGGCCAAAATTCATCCGCCGTGCGGGTGCCCCCGCGCGGCGTCACCCCTTATAGCAAACCAAGCGTGGCAAGCCCAAGGCGGCAGAATGGGCGGCTTTACGGCCTGTCGTCGTTGAGGCGCGCATACAGCAGATGGTCGTGCCAGACCCCGTTGATGCACAAATAGCCGCGCGCATAGCCTTCGCGCTGGAAACCGGTCTTCTCCAGCAGCCCGACCGAAGCCGCATTGCTGGGAATGCAAGCGGCCTCCAGGCGGTGCAGCCGCAATGTGCCAAAACAATACGGAATAACCGCCCGCACCGCCGCGGTCATATAGCCGCGCTTGGCGTAGGGCGCGCCGACCCAGTAGCCGATGCTGCCGGTCTGCGCGACGCCGCGCCGGACATTGGCCAAAGTCAGGCCGCCGACCAGCGCCTGGTCCTGGCCGCGGAAGATGAGAAACGCATAGGCGAGATCATTGCGCTGATCCTCGGCATAGCGCCGCAAGCGCCGGCGGAAGGCGCCGCGCGTCAGGTCGTCGGCCGGCCAGATCGGTTCCCAAGGCGTCAGAAAATCGCGGCTGGCCTCGCGCAGGGCCGCCCATTCCCCATGATCGCCGAACAGCGGCGCCCGCATGTAGACGCCGTCGCCGACTATCGTCGGCGTCGGCTCGCTCAGACTGACGGTGCGGAAGAAAGCCATGGCGCCTTTTCCCGACCCGCTGCTTGATCACGCCGCGGGACGGACCAGACTTTCCGCAATCGCGGCGGTGCTTTCAAGCCCATTGCCGGGCCCGAGCGCGGCAATCGCCGGCCGGCCGCGGCCGATCAGGGCCCGGCCCGCGGCGCGCGCGCTGTCGACGGTGACCGCTTCGACCTTGGCGACGATCTCGTCGAGCGGAATGGGCCGGCCGAAGGCCAGCATCTGGCGCGCGATCTGGCCCAAGCGGGCTTCCGAGCTTTCCAGCGCCATCAGCAGGCCGGCTTTCATCTGCGCCTTGGCGCGGGCGATCTCGGCTTCGTTCAGCGTCTCGGTGGCGCTTTCGATCTGGTCGATGACGACGCGCATCAGTTCCGGTGCGTCGGCTTCGTCGGTGCCGGCATAGAGGCCGAACATGCCGGTGTCGGAATAAGGCATGTGGAAGGCCTGGATCGTGTAGCAAAGGCCGCGGATCTCGCGCACTTCCTGGAACAGCCGCGACGACATCCCGCCGCCGAGCACGCTGGTGAAAACCTGCAGGCTGTAGAGCGATGGATCGCTCACCGGCACGCCCTGCAGCGCCAGCGCGATATGCACCTGTTCGAGATCGCGGGTCTCGACCCGCGTGCCGCCGCCGAATCTGGCCGGCTCGGGCGTCGGCGAATCCGGTCCGACGAAGCTCGCAAATCTCTTCTCGGCCTCGGCGACGATCTGCGCGTGATCGACAGCGCCCGCTGCGGCCACCAGCATGTTCGGCGCGCGATAGTTGCGGCCAAGATAGGTGCGCAGGCTCTTGGCGCTGAACGAGCGCACGGTGTCGGGCGTGCCGAGAATGGACCGGCCGATCGGCTGGTTGGGGAACGCGGTTTCCTGCAGGCGGTCGAACACCAGATCGTCGGGCGCATCTTCGGTGGCGCCGATTTCCTGGGTGATGACGTTCTGCTCGCGGCGCAATTCCTCCGGATCGAAGGTCGGCTCGGACAGGATATCGGCCAGCACGTCGAGCGCGAGATTGACGTCCGCCTTCAGCACGCGGGCGAAATACCCGGTCGACTCGACACTGGTCGCGGCATTGAGGTCGCCGCCGACCGCTTCGATGGTCTCGGCGATCTGCCGCGCGGTGCGCTTCTTCGTGCCCTTGAAGGCCATATGTTCAAGCAGATGAGAAATGCCGTGTTCATCGGCCTTTTCGTCGCGGCTGCCGGCGCCGACCCAGACCCCGAGCGAAGCCGACTCGAGATGCGGCATGCGGTCGGTCACCACCGATAGGCCTGAGGCCAGGCGCGTTACTTCAACCGTCATACCGCAGCTCCTTGACGCGCCGCGCGCGACGCATTCGACACAAATTTCTCGACCTGCCCCTGATCGGCCGGCAGCACGGTGATGCGCTCGGCCTTCTTCGGCAGGTCGGATAACCAATCTGGGAGGCCGGGGTTCACTCCGCAAGCCGCCTCAACCGCATCGGGGAATTTCGCCGGATGCGCAGTCGACAGCACCACCATCGGAGTCGCCGGATCGCGCGTTTCCTTCTCGGCAACCGCGAGGGCGACGGCAGTATGCGGGTCGGCGCAATAACCGGCCTCGCGCAGCCAGGCGCGGATGGTGGCGGCGGTTTCCTGTTCGTCGGCACGATCGGCGGTCAGCAGCGCGCGCATGGCTTTCAGCGCCGCGCCCGGCACGGTGAAGCGACCGGATTGCGTCAGCGAGCCCATCAGCGCCGAGACCTGGGCGGCATCGCGCCCGCAGGTCTCGAACAGCAGCCGCTCGAAATTCGACGACACCTGGATGTCCATCGACGGCGACGAGGTCGCGGTGACGCCGCGCGTCTCGTAGTCGCCGGTGGCGAAGGTGCGCGCCAGGATGTCGTTGACGTTGGTGGCGACGACGAGCCGGTCGATCGGCAATCCCATGCGCGAGGCGACATAGCCGGCATAGACGTCGCCGAAATTGCCGGTCGGAACGGTGAAGGCGACCTTGCGGTGCGGCGCGCCCAGCGCGACGGCGGCGGTGAAGTAATAGACCGCCTGGGCGACGATGCGCGCCCAGTTGATCGAATTGACGCCGGACAGGCGCACGCGGTCGCGGAAGGCGTGATGATTGAACATCGCCTTCACCAGCGCCTGGCAGTCGTCGAAGGTGCCTTGGATGGCCAGCGCATGCACGTTGCCGTCGGCCGGCGTCGTCATCATGCGTCGCTGCACCTCGGAGATGCGGCCGTGCGGATAGAGCGCCACGACATCGACCTGGGCGCGGCCGCGGAAGGCTTCGACCGCCGCGCCGCCGGTGTCGCCCGAGGTGGCGACGACGATGGTGGTGCGCTCGTTGCGCTGGATGAGGACGTAGTCCATCAGCCGCGCCACCAGCTGCATCGCGAGGTCCTTGAAAGCGAGCGTCGGCCCGTGAAACAGCTCGAGCACGAACAGGTTCGGGTCGAGCTGCACCAGCGGCGCAATCGCCGGATGGCGGAACGTACCGTAGGCCTCGCGGGCGATGCGGGCGAGATCGACTTCCGGAATGGCGTCGCCGACGAAAGGCTTGAGCACCTCGACGGCGACTTCGGCGTAAGGCTTGCCGGCGAAGCCGGCGATGGTCTCCTGCGACAGCGAGGGCCAGGACTGCGGAACATAGAGCCCGCCGTCGCGGGCCAGGCCCGCCAGCATCACCTCGACAAAATCGAGCGGGGCGCCGGCGCCCCGCGTGGAGATATAACGCATTGAAATATCTTAGCTTTTTGTTCAGAACGGGCCGGGATTTGAGCGCACCCTAACCCCGCGCCCGCGCTGACACAAGAAAGCAGGTCGCGGTCATCCTTCGGCGGTGGCGAAGACCCGCAAGCGATGGCCGTCGGGATCGAGCGCGACGAAGGTCGGCCCGAAGTCCATGTCGGTCGGTTTCTGCGCGATCGGGAGGCCGCGCTTCACCCAATCGGCATAGGTGGCGCGCACGGCGTCGCCGTCGGCGACCTTGATGGCGATCTCGCCGCTGCCGGGCGCGGCGGCGGGCTTGGGCTCGACTCCATTCTTCGACCAGAGGCCGAGCATCAGGCCGTTGTCCATCGCCAGCAGGGCAAAGGTCGGCGCCACGTCGAGAGCCTTCTTGCCGAGAAGGTCGCCGTAAAAGGCGGCGCTGGCGGGGGGATTGTCGACATAGAGCAGGACGTAGTTGATATCGGGCATTGTGTTTTCACTCCGGTGCGGTTTGCGATGCCGTCACCGTAGCCAAGCCCACTGCCAGTTTTTGTCAGCAGTATCATTCGCCGCGGATCCCCTCGGCGGCGCGCCATTCCTTCAGCAGCGCGGCGCGGCGGCGCGGATAGCGCGTCTCGGTTTCCGTCAGCGCGTCGATGCGGTCGACGCGGAAATGCCGGAACGCCTGGCGCTTCTCGCACCAGGCGGCGACGACCAAAGCGCGCTGGAAAAAGCCGATGGCGAACGGCCAGATCGTCCGGCTGCTCTTTTCCCCGTCGTTGCGGGCATACCGGATGACGACCTTGCGCTCGGCGCGGATGGCGCGGCGCATCGCCGTGAGATCGCCGTCCTTGCCGGCGAACTTGTCGTCGGAGGCGACCAGCAGCGCCGAGGTTTCCAGGCTTTCCTTGAGGTCTGCCGGCAGCACGGCGGCGATCTTGGCCAGCGCATTGCGCGCCGCGCCGCTGAGCGCATCGTCGGCGCGCGCCGCTACCCAGCGCGAACCGAGCACCAGCGCCTCGATCTCGTCTTCGGAGAACATCAGCGGCGGCAGCATGAAGCCGGGGCGCAGCACATAGCCCATGCCGGCCTCGCCGTCGATCTGCGCGCCCTGCCCGTTCAGCGTCGCGACGTCGCGATAGAGCGTGCGCAACGAAATGCCCAGCTCATCGGCAAGCACGGCGCCACTGACCGGGCGGCGGTGCCGGCGCAATACTTGAATGAGGTCGAGCAGACGTTGCGCGCGCGACACGGCTTTGGCCCTTCGGTGCCGGACCAGCCTAGCACGCCTGCTGCCAATTTATGTCAGGACGAAACGATTAAACCCGCCGCCGCAGCCGGCCGGCCAGCCAGGCGACATAGACGCCGCCGAGCGCCAGCGCGAGGCCGAACCAGGTCAGCGCATATTGCAGGTGGTTGTTCGGCATTTTGACTTCGATCCTGCCCGGCTTGGGCAGGCCGCCGGGCGGCACCGGCTCCTCCTGATCGATGTAGAATGGCGCCGCCACCGTCCACTTGTGGGCCTCCGCCATCGCCTTGGGATCGCGCACGTACCAGACGTTGTTCTTCACGTCGTCGGCCGGCGTGAACAGGCCGCGCGTCTCCGGCCAGCGCATATAGCCGACGATATCGACGCTGCCGCGCGGCGCGCCTTCCGCTCGCGTCGCTGGATCCTTGCGGTCGGTCGGCACGAAGCCGCGGTTGATCAGCACGATGCTGCCGCCGGCCAGCCGCGCCGGCGCAAACACCCAGAAGCCCTGGCCTTCGACATCCGCGCGCAGCGACGAGCCCGCCGTGTAGGCATAGGCCTCCTGCCCCTCGAGAAATTCGGCGGAGAACGCGACGCGGGAGTATTCGGTGCCTTCCGGCAGCAGCCGCTCCCAGTTCAGGCGCGGCGGCAGCGGCTCTGGCGGACGCGACGCACGCGTCGTCACGGTGGCGATCAGATTTTCCTTCCAGACCTTGCGATCGAGTTGCCAGATGCCGAGCCCGACGAGGATCGCCATGGCGACGACGGTCGACACCGTCGCGGTCAGTATCCCGCCGCGACGCTTCTCGCGCGGCAGCATCAGGCGCCGCCTGCACGCGCGTCGTCGCGCGGCACGAGCCGGCCCGGCGCCGCTTTATGATGGTACTGCAGCGCGATCAGCAAGCCTTTGACCATGCGCAGCGGCAGCAATGTGACGGCGAGTATCAGCGGCAGCCACAGCGCGGCGTGCAGCCAGTAAGGCGGCTGATAGACCACCTCGGTCATCAGTGCGGCGAACACGACGATGGCGCCGCCGATCAGGATGACGAACACCGCCGGTCCATCGCCGGCATCGGCGAAGCTGTAATCCAGTCCGCATTTCTCGCAGGCCGGGCGCACCGTCAAAAAGCCCTGGAACAGATGGCCGTCGCCGCAGCGCGGGCAGCGGCCGCGCAGGCCGCGCGAGATGGGAATTGGAGGTGATGACGGTGTGGCGGTCATTTTTACATCCGTTCGTCCCCGCGAAAGCGGGGACCCAGGGCCTAAAAACTCCGTACCAGAAAGTACTGGGTCCCCGCTTTCGCGGGGACGAACGGAGTTTATCTCAATCGCCTTTCCTCAAAACAAAAGGGCGGCGTTACCGCCGCCCTTTCGCAGACTGAATACCGGGCGGCGGTCAGTGCGCCGCCGCGTGTCCGGCGCCGGCGCCCCAGACATATATGCAGGCAAACAGGAACAGCCAGACCACGTCGACGAAGTGCCAATACCAGGCGGCAAATTCGAAGCCGAGGTGCTGGGTCGGCGTAAAGTGCCCCTTGAGCGCGCGCGCCAGGCAGACGATCAGGAAGATCGTGCCGATCAGCACATGCGCACCGTGGAAGCCGGTCGCCATGAAGAAGGCGGCGCCGTACATGTTGCCGCTGAAGGTGAAGGCGGCGTGGGCGTACTCGTAAGCCTGCACGCAGGTGAACAGCGCGCCGAGCAGCACGGTGAGCAGCAGGCCCCACTTCACGCCCTGGCGGTCATTTTCCAGAAGCGCATGATGCGCCCAGGTGACCGTGGTGCCCGACGTGAGCAGGATCAGCGTGTTCAAGAGCGGCAGATGCCAAGGGTCGAAGGTCTCGATGCCGGCCGGCGGCCAAACGCCCTTGGTGAAGGCGAGGCGGGCGACTTCATGCGGCTCGCCCGGGAACAGCGCGGTGTTGAAATAGGCCCAGAACCAGGCGACGAAGAACATCACTTCCGAAGCGATGAACAGGATCATGCCGTAGCGGTGCGAGATCTGCACCACGCGGGTGTGGTCGCCCTTGTACTGCGCCTCGTTGATCACGTCGCGCCACCAGGCGATGAAGGTGTAGAGGACGCCGATGACGCCGACGCCGAAAACCAGCGGCGCCATCGCGTACATATGGTGCATCCACGAGACGGCGCCGAACGCCATCACGAAGGCGGCCGCAGCGCCGACCGCCGGCCACGGGCTCGGGTCGACCAGGTGGTAGTCGTGGTGCTTGGCATGAGCTTCGGCCATCGTCGGTCTCCGTTCAGGTCTCGTTCGAGGCGCGAGCGGCGCCCCCAATTCAATTCCGCTAAAGCTTACTCGAACTCTTGCCCGCCGCGTCGGCAACCGGCCGGTCGGATTCACGGATCGGGAAGAATGTATAGGACAAGGTGATGGTGTTGAGGGTGTTCTGGTCGCGATCCTCGGCGATCTTCGGATCGATGTAGAACACCACCGCCATTTCGCGGGTTTCGCCGGGCTTCAGGGTCTGCTCGGTGAAACAGAAGCAGTTGATCTTGTGGAAGTAGCTGCCGATCTGCGGCGGCGACACGTTGTAGGCCGCCTGCGCGCTGACCGTGCGCGCGGCCATGTTGATGACCTTGTAATTGACGGTCGCCACTTCGCCGATGCGCAGCGTGATGGTGTTCTGCTCGGGCACGAATTTCCACGGCAGGCCCGGCGTCACGTTCGAATCGAAGCGCACGGTGATGGTGCGGCCGAGGATATGATCCGGCGCCTTTTCCGACACCTGTGGCGTGCCGGCAAAGCCGGTGGTGCGGCAGAACCAGTCGTACAGCGGCACCGACGCATAGGCGGCGCCGACCATGGCCGCGACGAACACGCCGCAGCAACCTGCGATCACCACATCGCGGCGCAATTTCGACTTGCTGGTTTGCGGTTCGGTCATTTGTTCAGCCGGTTTGCGTTCAGATCGGACGCAGCAGGATCATCGGGCCCTTCACCAGGGTCATCACGTAAAACAGCACGACCAGCGCGACGAGCGACAACGCGATGGCGATCGAGCGCGAGCGCCGGGCGCGCTTCTGCGCCTCGGTGAGCACGATCCCCTCGCCATCCTTTTGGTCGTTCATAGCGACTTCCATGCTCACGCGGTCAATCGGGCAATCAGCCCGCCCCAGCCGCGCTCGATCATCAGAACAGCGAACAGAAGGAACAGATAGAGGATCGAGAAAGCGAAAAGGTTCCGGCAGGCGCGCTCGACCGGGCGGCGCTCGCGGAACACCTGCGCCGCCAGCACCAGCATGCACAGGCCGGTCGCGACCGACACGGCGCCGTAAATCGCTCCGGCATAGCCAAGCGGCCACGGCGCGATGCCGAGCGGCACGACGATGAAGGTGTAGAGCAAAATCTGCAGGCGCGTCGTCGCGTCGCCCTTCACCACCGGCATCATCGGGATGCCGGCGCGCTTGAAATCGTCGGTGCGATACAGCGCCAGCGCCCAGAAATGCGGCGGCGTCCAGAAAAAGATGATGAGGAAGAGAAGGATCGGCTCGAACGACAGCGAGCCGGTCACCGCCGCCCAGCCGATCATCGGCGGAAAGGCGCCGGCGGCGCCGCCGATGACGATGTTCTGCGGCGTCGAGCGCTTCAGCCACATCGTGTAGATAACGGCGTAAAAGAAAATCGTGAAGGCGAGCAGCGCGGCCGAGAGGATGTTGACCAGAAGCCCGAGCACCACCACCGCGAAGGCGGACAAGGTCAGGCCGAAGGCCAGCGCCTCGCCCGGCTGGATCCGGCCCATCGGCAGCGGACGCCGCGCGGTACGCGTCATCAGCGCGTCGATGTCGGCGTCGTACCACATGTTCAGCGCGCCGGAGGCACCGGCGCCGACGGCGATGCACAGAAGCGCGGTGAACGCCGTCACCGGATGGATCGAGCCCGGCGCAACCGCCAAGCCGACCAGCGCCGTGAAGATGACGAGCGACATCACCCGCGGCTTCAGCAGAGCGAGGTAATCACCGACGGTCGCCAAACTGGGTTCGGCGATCGTCCCGTTGAATTCCGCGCCTTCGCTGACGAGCGACATAACCTACGTTTCGCCTTTCCGGCTTCGCGTTACTTGATCCGCGGCAGCGTTTCGAACTGATGGAACGGCGGCGGCGACGAGAGCGTCCACTCCAGCGTCGTCGCGGCGGGGCCCCACGGATTGGCCGCAGCCGGGCGCTTCTTGGCGAAGGCTTCCGCCACGCCGATGAAGAAGATCACCATGCCGATGCCGGCGATGTAGGAGCCGTAGGACGAGATCTCGTTCCAGCCGTGGAACGCATCCGGGTAATCGACGGTGCGGCGCGGCATGCCGGCCAGACCGAGGAAGTGCTGCGGGAAGAAGATGATGTTGACGCCGACGAAGGTGACCCAGAAGTGCAGCTTGCCGATCGTCTCGTTGTACATGTAGCCGGAGATTTTCGGGAACCAGTAGTACCAGCCGGCGAAAATGGCGAACACGGCGCCAAGCGACAGCACGTAGTGGAAGTGCGCGATCACGTAGTAGGTGTCGTGCAGCACGCGGTCGACGCCGGCGTTCGACAGGACGACGCCGGTGACGCCGCCGACGGTGAACAGGAAGATGAAGCCGATCGCCCACAGCATCGGCGTCTTGAACTCGATCGAGCCGCCCCACATCGTGGCGATCCACGAGAAGATCTTCACGCCGGTCGGCACCGCGATGACCATGGTGGCGGCGATGAAATAGGCCTGCGCGCCGGTCGACAGGCCGACCGTGTACATGTGGTGCGCCCACACGACGAAGCCGATCGCGCCGATCGAGACCATGGCGTAGGCCATGCCGAGATAGCCGAACACCGGCTTCTTGGAGAAGGTCGAGACGATCTGGCTGATCATGCCGAAGCCGGGAAGAATGAGGATGTACACTTCCGGGTGGCCGAAGAACCAGAACAGATGCTGGAACAGGAGCGGATCGCCGCCGCCTTCGACGCTGAAGAAGGTGGTGCCGAAATTGCGGTCGGTCAGCAGCATGGTGATGCCGCCGGCGAGCACCGGCAGCGACAGCAGCAGCAGGAACACGGTCACCAGGATCGACCACACGAACAGCGGCATCTTGTGCAGCGTCATGCCGGGCGCGCGCATGTTGAAGATGGTGGTGATGAAGTTGATGGCGCCGAGGATCGACGAAGCGCCGGCCAGATGGAGCGAGAGAATGACGAAGTCCATCGACGGCCCGGGATGACCCGAGGTCGACAGCGGCGCGTAGATCGTCCAGCCGGTGCCGGCGCCGAGCGAACCGGGTTCGCCTTCGACGAACAGCGAGGCGAGCAGCAGCGCGAACGACGACGGCAGCAGCCAGAACGAGATGTTGTTCATGCGCGGGAACGCCATGTCCGGCGCGCCGATCATCAGCGGCACAAACCAGTTGCCGAAGCCGCCGATCATCGCCGGCATGACCATGAAGAAGATCATGATCAGGCCGTGGCCGGTGGCGAACACGTTGTATTCGTGCGGCGTCGGGAAAATCTGCAGGCCGGGATTCTGCAATTCCATGCGGATGGCGATCGACATGCAGGCGCCGATGATGCCCGCCATCATCGCGAACACCAGGTACATCGTGCCGATGTCCTTGTGGTTCGTCGAATAAACGAAGCGACGCCACCCGGTCGGGTTGGCGTGGTGCTCGTGGGCGTGGGCTTCAGGGGCGCCGTGTGCTGCCGCGTTGCTGGCCATGGTTCTTTTCCTTCGACGTTGTCTTATTCGTATCCGCAGTCGAGCTTTAGGGCGCCGGTCGCGGCGCCCTTTGGTTTATTGCGCCGCCGGGGTGGCCGCGGCGATCATGTTCGGGTTCGGCTGATTGTCCTGCGCGAACTTCTTCTTCGCTGCTTCGATCCAGGCCGCATATTCCTGGTCGTTAACAACCCGGACGGCGATCGGCATGAAGGCATGGTCGCGGCCGCACAGCTGCGAGCACTGGCCGTAATAAGTGCCGACGCGCTCGGCCTTGAACCAGGTTTCGTTGATCCGGCCCGGGATGGCGTCGATCTTCACGCCGAAGGACGGCACCGCCCAGGAGTGAATGACGTCGGCACCGACGGTCAGGACGTGGATGACCTTGTTGACCGGCACGACCATCTCGTTGTCGACGGCCAGGAGGCGCGGCTGCCCAGGCTTGAGGTCCTTGGTCTGCGCCATCAGCGAGTCGAACTCGAACTTCGCGTCCGGATACTGGTAGCTCCAGAACCACTGCTTGCCCGTCGCCTTCACGGTCACGTCGGCCTTCGGCACTTTGAGTTCGAGGAACAGCAGGCGGAACGACGGCACCGCGATCGCCACCAGGATCAGCACCGGGACAACGGTCCAGATCACCTCGATCATGGTGTTGTGCGTCGTGCGGGACGGTACCGGGTTACTGCGGGCGTTGAACTTGACCATCACGATGACCAGGAGCGCCAGCACGAACAGTGTGATGGCCGTGATGATGTACAAAAGGAAGTCGTGGAACCAGATGATGTCGTCCATCACCGGGCTTGCCGCGCCTTGCAGCCCGAGCTGCCAAGGGTGCGGCTGGCCGGTCCCCGCGGTTTGAGCAAGCGCGAAGGCGCCGCTGCCGAAAACGGCCAAATTCGTGGCCACGAAAGCGATCAACCGCTTGAGCACCAGCATTTCTTATGCGCTCCTCGACGAGAAAAACGGCCTCGGACAAGGCCCCTTTTTTGCGCCCCTTTTAGCCATTCCGCCATAGGCTGGATGAACGGCTTAGCCCAACACCACACGGCATTTTGCCACGGGCGTGGCAGCTTTGGCGGTGCAGCGGGACGGGGGAAATCCCGGCCTCTCAAACCACAATTCCGGGCCTGCCGCAATGCACCTCGTAACAAGTCGCATCGCGCGCGCCGATTATCCTCAAGCGTGTCCGCGACCCGGTATTTCCTTCGCGTTTGCCGCGATCCGCATCATGCCGCCGCAATTGCAGGTTTGACACTTGCTTGATCCAAACAGCCGGGGCATGACCCTGCTGGACCGAATAAAGTGACGGCGGGGCGGTGATTCGCAACCCACACGGGCGGCTTCTCCGCGGTCCGGCGGCTTGTGCTAAGGGATTGAACCATGGGCATTTTCGAGCTTGGCCGGGATGCAGTCCGGCGCTCGCGGCGGCTGGCGGCGCTGGCTCTCGTTCCGGCGCTGGCCGCGCTTGCCGCTCTCGTTTCGGCCGACCCGGCGATGGCTCAGGGCGCCGTCAAATCCGTTCACAAGGACTGGCAAATTCGCTGCGATACGCCGCCCGGCGCCAAGGCCGAGCAATGCGCCCTGATCCAGAGCGTGACCGCGGAAGACCGCGCCAATATCGGTTTGACCGTCATCGTCCTGAAAACCGCCGACCAGAAAAGCCGGTTGATGCGTGTGGTTGCTCCGCTCGGCGTGCTTTTGCCGTCCGGCCTCGGCTTGAAAATCGACAATGCCGACGTCGGCCGCGCCGGCTTCGTGCGCTGCCTGCCGAACGGCTGCATCGCCGAGGTCGTGATGGACGATGAGCTCATCAAGAAGCTGCGTACCGGCAAGACCTCGACCTTCATCATTTTCCAGACGCCGGAAGAAGGCATCGGTTTCCCGATGAGCCTCGCCGGCTTCGGCGAAGGCTACGACAAGCTGCCGTAACGAAGGCGGGTCGGGTGGAGTTGCCCTCTCGGTCAAGCATCTCGCATCGCCCCACCCCGACCGCTTCGCGGTCGACCCTCCCCGCTACCGGGGAGGGATAAGAAAGTCAGCTCTTCGTCACCGTCAGCGAATAGCGGCCTTCGGCGGCGAGGCATTCGGCCTCGGGCAAGCCCAGCTCCTTGCGCACGATGTTGGTGCCGAGCACCATCGACACCATCTTGTAGGTGGCGTGACGGCGGCCCATGCCTTCGCGGCCCATGCCGCAATCCGACGAGATGATCAGCCGCTCGGCCGGCACATGCTTGAGCGCGTGGCGGATCAGATCGGCGACTTCGTCGGGCCGCTCGACCTGCAAGGTGTGATGGTCGATCACGCCGATGACGATCTTCTTGTCCTTGATGATCTCGCCGATCGCCTTGAGATCGCCGGGGCCGGACGAACAGGTCTCAAAGGTGATGGCGTCGGCGTCGATGCCGTTGAGCGCCTCGAGCGTCGGCTGATAGCTCTGCACTTCCTTGAAGATGCGCTGCTGGCTCGGATTGCCCCAGCAGGTGTGGCACCACACTTCGGTTTTCGATTTCAGGCCCTTGATCGTGCCGTTGAAGATCTTGACCAGATCGTTGACGTCGAGCTTGCCGAAGGCCTTGCCGCGCACCGGCACCATGTGAATCTGCGGCTCTTCCATCTGGATGAGCGGGCAGCCGGCATCGGCGAGTTCGTTGAGTTCTTCGTTGAGCGCGGCGCTGAATGCCATCGTGCGCTCGATCGGATCCTTGTAATGATCGTCGGCGACCGACGCGGCGAGCAGTTCGGGCAGAATGGTGCCGAACTTGACCGGCCGCTTCGTCATGCGCTGCGCGGTCTTCCACATCGCCGCGTATTGCAGATTGCCGCGGCCGATCGGCCCGGTGATTTTCGGGAACACACGGGCCTCGAGGAAGTCGTGCAGGATGTGGCCGCGCGGATACGCGACGGCGCCGACATTATAAACCGCGGGCTCGGCCTCCTGCGAGAAGCCGGACATGTGGGTGAGCGGATAGCTCTGCCAGCTCATGCCGCCGACTTCTTCGTCGTAATGCGCGTCGCCATCGGTGCAAATGTCGAGGCCCGCGACTTCCTGCGCGCGCAGGAAGCATGACACGGCGTCTTCGTATTGCTCGCGATAGCGCGAATTGACCATCGCTTCGAGGAAGCTCTTGGTGCCGAGGGTCGCGGTGTACCAGTTTGGGCGCGGCAGCGAGCCGATGATCGACGTCGGCAGCATCACATTGGACGTGGCTTTGAACATTTCATCCCCTCGAATGTCTGCGACTGTTGCGCATTTTATTCATGTGCTTTTCACGCCGCCAAAGGCAACATCAAGATTGCAACGCTAGCACACCGCATTGCCTTGGCAAACGATTGCCAATTATTGCCACCCCGCCTAAGCTTGACGCCTGACCCGGGAAACATCGGGCCGTTGGGAGGTACGCCATGTCTGACATTCGCATGCCGCTAAATCGACCGAAGAAACATCTGGCAGTAGCCGCGCTCGCTCTCGCCGGCGCGCTCGGCCTGTCGGCCTTGCCGGCGAAAGCCGCCGACCCGATCCGCATCGGGCTGAGCCTCAGCCTGACCGGGCCGACCGCGCCAGCCGGCAAGCAGGTGCTCGCCGGCCTGGAAATCTGGCGCGACGACATCAACGCCAAGGGCGGCCTGCTCAATCGCCCGGTCCAGCTCGTCTATTATGACGACCAGGGCGCGCCGGCGAATGCGCCCGGCATCTACGCCAAGCTGATGAGCGTCGACAAGGTCGCTTTCCAGCACAGTGGGATCCGAAGCTTGGAATTCACGTGACTTGAAGTCGCGGC
>JADMIO011460709.1_pt1 | contig 14979 bp, 12 predicted proteins | sample 8958161 | NCBI WGS metagenome assembly JADMIO01 (sample SAMN16585339, study PRJNA669376) | soil metagenome | isolation source: Crop rotation soil | place: USA: Cullars Rotation, Alabama | collected 2011 | reverse complement strand
GGTGCGACCCCGCGATCAAAACCTGCAAGGAACTTCGGAGCTACCAACACGCCGTCCACGATATCCGAATCGGCATCAACTGGCGGCGGCGGCATGCCCCCTCCGTGTCGATAGTAGCTCGCGGTCTGATACGCCTGCGTCACATAACCGTGGAACGTCGGAGCATCGGAGCCGTCGGCAACGGTCCAGAAACCAAAGCGTTCGTTGGTGTGAATTCGACCGGAGAATCTGTCTCCAGGCCCGAGTCCCTGGTAAATGAATGGACCTTCCGGATTATACGGATCGAACTTGTCAGTAAACATCGCAAATTCTGAGAAGCTACCGACTCGCAGCGCCCCGCCTTGACCCTTCGCCAGCAGGCTGAAATTCATCACGCCTTCTTCGACAAGCGTCACCGCGCCGTTCAATCCCGAGATTCCCTCGCCAACAGACTCGAGTTGATAGTGAACCGAGTACGGCTCTACCTGACCGAGGTTCGGGTACAGCGGGTTGACGAACTTGACTCGATAACCTGAGTGCGACGGATCGTTGTCACCGGCAGGATACGGCATCTGCACGTTGCTGATTTTGATCTTCGTCTTGTAAGCCGCGTTGTTCGGGAAGGATTCGGTTGTGTTGAAAGCCTGTTCCGCGGCAGTAACAAACGCTTCCGGGTTGAGAGTCGGCTGCCCCGCTATCACGCGCGGAGGATCAGGAAGCGAAGCCATAATGAATTTGTCGTTGCGCAGAAGGCGATGAAGATTGTTGACCCCGGCTTCAGCGGCGTAGAAACCACTGGTCAGGTTCTTGAAATTCGAAGTGATCGACTGATCCGACAACGATGTAAAAGTCACCGCGAGCGCAAGCATAAGCAGCAGCGACATGATCAGCATCACTCCGATCAATGCCATACCCTTTTCATTTGCGCGATTCTTTGTTTCGCTCGCAATCATCTGCGTCAGTCGTCTTCCGTATTTCCCTCTCATCACATAGCCTCCCAGAGCTCGCATTCTTGTTTCTTCGCGTGCAGGCATTTGTTCTCGTCCTGGAGCTACTATCTCGGATTAAGTCGTTCGCCGAGTTTCGGCTGTTTGCCAATCTGTCTCGAATTGTGGTTGTAACCACCGTTACCAGATCCCGATCCGTCTCCGCCACCATCGGAACCGAAACCTCGGCCGTCGCCACCCGCGCCGCCCACGTATCCGCGGCCGCCGTTTCCTGAGCCGTCTCCGCCGTTGTATCCGCCGCCGTTTCCTGAGCCGCCGTCACCAGGCAGACCAGGGGAGCTTGCGCCGCCGCCACCGCCCGCGGGCGCCGATCCAAACGATTCTCCGGAGATGAATCGGGGTCGGACTACGCTTGCAAGGGTGACGAGCCGCTCGGCTTGTTTATCGGTTTTGATTTCGGTGCGCGCGGTCATCGTGACTTCGAGCGCCGTAGTCTTGTACTCGCGAGAGATGTTTTGTTGCTTGACCCACTGACCTTCTGCGTCACCGGCCTTCACTTCCAGATATCGAACCTGGAATGCGACGACGTTGCGGGCGATCGAGATTCCCTGCCCGTCATTCACCGACAGCGAGAAGGTTGGGTGATCGGGATCGGTTTTGCGATCCACGTAGTAACGCTTGATCGTAACCGGTCGCAGCGTGAAGGATCCGTTCTCGTAGATTTCACCAAAATGAACTTCTGGCTCAACACCCTTGTGCTCTACTGGCTCGAAAGTAAGTCCGACTACACCTTCAAAAGTCACCTTCGCAGATTTGACCTTTATGAAATCGAACTGCATTGAACCATCAGGCCTCGAAGCGGTGATCACAAACTCTTCATCCGGCGTAAACCCGTTCACTACTGTCATCGGTTCCAAATGCGAGGCGCCGTTTGGAAGCACTTCGACGTAACGATCTCCGGTGGAGAAAGGCTTGGCCGTACCGGCTATCAACGGAAGCGCCCCGGCTGGAAGTTTCGACTCGGTGTCCGATGAGATGATTGTCACCTCATCGGTCTTGCCCTCTGGTCCGTTGTAGGAATAGATCGAGCGAAACCGGGGTCCAAGACCGAGCGCGTTTTCTTTGGATTGCTGAATGTCTCGAGTGATGAAGTCCATCAACAGCCGGGCGTTCTGGTCCATTTCGGAGACGCCCTGTTCGGTGCGAAAAATGGTTTGGCTCTTTCCGAGGAGCGCAACCACCGAGCCGATGATCAAAGTGAATACCGCCATCGCTATCATCAGCTCCGCCATTGTGAATCCAAGCTGATGTTGACCGGCGTTGCCGATTTGCGAACTGATAATCCGCGATTGTGGCTGTGACGTGCGGACAGCTGTTTGGCGGTTGAATCTGATTCTCATGGATATCCCTCTCGAACTATTGATTGGTCATCACGGTGTACAGATCGACGAGCTCCGGCGCCTTGCCCGCGGGAGGATTCTCGCTTTTGACTCGAACGGCGATCGTGAGTCTTCTGTCGGCCGGATTCGGTTCGCTGCTGGACATCAACACCCACCGACGCGAGTAGGTCACGCGATCATCGCCAAACGGATTGCCGGGTGTGACCGAACCGTCTGGCCGCCGAGTTTCAGCAATTCCATTTGGATTGACGACGGTCACGGTTCCTTCGGGTTCGACATCATCGCGACCCGCGATAATTATTTTGTCGAAGTAGAACGAGCCGTCGCCGGCGGTCACATCGCTTTCGATGCTGCCCACAATGAAGGCATCGTCCGCGCCGTGAGCGCCCGGATTGGCGGTCATCCTCGAAGGATCAACAAGGCGCTGAAAGGATGCCGCGCCGAGTTGCTCGATCTTGTCCTGCGCAAACGTTGTCGCGCTGGTGAAGTTGCGCGAGCTGGCATTGGTCTTCATCGCCAGCGTGAACATACCGGCGATGCTCACGATACCGACCACGGTAACCATCATGGCGATGCACGCTTCGATCAACGTGAAGCCCGCGCCGTTCTCGGATGTCTCTTTTGAGTAAACTTTTGTTCCCATCTTTAGCTCTGCTCTTTTAATCATTGAAGTCGCTGTTAGCTGCGATCATCTTTCTTAGCATCGGATACGGTTACTTGACCGGTCGGTGAGACAGTCACGAAGAGGTAGTATCCGTCCGAGCCGTTTAGTCGAATCGTTGGGCTGTCTTTCGGCATCGGAGAGACAACTCCGCGGCCGTCGAAAGCGATTTGTTTTGGAGCGTCTGACGCTACGGTAACGCCTGCCGGCAAAAGAATGCCTCCTTTGTTTTGAGGCGGTTCTTTTCCAGTTGGGTCGTACTGCTCAATATTGAGCCGTTGAACTTCGGCGACAAATACCCCAGCGAGTGTGTTGTTGGATGTGGCGAGATACCTTGCTCGCTGAAGCGCGGTGGCGACATTTCGTCCGCTGACGCCGAGGCGATACATCCGCATGTAAGAAGTGATTTGTGGGATGACGAACGCGGCGACTATGGCGATTATTAAAAGCACAACAGCCATCTCGATTAATGAGAATCCGCGTTGATCTCGCTTAGCTTCTAAATCATTGATGAGCTTTGGTCGAAACATATGGTTACAAAATATGGCAGAAGCGCGCTTACACTTCGCGGTAGTTGAGCCCAGAGTCCATCCCTGAGCGGGCGCTGATTGACGCCTACTTCAATAAATAAAAGCGAATTGCTATTGGGGACCGATGGGGGTTGAGACTGAAGGCACCATTCAACACGCAATCAGTATTCCGCAACCGGGGGACGGATCGGTGTGAATTGGCTTTAGAAGATATTCGTGAACAGTAAGAGTCTCAGAGTCGGGTCGGGTGACAGTTACCGCAACAACCGCGAGGAGGTCCTTCAGACCGGCCTATGCTTCCGCAGATTCGGAGTAACTTAGATGAAGTCCTCGCCTCGGAGAAAGCTTTCGTATCTCGCGTTGACATTTCCGAATTGCATTCAAAGTTACAAAAGAGGCGAGAGGGATGAAGAGCAAGGATTCGATAGCGACGATTGTATAAGACACTCTCATAGGAGCACCGAGCTGCCGGCGGCACCACTGATAGTGTCTGCGTGTGACCATGAGCTTACTGGATCTGGTTGCTGAGGTGGCTCAGTTTCCGGCCGAAATATGGCTCACTTTCTGGGCGAAGCGCCCAAAGACCTGACTGATGCAACACCTCATGGGCGATCTCTTGATCGTTCTTTTTAGTAAAAATACGCATGAATTCGGGAAAGAGTGTATCGCGCTGAAATTTTGCAGGCTCTAATAAAGAATCGCGATCTAATACTCTCAAGATCTCCTCAGCGCAATGTATGACTTTGTAAGGAATAGCCATCGCTCCCTCACAATCTCACAATCCGGAAATAATTCCTTCATTTCTCTAAAGGTAAGCAAGCGTGTTTCTTTCAGGAATATGTCTATATCGCGGTCGTAATCTGTGGCTATCCACCCCCATAGCGTGAACCGCCGGGCAAGCTTTCTTTGTATCTTTTTTGGCAGATAATGGATAAAAGGCCCCGCTAAGTGAGGTTCGACGGGAAATGATCGTGCGGGTGTCTGTACCCAGATCACCCTCGCGACTCTTCTGATCTCGCTGGCGAAAGCTGTCTGGTCTTGAAACGTCCCTAAGTGCTCAATCACTGAGTTTGAGAATGCAACATCGAAGGAACTGTTTGGAAATGGCAATGAGCGGCCATCAGCCTGGACCAAACTAAAACTATCAGAATGGACAGCTGGCTTTGAGATATTAAGGATGGTGATGCTTGTTTTGAAAGGAATATTGGCCCAAAAAGCAGGGTCCCCTCCGACATCAAGAAGGGTGGTATTGTCCGTTATGGCGAACGCTTTGACAAAACTGCGCATTCTCTTCAGACGGAAATGTGAGGAGAGCGCCAAAAGGATGCTTTCTATTTTCATTTCTATGTTGGATTCTTTTAGTATCAGAGCTTAGAAACATTCGTTGATGAGCATGTTCGAAAGACCAATATAGAGGTAACGGAAATCTCGTCCAGGTGTTGGCTCGGCTGGCATTTCTCTCGCTACGCACGGACTTAATCATACCTCACGGCAATTATATTATTCGCCCTATTCGCCCAAAACATTTCTTCAGTTCTGACTCCAAAACGTCAAGGCTGTATCTCCGCACGGCGAAGAGCTTTGTTCTAAAGGTCTCGTCTACGTATATCAAAAATCGTTTGTCGATCCGATTGCCTTGTAACTGCTAATTATCTTTCGCAGCTTTAGGTACTTGAGAATGGCAATGTCCGCCGTCTGAAGAGGACCATTTCGTCAACGATTTACTTGGGCGAAGTCTGCTCGAGGCCATTGCAAGCTTCGTTCGGCAGTCATCATCGAAGTAGTGAACATTAGCGAGGACGCCAGTAAGGGGCGGCGAACTCAGGTACTGTAAAGATGTAGGTAATACGGACCAAGAATAGACCTCCGAGCCAGTAACCCCAAAATGGGTTGCACCCCAAATGAGTTCCACTCGTATCACCCGAGAATTTAGAGCTTAGGTCTCAAATGCCAGAACATCGTTGACACCGAAAAGTGCCAATACATCGATGACACTTAGTTTTCAAAAGTGGTTCCGTGCAAAGAATGCTTCTCAAAAGCCGTCGGCTGAGTGCGTCGGGCCAATCTTTCTTGTAGACTTGTCGAGGACGCAATCGAAAAGGGTACCTCGTATATGGTCACTACCGCCGGGGAAACCGAACATATTTCAACCGACAATCTCGATTTGATGCTGGCAGTGTTACCTCCGCAAATCCGCGAGGCCCTCAAACGCGCCGCTCCAATGGAAGCACTTATCGAAGTCGTACTGGACCTCGGTCGCCAACCTGAAGCTCGCTATACAAGCCATGCATTCTATCTCGACGACTCGCTCATAACTCGCGAGGACCTGCAATATGTCTCCAGCCGGGTTGGCCAATTCACACGAGACAACCGCGCAGGCATCGAACGAACGCTTCATCGAATCTCGGCGATGCGAAACCGATTGGGTGAGATTGTCGGGTTGACTTGCAGAGTGGGCCGCGCAATTTACGGAACAGTCGACATCATTCGTGACTTCGTTGAGTCCGGTAAGAGCATCCTGTTGATGGGAAAACCTGGCGTCGGCAAGACGACGCTCCTGCGCGAAGCCGCCAGAGTGCTCGCCGACGATCTGGAAAAAAGAGTCATCGTTGTCGATACCTCAAACGAGATCGCCGGCGACGGTGATGTTCCTCACCCAGGCATCGGACGCGCGCGGAGAATGCAGGTGCCCGAACCCGAACACCAGCACGGAGTGATGATCGAGGCCGTCGAAAATCACATGCCCGAAGTCATCGTGATTGACGAGATCGGAACCGCTCAGGAAGCGCTGGCAGCGCGAACAATCGCCGAACGAGGCGTCCAGCTGATCGCTACCGTTCACGGAAACACTCTTGAGAACCTGATGATCAATCCGACGCTGTCGGATCTGGTAGGCGGGATACAACCGGTGACGCTCTCCGACGAAGAAGCGAGAAGGCGAGGCACTCAAAAGACTGTGCTCGAAAGGAAAGCGCCGGCGACCTTCGACGTGCTCATCGAAATCCAGGACAAAGACCGGCTGGCCATCCATCGAGACGTCGCCGGCGCTGTAGATTTGATGCTCAGAGGTTTCCTACCAAGCACCGAGGTTCGCGAACGTCGTCCGGGCGGTGAGGTCTCGATCACCCAACCGTCATCATCGGAAACCCAAGCCATTCCGCCCGAGCGAAGACAACCTGCAGCTCCGACGCGCGCCCCGAAAGATTCTCCTACCGGAAAAAGCAAAGTTTTACGGATCTACCCTTATGCCATCAGCAGAGATCGGCTGGAACGAGCAATCGAGGTGCTGGGTGTGCCGGTCACAGTCACAAACGATCTAGCAGAAGCCGACATTCTGCTGACGCTGAAATCTCACGCAAAGCGGCAGTCTCAAAAATTGCGAGAGGCCCGCGGTAACGACGTTCACGTCTACGCGCTTCGCGCAAACACGCTCACTCAAATGGAAAACTTTCTGCGGGAAACCTTTGGCGCAGCAACTCGAGCGGTAAGCGAGGACGCGGCAATGCAGGAAGCCGAAGACGCGGTGATAGAGGTCGTCGAACGCCGCCGGCCGGTGGAGCTGTCCCCTCAGCCGAGACACATTCGGCGTATGCAGCATCTTTATATCGAGCGGAGCGGCTTGCAGTCTGAAAGCAAGGGCCAGGATCCGATGCGTCGAATTGTCGTCTACCCTCACTAAGCTCACTTCGACGGTTTTTCAAATCTCGAATTCTCGATCTCGGTGTTGTGCTTGACCTCATCAAATTTCTGAGTGAATGAAAATCCTGGTCGTGACCACGTCCGGCTGAATGGGATCTTTACGCCATCTATCTCGCGATAGTCTGAGAATTCGATAAACGCTTGCGTTTTTCCTTGTGGGCCATCGATCTCCAGATCTTGCCGAAGCAACAGCCCCGAGGCCGCATCGAAGTACAAACGGTCACCGGAGTCGGTCTCAATCACCAGTGTTTCGCGATCGCTGAGCCTGGCGCGACCCAGGACTTCCAGCTTTTTGTATTGTTGGTGAAAATCAGTGCCCGCAAAAGATTGTGCCTGACGGCTCAGGAAGAGAGCTTCATCGCCAGCGACTTCACGCAGGCCGTTTTGATTTTTTTCCCAAATGTTATTTCCGTTACATCCGACCGTAGCTCCGCCACCGGGCGTGTGCATAATCATCAGCATCTTGTCGGGCGCCTTAACATAAACTTCCATCGGCGCGGTGAGCCCTCCCTGGGCGACCAGGTTTCCCCTCAGAATTCTCGTCTTCAATTTCACGAGCGCTCCTGATACATCGGTGGCTCGCTTGTAGTTTTGAAGCACCTCGTCAACCTTTGGCAATACACCTGCTCGCTTCACTTCCGGAGGCTTGGTATTCGCTGGAGGCGTCGTGGAACCCGGAGGCGGAAATGAAACCGGCTTAAGCTGTCCTTTGTGACAGGTGTAGCAATTGATTGAGGTCGGTCCCTTATAGATCTCCCGCGAAATCGCACCGGTTAATCCAAGCATCTTTCTCGCAATCAGCTTGGCTGGTTTTTCATCGCTATCGAACGCTCCATCAACGTGACAATGATTGCAGTCGACTCCCAGCGACTTTGAGAACATCGTCATCAGCATGTTCCATCGTCCCGCTGGCAGGCCTTTCAGAGTCTGGATGTTTTTGTAGACTTGTTCCGCGGGACGTTGGTCTTGTTCCGACGCCTTGCGCATCTCTTCAAACTGAGCCTTCCAGCTGTCAGGCGGCTGCTCAGGCACCACATGACCTCGATGACACGCAAAACAAGAGACCTTATTGGTCGACAAAAACCGGTTGCTCAGTTGCACCATCTCATACATTTTGCGCGCGGTTTGTTTCGTGGGTTTGTCGTCCTTTTCGAAACTTCCAGCGGTATGACAATGTGTACAGTCCACAGCAAGCGAGTTCGTGAAAAAAGTCATCGCTCTCATTACACCGGCCGCCGGGATTCCTTTGAAAATCTGAATGTTCTTGTAGACGTCTTCGGCCTTCTTAGAGTCCTCGCTGAGTGTCTGAGACGGCTTCTGCTCCTGAAAGTGGGAAAGCTCGCGTCTGGTTTCTGTCAGATGCGCGTTGATGCTTCCTCCATCTTCTCCGCGGACCGTTGGGATTCGATGTTGCGCAATGCAGACAAGGATTAGAAGCGAGAATAAACACAGCAGAACGATTTGTCTTAATGTCACTGATCCCTCGGGATGTTTTCTAATTGGGTGTTAACCGACTCCGCCTCGATCTTGCGAGCAAGCTATAACACGATCGGAGGGATTATTGATGTGCCATTGGTCACGAGGCAGGTCACGTTGCGGTGTGACTAAGACTAGATGAGACCCAATTCGCGCGCCTTGAGTGCAGCCTGAGTGCGGTCTCGCGCGCCGAGCTTGCCCAGGATGTTTGTGAGATGGTTCTTGACTGTGCCTTCGGCGATAAAGAGAGCGGCTCCGATCTCTTTGTTGCTCGAGCCGCTTGCAACCAGCGCCAGGATTTCGAGCTCGCGATTTGAGAGCGGCTCGACCAACTGTCTATCCGTCTTGCGAGTGAGACGTGCAAACTCCGATATGACCTTGTATGCCACCGAGGGCTGAAGAAAAGATTCGCCGCGCGCGGCCAGTCTTATGGCTTCGATCAACCTCTCGGACGGAACATCCTTCAAGAGATAGCCGACCGCACCGGCTCGGAGTCCTTCGAACACGTATTCATCATCATCAAAAGTTGTAAGCACGATCACCTTGCACTCTGGTTGTGCCGAATGAATATGTCGAGTAGCGGCTACGCCGTCGAGCACCGGCATCTGCAGATCCATCAGCACAACCGCGGGCCGCAGTTTCTCGACACTGCGGATGGCCTCTTCGCCGTTCGCTGCTTCCCCGACGACTTCGATTCCGGGCTGAACAGACAGGAGAGTGCGAAGGCCTTCTCGAAACAGCGCCTGGTCATCCGCCAGAAGAACTGTGATCGAATCACTCATAACTCCGCTAGCATCAATCGGCAGTCGTACGATTTGCTTCTGTGTCCGACTGAAGTTCGGATTTCGCGTTTGGAATTTGAACTTCGAACGCGAAGCCGCCGCCGCTGCTCGGAACAAACTTTAACTGGCCGCCCAGCAATTGAGCTCGTTCTCGAACCCCAAGAAGCCCAAAACCACCCTCGGTGACATCCACTTTTCCAATGCCATCGTCTCCAACAACCAGACGTATTCCTTGATCGATGCCGTACTGGAGAGTCACGGTTGCGTGAGATGCGTGCGAGTGTTTTTTGATGTTGGTCAGTCCTTCCTGCGCAGCTCGATAAACCGTGAGCTGAACCTGCGACGACAGGCCGAAAGGTTTTCCCTGGATTATGAGTTCGGCATCAATGCCGGAGGTTCGGCACTCTTCAACCAATGACACAAGCGTCTCCTCCAGCGGCCGATCCTGGGAAGGATTAGAACGAAGCGACGCCACAGATCTCCGAACTTCAGCAAGACCTTCCTGAGTGAGCGACTGTGCTTTGCGAAGCACATCAAGAGAGCGAGATCGGTCATCGATAACGGCGCGGGCCGCCTCGATCTGAACATTGACCACTGTGAGATAGTGACCGAGGCTATCGTGAATCTCGCGCGCGAGCCTGTTTCGCTCGCGGGCGGTCGCAAGCTCCTCAACCTGCGCTGCATATTCTCGGAGTTTGGAATTTGCGTCTCTTAACTCAGTCGCGAGCCGTTCAACCTCGGCCCTGGACTGCCGCTCGTTCACTGCTATTTTTGTAAACACGACTACAAACACAATACCGGCGAGAAAAATCATCCCAACTATCATCGCCGGCACGATCCCGCCTCGAAACCAGATCGGCAGGACCATCATCAGCCATAGAATTCCGCACAGAAGAGTCATCAATCGGCCTTCGAGCAACACAACCGCTTGTCCGGCCAGTGGCAGCGCAATAAGAAAAATCGCACCGCTGGGCAGCAAATAAATGATTGTTGCCGCCAAACCAATCTGAACCACGAAATACAGTGCTATTGCCTTTCGACTAGTCGTCCGCCTGCATCGATCGAAAAAATAGGTGCCTACAAAAAGGAACCCGAACCCAGTCGTTATCAGTAACGTCAGTCTAAACGGCGTCAAACCGCGTGGCGCATAGCCAGCCGTTGCAACGGCGGAGATGTACGCGACGATCACAACGACTACAAAGCCGAGATCTCCGCTTCGCAATACTCTTGTGAACTTCTCAGAGGCGGTCATCAGGATCAGAGACTACGGCGCGTCAGGATGAATGCGCAAATGGAAGGGTAGAGAGTGAGTGCTGAGTGCTGAAGCTGAGTGCTGAGTGCTGAGTCCTAAGTGCTGAGTGCTGAGTCCTAAGTGCTGAGTGTTGAGGCCTGAATCCTCAGCTCAGGACTCAGCACTCAGGACTCAGCACTTTACTTAACAGGGGTGAAGGCGTCCCAGTCGTAGGTGATGCCGATCGCGAGACCGGTCTTCGGAGCTCGCTTGGATGTGCCAAAGACGCCGGCTGCGTACCAACGAACTCCAAGCGCGCGGATCTGGGCACCTAATCGCGCTTCGGAAAAATCTTCGGTACCAAGCGGCGCGCGTTTTCTTGTGGAATGGAATCCGTTTACTTCGCCGACGATGTTAACCCGATCGGACGCGGCATAGCTGCCTGCCAAACCATACAACAACACGTCATTCTGAGACGTGGCTTCGAGCGGCGCAGTCAAGATTCCGAGACCAAGATTCCCAAACACGTTCAGCTTATCCGAAAGCTTTTTCTCGGCCAGAATCGCGCCGTAGAAATTAGTCGTGTTGTTCCCGATTCCCCGCGACTGATCCGAGTTGGGCAACTCGACGCCAAAACGAAAACCGATCGCAGGCACCGACTTCGTCTCGTTGCGCAGCTTTATCTTCATCCAAAGCCTGGCATCGCCAACATCGTTGGTATCACCTTCGTTGACGCCTAGCTTTAAAGGAATTGCCGAAGGACTCCGCCGGGTTATCGAAAGGAAGTTTTGAACCGTCCATTCAATTTGGAACTCGACATTTGGCGACAGTCCGAAACTCAAACGAGTATCCGCGAGTTTCGTTACATCGCCGCGCAAACCGGACAGCGGAAAAGTTTGTCGCTGAAGAAACTCAAAACCGGTCTCGATACGGATCACGCCCGGCTTGACGATGTTCACGTCTTCGGTGACCAGCGGACGCTGCTGCGCCGAGGCAGCGACGCTCATCACCAACAACACCATCGATGCCACGACAAATCTTTTGATGTGGTTCGACATAGAGTTTCTGAAGAATATCAACCCGAAGCCCTTAGCTCCACCCCGATTTGTCGCATTCAGATCAGGTTGGGCTAAGCTCGCAGGCGACATAGCTCGCCGACTCGTCCTGGGCTACACTCTGTCGCCCGCGAGTACGCGGGCTCGATCCCCGGCCCGTGCGTTCCCAGGGCTCGCCGACTCGCCCTGGGCTACACTCTGTCCCCCGCGAGTACGCGGGCTTACCGAACTTCCAACCGCGTTGGTCGGATTAGCAGGTTAAGTCTCACTTTTATTTCTTTGAGCTTGTCGGTTTGCTGAGGCCGTCGCGTGCGCCTTTGTTAGCGGTCTCGGCTTCGTCAATCGCGCCGGCGAGGGCCGATCTCTCCGTCTCATCCTTCATATCCGATTTGAGACCGCGCAACAGCTCCAGATGTTTGTCGGTAGCATCGCGAAGGATCGAAAGCGCTTTTGGAAGAGCCGAACTCTTTGGATTTCGCTCGTAAGCATCCTCCAGCTTTGCCATGCACTCGGAAATCGCGCGCGAGTAATGACGAAGCAAGTCCGCTCGACTAAGCTGCGGGAGCGTCCCCCATTCCTTCTCTTCGCTTTCGGCTTTCTTTGGATCTTTCTTCTCGGTTGTCGGTTGCGCCGGCCCAACAATCGCTTTGAGTCTGCGATCGGCAACCTTCATAAACACTTTTGCGCGCGCGTCGGCTATCTGGGCCTCGCGAACTTTGTCATCTTCCTCTTCGGTCAGATAATCGCCCTTCATTAGTTGGAGGCGCACTGCGGTGATCGCGAATTCGTCCAGAAGTGAATTCCGTTTTGCGCGGGCGAATCCAGCGTGTATCACCAGAGTTCGCGGATTTCTTATCGACGAGTTTTGTAAGAAATCATTCTCTTGAGGAGGCGAGCTCTTTGGTTTTTTCTCCTCGTTTGGATCCTTGAGCACACCGCCAGAATCAAAAGCCTCGTTGAGCGCCTGAACTCTCATCTGCTTAGTGTGCTTCAGAGCGGCATCGGCGAACATTTCTCGTTCGCTTGGGAACAGACGTTCTATGGTTTCGAGTATCTTGATCTGTTTGTAGAGAACCTGCTCGATCCGCTTTGAAAGGCTTCGCTTGTTCTCCTGGACTGAAAAGGCTTCTTTGCCCGCAGCAGCGACTGCTTTGTTATAGATGTCCAGCTCGCGCTCAGCCGCCACAAAGTTTTCGGTTCTCACCAAGCCAGCCGCGATCTGCAAATGATTGTCGGAGATTTTCAGATAGGCGTCGATCAGCTTTTTGGGGTTGTTGGCCTCAGAGAGCAATTGCTTCTCATCTGGCTGGAGCAACTGTGGAAGCGGCGTTGGATCTATCGGAAGAGGCGGATCGGGAATCTGTGCGGCTGCGCTCGCCGAAAGAATCGTCGTGATAAAGAACACAAAAATAGCAACCCGAACTCCCGGACTAAAAGCACTGCCGGACTTGATCAACGGATTACTAGCTATTTCGTTTTCTTTCGAGCCGGGGCGGCGCATTTCTTTTCTTTGATCAACCTCTGTAACTGACCAGATCGGGCAATTGCCTCATCTATCTCATTCTTGTTCGCTGACGGGTCGCCTCTGCGTACGAACTCTCGATAGGCGCGATCTGCTTGTTCGCAATCTCCGAGATGATCCAATGAGATCGCCAGGAAATAATAACTCGCCGCGACCTCGGGGCGCACCTTGATGATCCAAATAAACTCGCGCGCGGCCTCAGGGTACTGTTTCAACTTGAACATTGCGGTCGCAAGGCTGGCGTGCGCCGCATAGTTATCAGGCTCTTTGGTCATCGCCTCAGAGAGAATCGGCAACGCAGCTTCAATCTGCAGAGAGCGTACCAACGCAGCTCCGAGCTGAACGCGAACCCGATTGTCGGTCGGGTCAGCTTCCAGCGATCGCCGGTAGAAGTCTACCGCTTGAACGGCTTTCTCTTTGAAATAAAAATCACCGATTCTCGCAAGCAGCTTAGGGTTGGTCGGCTTCGCAGCCAGAACCCTCAGGATTTCTTTCCCCGCTTCTTCTCCCTGATCATTGTCGGACATCAGGCAGGCCATCTCGACCCGCATCACCAAATCATCAGGCTTTTCCAGAAGCATTTTGCGATAGAGCTGAACCGCCGCTTGCTTTTGACCTGCTCGGGTGTGCAACTCAGCAAGCTTTATCGCAAGCTCGCGAGACGGCTGATAGCGGTACGCGATCGAGTAATCCTCAATCGCCTTTGAGAGTTCATTACGGCCTTCAAACAATCGGCCGCGACCTTCGTGGGCCGTCGCATTGTTCGGATCGAGCTCGATGCCTTTTGAATAATCGGCGAATGCCTCGGTCAACTTTCCTGTACGCTCCTCGGCTACGCCCACTAACGCATACGCGAGTGGAGGTTCTTCTTTTTGTTCGATAGCAACTCGCAAATGTTCAATTGCTGCTTGTGGCTCCCCGGTTCGCAACAGCACGCTTGCATAATAGACCCTCACGCCTGTGAGTTTTGGATCCAGCTCGATGGCTTTCGCCAGCTCGCGCTTCGCCTCATCAACCTTATCCCGGTCGAGCAACAGCTGGCCCATCGCTCGGTGTCCCCGCGCAAAATCTGGCTGCAGCTCAATAACCTTCTGCAGATCCGCGAACGCTTCGGGCCCGCGACCCAGACCGACAAAGGCAACTGCCCTCTGATAGTAGGCTTGAAACAACGTGGCGTCGGCAGCGATTGCAGTTGAATAGTATTTGACTGCGGAATTCAGGTCGCCCCGTTGCTGCGCGTTTTGGCCCTCTTCAAACGCGGCCGCTGCGCTGTGCTTGCTGCCATCGCCAGTTGACCGCGCGGATTGCGCAAAAACCGCTTTTGATGGAAGTGCTATTAGTATTGAGGAGGCTAATAATACTGCGAGACGCATTCAGTACGACCTCGCATTGGATCATAGCACCGGAAGATTGAGGAAAGGAAGAATAGAAGAGAGAGGATAGGGTTGAAGATAGGGGATTCAAGATAGGGGATTCAAGATAGGGGATTGAAGATAGGGGATTGAAGATAGGGGATTGAAGATAGGGGATTGAAGATAGAGGATTGAAGATAGAGGATTGAAGATAGAGGATGGGAGATATAGGTTGTGCGGATAAACCACCGCCGACCTTGCGTCGGTGGGTTGATGACTAGTGGGCTAATACGAGAACGCGTAGAAGCAGCCACCACCGACCTTGCGTCGGTGGAGCGATGACTA
>JADMIO011721479.1_pt1 | contig 14980 bp, 16 predicted proteins | sample 8958161 | NCBI WGS metagenome assembly JADMIO01 (sample SAMN16585339, study PRJNA669376) | soil metagenome | isolation source: Crop rotation soil | place: USA: Cullars Rotation, Alabama | collected 2011 | reverse complement strand
ACCGCCGCTACAGGCGCTATATGATGGCCAGGCGCCCGCCATCCATAGGAATGATCGCACCGGTCACATAGCTGGCCTGGTCGGAGGCCAGGAAAACGACAACGGCCGCGACTTCCTCCGGTTTGGCCAGCCGTCCCAGCGGCACTCGTTGTTCATTTCGTTTGAGGGCTTCGGCCTCGGTAATCCCTTGTTTCTGGGCATCGAGACGGAGCGACTCCTGCAAGCGATCCGTCAACGTGTTTGCCGGATTCACGCCATTGACGCGGATCCCATAGGTGGCGAGCGCGTTGGCCCAACCCGCCGTAACCAGCATCAGAGCGGCGTTCGCGGCTCCTCCGGAAAGGTGCATCGTTGAGGCCGCTTTTCCTCCCATGCCAATGATGTTGACGATGGCTCCTCGTCGCCGTTCAATCATTCCCGCGCGAACGGCGTCCATGGCGTGGACATACGTGAAATATTTCGAGTCCATTCCCTGATGCCAGGCTTCCGCATCCAGCTTTTCCCATGGACGCCGCTTTGCCGCGCCCGCGCTATTGATCAGGACATCGATCGGCCCGAGCTGCTGTTCCGTTTGCGCGGCTGCGGCTTGCGCATCCTTCGGATTCGTGAAGTCCGCACGGACCGTGACGACTTTGAAGCCTTCCTGCGTAAGCGTCTGGCGTGCGTTCTGCAGATTGTCCTCACTGCGTGAAGAAATGGAGACCTTCGCACCCTCGTCGGCGAAGATACGCGCGCATGCCAGACCGAGCCCTTTACTGCCACCTGTAATCAATACGACTTTACCTTCCAACCCGAGTTTCATTGGCTTCCTCCTGAGGGTGCAGAATGTAGCATAATCCTCGGCAGGAGATATCTTGTGGCGCGCATCACGCTCGGAATCGGTACGTCGCATGGACCCATGCTCTCGATTGCTCCGGAGATCTGGCCTGAGCGCGTGAAGGCCGACCGGGCAAATCCCCGGCATTTCTACCAGGGCAAGACGTACACCTTCGATGAACTGGTATCGCTGCGAAGCTCCGAAAATCTGGCGGCCCAATGTACGCCTGAAGTCTGCCGCGAACGTCATGCACGATGCCAACAGGCCATCCGCAAACTCGGCGATCTCCTGGAGGCGAACAAGCCGGATGTCACCGTGGTGGTCGGCAACGATCAAATGGAGGTGTTCACCAGCGAAAATGTGCCGGCGTTCGCAGTGTTTTGGGGAGAGTTCGTCGAGGGCATCCCGCGAACGCCTGAGTTTCTCGCGAAGCTTCCTCCAGGCATCGCTTCGGCGGAGGCAGATCGCACGCCGGCCGAGTACACGCGATATCCGACATTGCCCGGCCTCGGTCGCCACATTATCGAGCGCGCCACGCACGATGGTTTCGACGTCACCCAATTAACAAAGTTGACGACGGGCGAGATTGGTTCAAATGCGGTGCCTCATGCCTGGGGGTTTGTTTATCGCCGGATCATGCGAGACAAGGTCGCGCCGCACGTGCCGGTTTTTGTGAACACGTTTTACCCGCCTAATCAGCCGTCGGCGTCGCGATGTTTCAATTTCGGCCGAACCATTGGCCGCGCCATTACGTCGTGGCCGTCGGATCGGACTGTTGCCGTCATTGCCTCCGGAGGTCTCACCCACTGGGTGCTTGACGAACCCTTTGACGGCATCGTGATTGAAGCGCTCAAGCGAGGTGATGCGGCGACCTTATCGACAATCCCAGACGACATGTTTCAAGCCGGCACTTCGGAGATCAAGAATTGGATCACGGTTGCAGGCATCATGGCCGAGACCCGGTTGAAGATGCATCTCGTCGACTACGTGCCGTGTTACCGGTCGGAAGCCGGCACCGGCAACGCAATGGGTTTTGCGTACTGGAAGTGAATCGGCGAGAGTGTCACTTCTTGTTTTTCTGACAAAGTATATCGGCCGCGAATTACGCTAATGACGCGAATGCTGTAGCGGCGGTCCGCCGCTACAGACAAGATTGAATCAGAGCGGTAAAGACTCCGTCTTTGCCGTAAAGACGGAGTCAGAGCGGTAAAGTCTCCGTCTTTGCCGTAAAGACGGAGTCGTAGCGGTAAAGACTCCGTCTTTGCTGTAAAGATGGAGTCAGAGCGATAAAGACTACGTCTTTGCCGTAAAGACGGAGTCAGAGCGGTAAAGACTCTGTCTTTGCCGTAAAGACGGAGTCAGAGCGGTAAAGACTCCGTCTTTGCCGTAAAGACAGAGTCAGAGCGATAAAGACTCCGTCTTTGCCGTAAAGACGGAGTCAGAGCGGTAAAGACTCCGTCTTTGCCGTAAAGACGGAGTCAGTGCGATGAAGACTCCGTCTTTGCCGTAAAGACGGAGTCAGAGCGATGAAGACTCCGTCTTTGCCGTAAAGATGGAGTCAGAGCGGGAAAGTCTCCGTCTTTGCCGCAAAGATTGAATCAGAGCGATAAAGTCTCCGTTCTTGACGCCGCATGTGTCGCCGATTGACGACACCTTTGTCGTCGATTGGCGACAGTTCGGTCGGCCATCGCTCATTGCTTCCTTCCTAAGTTGTTGAAATCCAACAGCAAACAATCTTGGGCGCGTCTGGCCGATGCGGTGCCTTTATTAGGCATCCGAATCGTTACCGAGATCCGGCTCACGATTAAACGCATAACCAATTCAAAAACCCCTCATAGGGGACAAGAAAGAAGGAAAAAAATGGCAACGAAGACTCAAAAAGTACATGTAGCGATGGATTTCCATCACGAGAGGGATGATGAATTCGTCTCGACGATGAAAGCGGTGGCGCTGGGATTTTACGGCAACAAGGCTTTTTCCAGTGCCCCAGTGGATGAGGCAACGTTCAACGCGCAAATGGAGAGCTATTCCAACGCGCTGATCACTTCCAAGGACGGAGGCCGCAAGGCCGTCGCGGAAAAAAACAAGCAGCGCTCCGCGTCCAGCAAAATGTTGTCCAAGCTGGCCCGTCATGTTCAGGAGATTGCGGGCGACGACCTCTCCGCCGCGTTATCCAGCGGGTTTCAGGCATACGTCGGCCCGCCGCCGCAGCTGCCCTTGGCACAACCTGTCATCGATAAGGTGGCTCAGGTGAACTCCGGCGAAGCAGGCGTGTCCCCCTCATCGGTCGCCGGCGCGCGGATTTATGAAATCCAGTTCGGCGCAGTCGGCCCCGGCGGGGCCCCACCGGCCTCGTGGACGACCGTTCAGTCGGCGACCGCGAGACCGGTGATCATCATCAAGGGTCTGACACCGGGGGTCATGTACGCATTTCAGGTGCGTGCCTTCGGTAAGCTGGGCTGGACTCCCTGGAGCGATTCCGTCATGAAGATGTCGACGTAGCGCTTCGCGGAAAAACGGCCGCGGATGACCCAGATTATGCGGTTCTGTTCTTTTATCCGCGTCATCTGCGGCATCCGCGCCCGGTCTTTCTTCCGTTGGACAAAGCCTACCGAAAGGCCAGCTTGGCTTTCTTATCTTCCTCGCTCTTGATCTCTGGTCCGTACAACTGTTCAAAAAATCCCTGCTTCACGAGGCGCTCGACGATGCTGTTATCAATAACGGCACGAAAGTTGTAAGCCTTCATGACGGCACCCAGCTGGGCATCGGACGGATGATCGAGAATATATTGAACCGCAGGCGTTAGAACGTAGGGCACTCGCTCGTAGGTATTGACCTTCGCGTAATGATCGTAGACGCGTTCGATATCGGCGGGTTCCTGCTTGTCCCACGCGAGATACGCTTTCACGGCAAAAGCTTTGTCGTCATAAAAACGCTTTATCGCTTCCGCGTGCGCTTTGATCAGCGCTTCGGGCAACTTGGGATTTCCTTGAATGACTGTTTTCTTAAACAGGTAAACGGACGGCGCGTAGATGTCATCGTAGTCGCTGATGTTGCCGAGGTTGTTATAACCCTCCTGTTCCAGCTTGAAGTAAACCGGAGCCGTAATCATGGTGGCATCCACGCGATTGCCGGCCAAGGCGGCCGCCCGGCCGTTCACGTCGGTACCGACGGTGAGCCATTGCACATCACGCTGCTTGAGTCCGGCTTTGGAGAGCAGGCCGATGGTGTAGTTATACGGAGCGTCGCCAATCTGGCTCACGCCCAGCCGTTTCCCTTTGAGGTCCTTCATGCTCTTGATGTTTTTGTTGGCCATCAGCGCAAAGAGGCTTTTCTTGAATGGACTGCCCACCATCACGAGCGATGCGTCTTTCGAACTGGCCTGCATCGCCTGTTCGAGCGTGTAAGGAGTCATGGCCGCCTCGCCGCTGACGAGCATGGCGATGCCGGCTGGATGAACGCCGAACACCAGTTTCACGTCATAACCGTACTTCGCGTAATAGCCGCCCTCCTTAGCGATGTACAGCGGCCATACCTGCCCGGTGCGTGTCGGGTAGTTGATGATGATCGGCGTGAGCGGTGGCTGCTGTGGCCGGGTCCAAACGCTCGAAGCGGCGAAGACGATAACGATGACGGCTAAAGCGAACCGGCTTTTATTTCCCAACATAGTGTGGAATATCCTTCTCATTATCTCGGCACATGTAGTCGATCAGTTCCGTATCCGGCGCGATGAAATGGTTCAGTTTCACGGTCCACGGTTTCGTGTACGCCTTCGGATCGTCAACGGTCAGTTCGATTTCGAGTTTTCCATAAGTCGGACGACGGAAGCGTTCGGTGATCTTGGCCGCGTCGGTAAGCGGACTGCCGTTCCGATCCAGCCACATGCCGTCTCTAAATCCTGTGGTTTGGACGACGAGCGCATCGCCTTCCCATTTTCCAGACGAATAACCGTTGAACGATTGGATATCGACAACCGGAAGCGACCGCCCATCGGTGAAAATCTGCCGGAACTGGGTTTCACGCTCGTTCAGAAGCAGAAGCAATCCGGGTATCTGGACGATTTTTGTGAGAAGCGGGGTCGTGTGCATTTTGACCAGTCCGGTCGGCAGGCAGAGGCTGCCGGGATCGCCCTGACCATTTTCATCGACACGCTGCTTAACCAGCGCGGCTGCCCAGGGCTGGTACGGCAAGCCGCCTTTGAGACTCCATCCAATGTCGATAAACTCCTCCCCGATTCTCATGTCCGGACATCCTTCGGGCGGGCATGGACGATTGTGTTCGATGTCCCAGATGCCGGAGAAATCCGGATGCCCGTCCTTTGTTTTTGGGGCCGGCGCGTTCAGGTTGGGTTTACCGTCGCGGTTTCGAGGCACGCCTGTACCGGGGTAGTTCAGCCACTGCGCGTCGAGCGATGTCGCGAACAAGAAAACAAGCGCAACTATTGTGAATGGTTTCACGATTCGCACATTCATACACCAGAACGCATTCGGGTTCACGCGTTTTGTGAAGTCATAGAGCCGATTCGGTCTTGACGTGGAATTCGATGACTTTCGCAATGTCCACAAATGAATAGTGGTGTTCGTGCCGGCTTATTGTAGCAACGCCGTTCTCTACGCTCGTCAGCTTGCCATCGATCGTAAAGTCCTTAGAAAACGTCAGGAATACAACCTTACCAATGTTCAATTGCAAAACTTTCTCCATGTTTTCCTCCCGGGTTATTCATTGTCACACAAACAACTCTTGTGCGTTTTGTGCTTCTTGTGGTTTCTTCTTTGGCCATGTTGAATGTGGAACGCCGCAGGCAATTCGAAGACGTCATGAAGGAATTCGGCTGGGATTTGCTCCTCCTTTACGGCCACAGTTGGCGAAAAGACTTCTTCCGTTCGCTCGTCAACTTCAACTTCTTTGGTCCCCATGCCGTTGCGGCTTTAACGCCTGGAGGGGAAGTCTCAGTGGTCGTTTCCCATCCATGGGATTACGACCTGCTCCTCCATCAGATCGATGCGAAGGTCAGCTGGGACACCGATTTCGCGAAGGTCGTCCGGAATCTGATGTCCGCAACGACGGCAATTGCCGGTCGTGAATTCATGGAAGCTCGGTTTGTCGATGAATCGAGCGTTTCAGCGACGGCCGTCGTGGAAGCCATCCGTCGTCGTAAAACGGCAGATGAGATCGAAATCATCAAAGAAGCCGCCCGCCTGGCCGATTCCGGATATAAGCACTTCGTCGACACGGCAGAAGTGGGCATGGCTGAGTACGAGTTGGTCGCCGAAGTCGAGGCGTTTCTCAAGACGAACGGCGCAGAAGACAACTTCATGCTCATCGGGTCGGGTGGAACAGACGTCTTCGGCATGCGTCCTCCGACGGACCGCCGATTTCAAAAAGGTGACAACATAACGACGGAGCTGACGCCCCAGGTTAACGGCTACTACGCCCAGATTTGCCGGACGCTGGTGCTCGGTGAGCCGAGCGACGGACAGCAGCGCTCGTTTGCCATTTTTCGTGAGGCGCAGGCGGCCGCCGAGGACTTCATCAAGCCAGGCGTGAACATTAAAGATGTCGCGCGCGTACAAAATGATGTCTTCCGACGCGAAGGTTATGGCGAGTACACGGGTGCGAAATACACGCGGGTGCGAGGCCACAATCTTGGTCTGTATCCCGATGAAAATCCCTGGGTGTTGGAAGACGTGGATTGCATCGTGAATGAGGGAATGGTGGTCATTGCGCATCCGAACACGTATCTGCCGTTATCCGGTTACATGGTGTTCGGTGACACGCTCGTCGTGACGTCCGATGGCTGCGTCCGATTGAATCAAACCGAGAAAAAGCTTTTCAGCAAAGAGGTGTGAGTGAAAAGAGGACTGATCACCTGGAATAAGGCGGAGACTGCTCCGGAAGTATTTCAACAGCGAGTGGATCGCGTTCGACGTGTCCTTGCCGAGCGAGGCCTTCCCGCGCTCATCGTCTATTCAGAATTGTGGCGATCGAACCCCGCGCGCTTCTTTTCGAACTACATGCCGTATTTCAATCGCGCATTCCTCATCATTCCGATGGAACATCCGGTCACGTTGCTCTGTGGACTTTCGCCACGAGTCTACGGCTGGATCCGATCGGTGACCACCATCGAAGATGTCCGCCCGGCAGCCAATTTCGCGAAGCCGTTGTTTGAGATCGCCGCTGAAAGGGATTGGACGAGCATCGGCGTTCTGGACTTCGATCAAATTCCCTATGATCTGCATAAGGCGGTTCGGAGCGGCTCGCTGGATGCGGTGAACGTGGAATCTTCTGCTGTTTTCGTTCCGGCTGACGATGAAACGGAACTTGCGATGAGACGCAAAGCCGCAGCGATGGCGAACGAAATTCTCAATGAGGAGATGCCGTCGGGAGTGGGAAGCGTCGATCACCATTTTGTCGGGCGTCTGGAGCGCCGGTTTCGCAGAGCGGGGGCGGAGGATCTCATTACGCTCCTCACGAATGGACACACTGTTCCGGCACCGCCGAACGGCCAGAAGCTGGAAGAGAATTACTCGGTGAGTCTGGCAGTCGAGTACAGAGGCCACTGGGTGCGGATGTCGCGACCTCAGGCATCAGCGCCAGTATTGGCGGAATGCAAGACGCAATTCGAAAGCGCGACGGGTTTGTTCGAGCGGCTTGATGGGTCGTATCCCTATGAGTGCGGCCAAGGCGGCATCGTCGCGAATCATATCGAATACGAGGTCAGCGGCAAGCGGCTCTTCTACGGCGATACGATCTTATGAACATGATCGAAAAGATTCTGGCGAAGGCTAGCGGCAAAAAGGAAGTCGCTCCAGGCGAGGTCGTGATTGCCAATGTGGACCTGATGGTGATGCACGACTTGAGTGCGAATTTTGTCACTCGTGTCTTTCGCGAGGAACTGGGCGGCGGAAACATCCTCGACCCGTCGAGGATCGCATTTGTTTTTGATCATAACTTCTCGCCGGCGACGGAGGAGGCTGCGCGCACTCTGCACAAAGTCCGCCGATTTGCGGCCGAGCATGGGATCACGAATCTCTTCAACGGAGGCCACGGCAGTCTGCACCATGTGATCATCGAAAATGGATTGTGGGCTCCCGGCCAGGTCATTATCGGCTGCGACTCGCACACGCCGATCTACGGGGCACTGGGCGTGTTCGCAACCGGTGTCGGCAATAATTCGATGGCGGCGCTCGGGTTCCAGCATGGACGAGCATGGTTTCGCGTGCCGGAAACGATACAGATCTATATCCATGGAACGCCATCGCAGGACCTCACGCCGCGCGACGTCGCGCAATACGTGGTCGGATACATGGGCGAAGACAGCGCCATTTACCGTGCAATGGAATATGGCGGCCCTTACATCCAAAGCCTTTCGATCGAAGATCGGATGTTGTTTCCCCTCATGTCGATCGACCTGGGTGCAAAGGCGTCGTTTATCAATCCCGATGAAAAGACCGTCTCCTACGCGCGTTCCTTTTCGAAATTCAAAGACTTCGAAATGGTGACGAATGACGCGAATGTGAAGTACGAGAAAGTGATCGACATCGACATTTCCAAGATGGAACCGCAAATTGCCTGTCCGCCGACGGTCGGCAATGTGAAGCCGATCGGAGAAGTTGCCGGACTTCCGATTGACATTGCCGAGATCGGAGGTAGTACCGGTGGCCGCCTTGACGACCTTCGAGTGGCCGCAGGTATTCTCAAAGGAAAACGTCTTCCACCCGGTGTACGTCTACAGATCGTCCCCGCGAATCGTACGATTTATAAGGCCGCGCTTCAGGAAGGTCTGATCGAGGTTTTGCACGATGCCGGCGGCGTGATCTTCCCGCCAAGTGCCGGCTCCAATCAAGCGGTAAACATGGGCGCGATGAGTGAAGAGGAAGTGATGATCTCGAACCAGGCCAGAAACTTTCCCGGCCGCAACGGTCATCCTAAAGCGCGGCATTACCTGGGTTCCGCCCGAACCGTGGCAGCCTCTGCGCTGCAGGGTAAGATAAGCAGGGGATAGCCACAAAAAGCACAAAAAGCACAAAATCCCTTTGTGCCTTTTGTGCTTTTTGTGGCTAATTTCTATCCCGTGTAGCGGATTCTCCAGATGCGGTTTCCACCATCATCGGAGACCAGAACAGCACCATCCGGAGTGACCGTCACACCCACCGGCCGTCCCCATTTGGAATTGGCGTTAGGATCAACAACGAAGCCGGTCAGGAAGTCCTCGATCGCTCCCGGCTTGCCGTTTGTAAACGGAACGAAGATGACCTTCGCGCCATTCGTTGTCGAACGATTCCACGATCCATGCAACGCCACAAATAGTCCGTTGCGAAAACGTTGCGGGAACTGCATTCCGGTGTAAAACGCGATGCCGAGTGGGGCGGAGTGTGCCGGAATCAGCACATCCGGAACAATGGCCCGCTTCACCAGTTCAGGTTCTCTTTGGGGAACGCGGACATCGATGTGGCTGCCGATATAGGAGTAAGGCCAGCCATAGAACCCGCCGTCTTTGACCGAGGTTGCGTACTCGGGAGGCAAATCGTCACCGATATTGTCGCGCTCGTTGACTGCTGTCCACAGCGTGTTTGTGCCCGGCTGCCATGCCAATCCAACGGGATTGCGCAAGCCGGATGCAAAGATACGGAAGCCCGTACCATCCGGGTTGTATTCATGGATCATGGCCCGCCGCTCGTTGCCGGTGCCGGTCTCGTCGATGTTGTTGGACGATCCGACGGAGACATACATCTTCTTGCCGTCGCGGCTGAAGAGGACGTTGCGCGTGGAGTGGTTGCCACCGCCATTCAGGTCGCGTAGCTTTTCACCGGGACCGGATGCCTTCGTGTCACCGGATGTGTATTTGTAGCGCGCGATGCTGTTCGTGTTACCAACGTAAAGATAGCCGTTTTGGAATGCCAGGCCGAAGGGCTGCGTCATTTCCGCGACATTCGGATCGGGTGCGGCACCGCGTCCGCCTTGGCCACCGCCGGGAGCTCCACCGCCAGGGGCGCCAGCTCCGCGTCCCCCGCCGCCGCCAGCTCCGGCTCCGCCTCGTCCGCCACCCGCGCCACCAGCCGGTGGCGGAGCTGCGCCGCGCGCGGCGGGAACCGCACCTTGTGCGAAGGTGAATCGCTCGTCAGGCAGGCCGTCCTTGTTTGTGTCGCGCAGCACCATGACGGCATTCTGCGAAGGCTGCGATACGAAAAGGTCACCGTTAGGCGCAAATGTCATGATGCGTGCGCCGGCCACATTGTCGGCATATAAGTCCACAGTGAAGCCGGCCGGGACCTTCGGCATGGCATTATCCGGCCGCGCCACGACGCTTCCGAAATTGGGCCTTGCGTCACTCGGCGCCGGAAGCAACGGAAGCTGATTCTGTTGCGCGACCAACGCCACGGAAACACAAATGACTCCAAGGCACACCAATTTTATGATTCGATTTCTGTTCATTCTCACTCCCCGTTGGTTAATTAACGGCCTATCGTAGCGTCTTTTAAGGAAATCCGTAAAGACTTCAAGAAGAGGGGACTTAGATCGTAGCCGATCTGGATTGTGGGTCGAAACTTCGACCGATCTGCTCCTGCATTTGCCGGCGAAACTCGAGCGGCGATGAGATGCGATCAAACGGCTCGAGCGTCCCGCCTGTTCCGCGGATAACAATTGTCCCGTAGCCGAGCATGCGGCCAAAAATGCTTTGGTCCACTCCAACACTCTCGATCTTGTTCAGGAACATCTCAGCCGTCTTCTTCTGAATGAACCCGGTTTTGAGGATGACGCGCTTATTGGTCACAGCGAACTCAGCACTCGATCGGGTTGTCGCTGCGACAATCATTGGAAAGGTCGCGACGGCAAGCAGGCCAACACCGGCAACGGTGACCTGGAGATAAAACATCAGGACGGCGAAACCGACGAGAATGAGTGAGAACAACATCGCTTTGACAAAGATGGTCCAGTGCAATTGAGCACGGTAGGTCACCGATTCGCCGCTGATGAGGTTGTGATCGATGTAACTCATGACTCATCATAGCCCAAAATAATTTGCAAAATCGGCGCAATTGAACCCATTTCCCGTGTCTCTCGCGTACCCTACACGGATGGCCTCACACAGAACTTCAGACGAATTTATGAATGCCGCGATCGACGAAGCCGAGCAAGGCCTGAACGAGGGAGGCATCCCGATCGGCTCCGTCCTCGTGCACCAGGGGAAAATCATTGGCCGAGGACACAACCGGCGCGCGCAAAACGGAAGTGTCGTCCTGCATGGGGAAATGGACGCGCTGGAAGATGCCGGCCGCCAGCCGGCTCATGTGTACAAGGAATGCACCATTTACACCACGCTGTCGCCGTGTGCGATGTGCTCGGGCGCCATCCTTCTTTATGGGATTCCACGAGTGGTGATCGGCGAGAACCAGACATTCCTTGGAGAAGAAGCCCTCCTCCGTTCGCGCGGCGTATCGGTTGAGGTGCTCCGGGACAGCACCTGCCTCGAATTGATGACAGAGTTTATTCGCTCGAATCCCACACTTTGGCATGAGGACATTGGTGTCCTCGATCCCGGCTAGCTCTGACCGCCGCTACAGCGTTCGCGTCATTGGCGTAATTCGCGGCTACTTCCTACCGATTTGAGCTTTGAGGTATGCCGCGAGGCCGCCGCACTCCAGCAGCTGGCGCATGGAATCGGGGAACTTGGGGAACGAATAGGATTTGTTCTGACGCTGGATGCGGCCCTCGGCAATATCGATGCTGATCTGGTCGCCTTCCGCTACATCCGGATACAACTCGGGACATTCGATAATGGTGAGCCCCGAGTTGATCGCGTTGCGGTAAAACGTGCGGGCGAAGGACACCGCGACGACGGCCTTAATGCCGAGACCGGCGATCGCCGTCACTGCTTGTTCCCGTGCACTGCCGCACCCGAAGTTGCGTCCGGCGACGAAGATGTCGAAGTGGCGCAGCTTGGAAGGGAATTCACTGCCCAGAACTTCAAAGGCATGTTCGGCCAGTTTATCGGGTTCGATATATATCAGATAACGGCCGGCGATAATGATGTCGGAGTTGATGTTATCCCCGAACTTGTAAACCTTTCCTTGAAGAGTATTCTCCATCCTTATATATCTCTCGGATCGGAAATGACGCCTTTGATGGCGGAGGCGGCGAGGGTGGCGGGGCTGCACAAATAAATGGATGACTTACCGCTGCCCATCCGGCCCAGAAAGTTCCGATTTGCCGTCGAAAGGCAGACTTCACCATCCGCCATAATTCCTCCGTCCCCGGCGCACGCACCGCATCCGGGATTGGTCAGCGTGCCGCCGCTTTCGACAAGTGTTGCCAGAACACCGGTTCGCATCGCCTCCAGCATGATCTCCTTGGAACCCGGCGTGATAATGAACCGGACATCCGGATGAATGTGGCGGCCCTTCAAGATGTTGGCGGCGACGACGAGGTCTTCGAATTTGGCATTCGCACACGAACCCAAAAACACCTGATCAATGTGGGTGCCGGCGACTTCACCGATGGGCTTCGTATTTTCGACTTCGTGAGGACAGGCCACCATGGGTTCGAGCTTTGAAACGTCAACCGTCAATTGCTTGCTGTAGACTGCGTCCGCATCGGCATGGAGTTCCTGATAGGGCCGGTCTTTCAAACGGCCGCTCAGATATTCGCGTGTCTTCGCGTCGGGCGGAACGAATGCACACTTCACCCCCATCTCCATTGCCAGGTTCGTCATGGTCATGCGTTCGGAAATGCTGAGTTCTGCGATGGTATCGCCGTAGAATTCGACCGATTTGTAATTGCAACCGTCGGCGCCGAGGGTCCCGATGAGATGAAGCATGAGATCCTTTGAGTAAACACCCTTGGCGAAGCTGCCACTGAGCACGATTTTGGTGCTCTCCGGAACCTTCATCCAAAGCTTTCCGGTAATCCAAACCGAGGTGACTTCCGTGTAACCGATTCCGGAACCCAGTGCGCCCAGACTTCCGTAGATCGTGCAGTGAGAGTCGGTACCGACAATGAGATCGCCCGGCGCCACATGGCCGGCCTCCATCAAGACGAGGTGCGCAATACCGGCATCGACGTCATAGAACTTCTTGATCCCATACTGTTTCACGAAAGTTCGGCATTTCAGATGGTCCGCTGCGTTCTTTTCGGATTTTGCGGGTGCAATGTGATCCAGAACGACGGCAATTCGATCGGCATCATACAGCTTCGTGGCACCGACTTTTTCCATGACGCTGACGGAACGCCATGTGGCCGTGTGGCTCATCACGAGATCCGGATACGCGTCGACGATTTGTCCTGGCACGACAGACGCCAGACCCGATTTGTTTGCGAGAATCTTCTCCGCGATGGTCATTCCCATAAGCGCGATATCCTACACCAAATAGGGAATGGTCTGTGGCCCGTGCGGCAGAACGCAAATCGTGGCTTTGGGTCCCGCCGCTTTGAAACTCCTGTCGATCGCAGCAGAAATGTCGTCAACCGGTTCGAAGTGAGCACCGCGGATCTGATCATCCGTCAGGCAGCCGGCTTTCACGAGCACCTTGGCTTTGAGCTGGATCTGTGCCTGGATTTGCACCTGCCATTGATCGGCCCGCGCATAACCATGCGTCGTGATCATATCGAGCAATTCCTTGGGCGAGGATTTCGAGGCCAGGATTTCACCGTAGGCGCCATGATTCGGCAGACCATCCCGGCATTCGGCCGCGCAGATAATGGTGCCGCCCTCTTTTACAATTTTTGCTGCCGCTGACATCCCCTTGACTGCCTGATAGAGGTTTTGATCCAGAGGATAGCCGGAGTTGGTGGTCACCACGATGTCGAACGGATGGTTGACGGCGCGCATCGCGTTCTTTCTTGCGGTCTCGCACGCCGCGGCGTGTTCTTGAAACAGATCGCCGGCGAAGGCGGCGGTGATCTGTTGATCTCGATTCAGAGTGACGTCGAGCGCGAAATCCACGCCGGTCATGCGCGAGATCTCGCGCACGTCGTCATGTACCGGATTGCCCTGCGTGATTCCAAAAGTTGCCTTCGGATGTCCAATGCGCGCCGCATCATGAAGCACCATGACGGTTTCGAGTCCGGCCAAGCCCGGTGCGACCATCTTCGGTCCGCCACTGAAGCCTGCGAAGAAGTGAGGCTCGACGAATCCCGTCGTGATCTTGAAGTCGCATTGAACCCAATCCCGATTCAGGAGGACACGCACGCCGGTCGGAGTGTCTCCCACGTCAACGAGGGATTCCTTGTCGCGTGCGTTGTGGCACAAAATCCGGCAGCCACGGGCGAATTCACGACCCAGCATGCCCTCTATTTCTTCCGGCGTATTGGCACGATGTGTTCCGGTCGCAATAAAAATCGTGATGTCTTCCAACCGCACGCCTGGCATTTCTGCAACCAGAGCTTCAATCATCAACTGACGCGGTTGAGCTCGCGTGATGTCGCACACGGAGATGCCGATTTTCTGTCCGGGTTTTACGAGTTTTCGTAACGGAGGCTTGCCGATCGGTGATTGCACGGCCTTGGCCAGTGTCAGTTTCGGGTTCTGAGAGGGTGCGACGTGAAGTGGCTCAATGACGGTTGTTCGCTCATCGGGAAAATCGGCGAATAATCCGTCACTGCCGTAGTCGAGACGTATTCTCATGTGACCATGGTAGCAGGTGTTTTGGTAGACTTTTCCCCAATGATTGTCTATCCAGGGCCGGTCGATGATGCTCACGAACTGATCCAGTTTTTTCGCAGGGAAGTCGACAAACTACGAGCCTTGCGGAAGCTCACCATCAATGCGGAGAAGACTGTTGTGTCGGACATTAATAAGGACACGATGGAGTTTCCCGGCCTTACTTATGGATGTACGAGTCTGGATGAGTTACTGCGTGAGTTGGGTGTCGTGTTCAATCCGCAGACACTTCACAATCCCAAGGCGACGCCGAGCGGCGTGAAAGAGTTTGATCTCAGCGCTCGTTGGACGTGGGGACACGATCGCATCCTCTAAGGGAAATTTTGAAATTGGACGAATCCTGCATTTGAAATCCGACATCCGAAATATGTTATTGGACTACAGCGTCTTTCGTTCAATAACAAATGTCGGATGTCGGATTTCAAATGCAGGATTCGTCCAATTTTAAAATTTTTCCAAACCGGCCTGCCGATATAGTCGATGTTTAGTTCCTGTAGCGGCGG
>JADMIO010960123.1_pt1 | contig 14982 bp, 38 predicted proteins | sample 8958161 | NCBI WGS metagenome assembly JADMIO01 (sample SAMN16585339, study PRJNA669376) | soil metagenome | isolation source: Crop rotation soil | place: USA: Cullars Rotation, Alabama | collected 2011 | reverse complement strand
CCGGAACCCGCCCCGGCCGCGTCCGGTCCGCGGCATCGGGTGGGTGAGCAGACCAACCCGAACCTGCGCCGGCTGCGCGGTAACAGTGCATGGTGGCCGCGGTGACCCGCGCTGACACGACCGCCCGGGACCTGCTGGCCGCTGTTGCGCTGGTGATGTTGAACGGCGGGCTGCTGGTGTTGTGCGCCCTGGTTGTGGTGCTGCTGGTGGTGCTGGCCGTCACGGGGGCGGTGCAGCGCAGGCGTGACCGTAAGGCCAAGGCTGTGGTGCGGCAGGCGTACGACGACGAGGTGCAGGCGCGCATGGGGGCGCTGCTGCCGGCGCAGCGGGGGCGGGAGCGGTGAACGCCGACGACCACCGTTGCGAGCCGATCGTGAACGACGCCGGCGAGGTGCTAGGTCATGCCCTGGTCGCGCCGGACATAGACGAGCGGGGCCGTGCGGCGTTGCTGTCGCTGGCGGAGGCGGTCAGTGCGTACGCCGAACGGCAGGATGCGGCCGACCCGGAAGCGGCGGCTGAACGGGCACGGCGACAGGCGGCGACCCTTGAACGGTTCGGCGGAAGGTTGCGGCGGCTGCGGGACGAGTCGTGAGGTCAGAGGTCGGTCGGCTCGCCCATTTTCTCGGCCGCTGCGCGGTACCACTCGATCGGCACAAGAGCGGCGATCGGCTTTCCGTGGCGAGTCGGGATCACGTGGATGCCGCTGGCGACCTTGTCGAAGATCAGCTTGATCCTCAGGCGCAGGTCTTGGATGCCCACCAACTCTCGTTTCGCCATGTCGAGATCGTACGGGTTTCTGTGCGGAGTTCTGTCACCTGTGGCTTGCGTCGTGATCGTCATCGTTCACCCTCTCGGTATCTGACACTTTTCCTGTCACTAGTTCTGTAACTTTTACTGTAGGCTTGTCTGTGACGACGGAGCAATGCCAAGGCCGTCGGTATCTCATCCACGGAGGTCTTGACTTGTCCGCTCTGGCGCAGGTGTTCGAGTACGACGCGGGCGAACTCCGCACCACCGTGATCGAAGACGAGCCGTGGTTTGTCGCCGCTGACGTCTGCTCGATTTTGAAGTTCCGGATGGCGTCCGACGCTCTTCGCGCACTCGACGCCGACGAGAAGGGGTACGCGGTAGTGCGTACCCCCGGCGGCGACCAGCGGATGTCCGTGGTCAACGAGTCCGGGCTGTACGCGCTGATCTTCCGGTCCAGGACCGACGGGGCGAAGCGCTTCCGCAAGTGGGTCACGAGCGACGTTCTGCCCGCGATCCGCAAGACCGGCCAGTACGAGATTGCCGAGCAGAACCGTAACAACCCGGCCATCCCCCAGTCTTTCGCCGACGCCCTTCAACTCGCCGCCGACCAGGCGCGAGAGATCGAGCGGCAGAACGAAGCGATCGCCGAGTTGGAGCCCCGCGCGGCACAGGCCGACCACCACCGTGCCGCCGACGGACTCATCTCGGTCGGCGACTTCGCCAACAAGCTCAAGGGCTGGGCGCAGATCAACCACAAAGTGAAGGTCAAGCACCCGGAGGTCTGGGACTTCCTCGGCGACATCGGATTGCTGATCCGCGGCAACACTCTGCGGCACAACCAGCCGACCGCGTTCGCCACCGAGCGGGACTTCGTCCGCGCCAAGACCACCGAGTTCGAGACGAACACGCGCGGCCTTCAAGCGTCTGCCTCACCTCGACTTACCCCTGCCGGCGAGGGCTGGGCCTGGGATCGCGCGGTCAAGCGCATCGCCGCCCACGGCTCGCTCGCCCCCATCAAAGCCATCGAAGGAGCCTGACATGACCCAGCCGCTGATTGACCGCCCCCACGCCATCGGCAACGGAAGGCAGAAGCTCTACCGCTTCGACAACGGCTACGGCGCATCCGTAGTCCAGTTCAGCCACCTCGGCGCGCACAGCTACGGCGGTGACGAGGGCCTGTGGGAGCTCGCCGTGGCCAAGTTCCACGGACCAGCCGACAACGACTGGGAGATCACCTACGACACCGCCATCACGGACGACGTCCTTGGCTGGCTCAGCGACGACGATGTAGAGGCGAAGCTGGTCGAGATCCGCGATCTGCCACCGGTGGGCGCGTCGTCGTGAACATCTATTCCGATCCCGAGAAGTTCGGACTGACCACGATCGGCGAGATCGACTGGTCGGACGGTTGCTACAACTTCGACTACACCGTCGTGTGGAAGCGCGAGTCCGATGGCAAATTCGTCTACGCCGAGGACTCAGGCTGCTCGTGCCCGTCGCCGTTCGAAGACGCCGGCATCAGCGACCTCACGGCCCTGCGCAAGCGCGGCGGCCTGAAGGACTTCAAGGAGCACTGCGCCAAGCGCCAAAGAGATGCGTACGACGGCGATCGCAGCACAGAAATCGTCGCCCTGGTCGAGCGTATGTACGCAGCTGGCGCGCGATGACTTCCCCCGATTCCATCCCACCCAAGTGCGCCCCGGAGACCGCGGCCAACGTGCCCGACAACCCGTGCCGGCTACCGGGGTCGAAGCCGAGATGCCAGTTGTGCCCGCTGTCGCCGACGTACCACCGCCGCCACGAGATCCAGACTTCCGAAGGAGCAACCCGATGACCCGCAGCTTCGCCCTCGGCGACATCCTCACCGTCGCGACCAGCGTCCTTGTCAGTCCTCGTCACATGGACGCAGTCTACGACCTGTGCAACTTCATGACCGGCGACAGCCTGTTCACCCACCAACTCCCCCGCGCCTGCCGGGAATGCGAGCCGGAGATCTACCGCCAGCACCCGGACTTGCGCGCCATCGAGAAGCCCGACTTCACCAACTGCCCGGCCGGCCAGGTCGAGACCGCGGTCCGTGCCTGGCTGGTCGAACAGGAGGGCCAGTACGGCACGGCCCGTGAGATCGCCCCGATGCCCGCCGAGGCGCACACGCGCCTCGACCCGTTCGACGAGCTGGCGATGAACTACCCGCACGTCAAGGTGCTGGGCGTTGCCGTGGATGGCAACCGATGACCGACCTCCTGCTCCCGATCTTCACCCGCCACTCCTCCGACCCGTGGGCGGCGATGGAGGCCAACCTGGCCGTCGTGGACCACCTCAACGGCCTCTTGTGCGCGTGCGGGGCGGAGAAGCCGGCCAACGACTTCGAGTGCAACGGCTGCTTCCTCGACCACGACGACGCGATGCGTCGAGTGGACGACCTGTGAGCGCCTTCGAGGGCATGGTCGACATGCCGGAAGACGAGTACCACCGCCATCCGGCCCTGTCATTCTCCGGCGCGAAAAAGCTGCTCCACCCGTCCTGCCCGGCCAAGTTCCGCTGGGGGCAGGACCACCCGCAGCCCCGCAAGCGGGAGTTCGACCTCGGCCACGCCGCGCACAAGGTCGTCCTCGGTGAGGGCTCCGAACTGCATGTGATCGGCGCGAACAACTACCAGACGAAGAAGGCGCAGCAGGAGCGCGACGCCGCCTACGACCGAGGTGACATCCCGGTCCTGCCGCACGAGTTCGACCAGGTGCAGGCGATGGCCGCTCAGGTGCGTGCGCATCCGATCGCCGGCCCGCTGTTCATCGACGGTTTGGCCGAACAGTCGCTGTTCTGGACCGACCCAGAGACCGGCGTCGAGTGCCGTGCCCGCCTGGACTGGCTGTCGCACCTGATCGGCGATTACAAGACCAGCACCAGCGCCGAGCCGGGTCACATCTCGAAGAAGGTCGACGACTTCGGCTACTACATGCAAGCCGATTGGTATCTGTCCGGCGCCATCCACCTGGATCTGATCGCTCCGGATGCGGAGTTCCTGTTCGTTTTCCAGGACAAGAACCCGCCCTACTTGGTGACGGTTGTCGAGCTCGACGACGTCGCCTTGAAGATCGGCCACGAGCGCAACGTGCAGTCCCGCGAGATCTACCGCGACTGCCTCGGGCGCGGGGTCTGGCCGGGCTACTCGAACACCGTCGAACGCATCTCGCTGCCCGCGTACTCGCAGCGCCGCTACATGGAGGCGATCTACTGATGACCACCACCACCGCCAACCCCGAAGTGAAGCCTGCCGGCCTGAACGCCGCCCTGGCCGACCTGCAAACCCAGCTCCCGCACATCGCGAAGAACAACACGGCGAAGGCGGGTAGCTACTCGTACAACTACGCCGACCTTGCGGAGATCTCCCGGCAGGTGCTGCCACTGATGGGAAAGTTGGGCCTGTCGTTCACGTCCCGGCCGACGCTGGCTGACGGGCGGATGGTGCTGGTGTACGAGCTTCGGCACCTGTCGGGCGAGTCGATCGAAGGCATGTACCCGTTGCCGGATCGCGGCACCCCACAGGAAGTTGGCGGGGCGATCACCTATGCCCGCCGGTACTGCCTGTGCGCAATCACCGGGGTGGCGCCGGACAACGACGACGAGGACGCGGTACTGGCTGAGACGGCCGCCCGCAAGCAGCGGGTGGAGCGGGTTGAGGAAAAGATCGCCGCGACGCAGGCACCGGCCGAGCCCCGCATCACGGCTGAACAGCAGCGCGACATGCAGAACCTGTTCCCGGAGGCAGGCATCGGCGCGGACAAGGCGTCGAAGCTGGACTACGCGGTTGCGGTGGTGAAGCGGCAGGTCAAGTCGGCGACGGAGCTGACGCAGACCGAAGCTGACAAGGTGATCGCTTCCCTGAAGCGGGCCGCCGAGAAGCGCGCCGAGGGGTCGATCCAGGCGGTCGCTGAGCCTGCGGGCGCCGGCCAGTGAGTGACGTCGTCCTCAACCCGGTTGAGATCGAGACCGCGATTCGTACCTGCTCGGACCGCATCGCCGCCAGTGTGCGTGTGTGCTCCGAGCGGTACGGGGCGTTCCTCGACGCCGACCGGGGGTACGACCAGGCGTTCGCGCATGCCTATCTCGGCGCGGACGGCCCAGCCCATGAACGCAAGTACGCCGCCGAGTTGGCCACGTCGACGGAGCGGAAGCTGCGAGACGAGGCGGACGCCGCCTACAAGTACGCCGACCGGAAGGCGAAGGCGCTCGAGCTTGAGTTGCGCGCCTACCAGTCGTTGGGGGCGTCGGTGCGGTCCATGTATGCGGTGGCCGGTGTCGGGGTGGGGCGATGAAGCGCTCCGAGCTTCATCGCCGCACTCCGCTGGAGGCGAAGACTCCGCTGCAGCGCACGTCGTCCCTGAACCGGTCGCCGCTCGCTGCACGTCAGGCCGGTGACGGGGCGAATCGGTCGCCTCAGCCGAAGCGGAACCGTGACGCCGGCCCGTCGGTGAAGGTTCGGTCGGCGCTCGCGGCTCGTTCGGGCGGCATGTGTGAGATCGCTGTCGCGGGCTGCACGGGCGTTGCTACGGATCTTGCGCACCGTAAGAAGGTCGGCGCGGGCGGGCGGAAGGGCTCAGCCGCGGATGCCCATCACGTTTTGTCGAACGCCTTGCACGCCTGCCGCGCCTGTCACGAGTTCTGCCACAGCTATCCGGCGGTTGCGTACTGGGCCGGCCACATGCTCCGCGAACAAGAGGATCCCACCGCCGTGTCGGTCGTCTACCGAGGTTCCCGACGCTGGCTGGCCGATGACGGCTCTGTTCTGACCACTCCCCCGACGCCTGAGGAGGCGACCCATGGCCACTGACCTGATCCCTGTGATCGCCGACGAGGACCGCGAGCCTGACCTGCTCGGTCACGACTCGCCGCCCTTTCCGGACCTGGTGCCGGGCTGGGACGACCAGGCGGACGAGTACGAATGGCAGGTCGGGCAGTGACCGCCATGACCCTGACCCGCAACTTCCAAATCGTCGGCCTGGACCTGTCCATGACCGCGACCGGAATCGCTCTGGCCGACGGCACGACCGAGACCATCAAGACGAAGGCGACTGGGGATCGGCGACTCGTTGCGATCACCGACGCAGTCCAGGTCGCCACGGCGGGATGCGACATGGCGGTCATCGAAGATCTGCCGACCCACGCGAAGAGCGCCGGCATCACCGGCATGGTTCACGGCGCGGTCCGGGCGGCGCTGATCAGGGCGTTCGTGCCGTACGTGCTGATCACCCCGGCGTCGGTGAAGAAGTTCGCGACCGGGAAGGGCAACGCTGGTAAGCCCGATATGGCGGTGGCGTTGTTCAAGCGGGCCGGGATTGAGGCGGCCGACGACAACCAGGTCGACGCGTGGTGGCTTCGGGCGATGGGGCTCGAGCACTACGGGCAGCCGTGCGTGCAGCTCCCGGCCGTGAACCGGGGCGCCCTCGACGCGGTTCGACTTTGGCCTGAGGTCGCGCAGTGACTGCGGTCGACCGCCGAGTCTGCATTCGGCCTGCGTCTGCGAGCCCGCTCACCGGCTACCGGAATTACGGCTGCCGCTGCTACGAGTGCTCGACCACGTCGGCCGCCTACGAGCGGGGTCGACGGCTCGCCATTCAGCATGGCCGTTGGCAACCGCAGGTCGATGCGCAGCCGGTCATCGAGCACCTACGGAAGTTGAAGAGGTCGGGGATCGGTCCCACGCTGGCGGCGAAAGCCGCCGCCCTTTCGCCGGCGCTGGTCGTGCGGTACGTGTCTGACAGCGCCCGGCCGCTGCCGAAGCGGATCCGCACCGAGTCGGCCGAGGCGTTGCTGCAGGTCACGGTGCATGCGGCTCGTCTGGCCGGTGAGAGAGTGCCCAGCTTGGGTAGCCGTCGCCGTGCTCGGGCGTTGTCGGCGATCGGCTGGTCGATGGCCGAGCAGGCGTCCCGGATCGGTATCCCGCAGCACACCTACACGAACTCGATCAACCGGCCGAAGGTAAGTGCTCGCCGCGCCGCGCAGATCGCCGAAATGTACGACCAGTTGTCTGCCCTTCCGGGGCCGTCTGAGCGCGCCAGGGAGTGTGCCCGCCGTGCGGGCTGGGCGCCGCCGATGGCCTGGGACGACGACGACTTCGACAACCCGTACCGCCAGCCGAAGGGCTTGGTGCGCCGTACTTCACCCACCTCTGAAAGGACAGCAGCATGAGCCTCCCCCTGATTACCGGAACGGCCCGGCTCGTCGACGATCCGGAGCTCAGGTTCACCCAGAACGGCAAGGCGGTCGCGAAGGTGCGCCTCGCCTTCTCTGACCGCAAGAAGAACGAGCAGACAGGCCAGTGGGAAGACGGCGACAAGATCTTCCTTGAGGCGTCGGTGTGGAACGAGGAAGCCGAGCACATTGCCGAGAGTCTGAAACGCGGCCATGAGGTGCTGGTGTCCGGCAAGCTCCGCCAGCGGGAGTACGAAGCGAAGGACGGCACCAAGCGGACCGTCTTCGAGCTGGTCTTCCCGACAATCGCGCCGACGTTGAAGTGGGCCACGGCGAAGGTCCAGAAGATGTCCCGATCGAACGGTGGCGGGCAGCAGCAGAGCCAGGGTGGCGGCGACTTCAACGACCCGTGGCAGAACAGCGGGCCGGGACGTGGCCAGCAGAGCCGGCAGCCCGCCGACGACAGCCCGCCGTTCTGATGGGCTTCGCTTTAGTCGCCCTGACCGTCGGCGTTCTGGCCCTGCTGGTCGCCAGTTTCGCCGCCGGTCGGGTGAGCGCCGCCAATGAGATCCAGAGGAAGGTCGACGAGCGTGCCGGAATGACGCGCAACTCGGCCCGTCTGCTCAGTCGTGCGATCAAACTGCTGCGGCGCCTGGACGCCACCACGGACCTCGACGGCATGTACGCCGGCGATGTTCTCTCGCCCGAAACGAAGAAGCAGGTCAGCGAGTGGCTGGCCGACTACCGCAAAGGACTCGACCGACTGTGAACCGCACCCGCCCGCTGACCGCTGCCGCGCTCGGCGTGACCTTGCTCGCTGGTCTGGCGGCCTGCTCGACCCGGCCGCCCGCCGACGAGATGTACCTGTACTACACGAACGGCTCCATCGACACGAAACAATTCCAGGAGTGCGTGGCCCCGAACGGTAAGGGCCCGTGGCAGGCCAACAACGACGTGTTCGCCCTGCCCACTAGCTTGCGGACGTGGAACATCCGGCCAGCAGGCGGGGACACCGACGTCCCGATCAAGTCGTCGTCGAAGCCGCAGGGCTCCCAGCCCGGCCCCGAGGTGGTCGTGTACGTGACCGCCGAGTTCTACCTGAACACCAACTGCGACGGCGGCAAGAACGCCCCTGCGGTGAAGTTCTGGGAGCAGACCGGCCGGCGCTATGGGGTGTCGAGTGACGGCGGCGAGTTCAGTCAGGACGGCTGGAACCGGATGCTGCTCAACACGCTGGTCCCGGCGGAGGAGAAAGCGATCCGGGAAGTCACCCGCAACTACTCCGCTGATGATCTGGACGCGAACGCGAACGGCATCTGGAAGCAGATGGAGACCGCACTCGGGACAACGTTCCTGGCCGAGCTGAAGGCGAAGACGGGCGGCGACTACTTCTGCGGTCCCGGCTATGACCGGGCTAAGCCGGACTGCCCGCCGGTGCGGATCTCCATCACTGATGTGAACTTCGCCGACCAGGGCATCGCCGAGGCTCGGGCGCGGGTGTTCAAGGCCGAACAGGACGCGAAGGCGGCCCTGGTGGCGGCCCAGTCGCAGGTGGATGTCGCGAACAAGCTTGCCACGGCAGGCAACAACCCCAGCTACCTGAAGCTGAAAGAGCTCGAGACGTGGCTGGCCGGCGTGCAGGCGTGCGCCCAGAACCCCAATTGCACGACGTTCGTCGGTGATCCCGGCGGCACGGTCGTCGGCAAGAAGTAGCCGTTCCGGGCGCGGCTTTTCGGGGTCGCGCCCTCCTATCGAAGGTTGGTTTATGGCCGGAGTTGACCGCGACGTGGTGGAGATCGCCGCCGTCTTGCATCACGCCCGTGAGTGCCGGGACGCGACGAAGCCGTACGCCCAGTATTCGCAGCGGCACCGCGACGTGCACGAGGCGTTCGCCGAGTTCTTCCTGTCGGGCCTGCGTGACGCCGGCCTGGCCGTGATGAACGCGAGGGAGGGGTCGTGACCTGCTCGTGCACGGCCGACGAGTGGACGGTGCGCCTCGAAGGGGACTTGGGTGAGGTGCCCTATCCGTTCGACCTTCCCCCGGGCGATGAGCTGGCCGCCAGGCGGCGGGCGGACAAGTGGCGGGAGCGGCGCCCCGAGGTGTCGGTGACGTTGCTGCGCCGGTCCCGGTGGGTGACTGCGGGCGAGTGGACGGTGGCGGCGTGAGCTACGGCCCGAACGATGTTGAACGGTGCCCGTCGGACACGCACCGTCGCACCATGCAGGCCCATGGCCGGATCTGCCTGGACTGTGAACCGGCCGCCGAATGGTCGGTGACGTGCCCGTTGTGCCTGGATGTGGTGACCGCTCGGGGACGGTCGGTGCTGCCGCACGACATCAGCGGCAAGGGCCGGCGGATGGAGGGGTTCCCGTGTCCCGGTTCGGGTGCGGCAGTGGACATGCCTGTTCCGGCCGAGCCGGTGAGGGCGGTGTGGCCGGCGCCGAAGACGGGGCGCCGTCTGCGGACGGTGGCGCTTGCTCCGGAGGTGGCGTCGTGAAGCCGCAGCCGGTGTTCGTGGTGGCCTACCCGTGCCCGCGGGCGTGCATTGTCGAGCTCGACGAGGGTGACTTGCATGCGCAGATGACGTTTCGGCAGATGCTGGCCATGGCCGCGCACCGGCACGGGTGCGGTGATGAGGTGCGCCCGTCCCGCCCGGTGCAGCCCGTTTTCCAGGAGCCGTCGTGACCTGGTTCGAGCACGCCTTCCCCGGCGGCACCCCCATGACCGCTGGTGTGTGCGTCGCCCGTACGCGTCGGAAACGTTGTGCGGCAGGTTGGTGGATACGCGGAACCGGTTCGGCTACTTCCCGCGGACCGAGTTGCAGCCCACCGATCCGCGGACCCGGTGCCGGGCGTGCACGGTGAGGCTGGCCGAGCTCGAGTCGGCCCGGGGTGTGTGCCCGCTGTGCGCGGGTGAGGCGCCGGTCGGCGACGGCCGGGTCGGTCCGCACGGTGACTGTGCGGGCGTGAACCTGAAGCCGAGGGGTGTGCGGTGAGGCCGCTGACTCGCCGTCACCGTCAGGTCATTGCGTTGATCGCGGAGGGGTGCACGAACGATGCAATCGCCGTCGAATTGGGGATTGGCCGGGGCACGGTGAAGAAGTACGTGGGGCAGATCTTCGAGCGGCTGGGCGCGAACAACCGCTGGCATGCGGTGCTGGTCGCTGTGCGGGCAGGTGAGCTGTGACGTCGTGCCCGATTCACGGTGCAGTGCCGCTGGACTCGTGCAGTTTGTGCAGGCGAGTGGGCCGGGATGGCTGACTTCCCGTACGTCTGGTCTTGGCGTTGGCGGACCTGGCAACTACCGGACATCACGTTCAAGGCGCCGTGGTTCGGTGACGGCGTCGACCGGACCGGGATGCGTTGCCGGGTGGTGCGCAGGTCGCGGGGCGAGGCGGCGCTGATCGAGTTCGAGGGTGGGGCGCTGTTCGTGACCTCGCGGGGTGGGCTGCGGCGGGTGAAGGCGTGAAGGAGCTACTCACCCATCGCGGCTTTGGCTCGCGCGAACCATTCGGCCGAGACGACATACGAGCGCGCTTCGCCGCCATCATGCGCAACGGCCAAGGGCTCGTTCCCTACGTCGTAGGGAACGAGGACCGCTCGGGCGATGTTGCGCGACCCGTGCTTGACAACTGTCGGCTGTCGGTCGATGTAGGCAGCCTCCACTCTCTCGCTCAGCTTCTTTCGGAACTCACCGATGCCCAACACTTTGGCCTCCATGTGCAAAACGTAGCTTGATCACAACTTGTACAACTTGTAATTGGCCACTACTGTACAACTTGTACAAGCAATCTAGCTAGATCGGAGGGGTTGCTAGTGCAGCCGTCCATCGCCTTCCCGAAGGGACGCGTTGCAGAGCCGCGGCTCTATGTCGTCGAGTTCAACAACGGCAACGTCAAAGTGGGGCGCTCGCAGGACATTCGGCGACGGGCCAGGGAACTGGTCTGGGATCCGTTCCGTACTGGCATTCACCTCACCAATGGCTGGTGCTCGGACCCCGATCCTGACTCGCTGGCAAACGAGATGCGGCTGATCCTCTTCTGCCGCGAGCAGTTCGGTGAGCCAGTCAGCAAGACCCACGAGACCTTCGCAGCTGACTTCGACGCCGTAGCTGCCTATGCCCGAACCCTGACCCTCGCGGCCGACGCCGCCTGAAAGGACCAGTCATGACTAAGCCCGCCCCCGCCCGCATTACCTCGCCGGAGGAGCGCGCACCGCTGTACGCCGCCTACAAGGCCAGCCGCGACCGTGGTGAGCAGATCGGCTACCACTGCCCCGACGACTCGATCGTGCGGTACGCCGTCCGTGCCTACGACCGGGAGAAGTACGGCACTGAAGCGCTCGCCCTGCCGGACTGGCTGGCCGACCTGATCCACGCCGCTGGCAGCGCGTCTGAGGAGATGGCATGCACTCCCGCTGAAGTGCATGACGAAGGTTGCGACGCGTGCGCTTGGGAGATCCTGTACGCCGCCGTGCCTCAGCGCACGAAGGTCCTGGCTGAGCAGGCCAGTGCGCTCAAGGCGGCGGCCCGATGACCGACGAGGACAACGAGTGCCCGTGGTGCGGTGGCCCTCTGGCCAGCGACGGCGTCTGCGCCGACGACACCTGCGAAGCGCCCAACCCGGAGTGCGAGAGCTACGACTGTGACATCCGGGAAGGCGACCCCGAGTGCCGCCGCTGTGGCGCCGAACCGATCGTGGAGGACTGAGCGATGACCCACCCTGTCGACTTTCTCAACCGCGCGGCCGAGATCGCCCCGGCCCCTGAGGGCGATGTCAACGACACCCAGCCGTGGATCCGGCACTACGCCGCACAGGCCATGGCCGCGTTCGCCGCGTTCCGGGTCGTTGAACGCACCGACCCCGGCCCCGCTCTCGCCTACCTGTCGCTGCTGGGCACCGCTGGTGTCGCCGCGATGACCGCCCTTTCGGTCACCAACGAGGCCGCGCCGCGGGCGCTGTGGGAGCTGAACGCCGACGGCGGCGAAATGAACGGCGAGTCCATCGAGCACCTGGCCGACGTGCTGGAACACCACGGCATCAACCCGGCCGACCTGTACCCGTGGTTCGAGCCAGGCGACTTCACCGCGCCGGCCCGGTTCCCCAAGGTCGAGGTTCCCTGATGACCAACGACCTGTTCTCCCGCGCCGCCCCGTTCCTCAACCAGTGCGGCCCCTGCGGCTATGGCCTGCCCACCTCGTGCACCTGCCCGGCCGGCGACTGGCGGCCTGTGATGGCCGAACTGGTGCGGGAGGTGGAACGGCTGCGGGGCATTGCTGAAGCCGCTCACGCGTTCATCACCTTCCCGAAGCGGCCTGAAGGACCTGACGATCCAGACCAGGAGAACTCCTGGGACGACGAAGCCGAACGACGGTTCCATGTGCTGCGTGACGCCGTGATCGGCATTGAGGCGAAACAGTGACCGACATTCCCACCGAGCCGACCATGAACACCCGCGAGTGGGCTCAGTCCCTGACTGCCGACGACTGCGAGTACATGTTCCACAAGGAGCTTGAGAAGGGCGACATGCGCGGGGTCGAGGCAACGCTGCGGCTTCTCGTGGTCAAGGACCCGCACCGAGCGCAGCGGCTCATCGACCTGACGCAGATGGCTCTCATCGTCGCCAAGGCGGGTCATCGTGACTGACACTGACAAGCTCCCCAGCACCCAGTACCTGTGCCTCGAAGTTCTGGCCTCTCGCCGCCGTCTCGGTGAGCGCCTATGGACGTTCCCCACCACAGTGCTTCAAGCGCTGCGGGAGTTGGAGAAAGCCGGCCTGGTGTCTCTGCTGCACGGCATCGAACCCAAGACGGTCCGGGCGCAGCTCACCGAGGCTGGTGAACGGGCCGCGATCGACGCCAGCTACAGCCCGCCCAACCTGACCCTCGCCCAGGGCATCAGCACGCTGCCGGCCACGAACGACGAGCTGATGGCGTGGGCGAAAGCTCACGGGCTCGGGTTGTCCGCTGGGGTCGGTGCGGTTATCAGCGCAGTGCGTGACGACCTGCGGAAGCTGCCGGGAGGGAAGTCGTGACCGGCTGGGGCGAGCTGGAACGCGGTGACCTCGCCGTCGGGGTCACCCGCCACCCGATGCGCAAGAGCATCTGCGTGACCGTACGGCGCGGCTCGACGGTTTACACCGCCGCGTACTGCCGCAACGAGGAAGAAGCCGACCGGTTGTGGGACGCGCTGGTGGAGCTGACCGGGGCGCGGTCGGAGGTGGCGTCGTGACCGCCCACTGCGGCCTGGAAGACCGCCGCTACCTGCGCGCCGTCAAGGCCAGGAGTGTCACCCAGTCCGACGGTGGCCTGCCCATGCTGCGCTCAGGGTGGGCCGCGGGCCGGCGTAGCGGCCGTCACGCGAAAGCCGTCCGGGCGGGCTGGGTGCACGAACAGCCGGACGAGCACGGCGTGTACCAGCTGACCGGAGAAGGTGAACGGGTTTTGGCTGAGGTGGCGGCACGGTCGGCGCCCGTAACCGTGAGGCGGGTGGCCTCGTGAGCTGGGGCGGACGCTGCCCGCACTGCGGCGAGGTGTTCCGCGGGCTCAAGGACGGCAAGACCATGGGCCAGCACAAGACGCCGTGGAACATCATTGCCAGCAACCGCCGCGAGTCCTGCCCGTATGGCGGTGCTACCCGTGAGGACGCCCAACGTCGGATCACCCCGCTGATGCGCCGCACTCAGGCGCACATTGTCCGCGCAGTTCGGTCCGGGAAGCCGATGACCGGTGAGCAGCGGGAACTGCTGACCGCGCGCGGGCTCCTCGACGAGACGTTGGAGCTACTTGCGGAGGCGGAGGCATCGTGACCACCAGCCAGATCCTCACCCGCGCTCGTTTCGACGCCCGCCTGCACGCCGTCCGGCAGTACATGTGCGCCGGCTGGTCCGCGGCCGAGATCGGGGCGCGGCTCGGCGTCGACAAGCGCACCGTCGTCCGGTACCGGGCGTGGTGGCGAATCCGCGGTGGCACATGAGCGACCACGACGACCTGGTGGCCGAACTGCTCGCCGAGAGGTTCGGCGCCAAGATCCCCTGGCGCGAACGGACCGCCAAGCCCGTCACCGAACACCCGCAAGACGACGACCTGACCCGTGCCCAGCGGCGGCGCGACCTCAATGAAGCGATGGACGACGTGGACCCGCGCTACCGGCGCGGCTACCACGCAGCTTGACCCCCGAACCAACGACATAGAGCGGGAGGCTCCGAATGCCCAGAGTCAGTGTCGGTCGCGCCGAACTCGACACCCGGCCGCACTTCCTCTACCGGTTCTACGACCGGACCGGCGTCCTGCTGTACATCGGAATTACCGTCGACTACGAGGCGCGCGAAAGGCACCACGCAACATACAAGTCCTGGTGGCCGCAGGTTGATCGCGAGGCTATCGAGGTTAAGTACTTCAGTAGTCGGCGGGCGGCCCTGACCGCTGAACGCGAGGCCATCAAAGCAGAGAAGCCGCTCGAGAACGATCAACACAACGAGTGGGTCGAAGTCAGCGCTGCACCTCCGCAGCGGCACCCGAGCGAAGATGTCCTCAGTGAGCTGTACGACGACCTCACGGGGTACCTGATGTCAGATGAACAACTCGACGCCATCGAGGCTGAGATGCGCGGTAACCACCCGCTTCTTAGCGACGTCGAAATCAAAGCCAAAGTCTGCAGCTACCTGTTCCGTGATGTCTGGCTCGCTAGGGCTGATCTTGCTGCTCGCGCGTTCCAGGTGATCGACCTCCTGCCCAATGGGCACGGGGAGGCTGGCCGCGAGGCGGCGTACATGAAATTGAGCGACGAGAACGAGGGTCGGCAGCATGACCGGGCGGCGCTGGCTGACCAAACGCTCTACGACTGCTCTATTCACCTTGCGGTTGACTACCTCGACCAACTCCCAGAGGCGGAGATGCGAGAGTGGGTGGCCGGCGCTCGTCAGGCGCTTCCCGAAGGGTCGGATGCGAGCACTGTGTGCTTGCGGGCGGCTGGCCATGCTGCCGACTTCTTTCCAGCACATTGGGATCCTAAGCTTAGAATTCCACGTGGACAAGTTGTC
>JADMIO010957524.1_pt1 | contig 14982 bp, 16 predicted proteins | sample 8958161 | NCBI WGS metagenome assembly JADMIO01 (sample SAMN16585339, study PRJNA669376) | soil metagenome | isolation source: Crop rotation soil | place: USA: Cullars Rotation, Alabama | collected 2011 | reverse complement strand
TATTCATTTCCGCTTTTTTGTACCGGTGCGTTCATCTGTAAAAACGGTAAAAATTAATGAAGCACCCTTTAATTAAATGAATAGCCTGTGGCTAATATGTCTTGTTGAATTATGAATTAGGAGTTATGAATTAAGAATTGAAACTTTCAAAACATTCATAATTCTGAATTCATCATTCATAATTCTTAAACTCTTCTCTTCTTAGGAGGACGGCAACCATTGTGTGGCAAAGGAGTAACATCTTTAATAGAAGTTACCTCAATACCTGATTGCGCTAATCCACGGATAGCACTCTCTCTACCCGAACCCGGTCCTTTTACAAATACATCTACTCTTTTTACACCAGCATCCAAGGCTACTTTAGAAGCATCCTGTGAAGCCATTTGTGCAGCATATGGAGTGTTCTTTTTAGAACCTTTAAAACCCATTTTACCAGCACTTGCCCAGGAAATAACCTGGCCTTGTTTGTTGGTAATAGAGATAATTAAGTTGTTGAAAGTTGCGTTGATGTGCGCATCGCCATAAGCATCAACTTTTACGATTCTTTTTTTTGCGGCTGCTTTTGCACTTTGTTGTGCTCCACCTTTACCGCCTTGTGCTTTTGCCATCTTGTAGGTAATCTTTTTTGTTATTTACTAATCCTCTGCCAGTTGGCAGAGAACCCAAATCAACCCTCCACTGCACCTGTATCCGTAATTGATTTGGTAATTATTGGTGCATTATAAAAGCAAAGACATCCGCGTAAGCAGATGTCTTTAGAATTATTTCTTAGCTACTTTCTTTTTACCAGCAACTGTTTTACGCTTACCCTTACGAGTGCGGCTATTGGTTTTAGTACGCTGGCCTCTTACAGGCAGTCCTTTACGATGGCGAAGGCCACGGTAGCAAGCGATATCTAATAAACGCTTGATGCTCATTTGTACTTCGGAGCGCAAAGCACCTTCTACTTTTATCTCATCCGTAATAGTAGTACGGATATGGTTCAGATCATCATCATTCCATTCATGCACTTTCTTGCTTCTGTCAATTTCGTGCTTGTCAAGAATGTAACGAGCTGTGGCAAGGCCAATTCCGAAAATATAGGTCAAGCCTATTTCGCCTCTTTTATTTTTTGGTAAGTCAACGCCGGCAATACGAGCCATATTAATTCAAAATTTAAAATTCAAAATTCAAAATCAAGGATTACCCTTGTCTTTGCTTATAGCGGGGGTTCTTTTTGTTAATTACATACAGACGACCCTTACGACGTACAATCTTGCAGTCGGCGCTTCTTTTCTTAATGGATGCTCTAACTCTCATTGTTAGTAGTATTACTGTTTCTGATTATTTATACCTGAAAATGATGCGGCCCCTGCTTAAATCGTAAGGACTCATCTCCACTCCCACTTTATCTCCCGGCAAAATCCGTATGTAGTGCATTCTCATTTTTCCAGAGATGGTAGCCAAAATTTCGTGACCGTTTTCTAACTTAACCCTGAACATTGCGTTTGAAAGGGCTTCTAAGATTACACCGTCCTGTTTAATTAATGGCTGTTTCGACATACAGAATTTGGAGGCGCAAATATATAGGAATAACGCCGAAAAACAGGAGGGGCAGAAAGATTTTCCCTTCTGCCCCTGTATTTTGCCATTTTTTTAAGAAGTTTTAATGCGCCGTCACTCTTTCCAGGTGCACTTTGGTCATGTCCAGGTGTAGATTCTGAAGCTCATGCAGATAAATGCTATGGTTAAAGTGACGATGATCTTCCCGATACCAGATATCCAACTGCGTGTAATTTCCCGGGTCTTTCACCAACATTCTAAAAGCCCCTTTTTTGAATTTTGCTCCTTCCGGGGTGTCCTCCTTTTCAAAACCCAACAAGTGTATCAGCCTTTCTTCCGTCATAGGTAAGGGAACAATCTGTTCAGGAGTGTACCAAAATTCCTGGATGCCGTTATCAATTTCAGCCTGGTTTTCTTCACGATCAACATCTGTCACCACACCTTCCCTTTCTGCGCCTTCGTCCAATACTTTTACAATATCGCCTTGTTTTAAATCTGATATCTTAATCATATAGCTTGTTGTTTTAAGAGCAAAAAATTACTGAAGTTTTTTGATTTAGAGGCTTCAGTTGCAAATTTTATTCCCTTTCGGTTAGTCGAGGCTTTCGTGCCAGCTATTCACATAGCCGATATTTTCAATTTCAAGGGCCTGTTTTGTAATCATTAACGGATGAAATGTATCCACCATAACAGCTAATTCCCTTGTTTCCTTTTTACCAATGCTTTTTTCAACTGTACCCGGATGGGGTCCATGGGGGATTCCAGCCGGATGAAGCGTTATCATTCCCCTTGTTACATTTTTGCGGCTCATAAAATCACCATCTACATAATATAAAAGCTCATCGCTGTCAATATTACTATGATTGTATGGAGCAGGAATAGACTCAGGATGATAGTCGTATAACCGTGGCACAAACGAGCACACTACAAAATTATTAGCTTCAAAAGTCTGGTGAACAGGCGGCGGCTGGTGTACACGGCCGGTGATAGGCTCAAAATCATGAATAGAAAAAGCATAAGGATAACAACAGCCGTCCCACCCTACCACGTCAAAAGGATGAGCACCATAGTGCAGATTGTAAAGCACACCCCTTTTTTTTGTGCGGATCATAAAATCGCCTTTTTCATTATGTGTTTGCAGGTTTTGCGGCGGACGAATATCTCTTTCGCAAAAAGGCGAGTGCTCTAACAACTGTCCATACTTGCTTTGATACCTTTTAGGAAACCGGATGGGGCTAAATGATTCAACAATGAACAGCCGGTTGCTTTCATTGTTAAAATGAACCTGGTAAATAGTGCCCCTTGGAATAATTAAATAATCACCATAGCCAAATTCAAGCTCACCATACAGCGTTTTTAAAACACCACTGCCTTCATGCACAAAGATCATTTCATCGGCATCGGCATTTTTATAAAAATAGCCGGTAACGCTTTGCTGCGGCGATGCTAAAACAATATGTACATCATTGTTAACCAAAACAGGTATGCGGCTTTCCAGATAATCTTTTGCGGGCTTCACATTAAATCCTTCAAAACAACGATGGCTCAACATTTTTTCTTCTGCAATCTGCGGCGCGACATTTACCGGCTTTTCTGTTTTTATGATTTGTGTTGGCGGATTAATGTGATACAGTAATGAATAATCGTTTGAAAATCCCTCAGTCGAAAATAATTGCTCAGAATACAAACCACCATCGGGCCTGCGAAACTGTGTATGTCGTTTATGCGGAATTTGTCCCAGTTTATAATAATAAGGCATAGAATTAATTTGCTGATAAAATAATGTGCTGATGTGCTAATAACGAGGAGTGCAATGATGAACCAGGGTTCATTTATCTATTTGACCGTCGTTGCGTCGCACTCTTGTGGCGCTTCCACTTTATTCAAATGAAAAGTTTCAGCGCCATCACGCCAAAAGGCGTTGATACGTTCTTATCGCTATTCAGCTATGCGAAAGTTCAAGCGTCTTCAGCAAAAAAATATATTTCCACGTTCGCTTGTCAATGTAATAGGTGAAATTGCGATGGAAAGGCATTGTTTAAAGTTTGCTTTGTAAAACTAAGTTATCTGCATGACAAGAATAGGACTGATATCAGACACACATCATTTTTTAGACGATGCCGTTTTCAAACATTTTGAACAATGCGATGAAATATGGCATGCCGGTGATTTTGGAACCATCGCCATTGCAGATAAATTAAAATCTTTTAAACCGCTGAAGGGTGTTTATGGAAATATTGATGGCAATGATATAAGAACTATCTACCCAGAAAAACTAATTTGGAATTGCGAAGATGTAAAAGTTTACATGACACATATTGGTGGTCACCCGGCTCATTATTCTCCTGGAATTAAACAGGAACTAGTTAGCAATAAAGCAAAACTTTTCATCTCCGGTCATTCACATATATTAAAAGTGATTTATGATGATAAGATTAATTGCCTGCACATGAATCCCGGCGCAGCAGGCAATCAGGGATGGCATAAAATAAAAACCATCATTCGTTTTACGATTGATGGTTCTATTATTAAAGATTGCGAAGTGATTGAACTAGGCAGACGTGGCGTTTAATACCATCCTCTTCCTATTCCAACTTCCGGCCTGAAAGGCCATGGAATAGAAACAGCTATAATTAATAAGGCAAGAAAATAAAAGATCATAGTACGCTTATGCTTTGCTTTATCCCCAATTGGTTTGCGGGCCTGTGCTTTGCCTATGTGAATTAAGATGATGGCTATCAACATTCCGGCTATGTGTTCCACTGCATAAAAACGAAGAGTGGCATTTTTCATCACTGCACCCATGCCCCCGGCTTGTTCAATCATTTTATAGCCCCATGGACCGACAAAATATAGATACAAGCCTACCAACAACATCAAATCGGCAAAAATGGTGAGCAGTAGTCCAAGCCTGTTATCAGATTTTATAAACGGCCGGTTACCTGCAAGCAAACTATTAAAGATGGCAAATAGTAAAAGAAGTAAAACAATCCAACGGCCAACGCTGTGTGCATGTAACATCACTTCGTATAAAGAAATATCCATTCTTAGTTGATTTGATTTCGTCAAAACTACGAGGAAATGGTGACTAGTGAGTAGTTAACGGTGCGTTTTGTGTTTTAAAGACAATACCGATGAACGAAACCGGATAGAAAACAGTTTTGCCACAACGTTTGTGAAGACTATTTTTGCCCGCAACACAATTTTATGCGTATAGTTAATTCTTGTTTGCTGGCAGCACTAGTATTTATTATAACCTCATGTGGAAATAACGAGGCTTCAACTCAAAAACCTATTTGCGATACAGTTTGTAAATCGGATTCCATTATTTTTAAAGGCGACCATGCACTGCATCCCTGGGTTGGAATTGATATGAATAACTGCAAGCCTGCCGACATGATTTGGACACATGATTTAGTGGATTCAAGAACCATGTCATTACCGGAATTCGTGGGGGCCGTTCGCATAAACGAATCGGCCATGAGTTATTATTTTAAGGATACCGCCTACATCTGGCTGCAGTTTAACGATTGTGTTTCGGGTCGCGGATATGCACTAAAACTCAATTACGATGGAAAACGACGTGACAGGGTTATTGGCGCTGCATTCACCAAATTCGATCCTAAATTTTCAATTGACCCCGAGCTTGTAGCCTATACTGATAAGGGTTCTGTATTTGTAGAAAATATGGCCACAGGCCAGCAAGCTGTTTCTCCTTTTGATAAAAAGTACGAGATTGATTACAACAAACTTCATGAAACGGTTGATAGCGTTAATATCACCAAAACCCGCGTGTGGGTGCAAATGATCAGAGACGGTGAAAAGAAGGTTTACGAAAAGAAAATCAGTTTGTGATAGGTTATAAGCCTATCCGTTAATCTGTAGTACGGTGCATAAGTGATAGTCGGCGGCTGTTAACTATTGACCACTCACTACTCACCATCCAACATGTGGGAGCCTTATAAAAAAGGATTTAAAGCTTATCTTCAACTCGAACGTTCGCTTTCCGATAATTCGGTTATTGCTTATTTGTCTGACATTGAAAAGTTCACCCAGTTTCTTTTAAACAGCGACATCAAAAAAAATCCTTCGGAGATTGAGCTTGCGCATTTACAAAACTTCATTAAGTGGATCGCCGAATTAGGAATGACACAAACTTCGCAGGCGAGAATCATTTCGGCCCTACGCTCCTTTTATAAATACTGTTTGCTCGAAGACATTACAAAGGTTGACCCAACTACATTGTTGGAAGCACCCAAACTAAAACGTGCCTTACCCGATGTGTTGAGTTTTGAAGAAATAGAAAGTATTCTTTCGCAAATAGATTTAAGCACAGCCGAAGGCACCCGCAACAAAGCGATTTTAGAAACCATGTATAGTTGTGGCCTGCGGGTTAGTGAATTAGTGAATTTGAAACTATCGCAACTGTTTTTAGATGTTGGTTTTGTAAGAGTGATTGGTAAAGGCAATAAAGAAAGATTAGTGCCTATTGGCAGCAGTGCCATTAAATACATTTCCATTTACGTCAACACAATTCGTAATCACCAAAATATACAAACAGGTGAAGAAGATATTTTGTTTTTGAACCGGCGGGGAAAGCGGTTAACGAGAGTAATGATATTTCTCATCATTAAAGACCTCGTGAAAAAAGCGGGAATTAAGAAAACGATTTCACCACACACATTCCGTCATTCATTTGCCACACATTTAGTAGAAGGCGGTGCCGACTTAAGAGCCGTACAGGAAATGCTGGGGCACGAAAGCATTACCACAACTGAAATCTACACGCATCTCGACAGGGAATTTCTTCGTAAAACACTGCAGCAGTTTCATCCCGGCTTCAAAACATAATTTATATCTTGTAACAAAGCCGCATAGCGGTTTGCCTTTACATGGCTGTAAAACAGCAGCAAAACTTGCCAATAGTTATTTCACCAAAATAATTTCCGTATAAGCCTTATTGTTTGTCTTATTAGTAAGCCTGATGAAGTATGGCGCTGCCGAAATATTTTTTAATTGCACCGTGATACGTTTCAGTTTGTTTTCAATCACTAATTCTTTTGTTTGTACAATTTCTCCCGTACTTGTTGTAATACTCATGTTGTAGCGGCCATCTTCTAAACCTTTTGTTTCAATTGTAAAAATGGAATTGCGTTCGATTGGATTTGGATACACAGAGAATTTTGATAAGGTTGAATCATTCTTTATTGGAGTAATAAGAGGAATATTCTGCGGCTTTTTTCTGCTTGTTTTAACGACAACTACTTCGCCCAGCATTTCTCTCGTAGTTTCATTTAATACAATAGAAATTTCGTCTTTGCCATTGAACTCTATTTGGCTACCGGCAAAACCGGCAAGGCTTACTTGCATTGTGCCTCTGGATTCTTTTGTCTTGAAAGAAAATTTACCATTATTATCAGTAAGAACAGCTTGTTGCCCACCTAATAACTGTATGGTTGCCTGTTGTAAAGGGTTTCCATATTGATCGGTTACGCGGCCTGTGATGGTATGAATAGAATCCCGTGATATTTGTTTTTCAGGCATAGGCATCACAAGACCCAACATCACAGGCCTATCCTGGTATGGGCTTTTTTGTGAAGGTGTAATAAGAGTATCGCCTTTTGAAACCGGCTTTTCACAAACAGCAACCTTCCCTTTTACTCTTACCTGGCCTTGTGCTCCGGCTTTTATCGAAAACAAAAAGGCAGGCAAGGCGATGGTGAAGAAGTATTTAATCCACGGAATTCTTTTCCTTGGTACTTCAATAATTCGGTTTAGCTGTTCACCACCAAAACGACCGCAAACATTTCCCGAAGGCTTCTTAAAAAATTCTGCAATCTGCCGGTCGCTCATATCGATAAAATCAATTACCGTTTTTTGACAGGCGCCGCAAAAACGTCCTTTGTCTTCCGGCGTCATTGCATCCCAATTTTCGTGGCAAGGTTTGGGAATGGAGAGTTCAAACTTTTTCATGGAAAGGTTTTTTAGTTGATGCAGCCTTTTAACAATTTGCATACGACATCTAAAATATTTTTTCTGCTTATTTTTAAATCCTCTTGGCTTTCCTCCGAAAAATATCGTCCAATGGTGTTTCCGATGCTGAACTGGTAGAACAATACCGCAGTTCCAACGAGCTTTCGGTTTTAGGCGAACTTTATAACCGTTATATGGAAATGGTGTACGGTGTTTGCCTGAAATACCTAAAAGATGGCGAAAATGCGCAGGATTCCGTGATGTCTATCTTTGAGGAACTGGTTATTAAACTACAAAAGCACCAGGTTGATAATTTTAAAAGCTGGCTTTACACTTTGGCCAAAAATCATTGCCTTATGCGGCTCCGTTCAGAAAAAAAGGGAGTTAGCGTAAAAATGGCGGATGAGTTTATGCAATCGGAAGAAACTGAGCATCTGGAGGATGTGCTGGCCCGCGAGGAAAATTTTAAGCAATTGGAATATTGTATGGGCCAGTTGGCAACCGACCAGCGAAAAGCAATTGAGCTTTTTTACCTGCAAGGCAAATGCTATAACGAAATAGCTGCCGAAACAGGGTTGGAATGGAGCGGTGTACGGAGTTATATACAGAATGGACGAAGGAATTTAAAAATTTGTATGGAGAAACAAGCAGCAAAAACAGTTGTATAATGAAGCAGAACACCTTTACGGCAAATGATATTGAACGCTACCACCGTGGCGAGCTGTCGTCTGCCGAAATGCATAGTCTTGAAAAAGCGGCGCTTGACGACCCGATGCTTGCCGATGCATTGGAAGGTTACAGCTTTACAAAAACTGCATCTGCTGATATTGCTTCTCTTCAGCAAAAATTACAGACAAGAATTAACAGGAAGGAGAATAAGAATCCGTTTTTTTCAATGGGCAATAGCTGGATGAAGGTTGCTGCCCTGTTTCTTTTATTTGCCGGCGGCGGATGGCTGGTATTTCAAATGTTTTCCGGGAAAAATGAAAAAACAGAATTAGCAACAACACCGCCTTCTACACAACAAGAAAAAACAACGTTCAGCCAACCTAATACAAATACAGAACCTGATTCAACGCAGGTTGTTTCTGATGCACCATTGACAAATCAAACAGCGGAGAAACAAGCAACTGTTTTAAAAGACCAGGCAAAAGAATATAAAAACGACCTGGTAGTACTTAATACCCCTGATGCAAGAAAATTCCGAATTCCTCCTTCAACATTCAGCACTCAGCCTGCTGACAGTATTTCACGAAAAGATGTAACTGCCCATTTAGAATTTGCAGCCGAGGAAAAAGAAAAAGCAAAAGGTTATGAAAATGATGCCTTTTATAAATCAAATGCCAATGCCAAAAGAGAGCAGCAACTTCAGGGAAGAGTTCGTGGTGTAACTACAGTACCTGACACCATCAAAAACCTGAACATCGTAATGCAAAAAAATGAGGTGTTTGACGAAGTGATTGTGCTGAACAGGAACAAGGCTGTTGCGAGACAGAATTCGAGAAGAGGAATGCAGGTAACTGTTGACACATTAGAACCGAAAGGCGGCTGGAAAAAATTTGGTGATTATGTTGCCAATAACATGCGGGCTCCCGAAGAACTCACTGATGAAGATGTGGATGATGGTGAAGTAGAGCTTTCGTTTGAACTTAACAAGCAAGGCGAGCCTGTAAACATAACTGTTGTACGTTCCCTTTGCGATAAATGCGACGAAGAAGCCATTCGTGTATTAAAAGAAGGCCCCCGCTGGAAGAAAAATAATAAGCGAGGCGTTGTAAAGATCAAGTTTTGATTTTTTGTTACCGGCAGTATAGCTCTTATCGTCGTTCGTTGCGTCGCACACTTGTACGTTCGGGAATTCTATTGAGCTTATTGCAATTCGATTTGAGATCTGCGGGTACAAAATTCTTTTGATTACCAAGATATATTTGTACCGCCCAATAGCGTAAATGAACGAGTTAGCGGCGATTACATTTACTTTATGACAATTGACGAGCGAATGAAGATTATGTTTTTGGTAGCCGGACTCCTGTTTGTATTCGGGTTGTTTGCGAGATACAAAAAAGTTCAACTTTCCATAAGAGCTACATCCATTGCCGGCAAGATCTTTCTTGCTGTCTGTTTTCTTTTGCTATCACTTTTCGTTCTTTCATTATTTGGCACATATTTGCGTGGTTATTGGACTACAAAGATTATCCTGTGGCTTTTCATTATAGTTGGTTCTCTGCTTTACGCATTGGGCAATAGACAAGTACTGACAAAGCCTTTTCGTATTGCAAGTGCCTTTCCCTTTTATTTCCCCATTGTTTCTATTTTGTTATTGATCATTCCATCTTTTTTAGGCACCATCCTTTCCTATGCCCTTTGGCTAAGGTTGACAGGTGATCCTAAAGCCATTTATTACGAGGATGATGAAATCCGTATTCAAAAAGTTTGTTCGGATTGTGACGCTGGATTCAAGGGCGACCCTCAGTATTTTCAAAAGGAAGGCCTCCTTGAGTTTGACAAAGGGTATTTGCAGACATCCAATAATACATTTAGCGATCGGATTAAGCTTGAAAAAGCTAATGATAAAATAACAGTCTATCTGTATTACGACAATGCACCTCCAGAGCCATTTGTATTTGAGAGGTAAAACGCCGCTAACAAAGTGTTTCTAAAACAGCGGCTTGTGTGCAAATGCTCAGAGCCATATCTTTATCAATCAACAGAACAAAGGTTAAACTGCAGGAACACAGAATCCCGTTGCTTCAGAAACACCTTTAACGTTGTGTCCAATAGAATTACAAACCGTACAAGTGTGCGACGCAACAGAAGTTTAATAATAGCAATGCAGCCGGTTACATAAAAACAAAAAAGCCCAACCACAAGCATGATTGAGCTTTAACAATAGAAAAAAATTATGGCATGATGATCATCGATTTCGGTTGTATCTCCACCATCTCGATATCAAAAATCAAATCCTGTCCTGCCAGCGAATGATTGGCATCTAATACCACCGACTCTTCTTTTACTTCGGCCACAACAACAGGGAATTGTTGTCCCTGGTCGTTGCTTAACATTAATTGCATTCCAACTTCAGGATTCATGTTCGGCGGGAACTGGTCTTTCGGAAATTCAAATAAATTACTTGCCTCCTTTTGCCCATACGCATCGTCAGCGCCAATTTCCACTGTTTTTTTATCGCCTACCTGCATGCCTTTTACGCCTTCGTCAAAACCTTTTATCATTTGGCCGGCGCCTACAGTAAACTCCAATGGTTCGCGGCCTTCCGACGAATCAAATGTCTCACCATTCTTTAAACGTCCATGATAATGAACTTTCACTTTATCGCCATCTTTTGCCTGTTGCATGTCTGAAAAAAAAATTTAAAAGTTGAATAATGTTTGTCTCTTTCGCCAGCTAAACCACAACAGTTTTTGCAGAATAGGGAATGAGAAAGAAACAAGGGCGGCAAGGTAACATCTTTCACATTAACCTCACGTTATTTTGCGGATATTTGGCTTTCACATTAAATGATCTATAATGTCCATAAAAAATACCCTGTTCCTATCGTGCATGCTGTTTACCCTCTCTCAATGTTCGGGACAAAAAGAAAAATCAAAAGCAAAAGACGAAGAAATAAAACCAGCGGCTGCTAATAATAATCAACTCAACATTATACCTGCAGCAGACCAGCTTGATGAATACCTGCCACTGTTAAAAGGAAAAAAAGTGGCCATGCTGGTGAATCATACATCAACCGTTGGTAAAAGCCATATTGTTGATACGCTGGTAAAACTTGGCATTGATATTAGAGTTGTTTTTGGTCCTGAGCATGGCTTTAGAGGCGATGCTCCTGATGGTGCGAATATTGAAACAACGGTTGATAAAAAAACGGGCATTCCTGTTGTTTCGCTTTATGGAAAGAAAAACAAACCCACTGCCGAAGACCTTAAGGATATTGACATAATGGTATACGATATACAGGATGTGGGAACAAGGTTTTATACGTTCATTTCTTCGATGCAATATTTTATGGAAGCTGCACTTGAAGCACCGCAACTTGGTATTCCATTGATCATTTTAGACCGTCCCAATCCAAATGGCTTTTATGTAGATGGACCTGTATTAGATATGAAGTTTAAATCATTCGTTGGCATGCAACCAATACCTGTTGTGTACGGAATGACAATTGGTGAATATGCGAACATGATCTTACAACTTGGCTGGCTAAGTGAAGCAGCCAACAAGGCTTATGATAATTTAAAAAGGATCCGCTTCAGGGAAGGAACCAAATACTTTAGCCTTCAGGTAATCCAGGTAAAGAATTATACGCATAAAAGCAAGTATATATTACCGATAAAGCCTTCGCCTAATCTTCCCGATATTCAATCGATTTATTGGTATGCTTCTACTTGTTTTTTTGAGGGCACAACGTTTAGTGAAGGAAGAGGCACACCAAAGCCATTTGAATATATCGGCCATCCATCGATGCCGAAAAACATGTTCAGCTTTACACCAACATCAACATCGGGAGCACCAAATCCAAAGCATAAGGACAAGCTTTGTTATGGATATGATTTAAGTGGAACGCCAGAACAGGTACTGAAGGAAGTCAATGGAAGAATTCAATTAAAATATTTGCTGGATGCCTATAAATTATTTCCTGATAAAGAAAACTTTTTTAATAAACCCACCAGTTTGCATCGCCTTGCGGGAACCGATGAACTGATGCAACAAATCATTGCCGGTAAATCTGAAGAAGAAATCCGCAAAAGTTGGGAACCCAAGTTGAGTGAGTTTAAAAAGCTTAGAAAGCAATATTTGATGTATGAAGACTTTTAATCCCCCTGTCCCCCTAAAGGGGAGACTTAGACCGAAAAAACTTTCCTCTCACAATCCTTTCTTTGCACAAAAAAGGAAGAACGTATTGGTTAGTTATTACATCAATAAATATACATTTTGCGAGAAAACTTGCTCGTTGTTATAACTTAATTAAGCAATGATTGAAGAGAATAGTGAAAACCTAAACCCAAGTCTCCACGTTAGGAGGACAGGTGGACATCGCATAGTTTTTATGGGCACACCTGAATTTGCCGTAGCATCCATGGATGCTTTGGTAAATGCCGGATATAATATTGTTGGTGTTATTACGGCACCGGATAAGGCTGCAGGCAGGGGAATGAAATTGCAGCAAAGTGCCGTAAAAAAATATGCAGTTGAAAAAGGTTTACACATTCTGCAACCCGAAAAATTAAAGAACACTCAATTTTTAGAAGAGCTAAAATCGCTGCAAGCCGACCTGCAGATTGTTGTGGCTTTCCGCATGTTGCCTGAAGTTGTATGGAATATGCCGCCATTGGGAACCATCAATGTACATGGTTCTTTGTTGCCACAATATCGTGGTGCTGCTCCTATTAACTGGGCCATCATTAATGGCGAAAAAGAAACAGGTGTTACTACATTTAAACTGAAGCATGAAATTGATACGGGAGATATATTGTTACAGGAAGCTATTCCAATTGATGAAAATGAAAATGCAGGCGAATTACATGATAAAATGAAAGAGATTGGAGCGAAACTTTTGGCAAGAACTGTTGAAGGAATTGCAAAGGGGAACCTAAAGGAAACACCGCAATCGTCAGTCGGCAATCGTGAATCGTCAACGGGTGACTCACTACTCACTACTCACCACTTACCATTAAAACATGCACCTAAAATTTTCACCGAAACCTGCAAAATTGATTGGAGCAAACCTGTTGATGAAGTTCACAATCTGATAAGAGGCTTATCGCCATATCCCGGCGCCTTTACTTCGCTCAATGACAAAATGCTAAAGATTTATAGAAGTGAGAAAGAAGCAATACAACCTTCAATAAAAGCAGGCGAATTTGAAACCGATAAAAAGTCGTACTTAAGATTTGCCTGTGCAGATGGCTTCATCAATGTAAAAGAATTACAACTGGAAGGAAAGAAGAAAATGAGTGTTGAAGAGTTTTTAAGAGGTTACCGTTTTGAATAAAAAAAGGCGGAAATTAATTTCAGCCTTTTCAAAACTTGTATTTATCGTCACAGCTTTAATTTTTGGAGAAGCTCTTTCGACAACGCAGCTTTCGGAACAACAAGGCTTACTGTATTAATAGCGAAATATGGTTCCGATACATTGATATAGCCATCGTATGGACCGATCTTGCCCCATGAGTTTTTTACCATGAAAAACAATTTCCCGTCTTTTGTTTTTTGTGTTCCTACAATGTGCATCAGGTGGTCATCCTGGGTTGTAAGATTCTCATACAATTGCTGGCGCACTGCAGCATTGTATGTTTGTTCTTTCATATCAGTGCTGATTTGGTTTTTTGCATATTTTGTTTTTTGATCAAGGAATAATGCAAAACCATTTCCCTGCATAAAACCATTATTGCTTACATCCGCATCCCACATAATAGAATACCCATTGCTTACCGAAGTTTTTACGGCCTCCATCATTTCATTCAGCGGCAGGTTATAGAACGAACCGTTGGAGAAATTATCCGGTACCTGCAAAACAAAAGGTTTATAATAAGGAGCATGAGTAAACGAAGTGATATTGACATAATCATCCGCACTAAACTTCAGTACATCCTCTGCAAATGTTCTAGCTGAATACGTTTTGCCTTCATAATTAAATTCTGCTGGCGGAGCTCCCATGTACTCATTTAGTATCTGTACATAACCATCAAGCCAGTTTTCAGCGACAGGAGTTTTTTTCAATGTTTCGTTTAAATAAGCTTCCAGTTTGTTGAACATTGCACCATGATTAAATTCAGTTGCTCCATTTACCAGGCCGCTATAAGCAGATTCCGGCATGGCCCCATACAACTCCATCGCACGGATCATGTCATGGCCTAAACCGCCTTCACCAAACTGCGCCTTGCCGGTACGTAAAATATAGTTCTTCGCTTTTTCAATATAAATGTTCCGCACGGTGAACATCTCACTAATGTCAACCTCCTTCTTTGTTTTGCGAATAGCTTCGCTTTCTACTAAGGAGGTTGTAGAAAAACACCAGCAGGTACCTGTTCTTGCCTGGTTTTTTACCGCGGTGGTTTTAATTGTCTTTATCTCATAAAAGGTTGGTTTCTCGGCGGTGCCTTGTGCAAACAAACCGGTAGTGCCGGCAAGAGCTGCCAGTATTACAAAACATTTTTTCATACCAAAATTGAAATTGTTTAATAATTAACTCTCACAACAAACTTGTCTGTATCTGATATATCCAGTGCAGTAGCTGCTGCATTTGAAATGCGCACTGAATAACCCTGGTTTTGCCTGATGCCCGTCATTTTATCAAGAACTTTTGCGTAGACAGCCTTATTATTATTAGGATTAACAACCTTAATGATTGTACCAGGTTCCACTCCATCAATCAGCGCATAATATTTTGCATCTTGCCAGCCACTTGCTGTTTTAAAAATCCCCGCGGTTGCAACTTCATCTTTCTTCACTGGC
>JADMIO011852054.1_pt1 | contig 14984 bp, 18 predicted proteins | sample 8958161 | NCBI WGS metagenome assembly JADMIO01 (sample SAMN16585339, study PRJNA669376) | soil metagenome | isolation source: Crop rotation soil | place: USA: Cullars Rotation, Alabama | collected 2011 | reverse complement strand
CTTTCCCCCGCGGCGCACAGCGCTCCGGCGGCGGGCGCCGCTCGCAGGACCCCGAGCCCGGCAGGCCCGACCTCGAGCACGTCACGCGCGAAGACGGGCAACAGCGCCACAGCGCCACCGAACAGGACGGCGAACAGGTCGAGGGAGATCGCGCCGAGCAGCACGGGCGTCCGCCGCACGAGCCGGACGCCGCCGAGAACACTCGCGAGGTCGGGTGACCCCGCTCCCGCCCCACTCCGGCCCGCGTGCATGAGCGCCATCGCCACGAGCGCGACCAGCGAGAACGCGGACGAGACGGCGTAGACGAGCTCGGGATGCAGCGCGAACAGAAGGCCGCCGAGCGCCGGCCCGCCGATCACCGAGAGCTGGAACGCGATCGAGCGCTGCGCGAACGCCTTGACGAGGATGGCGGGCGGTACGAGCGACGGAGTCAGGGCGCGTCCGGCCGGGGCACCGAGCGCGGAGGCGAGCCCGGTGCCGAAGGCGAGCGCGAAGAACGGCCAGGTCTGCGACGCCCCGGCACGTGTGACGAGGAGCAGCCCGACGGCGACGACAGCGTCGATCGCGATCGAGACGATCAGGATCGTGCGGCGGGGATACCGGTCGGCGAGGTGGCCGGCAGGGAGCGCGAGAAGCGGCAGCGGCAGGAACATCGCGAGGCCGACGATCCCGAGGTCGAGTGGGTCGCGGTGGATCGAATACACCTGCCAGCCGACCGCGACGAAGGACATCTCGATCGCGAGGGCCGTCGCGACCGTCGCGCCGAGATAGAGCGCGAAGTCCCGGTGCTTGAGCGGCGAGTCCATTGAGTGGTTGCTACACGAACCCGCGCGGGATACGCGTCGCGTACGCGCGTCGCTCTTTCCGCGCGCCTGTCAGGCGGCTTCGGGCGTGTCGTCCGCGCCGACCGGTGCGGGCAGGAACTCGACCTCGAGGCGCTGGATTCGCGATCCGCTGGTCTCGAGCACGAGAAAGCGGAGCTGGTCCTCGGCGACCTCGTCCCCCACGTCCGCCGCGCGGCCGAGGTGCCCGAACACGAACCCCGCGACCGTGTGGAAGTCCTCGCTCTCGAGGCCCGTCCCGAACTCCTCGTTGAAGTCGTCGATCGTGAACGACCCGTCGATCCTGATGATCGTGTCGCTGACGCGCTCGACCGACTCGTTGGGAAGGTCGAACTCGTCCTCGATCTCGCCCACGATCTCCTCGAGCAGATCCTCGAGGGTCACGATGCCGGCGGTTGCCCCATACTCGTCGACCACGACGGCCATGTGCTGGCTCGTCCGCCTGAAGTCGGCGAGCAGCGCGCCGAGGTCCTTCGTCTCCGGCACAACGTACGGTGCACGCACGAGGTCCGCCAGCGCGACCATGCCTCCGCCGCCGTTGTGGAGGGAGGCGACCAGGTCGCGGACGTGAAGGATCCCGACGATGTCGTCGAGCGTCTCCCGGTAGACGGGATAGCGCGTGTAAGGCGCCTCGAGCATTGCCGCCATCGCCTCGTGCGGAGCGAGGTCGATGGCAAGGCCCGCGACGTCGGGCCGCGGGACCATGACGTCCGCGACCTCCTTCTCGGCGAAGTCGAAGACCTTGTAGAGCATCTCGCGCTCGTCCGTCTCGATCTCCCCGTGCTCGGTCGAGACCTCCAGCAGCATCTTCAGCTCCGCCTCAGAATGAGCCGCGCCCTCCGAGAACGTCGGATCGATGCCGATCGCGCGCTGCGCGAGCTCGCTTGACCGCTGGAGCACCCAGATGAGCGGCTTGAACGCGAAGAAGAACAGGCGCACGGGCGCCGACACGCCGAGCGCGACGCGCTCCGAGTAGCTGAGCGCAATGCCCTTGGGCACGAGCTCGCCCACCACGACGTGCAGGAACGTGATGATCAGGAACGCGAGCAGCACGGCGAGGATCGTCGCGAGCCACTGGCCGAAGAAATCGGAAAGCACGCGCTCGCCGAGGGCACCGATGGCCAGGGAGGTCAGCGTCACGCCGAGCTGCATGGCCGCGATGAAGTGCGGGGGATCGCTCGTGATCTTGACGACGGAGCGCGCGGTGCGGCTGCCCTCGTCGGCGAGCTCCTTCATACGGGTGCGGCGGACCGTCACAAGTGCGTACTCGCCTGCGACGAAGAAGGCGTTCAGCAGGATCAGCAGAACGACCCCGACGAGCTCGAGCAGCATGGTCATCGCCGGCACACCTGGGAGGTCGTGCCGACCGAGAACACGGGAGAGGCGGGTACACGCGCCCCCTCAGGGGCGCCGGTACTCGGAGGCAAGTCGTCGTCCACTACTCCGCGGAAGTATAGGCAACCCTCCTGTCGTCCTCCGTCCTGCGGGCACCCCCTTCGAGCACGAGGCGCTCGAGGTGCGAAAGCGTCTCGGCCACGGCGAACCGGCGAGCCGCGGGCTTCAGGTCCTCGCCGAAGAGCGGGAACGAGACGTCGTACCCCGTCCGCGGCTCGTCGCCGAGCGCGGCCGCCGTCGCGGAGAGGCGGTCGGCGTGGTGCGCGATCAGCGCCCGCGCGCGGGCGCCGGGGTCCGGGATCGGGTCACCGTGACCGGGCAGCGCCACACGGGCGTCGAGGGCGACCGTCGCCTCGAGCGCGTCGAGATAGTCGCCGAGCGGGTCTGGTCGGCTTCGCGGCCACAGCCCGACCGTCGGAGTGATCGGATCGAGCACATGGTCGGCTGCGACGAGCACGTCGTCGCGGACGAGCATCAGCTGGCCGTCCGCGTGGCCGGGTGCCGCGACCGAGCGCCATCCGTCGACGTGGTCACCGGGATCGAGGAGCCGTGGATCGGGCTGGAAGCGGATGAAGGGCCGCCAGATAGCACCCTGCTCGATCAGCTCCCGCATCACGTCGTCGGGCACGCCCTGACGCCGGAACCAGCCGACGAGCACGTCGGCCCAGTCGGTTCCGTCCCAGACCAGGCGGCACTGCTCGTAGTCGACCCGCCCCTGCGCGACCGGCGCCCCTGTGAGCTCGACGAGATCCGCCGCCGCTCCGACATGGTCCGGGTGGAAGTGGGTGACGACGATCTGCGTGACCGGGCCCGGAAGCTCTGCCAGCTCGCTCGCCCAGCGCTCCTTCGCGTCCGGCAGGCCGAGCCCGGTGTCGACGATCGTCCAGCCGTCGTCTCCCGGCAGGAGATACGAGTGGACGTGCCCCGGGCGCGTCGGCAACGGCAGCGTCACACGGCGGATCCCCCCGTCGAGCTCGTCCATGCGGCAACCCTACGCGCGGTTCCACTGCGCCACGATGCGCAACGCCCTACACCGAAGTCTCGCTAATGCCATCCATAAACATCGCTCATGCTGGTACCGTTCGCCGTCGTGGAGCGAAGCGTCGCAGAGCTCGTCGGCGAGACCGACGTCGAGGCGCTCAGCGCCGAGCAGGTCGTCGAGACGATCCTCGAGGCGCTCCACCCGAACGTCGCGCTCGCGTGCTCGTTCCAGAAGGAAGAGAGCGTCCTCCTCGACATGCTGCTCGAACGCGAGCCGACCGCGCGTGTGTTCGCGCTCGACACCCACGTGCTCTTCCCCGAGACCTACGCCGTGTGGCGGGAGGTCGAGCGACGCTACGGGATCGCGATCCAGGTCTACGAAGGCCCGTCCCTCGGCCGGCAGGCGGCGATCCACGGCGAGGCCCTGTGGGAGCGGAACCCCGACCTCTGCTGCTCGATCCGCAAGATCGGGCCGCTCGGCGCCGCCCTCTCCGGCCTCGACGGCTGGATCACGGGGGTTCGTCGCGACCAGTCGCCGACGCGCTCGGGGACGCCGAAGCTCGGCTGGGACGAGCGGCACGAGATCTGGAAGGCGAGCCCGCTCGCGGACTGGACGGACGACGACGTGTTGGCCTACGTCCATGAGCGCGACCTCCCCGTCAACGAGCTCCACGAGCAAGGCTACGCTTCGATCGGCTGTACGCACTGCACGGCGCCCGGGACCGGCCGCGCGGGCCGCTGGGCCGGTGGCGACAAGACGGAATGCGGCCTGCACGCCTGAGCAGCGATCGATGACGGCCACTGCCCCTCTTGTCCGTCTCTCCCACCTCGACGCGCTCGAGTCCGAGGCGATCCACATCCTGCGCGAGGTCGCCGCCGAGCTCGAGCGCCCGGTGCTCCTCTTCTCCGGTGGCAAGGACTCGATCGTCCTCCTGCGGCTCGCCGAGAAGGCGTTCCGCCCCGGTCGCTTCCCGTTCCCGCTGATGCACGTCGACACGGGCCATAACTTCCCCGAGGCGATCGAGTTTCGCGACCGCCGCGTCGCCGAGCTCGGCGAGCGCCTGGTGATCGCCTCCGTGCAGGAGTCGATCGACAAGGGCCGCGTGGTCGAGCAGACGGGGCCGCGCGCGTCGCGCAACCAGCTGCAGACGACGACGCTGCTCGACGCAATGGCCGAGCACGGCTTCGACGCGGCGATCGGCGGCGCGCGGCGCGACGAGGAGCGCTCGCGCGCGAAGGAGCGGATCTTCTCGTTCCGCGACGACTTCGGGCAATGGAACCCCCGCGCGCAGCGACCCGAGCTGTGGAACCTCTACAACGGCCGCATCCGCAAGGGCGAGCAGGTGCGCGTCTTCCCGATCTCCAACTGGACCGAGCTCGACGTGTGGCAGTACGTCGCGCGCGAGCAGCTCGAGCTCCCCGCGATCTACTTCTCGCATCAGCGAGACGTCTTCGAGCGCGACGGCATGCTCTACGCCGCCTCGGAGTTCGTCGAGCGCTATCCCCACGAGGAGCCGTTCTCCGCGTGGGTGCGCTTTCGGACGGTCGGCGACATGAGCTGCACCGGCGGCGTCCGTTCCACGGCGGCCACGATCGAGGAGGTCGTACGCGAGATCGCCGCGACGCGCGTCACCGAGCGCGGCGAGACGCGCGCCGACGACAAGGTCTCCGAGGCCGCGATGGAGGACCGCAAGCGAATGGGCTACTTCTGATGGAGACGGTCGACCTCGCGGAGCTGCTCACCGGCGAGGCCGCCTCGAGCGAGCTCCTGCGCCTCGTGACGTGCGGCTCGGTCGACGACGGCAAGTCGACGCTGATCGGGCGCCTCCTCTACGACACGAAGCAGGTCATGTCCGACCAGCTCGAGCACGTCGAGGAGACGAGCGAGCGCCGCGGCGACGGCTACGTCAATCTGGCGCTCCTCACCGACGGCCTCCGCGCAGAGCGCGAGCAGGGGATCACGATCGACGTCGCCTACCGCTCCTTCGTCACGCCGACGCGCCGCTTCCAGCTCGCCGACGCACCCGGTCACGTCCAGTACACGCGAAACATGGTCACCGGCGCCTCGACGGCCGACGTCGCGGTCGTGCTGCTCGACGCACGCAAGGGCGTGATCGAGCAGACCCACAGGCACACCTACATCGCGTCGATGCTCGGCATCCCCCACATCGTCTTCACGGTCAACAAGCTGGACCTCGTCGACTTCGACGAGGCGCGCTTCCGCTCGATCGAGCGGGACCTCGCGGACTTGTCCGACCGGCTAGGGCTAGGCGACACGTTGACGATCCCGATCGCGGCGCTCCCCGGCGACAACGTCGTCGATCCGTCGGAGCAGATGCCGTGGTGGGCTGGCGGGACCTTCCTCGAGCGGCTCGAGTCGATCGAGATCGCCGGCGACCGTGACGTCGCGCACCGGAGGTTCCCCGTCCAATGGGTGATCCGGCCGATGTCCGACGAGCACCACGACTACCGCGGCTACGGCGGCCAGGTCGCCGGCGGCGAATGGTGCACGGGAGACGAGGTCGTCGTCCTTCCCTCGGGCCGGCGCACGACGGTCGCGTCGGTCGAGACCCACGACGGCCCGCTCGACGTCGCTGTCGCCGGCCAGTCGGTCGTCGTCCGGCTCGCCGACGAGGTCGACGTCTCGCGCGGCGACATGCTCTGCGGCCCGACCGACCGGCCCGTCGCCGCCCGCACCCTCGAGGCGAACGTGTGCTGGATGAGCGAACGCCCGGTGCAGACGGGGGCGCGGCTCGCCGTCAAGCACACGACCCGGTGGGCCCGCGCGATCCTCGACGAGGTCGTGACGGTGCTCGATGTCGAGAGCCTCGAACACCACGCCGCCGACACGCTCGCACTGAACGACGTCGCGCGGATCCGCCTGCGACTGGCCGAGCCGCTGCTCGTCGACCCGTACTCCGAGAACCGCACGACCGGCGCGTTCGTCCTCGTCGACGAAGCGACGAACGAGACGGTCGCCGCCGGCATGGTCGTCGACGCCACGGCCTGACGCACACGTGCGGGGCCTCGATTCGTCCCGCCCGCGTCGCGAGACGCGAACACATGTTCTATAGTGAGGCATGGAGTACCGCGAGGAGCCGTGCCGGAGCGCGCTCAACCGCGTCAAGAGCATGCCCTTCGACTGGTCGCTGAACCCCTACACGGGCTGCGCGCACCGCTGCACCTTCTGTTACGTCCGCGCGTTCGAGGCGCGGGCCGACCGGCCCTCCGACGATCGCTACGGCCGCTCCGTCCGCATCAAGGTGAACGTCGCCGACGTGCTCCGGCGCGAGCTCGCGCGGCCCTCGTGGAAGCGCGAGAGCGTCGCGATCGGAGCCGCGACCGACCCCTACCAACCCGCCGAGGGACGGTATCGACTGACACGCGCCTGCATCCGCGAGCTCGGCGCGGCGCGAACGCCCTTCTCTCTCATCACGCGAGGGCCGATGATCCGCCGCGACGTCGACGTGCTCGTCGAGGCCGCGCGCAGGGCGAAGGTGCACGTCAGCTTCTCGGTACCGACCCTCGACGAGCGGATCTGGCGCGCGACCGAGCCGGGCACGGCGCCCCCGCGCAGGCGCCTCGAGACGGTGAGGATGCTCACCGATGCTGGAATCGACACTGGCGTCGCGCTCGCGCCGCTCCTTCCCGAGCTCTCCGACGATCCCGCCCTCCTCGGCGAGGTCGTCCGCGAGGCGCGGGCGGCGGGCGCGACCGGGATCTGGGCGAACGTCCTCTACCTCCGCCCCGGGACGCGCGAGCACTTCCTCGAGGCACTCGCGCGCGACTGGCCGGAGCTCGTGCCCGAATACGAGCGGCTCTATGCAGGCCGGGCGTACCTCCCGTCGTCGGAGACCGAGCCCGTCCGGCAGACCGTCCGCGCGCTCGCACGCGCCTCGTGGGAGCCGCGACGGCCGATGATCCAGCCCGAGCCGGAGCCAAAGCAGCTTGCGCTCGCCGTGTGATCTCCGGGAAGGCGTCCCGCCGCACTCGTAGAATCCCACTCCGTGGCGGAGAACGGCGAGATCACGGTCCTGATCGCGGATGACCACGAGGTCGTCCGCGAAGGCTTGCGGCTCGCGCTCCTGCGATCACCGCACATCCGCGTGGTGGGCGAGGCGCCGGACGGCGAGACAGCCGTCGCGCTTGCCGAGCGCCGCAAGCCCGACGTCGTGATCATGGACCTGCGCATGCCGCAGATGGACGGGATCGAGGCGACCGAGGAGATCGCCACCCGCGCCCCGGACACGCGCGTCCTCGTGTTCACCGCCTACAGCGAGCGGGCGCTCCTCCAGCGTGGCCTCGAGTCGGGCGCGCACGGCTACGTGCTCAAGGAGGCGCCGCACGAGACGCTGCTCAAGGCGATCGAGAAGGTCGCAGCCGGCGAGACGTTCGTCGACCCCGCACTGATCCCGTCGCTCGCGACGGGCCGCGACGGGCAGGAGATCCTCACCGCGCGCGAGCGGGAGATCCTGCAGCTCCTCGCCGACGGCATGTCGAACGCCGACGTCGCGCAGCAGCTCTTCATCTCGCAGGAGACCGTGAAGAGCCACGTGCGCCACATCCTCGCGAAGCTCGAAGCGGAGACCCGCACCCAGGCGGTCGCCATCGCGCTCCGCGAGGCGATGATCGACTGAGTCCTTGAGCGACGACCACCTCGTCGCCGAGCGTCTCCTCGCGGAGCGTGCGGAGCGACGACGCATCGCGGAGCAGCTCCACGACGGGCCCGTCCAGCACGTCGCGGCGCTCTCGCAGATGCTCGACGCCGCAGTCGCCGCGCTCGAGGACGGCGACGTCGAGACGGGTCGGCGTGTCGCGGCCCGCGCGCTCGCGGTCGCGCGCGATGCCGCCGAGGAGCTCCGCGGGATCGTCGCGGGGCTCGAGCCCGTGACGCTGAACGAGGTCGGCCTGGCGGCCGCCGTCCGCGAGGTCGCCAACCGCACCGCGGGTCGGCGCGGCGCGTCCGTCGAGGTGGCGATCGCCGATGCCGAGCTCGGCGAAGGCGCGCGCTCGAGCCTCTTCCAGGTGATCCGCGAGGCGCTCGACCAGGCGGTCCGACGCGGCCCGCCGGCGTCCGTCTCGGTGAGGCTCGACCGCACGGCGTCGGGTGGCGTCGAGCTCGTGGTCTCCGACGACGCGGCGCCGGAGCGGCGCCAGGCTGTGATCGACGGCCTCGCCGAGCGCGCAGCCGAGCTCAACGGGACGTTCGAGGCGCGCCGCGAGGGCGCGCTGACGACCATCCGCGTCGTCGTGCCGCCCTCCGCCGCACGGTTGTAGCGCGCATGGGGCAGTTGCGACCGCGACAGCGGGCGCCTTCAGGGCTGTTCCCCGCCGAAGGCGGGGATCAGCGGCAGGAATCCGCTTCCGCGGATTCCTGCTTCGCGAGCCGGATCAATTGATCGGCTCGTTCTGGACGTTGTTCTCGTCCGCGTACTGCTGGACGAGCGGGTCGACGACACCGGCGCCCTCGGGGAACGCGTAGTTGATCTTCACAAAGGCCTCCCACTTGTCCGGGAGCGCGTCCTCGGGGAAGATCGCCTCGACCGGACACTCCGGTTCGCACGCCCCGCAATCGATGCACTCCTCCGGGTCGATGATCAGCATCCGGGCGAACTCGTGAATGCAGTCGACCGGGCAGACATCGACGCAGGAGCGGTCTTTGATGTCGATGCAGGGCTCGGCGATGATGTACGTCATTCCGAGGGCGAGCCTACCAACGGCACCCGATGCGAGCCCGGGTCAAGCGTCGACACCGACGAGCTCGTCGACCACCTGGCGCGCCCGCTCCGAGAGCGCGGAGCGGACGAGCACCTGGTCGAAGCCTGCCGTGTGCGCCCGCTGCAGCCCGGTCGTGTCCGTGTGGTTCGTGAACCCGAGAATCGGCGTCTCCGGCCAGGCGTCCGCGACCTCGTCCGCGTCCACGCGTGCGATGTCGCAGATGACGAGATCGGGCGCGTCGACGCTGTCGCTCGTCACGAGGCGATGCCCCGCGAGGAGGACGTCCAGCCTCGACCGGACCATGAGGTCGACCCCCACCAGCAGGATCGTCGCCATGGGCATGGTTCTAGCACGGTCGCAGGAGGGTTTGTGAGTCTCGAGCAGGGGCTCGAGCTGATGCGCGCCGAGCGCTGGTTCGACGCGCACGAGGCGCTCGAGGACGAGTGGCGCGACGCGCCCGAGCCCGAGCGGGACTTCCTGCAGGGGCTCGTCCACGTGACGGTCGCCTGGCACCACGCCGCGAACGGCAACCGCCCGGGCGCCGAACGGCAGCTCGTAAAGGCCGCCCGGCGTCTCGGCCCGTACCGACCCGCGCACCGAGGCGTCGACGTCACCCGCGTCCTCGGCCAGGTCGAGGCGGCCTCCGCCCGTGTCGCCGAGGACCTGCTGGACCTCCTCCCCGTCCAGGTGTAGGACATCGCGGCGGGGTGGGCCTCGGCGGCCGGAGGCCGGCTCAGCCGGCCGGGAGGCCAGACCGCCCTCCCCGGGTCACGAGCCAGAGGAGGGGACTCGTGGGGGACCCAGGGGTTCCCACACGGCTAGAAGACGGGCTCGAGGCCGAACCACTCGAGGGCGCGGTTGACGTAGATCCGCAGGACGTAGAAGCGGCCGAAGAAGAGGAGCAGGCCCAGCACGACCATCACGAGACCGCCCGCGAACTGGATCGCGCGGTAGTGGTTGCGGAGCCAGCGGAAGGCCCCCATCGCCCGGGTGAAGAGCGCGCCGGCGAGAACGAACGGGATCGCGAGGCCGAGCGAGTAGACAGCGAGCAGGCCCGCACCCTCGAGCGCCGTGTCCGACGAGCCGGCAAGAACGAGGATCGCCGCGAGCACCGGGCCGATGCACGGGGCGGCGCAGACCGCGAAGGCGCCTCCGAGGAGCACCCGGGAGCCGCGCGAGCGCGCTCCCTGCACGAGCCCCGTCCCGACCAGCCGCTCGGGCCAGGGCAGGAGGCCCATGAACGCGAGCCCGAACACGACGAGCACGAACCCCGCAACCTCCTCGAGCAGGAACTGGTCGCGAAACAGGCTGCCGCCGAGGAGTGACGCACCGACGCCGAGGAGCACGAAGAACGCCGTGAAGCCGAGGACGAACGGGATGCTCGACGTCACGACCCGGCGCGCAGTGCCGGGCCGGCCGAGATCCTCGGCCGACACCGCGGAGACGGTCGAGAGGTACCCGGGCACGAGCGGGAGGACGCACGGGGCGAGGAACGAGAGGAACCCCGCGAGCAGCGCAACGGGGATCTCGCTCCAGCTCATGCGTCGAAGCGCTCGAGCTCGGCGTCGAGGCGGCGCTCGAGCGCCGGGTCGAGCGGTTCCGGCGGAGGCTCGTCCGCACGGCGCCGGCGCCAGCCCCACGCGATCGCGCCGACGCCCACGGCACCGGCGGCGAGGATGCCGAGCGGGACGAGCCAGGCGAGGAGGTCGAAACCCTTCTTCGGCGGCTCGGCGACGACCGCGGGCCCGAACTGCGCGACGAGCTCGTCGCGGATCTGCTTCTCCGTCTTGCCTTCGGCGAGCGAGGACCGGATCATCTGCTTCATCCGGCGCGCGATCGGCGAGTCGGACTGGTCGAGCGTCGTCTTGCACGTCGGGCAGACGAACTCGGCCTCGAGATCGGACGGGCTCGGGGCGGCGACCGCCGACGCGGTCGCCGCGAACGACGAAACGACGATCGCCGCGATGAGGACGACCCGCGCGGCCACGTCAGGAGGTGTTGCCGAGCGCGAGCGCGACCCCGCGCTGGAACGCGTCGCGGTTCCGCTCGATGTCGACGGCGCCCTCGATCCGCTCGCCGACCAGCTTGCCCGTGCGGTCGACGAAGAACGTCTCCGGGAAACCGCGGACGCCCCACTTCCCGACCGTCGAGCCCTTGCCGTCGTAGACCACCGGGTAGCTCAGGCCGTACCGCTTCATGAAGCGGCGCGCATCCTGGCGGAAGTCGTTGACGTCGACGCCGAGCACCACAAGCCCCCGGTCACGGTAGCGCTCATAGGTCTTCTGGAGGACCGGCGCCTCGTCGCGGCACGGGATGCACCACGACGCCCAGAAGTTGACGACGACCGCCTTCCCCTTCAGGTCGGCGACGGCCAGCTGCCCGTCGCGGTCGAGGCGGTCGAGCGTGAACGCCGGTGCGTGCACGAGCTTGCCCTCGGCGAGCTCGTCCGCCGCGCCCGTCGTGCGGCCGAACGCCACCTTCCAGATCAGCAGCGCGAGCAGCGCCGCGACGCCGATCAGCGCGGCCAGCTGCGCGATGCGCTGGACGCGCCCCGGCCGTGCGTCCGAGCTCACGCCGGGACGATGAACACGGGCGTCCCGACGTCGACCCGCTGGAAGAGCCACTCGACCTGCGGGATCAGCATCCGGATGCAGCCGTGCGAGGCGGAGTAGCCGATCGATGCGGCGTCCGGCGTCCCGTGGATTCCGACGTACGGCGACGAGATGCCCATCCACCGCGTTCCGAGCGGGTTCCCCGGTCCCGGCGGGATCGCCACCGCGCCCTCCGCCCAGGCGGAGCCCTGCGGCGGATACCACCAGGGGTTCCGCTGCATCGTCACGATCTCGTAGTTCCCGAGCGGCGTCGGGTACGACGACTGGCCGGTCGCGACACGGAAGGTGCGCTTCAGCTTGTCGCCGTTGTAGTAGAGGAGCTGGTTCGAGCCGCGCTTGATCACGATCGCCTTGCCGAGGTCGGCGTCGGTGATCTTCGGCTCGAGCTCTTTGAACGGCAGCTCGAGCGAGCGCTCGTGCTTGCGGATCGCAAGGGAGACCTGCCGGGCCGCGACGGTCTGCATCAGCCGCCGACCCGGCGTCGACGGATGCGCGACGGGCACGTAGTGGCGCAGCGTGAGGCTCGCGTCGACGGGCTGCCGGTCGGTCTGCTTCGCGAGATCGCCGAGGAACCGCTTGAGCTTGCCGTTCGCGACATCGACCGTGAGCGGAACCTTGAAGCCCTCGCTGCGCACCCGCACCGCGGTCGTGACGGCCTTGGCGACGTACGCATCCGCGCCGAGCTCCTCGGGGGTGACGCGCATCTTCTTGCTCGGCGAGACGACGAGCGTGATGGGCTTGCCGAACCGCTCCTCGACGAGCGCGCGTGCCTCGACGCGCGTGAGCCCGCCGACGAGCAGCCCGCCGATCGTGACGCCGGGCTGGATCAGCTTCGGCCCACGCGGTACGGGAACGGTCGTCGCGGGCGGCGTGGGCGTCGGCAAGCCGGGCTCGGTCGTCGTCGTCGGCGCCGTCGTGGTGGACGGCGTCGTCTCGTCCGCCGCCGCGATCGGCGCGAGCACGATGAAAAGCGCCACTGAGCAGGGAAGAACGGCGGCTGTCGCCAGTCGTCGCATCGGGGTGAGTGTATCCAGGGGCCTGGTCGGAGCGGGTGAACGAACTGTTATGTGCGGATCGCCGCGAAGATCCCCGGATCGTTCGTGATCACGCCGGCGACCCCTGCCTCGATGACGCGGTGCAGATCGGCGGGGTCGTCGACCGTCCAGGCGAGCACCGGCGCTCCGAGAGAGCGTGCGCGGGCGACAGCGCGCGGCGTCACGAGCGCGTGCTGGAGCATGAGCGCGGTCGCGCCCGCGCGCCGGATCATCCGGGGCAGAACGGCGGGCGCGCCCGCTCGGAGCGCGACGAGCCCCGCGCGGAGCACCGGCTCCAGCGTCCGCCGGCGTGAGACGCCGTAGCGATCCTCCGGGTACGTGAAGCCCACCCGCACCGCAGGCGCGTCACGCGCGACGGCGAGCAGGCTCGGCACGTGGAACGACGAGACGACCGTCCGCGGCTCGAGCCCGTGCCGCCGGAGGGCCGACGCGAGCTCGTCGAGCCGGGTCGTCAGCTTGAGGTCGACGTGGAGTCCGAGCTCCGGCGCCTCGTCCACGAAGAACGCAAGCGCCTCGTCGAGCGTCGGCAGCTCCGGCGCGACCTCGCGCAGCTCGGCGAGCGAGCGTTCGCGCACCGAGCCGTCCGCAGCGCCGTGGCTCACCTCGTCGAGCCGGTCGGAGTGGGCGAGCACGAGCGGCCCGCGCGGCAGGTCGAGCACGTCGAACTCGATCAGGTCGACGCCTTGCGCGACGGCCGTCCGGAAGGCGCGCAAGGTGTTCTCGGGCGCGAGCGCGGCGGCGCCGCGGTGGGCGATGCGCAGCACCGCGCCGTCCCGGCGCTCGAGATCGATCACCCGAGCCCTCGACGTGCCGCGCGATGCCACCACCAGGTGAGCGGCACCAGCACGAGCGCCTGGGCGACGGCAATGCCCGCCGCGAGCCGGGAGACGTCCTGCCAGAACTGCTCCGGGTAGATCCGGATCAGCGTGTCGGCGTTGTTGAAGCGCCAGGAGTCGCCGGAGAAGAAGACCTCGTGGAAGCGGACGAAGAAGCCGTCGAACCCGAGCAGGATCAGGGGCACGGTGAGCACCGCGATCGCCAGCGTCGCGAGGGCCCCGGCCAGGAGCCCGAGCGGCACGACGGTGCGAAGGCGCGTCCGGGCGAGCCCGAGCGCCAGCGCTCCGATCACGACCAGCGCGATCAGCTGGCCCCGCAGAGCGATGCCGAAGAGCCTCCGGACGTCGCGCATGTGAGCGAGCTCGCGGAGGCCGAACGCCGGCGACCCGTTCTGAAGCCGCGCCCGCTCGAGGAGCACGATGCCCTCGGAGCCCGGCTGGATCGAGCGCAGGCCGAGGAGCGCCAGCTCCTTCCGCTGGTCGGTCGTGAGGCCGTACCGATCGGGCGGGAAGCCGTCGCGACCGAGCTCTGTCCGCACGAACGTCCCGGTCGCGAGCACGCGGAAGGCGTTCACCACGAGGATCGGCGTCACCGAGACCGCGATCGCCACCACCAGCGCGGCCGCCAGCACCCGACCTCGAGGAGAGCGCACCGCGCTCGCGTCAGAGCCCGAACAGGCGCCCGATCTCGCGCCAGGTCGTCAGAGCGAGGAAGACGCACACGGCGACGAGCAGGACGAGCACCACCCAGAAGCGCGCTCCCGCCCACTTCGTGCGGCGCCGGTGCTCGATCCGCGCCTTCCGGCGGGCCCTATGGAGGTGGTAGGAGCGTCGGACGGCGTCGGGATCGACGGCCGGCCGCTCGTCGGATGGCCCGAGCGCGTCCGCAACCTGCCCGCGCGTTGCCTCGCGTACGTTGTCGGCCACCGTGAAAGCATACGACCGCGACGCCGCATCGCGTTCTCCGAGATACTCTGCCGCGTGGCGATGAGCGAGCGACGCTTCGACACCGGGTTGCTCGGGCTCGGCGACGGGCTCGGCATGGTCGCAGGGGTCGTGCTCGCGGTCTCGTCCTTCACCGGCTGGTACACGGGCGAGGGCGAGGGCGTGACGATCTCGGTGCTCGGCTGGAACACCGGCGTCCTGGGCAAGCTCGTACTGTTCATCGGTCTGGCCGTCGTCATAGTGCTGGTGCTGCGCGAGCTCGGTATCGAGCCGCCGGCGGCGCTGCCGCAGAGCCTGCTCACGATCGCGCTCGGCGCGCTGGCGACGATCTTCGTGCTCATCCGCGTGATCTCCGTCCCGGATGACTTCTTCTTCGCGCACCGGGGCGTCGGGCTCTGGATCAGCCTGGCCGCCGCGCTCGCGGTGATCGTGGCCGGTTTGTTGCAGGCTTCCGAGGAGATGTAGCCGGCCCTACGGGGCCGACTGCTGGGGCACGGGCTCCAGCGTCCTGACGAAGGTCTGCGTCCCTCCCGGCACCGGCCGGTCGTCGAGCGCGAGGCCGAGCGCGATCCCGAGGGCGAAGACGATCACCGAGGGAAG
>JADMIO011210376.1_pt1 | contig 14986 bp, 12 predicted proteins | sample 8958161 | NCBI WGS metagenome assembly JADMIO01 (sample SAMN16585339, study PRJNA669376) | soil metagenome | isolation source: Crop rotation soil | place: USA: Cullars Rotation, Alabama | collected 2011 | reverse complement strand
GAACCCCGAACCCCCGAACCCCGAACCCCGAACCCCGAACCCTAGAACCCTAGAACCCTAGAACCGTAGAACCCTAGAACCCTTCCCGGCGGAGCCCCGCGACACGCGAGGCGTGGGAGTAAATGTTGAGACTGTGACCGCGCACGAAGCCGAGCAGTGTAATCCCCGATTCGCGGGCGAGTTCCACCGCCAGGCTGGTCGGCGCGGAGATCGCGACGATGATCGGAATTCTCCCCAGCCAGGCCTTCTGCACGATCTCGAACGCGACGCGTCCGCTCACCACGAGCACAGCCGGTCGGCCCCGTCCGTTCGCCAGCGATGATCCGGCATCGGCGCCGGCATCGAGATCCGCGAGCAACGCGGAACCGATGACCTTGTCGACCGCGTTGTGGCGGCCGACGTCTTCGGCTGACACGATCAGCGCGCCATCGGCGCCGAACACCGCCGCGCCGTGCAGGCCGCCGGTCTCATCGAACGTGGCCTGCTGCTCACGAAGCTGCTGAGGCAGCTGCCGCAGCAGCGAGATGTCGACCTGCGGCCCCGGCGGCAGCGCCGAGATGTCCTCGCGCAATTCCTCGATTGTCGCGCGGCCGCAGACCCCGCACGAGCTGTTGGCAATCATCTGGCGGCGCGTGTCGAGCATCTGCGGCACACGCGCCGCCGCGTCACCGCGCAGGAAGACGTCGACGACGTGGTGCGCCTTGCGCTGATCGGGATGGCGGCAGTGTTCGATCGCGGCGATCTCGTCGGCCGACCGGATGATCCGCTCGGACAGCAGAAAGCCGGCGGCAAGCGCCCGATCCTGGCCCGGCGTGCGCATGATCACCGCGAACGACCGGCCGTGCAGCCGGATGTCGAGCGGCTCTTCCGCCGCGGCCTTGTCGATCGTCTCGGTCGCCTGCGCGCCCGACACGCGGAACACGGGCACGGCGCGCGCCGGCGTCAGGCTCTCGGGCGGCGCGACGCGTGCCTGCGCGCACGAACGATCGTAGGCGGTGACGCGCTCGAGAAAGCGAGTCCGTGCCTCAGGATCGCCGAGGCGGCGCTCGTCTTCGATCGGCATGGCGGGAAAAGCAGAAGTCAGGGCGGCGGCGAAGAGACCCGTGCCGCTGCGCGATGGCTCGGCGTCGTCGTCGAAGACCTTCACCGTGTCGAGGCCGCAGCTTGGCGAGTCGCTCTTCAGGATATATCCGCGGAGATCCATCCCGGCGAGCGCCGCCACGCGGCGCGCGGCAAAGGCGCGCATCGCGTCGGTGTAATCGGTGCCGGTGTGCACGGCGATCATCCGCAGGCCGGCGGCCGATTTCACCAGCTGCACCGGCTCGCGCGGCACGCCCATGCCGAGTTCGACCTCGGGACAGACGCGGACCCATTCGACATGTGGCGCGAGGGATTCGAGGAGCGGCGCATCACGCTTGTGGCCGCCGTCGAACCGCACCTCGTCCCCGAGCAGGCAGGACGAGATGCCGATTCGCAGCCGCTTCATCTTTTTACCGGGGGGCTTCGCCCCGCCGGACCCCTCTGCACGCTCTCTCGCGCGGGCCCCCTGGCCCCGCTCCGTTCGCGTGGCTCGCTCGCTGCACTCGCTCGCTCATGCCCGTTCCAGGAAGGTCATGATCTCGACGCGGCCTCCCTCGGCCAGGAGGCCGGCTTTCACCGGCGAGATCGCGACCGCGGGGCCGAATGCTTCGTGGCAGACGGCGGCCGCCGCCTTGCCCGCCTCCTCGTCGGTGACGTAGACGAGCACGTCGCGCACGTCGGTCCGCGCGAAGCCGGCCTTCGCGACGACCGCGTCGAGCTTTCGCAGGATGTCGCGCGCCTGCACGGCGCCGTCCCCCTTCAGCGCGTCCCCTTCCGCCAGCATCCCCGACACGAACAGCGAATTGCCGGTGCGCACGGCGGCGCTCAGGTTCGGGCTCGGCTGGTCGCTGACCTCGATTGTCTGGCGCGGAGCCGCCGACGCGACGAACGTGATCTCGACGTTGTATTGCGGGCTCGTCAGCGCCGCGCCGACCGTCGCGCGCGCTGGTTTTTCGGCGCCGACGTGCTCGCGATAGACGCGGTTGAACTCGGCGAAATCCTTCAGGTCGGGCAGGAACGCGCGCGCGCTCACCAGGTGCGAGAAGCTGAGACCCGCCGCCTCGAGCAGCTCGCGCGCGTTCTGCATCACCGCCGTCGTCTGCGCCGCGACGTTCCCCGAGACGACGCTGTTGTCGCGCCCGTTGCGCGCGATGAGCCCCGACAGGAACAGCAAGTCGCCGCTGCGCAGGCCATACGAATACGGGTTGGGCGACGCCATCCACGACGAGGGATGGACGACGCGGCGATCGGATCCGGCGGGCGCGCCGGCGGCGGCAATCTCCACGAGCGCGCCCGGCGTCATCGGTTCAGTAATCACCGTCGTCCGCGTCGGCGGCGCGGCCTTGAAGGCCTGGCGATAAACGTCGTTCATCGCCGGAAAGTCGGCGGCGCGCCGCAGGTAGACCGTCAGCGCCAGCGCGTCGGCGAGAGAGGAACGTGCGGCGCGCAGCCGCTTGTCGACCGCCGCCAGCGCCATCGATGTCTGCGACGCGAGGTCGGCGTTGGTGTCAGTGGCGGCGGTGGCGGGAACGAACGTGACGTGCGACATGGTTCATTGCAGAGTATGGCGCTATTTCCGTGAGGCGAGAAATTCGGCGACCGCCGTCAGGTCCTCAGGGCTCAGTTTGTCCCCGAAGCCGGGCATGTCGGCCTTCTCATCGACCGCCTCCGGGTCCGCGATCCACGACTGCAGCCATTTGGCGTCGCGTTTCTGACCAATGTGTGTCAGATCGGGTCCGTTCTTGACACCCTCGCCGTCGATGATGTGGCAGTTGGCGCACCACGCACCGAAGACGAGGATGCCCGGCTTGTGAGCGAGGGTGGAAGGGACCACTCCTCCTGCGCGCACGTGCTGCAGGTAGCTGATCACCGATCGTGCCTGCGCTTCGCGCATGCCCCCGGGCGGCGGTTTGCGTGATCCGGGCGTGATGTTGTCGGGATCCCTCATGTGGGCGAGCACCCACTCGTGATCCTTCGTGATGCGCATCTCGGGCACGGCGTTGGCGGGGCCGCCCGTCCTGTGGCACACGGCGCAGCGCTGGTCAGACGCGAACTCGGCGCCGGCAATCGCCATCGGGGTGAACGTGCCGGGCTCGGCGTGTGCCGGTGAATCCTTCAGCCCGAGAAAGGTCAGCGTGCCCGCGCCCAGGGCGAGCAGCCCGCATGCGAGCATGACGACCCGGCGCTTCGCGGGATGGCGCTCGGGCCGGCGATCGAGAAATGGCAGCAGCGCAACGAGCGTGACGACGGCACCGGGGATGACCAGCGTGGCGACAGGCTCGAGCCGCCCCGGAAAGTACTTGAGCAGCTGGAAGAGGCTCAGGAAATACCATTCCGGCCTCGGCACATAGGTCGCGTCCGAGGGATCGGCCATCCCGTCCAGCGGCACGCGGAACATCGCTGCCAGCGTGATGAGGCCGGCGAAGACGGCCGCCACCGCGAGCGTGTCGCGTATGGCGTGATACGGATAGAACGGTGTCGAAGCGCCAGCCCTGGGCGTGATCGGGCCGGATATGCCGTGGCGCCGCATCAAGTACAGGTGCGTCAACACGAGCACGACGAGCGCGGCCGGCAGCAGCAGGACGTGCGTGGCATACCACCGCAACAGCGTCAGCGCGCCGAGCTGACTTCCGCCGCGCATCACCGCGGCAATCGGCTCGCCGAGAAGCGGCGTGCTTCGCGCGATGTTGATCGTGACCGTTGTCGCCCAGTAGGCTTTCTGATCCCAGGGCAGCAGGTAGCCGGTCAAGGCGAACGCCATGATGATCAGGAGCAGCGCGACGCCGGTCAGCCAGGTGACTTCGCGGGGGTGCTTGTACGAGCCGAACGCGACGACGCGCGCCATGTGCGCCACCGCGGCGATGACGATGAAGCTGGCGCCGAAGAAATGCAGGCCGCGAACGAATCCGCCAAATGGCACGTGATCGGTCAGGTAGCGGACGCTGTCGTAGGCGTGATCCGGAGTGGCCACGTAGTACATGGCCAGGACGCTGCCGCTGATCAACTGCAGCGCCAGGAGAAAGAGCAGGATGCTGCCGAGAACGAACCACCAGTTCACGCCCGGTGGCAGCGGTTCGTCGAGGAGATGAGCGCGCCCCGCCCTGATTCCCGTACGTGAGTCGAGCCAGTCGATGAGACCCGTCAGGCCCGGCATCAGAGCTCCACCATCACCTGACCGCCTTCGATCCTGGTAGCGAACCTCGCGAGCGGAGTGGGCGGGGGGCCGGCCTTGACATTGCCGTCGCGGTCGAATCTGCCGCCGTGACAAGGACACTTCAGCAGCGACGCCTCGGCGTCCCAGGCGACGCGGCATCCGAGGTGCGTGCACGTCGAAGACAGCGCCGTGACCTGGTCGTGGGTCTTGATCAGGAACACGACTTCGCGATTGACCGTCTGGCGATAGCCGTCCACCTGCGCGCGTCGAATGGTCACCGGCGTGGGCTGCCCTTCGGTCAAATCCGCCAGCGTCGCGGCGGGCCACCAGTTGCTGCGCTTCGCGCCGAGGGCCGGACCGACGACTGTTCCGCCCATCACGAACGCAATGGTGGCCCCGATTGCGGTCTGGATGACTGCCAGGGTGCGCGACAGGAAGCGACGGCGATGAAGGTCTTCTGGATGCGGGTCTGCCGGTGAACTGCTCATTGTCCCTGCCAGGTGATCACCATTTGCGTTTCCAGATGCGCCACCACGACGCGCTGTCGAGACCGAGGGAATTCCACCAGTCGTCGAGCGCGCGGCGATCGCCGCGCACGACGCTGTCCCGGGTGGCCGAGGCAGGAGGAGGCACGAGCGATGCCAACCGATCGTAGACCCGCATCCGTTCTTCCTGCGTCCCTCGAGACAATAGATGCCACAAGGTAAGGGCGTCGTTCCCGCGCGCCTCGCGAAGCACGGTGTCGAGGGCGGCCCGCCGCTGGCTTACGTCCTCCGTCGGCGAGAAATCGAGAATCGTAAGGGCGTCGGCGATCCCGGCAGGCGCATCCTCGTAGCACGGCGTACCCGGACCGAACCCCGGGCGCGTCGCGCACATCGCGTCCCTGGGGATGAACGACTCGCGGCCGTTGTATTCGAACGCCACCCACCCGGTCTCGACGTGCACCTTCCCCCAGCCGCGATCGTCGACCTCCAGCCGGTAGGCGCATCCGAGATCGATGGCCGTCGCCGCCGGCGTGTTGACGAAGAAGAGGCCCGGCGGCGCCCAGATCAGCGCGCGGATGCCGCCACGGTCGAGCGCCATGCGATGCTCGCCGACGCGCGAGGTGACCAGCCGCACGCGGCTGTTCGGCTCGACGTCGACGACGCCGATCGATCCGACGTCGATGCGCGCGCGCGAGGTGGCGTCGGTCGTCACCACCTGCCCGATCGGCAGGCGCGACGGCGAGTCGATCGGCGCGCCGGCCACGTGCGGCGCGCCGTCGAGCGACTGCACCGTCCACCCGGTGTGCCGCAGGGCCGACGCGAACCATGCCGCGCCCACAACCAGCACGAGTGACGCGGCGGCCATCATGATCTGCATCGCCGCGTGCACGGCGAAGCGCCGCGGCGTGCCGGAAGCGCCGGAGCGGCCCTGAACGTGCGGCAGCGGCGTGAGCGGGCCGCGGTGACGATACGGCGCCAGCAGCGCCTCGAGGCGGGCCACTTCCGGATCGGACGGTCCGGAGCCGTCCCACAGGTAATCGTCGCGTTCGATGTCGTCGTGCAGCGGAGTCATCGGTTCAGAGCGGTGCGCAGCAGCTTCATGCCGCGATGCAGGTTGACGCGTACCGAGGCGGGCGTCAGGCCCGTGCGCTCGGCAATTTCCGGTCCGGTCAGGCCTTCCACCAGGCGCAGCATCAGCGTGTCGCGGTAGGCCTCGGGCAGCGCGCGAATCGCGTCGAGGGCCGCATTCGCTTCTGCGCGTTCGGACGCGTCGCCGGGGCTCTCGAGGTTCGCCGGCAGCTCGACGTGCTCCGCGGTGCGGCGGTGGAAATCGGTGGCGCGGTTGCGCGCGATCATCGCCAGCCAGCCGCCGAACGCGGCGGGATCGCGCAGGTCGTCGAGCCGCCGCCAGGCCGTGAGGAAGACGTCCTGGACGAGATCGTCGACCTCGTCGCGGGCCACGCGCGCCAGCAGCAGAGCGTGGACCACTCGCCCATATCGGTCGTACAGGCGCGAAAACGCGGTCTCGTCGCCATCGCGGGCGGCGCGCACCAGCCGGCCGTCCTCGGCCGCCTGTCCGGCCGGAAACCGCGTGGCCGGCGCGCGGTCGCCGATGACAGGAATGTCACCGGCGCTCTCGGCGGTCAACTCCACTGGACGGAGGACGTCTGTCATGGCGAATCGTTAGCGCTGTGTAACAATACATAATCCGATTGTTTACTGGAGGATACCGAATGAAACGCCTGGTCAGGATGGCGCTGGTAGCCGTGCCGCTCGTCGCGCTGGCCGCCGCGCCCGCCTTTGCGGAAGTCAAGACACGGGACAAGACGACGCTCAAGTTCGAGGGGCGGTTGCTGAACTTCCTTCTGGGCAAGGCCGCCAAGGAAGGGATCGAATCGAAAGTCGCCGTCAAGGGCAGCCGCAAGGCCAGCATCAACGACAGGACCGGCACGATCATCGACCTGTCGGAAGAGAAGCTCTACGAGCTCGACATGAAGAAGAAGACGTACACCGTCACCACGTTCGAAGAGCTTCGCCGGCGCATGCGTGAAGCGGCGGAGAAGGCCGAGAAGGAGTCGCAGAAGGAAGAGCCCGGCCAGCCGCAGCAGGAAGCGCAGAAGCCGCAGAAGGAGTACGAGATCGACTTCGACGTGAAGGAGACCGGCCAGAAGAAGCAGATCGCCGGCTACGACACGCACGAGGCCATCGCGGTTGTCACCGTGCGCGAGAAGGGCAAGACGCTCGAGGACGGCGGCGGCATGGTGATGACGAGCGACATGTGGCTCGGCCCGAAGATCCCCGCGCTGAACGAGATCGCCGACTTCGACCTCAAGTACGCGAAGGCGCTCGAAGGGCCCGAGGCGTTCACGATGTCGGCCGAGCAGATGGCGCAGCTGCTGAAGATGTTCCCGCTCATCACCAAGGCGTCGGATCGGCTGCAGAAAGAGGGCGGCAAGCTCTCGGGTACGCCGCTCGACACCACCGTGACCGTCGAGACGGTGAAGAGCAAGGAACAGCTCGAGGCCGCGCAGAAGCAGAGCAGCAGCAGCGGCGGCGGCATCGGCGGCCTGCTGGCGAAGAAGGTGATGAAACAGGAGCCGCCCAAGGCGCGCTCGACGGTCATGACGACGCACGACGAGAAACTCGAGGTCGCGACGAGCGTCGCGGCCGATGACGTCGCCATCCCGGCGGACTTCAAAGAGAAGAAATAGCTAGACCCGCGGCAAGTACACCTTGAACGAGGCGCCCGTCCGGGGCGTCTCGTCCAGGTAGATCCAGCCGCCGCTCTGTTTCACGATCCCGTAGACCGTCGCCAGCCCCAGCCCCGTTCCCTTCCCCGCTTCCTTCGTCGTGAAGAACGGCTCGAAGATGTGCGCCCGCACATGTTCCGGAATGCCCTCGCCGGTGTCGGTCACCGTCAGCGTGACGAACCGGCCCGCCACCAGGCCGCGCATGCGCGTCACCTCGTCGGCGCCGAGATCCTCGTTGGCCGTACCGATTGTGAGCCGCCCGCCTTCCGGCATGGCATCGCGCGCGTTCGCCGCCAGGTTCATCAGCACCTGCTCGATCTGTCCCGGATCGGCCATCACCTCGCCCAGATTCGCACCCGGGTTGATCCGCACCTCGATCTCGTCGCGCACCAGCTTGGCGATCAGCGTCTCGATGTTGGCGATGATCTCGTTCAGGTCGACCCGGCGCGGCTGCATCACCTGCTTGCGGCTGAAGGCGAGCAGCTGGCGCGTCAGTCCCGCGGCGCGGTTCGCGGCTTTCTTGATCTGCTCGACGTCGGCGCGGCGCGAGTCGGTGAGGTCGAGGCCGTCCATCAGCAGATCCGCGTAGCCGAAGATCGCGGTCAGCACGTTGTTGAAATCGTGGGCGACGCCGCCGGCGAGACGCCCGATCGCTTCCATCTTCAACGCCTGCCGCAGCTGCGCCTCGCTCAGACGCAGCTTCTCCTCGACGCGGCGCCGCTCGGTGAGATCGCGGATCCAGGCGGTGACGAAGGTGCGCTCCGGCGATTCGATCCGCGCAACCGAGACTTCAACCGGAATAGGGCGGTTGCCGGGACCGCGCGCATCGAGCTCGACGCGCTGGCCGATCGCGCCGGAGAAGTCGCCGTCGGGCGGCGTGATCATCTCCGACAGCTTGCGCCCTTCCGCCTCGCTGCGCGGGATGCCGAACATGCGCTCGGCCGCCGCGTTCATCTCGACGATCGTCCCGTCCGTAGTCATCGTCACGATCGCGTCGAACGCGCAATCGAGCACCGAATCCCGCTCCACCGCCCGATTGTACCGTCAGAACGCGGGGCGATTTCATCCGTCGCGAAGGGTTTTCACCGCGTCGATGTGCGCCGCGCGAAGACCGGCCGACAGCGAGGCCGCGACGACGACCATGCAGATGGCGGCCAGCGTGAACGCGATGCTCGCCGGGTCTGTAGGACGAACACTGAAGAGCAGCGTGCGGATGCCGCGCACTGCCGGCACGGCGATGCACGTCCCGATGACGATGCCGGCCGCCGCGGGCCGGAGGACTTCCTGCAGCGCGAGCAGGACCACGCTGCCTCTCGTGGCCCCGAGCGCCAGCCGCACGCCGAACTCCGTCGTACGCTGGCGCACGGCGTAGGCAATCACGGCATGCGTGCCCATCGCCGCCAGCCCGATCGCGAACAGCGCGAACAGCGACACGACGATCGCCTGGAAGCGCCGCGTCGCGATCGCGCGCGACGCGATCTGATCGAGCGACGCGAGGTCGTAGACCGCCTGCCCGGCATCGACGCGGCGGATCGCTTCGCGGATCGCTCCGGCGAAGGCGGGCGGCTGTCCCGACGTGCGTACCGCAAGGCTCATCGTCGGCCACGCATTCTGCGCGTACGGTACGTAGACCTGGAACGGCGCGTCGGCCTCGAGACTGGTACGGACCGGGCCGGCGACGCCGACGACTTCGCGAGACCGGGGATCCGACCCGATCGATCCGCCGACGAAGACGCGCTTCCCTGTCGCCGGCTCACCCGGCCACAACCGTTCCGCGAGGTTCTCGCTGATGACCACCACCGGCGGCGATCCGGGCAGATCCGCGGCACCGAACCAGCGTCCGGCGCGCAGCGGGATGCGCATGGCGGTGAACCAGTCGCCGCCGATCGCCGACAGGTTCGCGATCGCATCGGGCGCTCGGCCTGCCCCCGGTGGCTGCGGCCCGGCGGTGAACACGTCGGCGACGAGCGGACCGGAGGCCAGCGGCGGATGACTGGTGATGCCGGCCGCTTCCACGCCGGGAACCGCGACGACGTGGTCCATGACGGACGCGAAGAAAGCGATGCGCCGCGGCGAATCCTCGTACCTCGCGTCAGGAGCGAGCGCCATCGTCAGCACGTGGGCGGAGTCGAACCCGGGATCGACCGCGAGCACGCGCTGCAGGCTGCGCACGAGCAGGCTCGAGGCGAGGACCACGATCACCGCGAGGGCCAGCTGCCCCGCGAGCGCCGCGCGCCGCAGCGCCGCGTCCCCCCAGGCGCCCCAGCGCCCGCTGCGCAGCAGCGGCGACAGGTCGTCGCGCGCGCCGCGCATCGCCGCGGGCAGCCCGATCAGCGCGGCGGCTGCGAGCGCCACGACGAACGAGAAGGCGACGACACGCAGATCGATGCGCGCGTCGGCCAGCCGCGACAGCTCCGGCGGGACGATGGCGGCGAGACCGGCGAGCATGGCGCCGGCGAGCGGCAGGCTGAGCGCGGCAGCGAGGCCGGCGAGGATCGCGCTCTCGCCCAGCAGCTCGCCGATCACGCGGCTTCGTCCGGCGCCGAGCGCGCGGCAGATCGCAATCTGCTGACGCCGCGCCGCGATGCGGGCCAGCGTCAATCCGGCCGTGTTCGCGCACGCGATCAGCAGCACCAGGCCGATCGATCCCCAGAGCATCAACAGCGCGGGACGGTAGCGGCCACGGACCTCCTCGTCGAGCGAGATGGCGCGGACACCCCAGCCTGCGTCGGCTTCCGGAAACCGCCGGCCGAGATCGCTCGCGACGGCATCGAGCTCGGCCCGCGCCGTGTCGATCGACGCGCCGTCAGCGAGGCGGGCCACGACCGTCAGGGCGCGGTTGCCGCGCTGCGTCAGCGCGAACGGCTCGAGCCCCATCGGCACCAGCACGTCGGCCGCGGGCATCCGGAAGCCGGCTGGAAGCACGCCAATGACGGTCTGCGCGACGCCGCCGAGGATGACGGAGCGGCCGCCGAGATCGGCGCTGCCGCCAAGCCGCTGCTGCCAGAACGCGTGGCTGACGATGACGACATGCGGGCCGCCGTACACGTCCTCGGCGGGAAGAAAGTTGCGGCCGATGGCGGGCTCGACCCCGAGGATCGACAGCAGGTTCGCCGTGACGCGCGCGCCCCTCACGCGCTCGGCGCCGTCGGCGGTCGACAGCACGAATCCCCACGGCCGGTAGGCGGCGATGCCGGCGAGCGTTGTGGCTGCCGTCTTCCAGGAAAGAAAGTTCGGCGGAGACGCGAGCGCCCGGGATCTCGTCCCCGGCTCCGTTTCGGCGAGGACGAGCAGGCGGCCGGCGTCGCGGTAGGGAAGCGGCGCCAGCAGCAGCCTGTTGACGCCGGCGAAGAAGGCTGCGTTGGCGGCCATCGCCGCGGTCAGCGTCAGAACGACCGCGACACTGAATGCCGGCGCCCGGGTGAGAGCTCGAAGTGCGAGCAGCACGGCGACTGCTCCTGCGCGCCTACTTCCGGCGTTCGCTGCGAACCAGCGCCGCCAGCACCTGGCCCTGCTCGTAGCCCGACAGCGCGTCGGCGGCGTCGAGATAGGCGTCGCGCAGATCGCCAGTCAGCGTGTGGGTCTTCGCGATCGACTGCAGGAGCTGCGACAAGTCGTAGCCGCTCATGCCTTTCGACGCCCGAAGCACCGCCATCAGCGTTTCCTTGCTGGCGTCGGACTTCGCGACCACCGCCTGCAGCACGCGGCCGCGCTCGTAGCCTGAGCTGAGGCCGCTCACCATCTTGAAGAACGGCTCCCGTGCCGACCCCTCCACGCCATTCTGCTTGAGCACTTCGAGGAGGAACGTCGCCGCCTCGTAGTCGCTGGACATCGACGAGGCGTGCGTCAGCGCCGCCTGCACCACCGCCGGGTCGCTCGCGCGATCCTTGCTGATCACCGTGCTGAGCACGCGGTGCCGCTCGTAATCGCTCTGGATCGTCGAGACCACGTCGAAGAACGCGGTGCGGTTGCGATCGTCGAGCGTCTGCTGCGAGAGGATCTGGCGCAGCAGTTCCGACAGCTCGTAATCGGACTGGATGGTCTTGGAGTGCGCGAGGATCGCGGCGAGCGTCTGCGAGCTCACCGGTCCGCGCTTCAGCATCGTCGAATAGACGCGCCGCAGCTCGTAGTCGGACGAAATGCCCGCGGCGGCCGTGAAGTAGGCGTCGCGCGACGTGTCGTCATTCGGCAGGCGATCGGCGATGGCGATGAGCAGCTGCGCCAGCTCGTAGTCGGACTGCATCTCGCGAGATGCCTGCGCCATCACCTGGCGGTACTGCTCGGGCGTCAGCGTCGCCTGCTTGAACAGCTCGCGGAAGTAGATGCCCTTGACGTAGCTGCTGTCGATGCGCCCGATCTCGGCGGCGACGCCCTGCACGCCGCCCGACTTCAGGAAGCGGCCGACGCGCGCCGGCGCGCCGATGCCGGTGTTGCGCACGAACTTCGGCAGGTTGGCGCTCAGCCACTGGCGTCCTTCGGGCTCGTACGGACGTTCCGACGCGTTGACGAAGTAGCGGCGTTCGAGCTGGCCGCCGCGCTCGCGGATCTCGACCGAGTGCCGGCCCAGCCACGCGCCGTCCGACACCTTGATGTAGCCGCCGCTCGACACGTGGCGGATGTCGGCATCGTCATCGGTGAACTCGAACTCGCCCGAGTAGGAGACCTGGAGCTTCTCGCCGTTGTTGGACCAGATCCAGTTCCCGGTCGAATCGTTGACCGTGTGGCTGATGCTCTGCGACGCCGGCGCCGCAGGTGCTGGCGGTGCGGGCGCAGGCGGCACCGCCGGAGCCGCCGCGGGCGCGGGCGGAGCGAACGGTGCAAACCCCGCCGTCGGCGGCTCAACGGGGGCCACCGGCGCGGGTGGAGCGAGCGCGGGCTCGACAGGCGCCGGCGGTGCCGGCGGCGCCATGGCGGGCTCGGCCGGAGGCGCAGCCGGAGCGGGCGGCGCCGGCGCGTCGAACTCGCCCATCGGGCGCGCGACCGGCGCGGGCGGCGCCGGAGCCGCGACTGGCGCGGATGGCGTTGCCGGAGCGGCGGGTGCCGGCGGTACCGGCGGCGCAGGCGGTACCTGGAAAAGGAGCCTGAATGGCGCGCTGGTGTCCTGGTGCAGGCCGTCGGCGCCGAGCGCGATGCCGCCGATCATGAGGAGCGCGACGCTCCCCGCCAGCCACGCCGGGCCGCGCCCGGTGTGCGACGAAGGGGCGCCGAGCAGCCGCCGGACGCGCTGCAGCAGCGATCCACCGGTCGCCGCCATCACGATGTGATGATCGGGCGCCGGACCCGAGCGGAGCGCCTCGAGGTCGGCGAGGGCATGCGCGTAGGCGACCGGATCGCCGCACAGGCTGACGGCCAGATCGTCGCAGCAGTTCTCGCGCTCGATGCGGATGCGCCGCGACAGCCACCACACCGCCGGGTGATAGAAGAGCACCGTCTCGACCAGCGTCTGCAGGAGGTTTACCAGGTAGTCGTGACGACGGATGTGCGCCAGCTCGTGCGCGAGAATCGCCTCGACCTGGTGCGGCGCGAGTCCGCCGAGCACGCTCGCAGGCAGGAGAACGACCGGCTTCATGAAGCCGATGACCGTCGGCACGTCGACCAGCGACGACTCCAGCAGCGTGACGGCGCGCGAGATGTGCAGGCGCCGCGACAGGCGCGTCGCCATGCGGCGACAGGCGTCGCTGGCCGGCGTGACGCCGTGAGTGCGGAGCCGCTGCACCCACAACCAGCCGGTGAGCAGGCGCAGGCTCAACATCGCGACGCCGAGCAGCCACGCGAGCATCAGTACCGGCAGCAGCGGCTCGAAGCTGACCGTCTTCAACGAGTCGAGCCACGCGATCCGGGCGGCGTCGTCTGAAGCGGCGGCAGCGGCAGACGCCTTGTCAGCGGCATCGACGCGCCGTTCGCGGACGCGGCCCATCGCCGCGGCCGTCGTGTCCGACCGCGTCGGAGCGGAGGCGATCGTCTGCGCCGATCCTGCGCCGGCGTTGAGGGCCTGGAAGCGCTGCACGCCGCTGACGATCGGCAGCGTCAGCATCAGCGCCAGGCCGATCGACGCGACGACGTAGCGCACGTCCGACGCGCTGCGTCGCAGCGCCGCCAGTGCCATGGCGGTCAGCGCGCCGACGGCCGCACCTTGCCAGACGAACTGCAGCAGCGCCCACGCCGTCGCCTGTGCGGCCGGCTGGCTGAGAACGTTCTCAATCGCGTTCAGCGTCATCACGCCGGACCTCCCTGTCGATGCGAGCGCCGTCGATGGCCTTCCGGATGTCGCGCAGCTCCTCGGCCGAGGCGCGCTTGGTGGCGAGCGCCTGCAGGACGAGCTTGCTGGCCGAGCCCCCGAACGCGCGATCGAGCAGATCACGCACCAGCTGCCGCTGCGTGGTTTCCTCGCTCAGCCGGGCGCGATAGACGTGCGTGCGATCGCGCTCGTCGCGATCGACGAGCCCCTTCTCGGTCATGATCTGCAGCAGCTTGAGCGCGGTGGTGTACACCGCGGCGGGGCGCTCGCGCGCCAGCTCGTCGTGGACCTGGCGCACCGTGCTCGGACCCCGATCCCACAGGATACGCAGGATCGAGAGCTCGGCGTCCGTGGGCCGGGGAACGGTCGTTCGGGACATGCGCCGCAGTATCTACGATGACCTTCGTAGTGTCAACGAAAAGTTTCGTAGGGCAGGGGCGGTGATAATCTGCCGCTCTGGGAGGAGCTGTGGCCACTTACGCGAAATTCGAGACCAGCGAAGGGAACTTCAAGATCCGCCTGTTCGAGCAGGAAGCGCCGAACACCGTGGCGAACTTCGTCGGTCTCGTGGAAGGCACCAAGGAATGGCGCGACCCCAAGACCGGGGAGCGCAAGAAGGCCCCGTTCTACGACGGCGTCATCTTTCATCGGGTGATCAACGGGTTCATGATCCAGGGGGGCGATCCCCTCGGCCAGGGGACCGGCGGGCCAGGCTACAACTTCGGGGACGAGTTCCATCCGAAGGCGCGGCACGACAAGGCGGGCGTCCTGTCGATGGCCAACGCCGGCCCGAACACCAACGGCAGCCAGTTCTTCATCACCCTGGGTCCGACGCCGCATCTCGACAACCGGCACTCGGTGTTCGGTGAAGTGGTGGAGGGGATGGACGTGGTCAAGAAGATCGGCGCCGTCCCCACCGGTCGGCAGGACCGGCCGGTGACGCCGGTGGTCATGAACAAGGTCACGATCGAGCGCGCGTGATGGCTAGCCCGGCCGGCGAGGGCGGCGGCGGGAACCTGCCACCGGTCCACGAGCTGGTGGATCGCGCGACGCGCGGCGACAAGCCGGCGCTCGAGGCGTTGATGCCGATGGTCTACGCCGAATTGCGCCGCCTCGCCGCGCACTATCTCAAGGGTGAACGTCCGGGCCAGACGCTGCAGCCGACGGCGCTGGTGCACGAAGCGTACTTGAAGCTGCTCAAGGACCGGCCGGAGCGGTGGCAGACTTTCCAGCACATTGGGATCCTAAGCTTAGAATTCCACGTGGACAAGTTGTCGCG
>JADMIO011525503.1_pt1 | contig 14987 bp, 10 predicted proteins | sample 8958161 | NCBI WGS metagenome assembly JADMIO01 (sample SAMN16585339, study PRJNA669376) | soil metagenome | isolation source: Crop rotation soil | place: USA: Cullars Rotation, Alabama | collected 2011 | reverse complement strand
AATCCCGTCACTGCCGTAACTTTCAGCCAGGCCGGGCCGTATGCGCTGCGTTTGATCGCTTCTGATGTGGTCGCCGAAACGTTTGCCGAACTCTCGGTGACAGTTGCTCCGAATACAAATGTGTTCGCTGACTGGATTGCGGCGGCGTACCAGGGCAACACCAACGCAAGCGTTCGCGGACCCAATGCCGATCCCGACGGCGACCGGATATTGAACCTGATGGAATTCGCCCTCGGCACCCAGCCGAACCTGGCCAACACGCAACCGTTTGCGGCGGGCCAACCAGGACAGCCCATCGGCCAAATCCAGACATTCTCCGGGACAAACTATTTGGCGATGCTCGTGCGGCGTCCGATCGGAAGGCTGGGGATTGGCTATCGGGTGGAAGTTTCCAGCGACTTGCTGAATTGGACCGATGCGGTCCTCGTTGGCGCGTCTCCGAATGGCGATGGGAGTGAAACGTTGACATATCGTGACACGCAGGGCGTTCCGGGCAGCACCGCGAGTTTTGCCCGGTTGGTGGTCAGCCCGAACTAGGCCCGCTCGCATCGATTTGGCATTCCAATTTCTCAAGCACGCGGGGTTGTGCTACGCTCCTCTCGCCAATGCACGATCATGCACGTTCAATCGATCCGAGCTTCGCGGCCCGCTCAAGGTCCACGTGGGAAATTCTGCGTCGCGTTGCCGTTTATTTGCGTCCCTACAAATGGATGGCGCTGGGCACCATTGCGTGCGCCCTGCTCTCGATGGTTTTCTCGCTCGCGTATCCCAAGCTGACTCAGTTTGTCATCGATGAGGTCATTGGAAAACGCCGCATGGATCTGCTCACGCCTGTGATGCTGGTCGTGCTGGGGGCCTTCGTGCTGCGCGATGTATTCAACACGTTGCGCATACTGATCAATAATACCTTCGAGCAAAATGTCATCTACGACATGCGCCGCGAGGTTTACGCGAAACTGCAACGGTTGCCGGTAAACTATTTCGACCAGCGCGCCTCGGGAGATTTGATGACGCGAGTGATCGAAGATGTGAACTCAGTCGAGCGGGTGCTGATCGATGGCACGGAACAAGGGAGCGTGGCCGTGCTCAGCATTGTGGGAGTGATCGTCATCATGTTTATGACCAACCCGACGCTGGCGTGGGTGGCCCTCGCGCCGCTGCCAATCCTGGCAATCGGGGCGATCTGGTATACCACCACAGCGCATCGCCGCTACCGCGCGCAACGCGAAGCGTCCAGTGCCATGAATGCATTGCTCATGGATAATTTACAAGGCGTGCGCCAGATCAAAGCGTTTGGTCGCGAAACCCACGAGGACACACGGTTTGCCGACCGCGCGGATGCCTTGCGGCAGGGCACGCTGGGCATCATGCGAGTCTGGGCGATTTATTCCCCGGCCATGAGTCTCGCCGGTGCGCTGGGAATGGGGCTGGTGCTTTGGTTCGGCGGACGCCAGGTGTTGCTGAATCAAATGACCATCGGACAATTGATCGGCTTTTTATTTTATCTCGGGCTGTTCTATGAACCGGTCGCGCGGTTGCACGGGTTGAATCAAATGATTCAGGCCGCACGGGCCGCGGGTGAACGCGTTTTTGATATTCTCGATGCCTCCGCCGAACGCGCGAACGGTCAGCGGCCGGAATCACTTAAGCTGCCGGTGCGCGGCGATGTCGTTTATGAAAATGTCGGATTCAGCTACACGCCGGAGCGAGTGGTGCTCCGCAATGTTTCATTGCACGCGACGCCCGGACAAATGATCGCGCTCGTGGGCCCGACCGGCGCCGGCAAATCCACACTGGTCAACCTGTTGCCAGGATTCTATGAAGCGAATCACGGTCGCATTCTGATCGATGGACAGGACATCAGCGCCATCTCGCTGGAATCACTCCGCTCGCAAATCAGTGTCGTGAGCCAGGAAGCTTTTTTGTTCAACGGCACTGTCCGCGAAAACATTCTTTACGGACGCCTGAACGCAACCGAAGAAGAAATGATCGCCGCGGCCAGGGCGGCCAATTGTCATGAGTTCATCTCCAAACTTCCGGAAGGCTACGATGCGCGGGTCGGCGAGCGCGGCGTGAAATTGAGCGTCGGTGAAAAACAACGCGTGAGCATCGCCCGCGCTTTGCTCAAAAACGCGCCTATCCTGGTATTGGACGAAGCCACTGCCAGCGTGGATACGGCCACCGAGAAATTGATCCAGGAAGCGCTGGAACGCCTGATGGCACATCGCACCAGTTTCGTCATTGCCCACCGCCTGAGCACGATTCGGCGAGCCGATCAAATTCTGGTGATGCGACAGGGAACGATTATCGAGCGCGGCACGCACGAGGAATTGCTCGCGGTCGGAGGGCTGTACAGCCGCCTGGCGCGAATCCAGGGCACAACCTTCATCGAAGAAAGCTTTGAACAAATCCTCACCGACACGTCGGCGCAAGTGGAGAGCGCCGGGACGAAATCCGGGGAAGTTTCGGTTTCATGAACGACCTGGGAAAAATGCTCGTGATCGTGGGGCTGGCTATTGCCGCGGTGGGGGTATTGATTTGGTCGGGGATCGGCAAAGGCTGGTTCGGCCGATTGCCAGGAGACATTCACGTGCAGCGGGAGAATTTCAGTTTTCATTTCCCGCTGGTCACTTGCCTGGTAATCAGCGCGGTCCTGACGCTTGTTCTTTGGCTTTTCCGGAAATAGCTCTCGCGCTACACCAGCTCAATTGCCATCGCGACCGCCTCGCCGCCGCCCAGGCAGAGCGAGACCACTCCTACCCTGCCCTGACGCCGCTGCAACGCATGGATCAAAGTCACCAGCGTGCGGGTGCCACTGGCGCCGATGGGATGGCCCAACGCGATTGCCCCGCCGTGCACGTTTACCTTTTCATGCGGAATGCCGAGTTCCTTCATTGCGGCCATCGGCACGGAGGCAAACGCTTCATTGATCTCAAACAAGTCAACGTCGGAAACTTGCAAACGCAAAGCCTCAAGCAGTTTTCGCTGTGCGCCAATGGGCGCCGTGGTAAACCACTCCGGCTCCTGCGCAAATGTGGAATATCCCAAAATCCTGGCCTCGCACTTTACTCCGGCGGTTTTCGCCTGATCGGCGGACAACACGACCACGGCGGCGGCTCCATCATTGATGCTCGAGGCATTTCCTGCTGTCACCGTTCCTTTTTCGCCAAAGGCCGGACGCAACTTGCGTAATTTCTCCGCGTTGAACTTTTTGAGATTTTCATCCTCGGAAACCGAGATGGTCTCCTTGCCGCTTTTTACTGGCACCGGCTCGATTTCATCCTTGAACCAGCCTTGCTGCGTGGCGGCGATCGCGCGCTCGAAACTGGCCACGGCAAAATCATCCTGGGCAGCGCGGGTAAATTGGTATTTCTCCGCGCAGGCATCGCCACAGGTTCCCATGTGCACATCGCCGTACGCGTCCCATAGTCCATCTTTGATCAGCGAATCGAGAATTTCGCCATGACCGAGACGGTAGCCGAAACGCGCGCGAGGAAGCAGATACGGTGCCCGGCTCATGTTCTCGGTGCCGCCGGCAACAATAACCGATGCATCCCCGCACTTGATCGCCTGTGCCGCCAGCATCACTGCTTTCAAACCCGAGCCGCAAACCTTGTTCACATTCGTGGCACCAACGCGGGTGGAAAAACCGGCTCCGATCGACACTTGTCGCGCGACGCTTTGCCCCTGCCCCGCGCTCAGGATATTGCCAAAAATCACTTCCTCAATTCGTTCCGGGTCCACGCCGGATCGTCGCACGGCTGCCTTCGCCGCGACACTGCCCAGAACCGTGGCGGGCACGGATTCAAATACTCCGCCAAATGCGCCGATGGGCGTCCTGACAGCCCCCGCAAGGAATATGTCGTGACTCATAATGAAGTGTTCACTCGGTTGCCACACCGCGTCAAGGTCGCTCCGGCAGCGGCCATTTCTTATTGGATTTCCCATGCGCTCACTTAATCTTCAAGCCGCATGCAAGTTAAGAATGATCAGCCTTCAGTTGCCGGCGTGGAATTCCTCGGAGCGGTCTCTTCGGAGCATCAGTCCATTTTGACGCGAGAAGCACTCGAGTTTTACGCGGCATTGCATCGCCAGTTCAACGGCCGCCGGCTGCAATTGCTGGAAGCGCGTGCGCAACGGCAGGCCGAGATCGATGGCGGCAAGCTGCCCGATTACCTGCCTGAAACCCGCGCCATTCGGGAAGGGTCCTGGAAGGTGGAACCCGTACCCGCGGACTTGCAGGATCGGCGTGTGGAAATCACCGGCCCAGTGGACCGCAAGATGGTGATCAACGCGCTGAACTCCGGCGCGAATTGTTATATGGCGGATTTCGAGGACGCGCATGCGCCCACCTGGGCCGGCACGATCGACGGGCAGGTCAACATGCGCGACGCGGTGCGCGGCGAAATGCAATACACCAGTCCGGAAGGCAAGCAGTATGCGCTCAAAGAAAAGCGCGCCACCCTGCTCGTGCGCCCGCGCGGTTGGCATCTCGTGGAGAAACATTTGCAAGTGGACGGCGAAGCCGCTTCCGGCAGCCTGTTTGACTTCGCGCTGTATTTTTTCCACAACGCCAGGCAGCGCGTGCAGCAGAACCGAGGAATTTATTTTTACCTCCCGAAGCTGCAGCATCATCTGGAAGCCCGCTTATGGAATGACGTCTTCGTAAGCGCGCAACAAGTACTTGGCGTTCCGCAGGGCACCATCAAAGCGACTGTACTGATCGAGCACATTTTGGCGGCGTTTCAGATGGAGGAAATCCTGCATGAATTGCGCCAGCACAGCGCCGGGCTGAATTGCGGCCGCTGGGATTACATGTTCAGCTACATCAAGACCTTCGCGCGCCGCGAGGAAATGATCGTGCCGGACCGCGCACAAGTCACGATGACAACACCTTTCATGCGCGCTTACTCACTGGCGTGCATTCGCGCGTGCCATCGGCGGGGCGCCTTCGCCATGGGCGGCATGTCGGCCTTTATCCCGGTAAAATCCGATCCGGCCATAAACGAACAGGCCATGCAAAAGGTGCGCGAAGACAAACGCCGGGAAGCGACCGATGGGCATGACGGCACGTGGGTGGCACATCCTGGACTCGTGGAGATCGCCCGCGCTGAGTTTGACGCTGTGCTTGGCGGCAAACCGAATCAGATCGATCGCCTGCGGGAAGAGTGCAGCGCGGCCGCGGCGCAAATTGTAGAAGTCCCGAAGGGCGACATTACCGAGGCTGGTTTGCGCATGAACATTCGCGTTGGCATTCAATATCTGGAGGCCTGGCTGGGCGGGCTGGGCTGCGTGCCACTCTACAATCTAATGGAAGATGCCGCCACCGCGGAAATCTCCCGCACGCAGGTTTGGCAGTGGATTCACAACTCGCGCGGAATTCTGAAAGATGGCCGGAAAGTAACAGCGGAACTGGTGCGCGCGTTGATTCAGGAGGAATTGTTGCAAATCAAAAAAGAACGCGGTGACGACCGTTATGCTAACGGCCACTTCCCGGCGGCGACAAAAATCTTCGAGGACCTGGTGATGAATCCGCGGCTCGAAGAATTCCTGACACTGAAAGCTTACGCTGAGTTGCCCTAGTTGAATCGTTTCGATCGCGGTTTCTTCTCGGTTGAACAGCGCGCGTTGTTCGGTTACTTTCGTGATTACTGGTTTCGCTATGACATTGACTGAAAAACTTTTGGCCCGCGCCGCCGGCAAGGCTTCCGTAGCCGCGGGTGATAACGTCTGGGTAAACGCGGACGTGCTGATGACCCATGACGTTTGTGGACCGGGGACGATTGGCGTCTTTAAACGCGAATTTGGCAAAACCGCCAAGGTATGGGATCGCAAAAAAATCGTCATCATACCGGACCACTACATTTTTACGGCGGACTCCCGCTCGAATCGCAACGTGGATATCCTGCGCGAATTTGTAGCCGAGCAGGACATCACTTATTTCTACGATGTGATCGACGACCCAAAAGGGCATTGGGTGTTCGACCCGACTAAAGGCGCGTTGAAGCGCCAGTATGGTTCTAATTACGCCGGTGTCTGCCACACTGCCCTGCCCCAAAAGGGCCACACCCGTCCGGGCGAGGTGCTCTTCGGCACAGACTCGCATACGTGCATGGCGGGCGCATTCAACCAATTCGCCACCGGCATTGGAAATACCGACGCCGGGTTCGTCATGGGCACTGGCAAGCTTCTGCTCAAAGTCCCGGAGACTATGCATTTCCGTCTTGAAGGAAAAATGCAAAAGGGAGTGATGGCGAAAGACATCATTCTGCATTGCATCGGGGAAATCGGTTTTGATGGCGCAACGTACCGCGCGATGCAGTTCGATGGCCCAGGCGCATCCAGCCTGACCATTGACGACCGCATGACGGTTGCGAACATGGCCATCGAGGCTGGTGGCAAAAATGGCATTTTCGAATTCGACGCCCAAACCAAGGCGTTCGTGGATTACCGTTGCAACTTGAACGGGACCAAAGCCACTTACGAGCCGGTGGAAAGAGATCGTAACGAAAAGTTCTGCTACGAACTGACGGTGGATCTTTCCAAGCTGGAACCCACCGTGGCGTGCCACCCTGATCCAGGCCAACGCAAGCTTGCGAAAGAACTCAACACGGTGCGGCTGGATCGCGCGTACATCGGCTCGTGCACAGGTGGAAAGACAAGTGATTTTCTCGAGTTTGCGCGCGTGCTACAGGGCAAACGCGTGGCGATCGATACCTTCGGCGTCCCGGCGACTCCGGAAATCGTCCATGATTTGCAAACCGCGCGATGGGGCGAGAAGACAGTCTGGCAAATCCTGGTCGATTCAGGCGTGCAAATGACGGAAAACGCCGGTTGTGCCGCGTGCCTCGGCGGTCCAGTGGATACCTTTGGCCGCATGAATTCTCCGATGAAATGCATCAGCGCCACGAACCGGAATTTCCCGGGCCGCATGGGCCACAAGGAATCCCAGGTATTCCTCGCTTCGCCCGCCACGGTCGCTGCCAGCGCCTTGACCGGTCGCATCACCGATCCGCGGGAATGCCTGCCGAACTGAGGGTATCCGCGGTTTCTGCCAACCGGTGCCAGACGCGCCGGTTGCCTGCTTGACGCCGTGAATATTCTTGGCCTCTCGGCTTATTATCACGATAGCGCTGCCTGCCTGGTTCGGGACGGTCAAATCGTCGCCGCCGCCCAGGAGGAAAGATTCACCCGCAAAAAACATGACGCGGCCTTCCCCAAACAGGCCGTCGAGTTTTGCCTCCGCCAGGGCGGAATCAAAATAACGGATGTCGATCTCGTTGCGTTCTACGAAAAGCCTTTCGTAAAGTTTGATCGCCTGCTTCACAGCTATCTTGCCTATGCCCCCACCGGCTTGCGTTCGTTTCTGATGTCCATTCCGCTCTGGATTCGCGAGCGCATCTGGATGAAGGAACACATCCGAACCGAGCTGGATTTTTCTGGCAAAATTTATTTCCCGGAGCATCACGAATCCCACGCCGCCTCTGCGTTCTTTCCATCTCCCTATGCCGAAGCCGCGGTGCTGACGGTGGATGGCGTGGGCGAATGGACCACGACCAGTTATGGGGCAGGACGCGGCAACAAACTTGACCTCCGCGGTGAATTGCACTTTCCGCACTCGCTGGGGCTTCTGTACTCCGCGTTCACTTACTTTACAGGTTTCCGCGTCAACTCCGGCGAATACAAATTGATGGGACTGGCGCCATACGGCGAACCCAAATATGTCGATATCATCCTCCGCGAACTCATCGATCTCAAGGAAGATGGGTCGTTCCGATTAAACCTGAAGTATTTCGATTACGGCGTCGGTTTGCGCATGACCAATAGCCGGTTCGACCAGCTTTTTGGCGGACCGCCTCGCAAGCCGGAATCGAAACTGACGCAGCGTGACATGGACCTGGCGCGATCGATCCAGGAAGTGACCGAGGAAATCCTGTTTCGCATGGCCCGTCACGTGCGCCGCGAAACCGGGCTGAAGCAGCTTTGCCTCGCGGGCGGAGTGGCTCTGAATTGCGTCGCCAATGGCCGCATTCTGCGTGAAGGAATCTTTGAAAAGATCTGGATTCAGCCAGCCGCCGGAGATGCCGGTGGCGCTCTAGGCGCTGCATTATTTGCCTGGCATCAGTGCCTCGATAAACCACGCGAGGCCGACGGAGTAAATGATACCCAGCGCGGGTCTTACCTCGGACCGGAGTTCTCCCGAGATGAAATCCGCAACTTCCTGCAAGAGCGCAACGCGCCTTTTTTGGAATTGAGCGACGCGGAATTGCCTGAACTAATTGCCGACCTGATCAAAGCCGAGAAAGTGATTGGGTGGTTTCAAGGACGCATGGAATTTGGTCCGCGCGCGCTGGGAGCCCGCTCGATCATTGGGGATGCCCAGTCCCCGAAGATGCAGGAGGTGATGAATCTCAAAATCAAGTTTCGGGAGAGCTTTCGTCCCTTCGCGCCTTCCGTCCTGCGGGAGCGCGTGTCCGAATATTTCGACTTGGACAGCGAGAGTCCTTACATGCTGTTAGTGGCGCCGGTCGCGAAGTCCAAATCGCGGGAACTCACGGCCGAAGAACAAAAGCGTTTCGGTCTCGAAAAATTGCTCACGCTCCGCTCCACCATTCCAGCTGTGACGCACGTGGATTATTCCGCGCGCGTGCAAACGGTGACGGAGAATTGGAACCCGGTTTATTATCGCACGATCAGGAAGTTTGCTGAAAAGCACGGTTGCCCCGTGATCATCAACACTTCCTTCAACGTGCGCGGGGAGCCGATCGTCTGCACCCCGGAGCACGCTTACCTGTGTTTCATGCGCACCAACATGGATTACCTGTTGCTGGGGAATTTTCTACTCGAAAAAACCGACCAGAAGCCGCTCGACAAGGATATCGACTGGCTGCGCGAGTTTGAGCTCGATTAGTTGTTAACTCGAGCGTTCCCCCGGTTTTCCGAGGCGAGCTTCGGATTCAGATCCACGACCCGCAGAATTCCCATGCCATCCACCCTGTGCGCGCCGTTCGCGCGCAGGAAAACGATCTTGTCGAATCCCAGCGCGGTGAAAGTGTCGATCCAATACTGCTGAACCTCCGCTTCCAAATCTGGTCCGAGCGTGTAGGAGCAAGTGACTGCTGCCTGGCCGTGGCCAAAGGATTGCGACTGCAAAATGGGTTCCACCGACGTTTTGTCATACAACGGCAGAAATCCGCCGGCGCGTGTGTCGGGTTTGGCCACCGTAATCGATTGCCAGCTTAAAAAGTGGACGATGACATCGGTGTATTGTTCGTCAGTATATTTGGCGAGTTCGTTGCGCGGGGCGGTAGCGCATCCGGCCAGCATTCCAGCCAGGATCACCGCAGTGCCCCATTTCAATAATTTCATGCTCATTTTCTATTACAGTTAATGCGGTCACAGACGTGGAGTTAACCGCCATGAGCAGGAAAGCAATTCGGAGGCCAGATGAGTTCTCCCGGGACGAAAGGGCTGAAAAGCAACAGTTTACGCGGGCGCCCTAGAGGAGGCCACCTCGCGGATTTTGCGCAAATCCAGCTTCCCGGTGCCAAGCATCGGAAAAGCGTCCACGAAAATGAACTGATCCGCCCGCGGTTTCCAAAGATTGGGCAGATCGCTTGCGGTCAGCTTTTCAAGTGTCGCGGCCAGCGAAGCAGCGTCCATTTTGTGCAAGACCACCAACCGTTCCCCTTTCTTATCGTCAGGCACGCCGGTGACGACAAACGATTGTTCGGTGCGATCGGCGAGTTCATGAAGTTTTTCTTCCACTTTCACGTGAGGCACCATTTCGCCGCCGATCTTGCTGAACCGGTTCAATCGATCGGTGATTTGCAGGAAACCATCTTCATCCAGCGCGGCGACGTCACCGGTCACGTACCAGCCGTCCCGCAAAACCTCCGCCGTTTTTTCCGGGCGACCCAAGTAACCCTGCATCACGTTCGGTCCGCGTACGAGCATTAACCCGGGTTGATCCAGCGGCAATGATGGGGCTGCGAACGGGTCCGGCGTCTGCGTATCTACGATGCGAACGGAAACGCTGGGCAGCGGATGCCCGATTTTTCCGCGCTTCGCGCCGATCTGCCGGAAACCCGCTGAACGAAAATCGTGCGTGTTCACCGCCACGGCGGGACCGCACTCCGTGCAGCCATATCCTTCTAGTGGTCGGATGCCGAATTGTTCTTCGAATGCCAGTGACAAGCGGTCGGGCAGTTTTTCCGCACCGGTCATCACCACCCGAAGACTGCCGAAATCTTCCGGCGCGCAACCGCGCATATAAAGTTGCAAGAACGTGGGTGTCGCTAGCAGGAACGTGAGCGAATATTTGCTGATCAATGGCCCGATCGCTTTGGCTTCGAGCGGGTTTGGATGATACACCACGGTAATTCCAAGCATCGAAGGAATACCCAGCGTGCTCGTGAATCCAAAGGAATGAAAAAACGGCAGCAATCCTACCATGCCATCCTTGTGGTTCAGGCCGAAGACCTGGCCAAGCTGTTCGACATTGGAGGCGATATTGTAATGGCTTAGCAGTACGCCCTTTGGATCACCGGTGCTGCCGCTCGAGAAAATGACCGTGGCTAAGTCGTCGATGTTGGGCGCGCGCTCGCAGCCAAAATGGCGAGGCAACGACGTTCCCGGATAAAACCAGCCGGCTATGATGGCCTGCAATTTTTCTCCCCACCCTGCCCCGCCGGCCACCAATTCTTCCAAATAAATCGCTTTGCCGGGCACCTCCAGCTTCAGCTTGCTCAAAAAAGTTTTTGAGGTAACCACGCTATCCAATTCGCATTGGCGCATGCACGATGCGAGCGCTTCGCTGGACAACGTGTAATTCAAATTAACCGGCGTCCGGCCCATGATTAGCGCAGCGTAATTTACCAGCGCCCCAGGCACTGAAGGGGGAAGCAGTATTCCGACAAGTTTTTTGCCCTGCCAATGCGGTTTCAGTTTCTGCGCCAGAAACATCGCGCGCAGCAATGCCTGGGCAAAACTCACGCGGGGCGTTTGGGCGTCGGCCATGGCGAGTCGAAAGGGGTGACGTCGAGCGGTGGCGACAAACGCCGCGCCCAGCGCCTTCATTCGTTCTTTGCGGAATCCCCACGCCTGCGCGAGCAACTCCTGGACGGCCTGCCGAACGGTGGCAGGCGTGGCATCGTGCGGCAGCGCTTCTCCCACGTGCACGGTGACGGGATAAGGAATTTCGCGCGGCAATTTCCATACGAAACGTCCTTTCTCGAAACTAAAGATACTGCCCCAGACACCATCGAGCGCGATCGGAATGATCGGCGCTTCGAGGCCTTTCATGATGCGTTCGAATCCGCGACGGAACGGCAGCAACTGGCCTATGCGTGTGATCTGGCCTTCGGCAAAGATGCACACCAGTTCTCCGCTCCGAATCGCTTCGCTGGCCGCGTGCAGTGACTGTAACATTTCACGTGGACGCAGTTCCGATGAAATGGGGATCGCCTGAAACGCGCGCGCCCAGGGCCGCACCCAGCGTTGCTCATAAATCCCTTTGTACATGATGAAACGTATGGGACGGCGGCTGGTTGCCTGCAGCAATATCGCGTCAATGAAGGAGAGATGATTGCAGACCAGCAACGCCCCGCCCTGCCCGGGTATCCGCCGATGCCCCATCTCGCGCACCCGGTAAATAGTGCGCGCCAGCACCCAGACGAGGATTCGCAAAAGATTTCGCGTGAAATTCATGAGCGCGCGGGAGCAGTGTTTCGGGCAGTTAAAATTGTTTTCCACGCCAGCACCAGCCAGAGCGACGCGCCGAGAAATAAAACTGCTGGCAGAATCAAGACTGCCTTCTGCAAGTCACCCATGCTGTCTGCCAGCCGGCCGACCAATTCTGGGGACCACATATCGCCGAAGAGATGGATCATGAAAATAGAAAGCGCCACCGCACTGGCTCGCACGTTCATGGGAACCGCTTCAAGGATCAGCGTATTTACCGGACCCGTGCAGAGAAACAGCAGGAACATGGAGATGGCCAGCAATGCCATCGCGACCGTCAAATTATGACTCATGAAGGCCCCGATGGACGTCGGCACCGCGGCAAAAACGGAAAGGCTTAGCATCCACGCATACCCGGCGGGATTCCGCTTTTGCCAGGCAGTGGCGGCGAATCCGCCAATCAACGTCCCGAACAAACCCGCAACCACCAGCACTCCGCCGAAAAAGCGGTCGGCCACGGTGGTTTCACAGTGATGAACCTTTTCCAAAAACGTTGGCCCCCAAAACGCGAACGCACCCAGCGCGAACGTGTAGGCGACATAACCCCACACGATGAGTTGGTAATTACCATTCTTGAAGAGGCCAAGATAATCCCTCAAGGTCGGTTTCGTCGCCGGTTGGGCGCCGGCCTCTTCCGATTGCCCGCGACGCGGTTCGGCAAAAGGTAAAAGCACCAATGCCAACAGCAACCCTGGCACGCCCGCCCAAATAAACGCGCTACGCCATCCCCATAATTTGGACATCTCTCCGCCGACCAGGTATCCCAACGCCGCACCTACAGGAATAGCCACGTAAAAAATTGTGAGCGCATTGTTCCGCCTGGCCGCGGGAAATGTATCTGAAATTAGGCTCGGGCTAATGGTGGCGTAGCTGGCTTCACCCAAACCAACCAGCACGCGGTATGCGATGAGCACGCCAAATGTCGAAGCAAAGCCCGTCAGAATAGTGCCCAGGCTCCATACAAAAATGCCGAAGGCAATCAGCCATTTGCGAGGGTAGCGGTCGCCCAAAAAGCCGAAAAATGGCGAGGTTAAAAAATACCCGATCATGAACGCCGTCACGGTGCGCCCCGAATCGCCGTAGCCGATATGAAAATCGTTGGCGAGCGGCGTGCGAACTGCGTTGAGGACGAAGCGGTCAAGATAGTTCAACAAATTCAGCCCGGTGAGCACGGTCAGCAGCCAGACAGGTGAAAGTTGTTTGCGCATGAATCAGCGGGGCGATGGCGGCAGAAAAAATGCCGTGCCGCAGAAATTTCGAACTGAGTTGCCGCGATAACTCGTCATGGGCCGGGAAAGTTTGACCAAAACCGGAAAAGAATCAAGGTTGACACGCCGGTTGAAACCCGCAGAACCTGCTGCACCGATGGCCACGCCGAAAATTAGCATCGTCTCGAACACCGACTGCGCAAGCTACTCGCAGCCCGGTCACCCGGAACGACCGGCACGGATCATCGACACCCAAAAACTTCTGCGCACACAGAAAGAACTGGCGATTAAATGGGAAGAACCCAGCCCCGCGGAAGATGAACCTCTGCTCCGTGCGCACACTCCCGAGCACCTGGTGCGACTGACGCAGGAAGGTGATTTCGACGCGGATACCGCCTGGCATCCCGGAATCGAGAAAATCGCGCGGACCTCAGCAGGAGCCGGACTTGCAGCCTTGCGCGCGGCTCGTAATGAAGAGATCGCTTTCAGCCTGATGCGCCCGCCCGGCCACCATGCTACCAGGGAGCAGGCGATGGGGTTTTGTTACTTGAGCAATATAGCAATCGTCGCGCTGGAGGCATTAACCACCGGGTCCAAACGTGTGGCGGTTTTTGATTTCGACGTGCACCATGGCAACGGTACCGAAGACGTGCTGCTCAACCGACCCGGGACTGCTTTTTACTCGGTCCATCAGTACCCTTGCTACCCTGGCACTGGTGGCGCGAACGTGGGCAACAACTGTTTCAACTATCCCGTCCCACCCTATACACCGCGGACTGAATATCGCGAGATTCTCACACGCGCCCTGAACGATCTGAAAAGATTCCAGCCTGATCTTGTCGCCATCTCGGCTGGATTCGACGCCTACGCGCGCGACCCTCTGGCCCAGGAAACGCTCGAGGCTGAAGACTTCCATTGGCTCGGCGAAAATTTTCGCGCCCTGGATATTCCCAAAGTTAGCCTTCTCGAAGGCGGCTACAGCGACGACCTGCCCGAACTGATTTTCGCCTATTTGAAAGGCCTCGCGGGTATGTCGCTGTGATTTCGTCCGCGCAGCATTCTCCCCTGCTAAATATACTCACCCAGGATTGGACGATCTTCATACACCACCTGACTTTCCGGTGGCAGGGATTCAGAGCCTCGGGCGAGGACGCGATATTGCCGGATTTGAAATGAGACTTCCCTGCCGTCTTCCAATCCAAGTTGCGAATATTCCTCCTTGGTAATGCGGGTGCGAATAATCAAGCCACTGGGCAGCTCCAATTCCAGCCGCAACAACACTCCCAGAAAAAATGTGCGGCGCAGCACCGCGAGGTAGCGGTAGGCAGTGATATCGGGAGAGACTTGAACCGCATACGGACGAAAGCCGATACGCAGGACTTCGCCATCGGACAGGCCGTGACTGGGAAATTCCAATTCACCGACGCGCGACTTGCCCCCCTTCACGGTCAGTTCCAGCACATTCATCACGCCAATGAATCGCGCGACGAATTCGTTTGCCGGTTGATCATACACTTCGCGCGGCGTGCCGACCTGCTCCAGGTTGCCTTTGGAAAAGATCACGATGCGGTCGGATACTTCCATCGCTTCTTCCTGGTCGTGCGTGACAAAAATCGTCGAAACGTTCAGGTCGTGATGCAGACGCACCAGCCATTCGCGCAATTCCTGGCGGATCTTGGCATCCACGGCGCCGAAAGGCTCATCGAGCAGCAGCACGCTGGGCTTGGGCGCGAGTGCGCGAGCGAAGGCTACGCGTTGGCGTTGACCGCCGGAAAGTTGATGTGGATACCGCTCGCCCAAACCTTCCAGGCCGAAGAGCTTCAGCAACTCTGCCACTCGATCCTGAATGTCCTTTTTCTTCCACTTTTTGATCTTCAGACCGAACGCGACGTTTTTGAAAACCGTCATGCTTTTGAACAACGCGTAGTTTTGGAAAACAAAACCGATGTTGCGTTGCTGCACGCTCAGGTCGTTCATGCGCTGACCGCGGATGAAGACATCGCCACTCGTGGGAATTTCCAGCCCGGCGATCATTCG
>JADMIO010849061.1_pt1 | contig 14989 bp, 16 predicted proteins | sample 8958161 | NCBI WGS metagenome assembly JADMIO01 (sample SAMN16585339, study PRJNA669376) | soil metagenome | isolation source: Crop rotation soil | place: USA: Cullars Rotation, Alabama | collected 2011 | reverse complement strand
AGCAGAGAGCAGAGAGCAGAGAGCAGAGAGCAGAGAGCAGAGAGCAGAGAGCAGAGAGCAGAGAGCAGAGAGCAGAGAGCAGAGAGCAGATCCTCTCTGAAGGGAGAGATTCGTGGTTTCGACTTTCTGAGATCGGAAGCAAGCTTCCGAGAATTCAAAGCGCGATGCGAGCATCGCGCACTCCATATGACGCGATAGACTAACATCAGTCCATGCCCTATCACATCAAGGAGATTTCGGCGAGTGAGAGTGTGGCGCTCTTTCGGGCGCTCGCGTCGTCGTCGCGCGCTCGTATTATCGAACTCCTTGCGGAGAAGGACATGAATATCAACGAGCTGAGCGCGGCGTTGAAGCTAGCTCAACCGAGTGTGAGTAAGCACGTTCAGATTCTCGAAGAAGCCGGTCTGGTGAGTAGCGAGTATGTGCCGGGGCCGCAGGGGATGCAGAAGAAGTGCCGGCGCGTGCACGATCGGATCGTAGTGGACATGTCGAGCCCACATCCGAAGGATGATTGCGTCGCGGAGATCGAGGTTCCGATCGGGATGTTTACGGATGTTCAGGCGATTCCGACGTGTGGGTTGGCGAGCCGCGAGCGGTTTATCGGGCACCTCGACAACCCGGTTTCGTTCTTCCTTCCGGAGCGGGCGCAGGCGCAGGTGTTGTGGTCGAGCGGAGGGTATGTCGAATACGTTTTCACGAACTCACTTCCTTTGCAGGCGAAGATCATTGCGATCGATTTGGCGATGGAGATATCCAGCGAGGCGCCGGGCTATGACAATGACTATCCGTCGGATATCACGGTGTGGCTGAACGATCATGAGATCGGGACGTGGATTTCACCCGGCGATCCGGGAGGGACGCGGGGTCGATTGAATCCGGATTGGTGGCACGACAACCTCAATCAGAGCGGATATCTGAAGGTTTGGCAGATTACGGAGCAGGGGACTTCGATCGATGGGGTGAAGATCGCGAATGTCAAGCTAAGCCAACTCGGGGTGTTGCCGTGGGCGACGATCAAGATCCGAATTGGGATCAAGGATGGTGCGGTGCATCAGGGTGGGTTTACGCTGTTCGGGCGTGGGTTTGGGAATTACGAACAGGACTTGGTGCTGCGATTGCACTATCTGATGGACAACACGATTTCGTCGATTGTGGGCGAGCCGGCGTCGATGGGGCTTGCGTCGTCTCTCGAAGGTAGCGCGGGCCAGAAGTAACCTCGCGCCACATTGCTCGTAACAATTTGTTATGTCGCTCTTTACGTCACCTGGTTATTTTGAGTTGAAGGCAACTCCTGAAGAGGAGCAAGCGATTCGCTTGCGGTGGACCGAGGTTGAGAAGCGGGAAGGGACGCCGGATTTGGAGAATGCTCAGCGGCTGCTTGGGGAGATTCGCGAGAGGGTCGCGGCGATTGAGCGCGAGGCGGTGGCAATGGCTACTCAGGAGATGAGTGAGGGGCGACGAACGCCGCGTCGCAAGCAGCGGGTTGCGCTGGTTGTTCTGGCTCTGATGGTGGTGATTATCGTTGTGATTACTCAGTTCGTCAGGTGATGCCGAGTCACGCTTGTCGCTTTGAGGATTGAAGGTAACGCAGGAATGAAGTGAGCCCAGCGAATTTGAAGCTTGGGTCGACGTAGTGTTCGATCACGTAGAACATGAAGTAGTACCAGCGGCAGAATGCCCAGATCGCGATTGCGAGGAGGGTCAGTTCTCTCCATCCTGGGTGGAGGGCGAGGAGGCCGCCTGCGGCCAAGAAGCCTAAGAGGAGGAACAGCCAGCCCTTGGCGAGGATCGCGCGGGGATTGGTGAGGTCGTCGGTAAGGCGCATGCTTGGTAGACGCGGTTCGGGTTCCAAGTGTGTGACCGGCTTCGCGGTCGGACTGTGGTCAAGGTCGCCGAAACGGGCCATATGAAAAAAGTGTTATCTATATTCCCATTTAGCTATAGACGGTGTATAGTAGTTGCAGGAAGGCCCTGACGCCTGTAAAGTGCGGGGCTGGACGCAATTGTAATGAGGCATTCCTCGAAGTTGAGAAATCATGAAGTCCAGAGCATTTACCCTTATTGAACTCCTCGTCGTGATCGCGATCATCGCGATTCTTGCGGCGATTCTTTTCCCCGTGTTTGCACAAGCCAAGGCTGCCGCCAAGAAGACAAGCTCGCTTTCCAACGTCAAGCAGTTGTCGCTCGCAAACACCATGTACGCCGGGGATAGCGATGATTTGTTCCCAGACCAAGATCGTAACGTCGACGGATTTCCGTGGTGGACGGCCGGGTCGGATACGCCCTGTAATCTTGGCGGAAACGATCACACCGACACCGGTGGAGGTTGCATTAAGGGCTTTATGGACGAGAGCGCTCACCAGAACTGGGGTCGATCTCTTTATCCATACATTAAGAGCCTCGACATGTACAAGTCGTCGGCATCGAAGATCACGGATGCCGTGCCGTGGAACTATTCGAATAACGCGGGAGCGGGCAACGCCAGCTATGCCTACAACGGCGTGATGCTTGCCAAGTCGCAAACTCAAATCAGCGACGTCGCGGCCGTCATTTGCTTCCAGGGCAAAATCCAAACCGGCCGCGAAGCGCTTGTTCAACCGACGCAGTGGTCGAACAGCTTTGGCGATGCGACGCCGGCTTGTAACGGTGTCGACATCAACTGGATGGGCAACACCTACGATGGTGGCGACAACTATGGATTTGCCGACGGACACGCGAAGTATATGAAGCGAACTGCCGTTTCATTCAGAAACTTTGGATTCAGCGGAGCGCCCAACACGCACATTGTTCATGCCATCGATAACAATGGCAACTGGTCGGATCCGGTCAATAAGAAGAGTCTTTCGGACCCGCTCAAAACTCCCATTCGCAATAACTGGGAGAGTTGGGGCGGTTGCAACGTCGCCGATCTCGGCTAATCAAACGATCGGGCGGTCCATTTCGGGCCGCCCGACTTTATGTTGAATTCATGAAAAAAACAAGCATCTTTCTATCCATTGCTTTGCTGTGCCTGGGGTTTCTCGTGACCGGATGTGATTCCGAAACCAAGCCGGATCCACGGCTTATCGAATCAGCCAACGCTCAGCGTCAGGCTCAACAACCGGGCCAAACACCTGCGCCTCCATCAGAATCAGGCAAATAGCTCGGCAGTTACTCAACCGGCGATCCATCGATGTCCACTCAACTCATTCTCCTCCTTTTATTGGTCGGAGCCGCCTTGTCGTTCGTCGACAAGGCAGTCGAGCAGTCTCATGGTTTGGCTCACTCCGCCGACGAGATATTCCCGGGAGATGGGGCGTTGGCGGAGGGTTCGGCGGGGGTTCATGATCCGACGCTGATCGAGTTTGGGGGGCGGTTTTTTGTCTTTCATACGAGTGGGAATTCGTTTGGGATGATTCGCTCTTCGAGCGACCTCAAGACGTGGAAGGAGGAGGGACCGGCGTTGCCGATGCAGCCCGAGTGGTTGGCGGAACGGTATCGGCACAAATCCATTTGGGCGCCGGATGTGGTGGTGCTCGGCAAGGGGCTGCGCATGTATTACAGTGCGAGCAACTGGGGGACGAATAACTCGGTCATTGGGCTCGCGGAGTGTGAGAATTTCGATCCGTTGCATCCGACGAAGGGTTGGGTCGACAAGGGGCTGGTGATCGAGAGCAAGAAGGATGTCGATGTCTTTAATGCGATCGATCCTGAGGTGATCATCGAGCCGAGCGGGAAGCATTGGATGGCGTTCGGGTCGTACTTCGGCGGGATTTATATGGTCGAGTTGGATCCGGTGACGGGGAAACTTGCGACCCCTCACCCCAACCCCTCTCCCCCGGAGGGGAGAGGGGCTCCGTTCTTGATTGCGAAGAACACGATTGAGAGTGGGAATCCGCTGGAAGGAGCCGCGATCATTTGGCGGGGCGATTACTACTACTTGTTCGTCTCGTATGGGCTGGCTGCGCAGGGGGTGCGGAGCACTTACCGGATCATGGTGGGGCGGTCGAAGACGGTGATGGGGCCGTATCTTGACGCTAACGGGAAGTCGATGGCGGAGGGCGGATATTTAAATGTCCTCAAGGGGTCGCCGCCAATGTTCTCGCCGGGGCATTGCGATGCGCTTCAGCTTAAGGATGGGCGCTGGGTGATGCCGTATCACTTTTATGATGGCCGCCATTATTGGACGCAGGATAAATGGGGGCGTCCGGCGCTGCAGATTCGGGAATTGCTGTGGTCGGAGGATGGATGGCCGTTGCCGGGGTTGCCGGTTGAGACGGACCCTCACCCCCAACCCCTCTCCCCCGGAGGGGAGAGGGGAGCCGAACCGGCTTCGATCGCGGGCAAATATCTACACCAAGCTGACTTTGGCGAACCCATTGTCATCGAGTTAAAGCCAGACGGCACGATCGAAAGCCCGAACGGGAACGGGCGATGGACGCATAAGGATAACCAACTCACGATGCAATGGCCGAAGAAAGATTTGCCTGGTGAATACTGGACCGATCAATTAGCATTCTTCTACGGGCATACTTACTACGTGGGACGCAATCAAAGTGGATTGGTGATACGTGGAGCGCGGCAGTGACACCCAAATTGTCACTCGGCATCCTCGCCGCTCTGTGCATCGGACTTGGCATCGCTCGGAGTGACAGTGGCGTTGGGACGACCGCGAAGAAAATCCAGATCAATTTCTGGAACGGGTGGACGGGACCGGATGGGCGCATCGCACTCGACATGATTCGGGATTTCAACAAGGCTAATCCTGACATCGAAGTCACGATGCAGCGGATGGACTGGGGCACCTATTACAACAAGCTGATGGTGGCCGAGGTCGACGGGCGAGGTCCTGAAGTCTTTGTCATCCATGCCGCGACCCTGCCCCGCATGCATCGGGCAGGTTTCGTTTCGCGGGTCGATAACATGTTTGGCACCTCTCTTCCGGTCAACGATTTTGACAAGAAGGTGCTCGACCAGGTGGAGTTCGATGGCCACTTCGCGGGCGTCCCGATCGACATCCACCCGCAAGGTATGTATGTCAACACCGAGATGCTCAAATCGGTCGGCTACGATCATCCGCCGCGTGACAGAGCGGAGTTCCTCGACCTCTGTCGAAAACTGAAAAAGGACGGCGAATGGGGTTTTGCGCTCACCATGTGGCGCAACAACTACCTTTCGCTCCTTCCTCAATTCGGCGGGACCTCGATGGACGAGAACGGCAATATCAATCTGGCCAGTCCGCAGAATATCGAGGCATTGGAGTTTCTTGGGAGCCTCGAAAAGGAGAAGCTCGTGCCTCCGCCTGAGAACGGGCTGGGCTGGGTGGGCTACCGCCAGAAGAAGGTAGCGATGGTTTGGGAAGGCGTCTACATGCTTGGCGACCTCAAGAACCTGGAAGGGATGCCGTACCAAGGTGCGCCGATTCCGCAAATCGGACCGAAGCCGGGAACGCTGGCCGACTCGCACTGTATGTGCATCCAGGAAAATCTCTCGCCGGCAAAACGAGCAGCGGCGGAAAAATTCATTGCGTACTTCTCTGAAAACAGCATCCGATGGGCGGGGGCGGGGCAGGTGCCCGCTCGCAAGAGCGTGCGTAACCTTCCTGAATTCAAGCAGATGCAGGTTCAGTACGCGTTCTCGAAACAGATTCCAAACGCGATGTTTCCGGCGCGGACGACCGCGCTGTTTGAGATCTCGCTGGAAATCGACTTAGCCGTCGAAAAGGTGCTGCGAGGACGGGCGTCGGCGAAAGATGCGTTGACGGTTGCCAATACGAATTCCCAGAAGTTTATCGATCGCGATCGGCGCGAAAGGTCGGTGCAACCATGACGTTCTCACGTCGGCGCGGCTTAGCCGCATGGTTGTTTCTCACGCCCTATTCGCTGTCGTTTCTGTGCTTTATCGTGTTGCCGGTCATCGTGGCACTGACGCTTGCGTTCATGCAGTTCGACCTTACCGATCGCAACGGGATTCACTTCGTCGGTTTGCAGAATTTCAAGGACGCCTGGAACGACGAGTATTTTCGCAAGGCGATGGCAGCGACCTTCTGGTTTGCGCTCCTGATGGTGCCGTCGTTGATCATCGTCGCATTGAGCCTGGCGTTCGGAATGAACGCGATGGTGCAGGGCCGTAACGTGGTGCGCGCGATGTTCTTCCTACCAGGAATGTTCAATGTCGCGGTGGCGGGAATTCTCTGGCAGTGGTTCTATAACGGCCAGTTCGGTCTGTTCAATTTCTGGATAAAGAATCTCGGTTACGCGGGCGTTCCCTGGCTTTCGGAGCGAAGTTATGCGATGCCGAGCATCGTCCTGATGTCGCTGTGGTGGGCGGTTGGCGGGACGTCGGTGGTTTTGCTGGCGGCGATCAACCAGATTCCGAAGCAGATTTTCGAGGCCGCTTTGCTCGATGGTGCGGGGAACGGGACGTTACTCAACAAGATCAGCTTGCCGTTGCTGAAGCCGGTATTGCTGTTTGTGGTGGTGACGAATACGATTGGCGCGTTTCAGGTTTTTGGGCAACCGTTTCTTCTCACTCGCGGTGGACCGGAGCTTTCGACTCGGGGAGCGGTTCAGTACATCTACGAGACGGCGTTCAACAATTACCGGCTGGGCTACGGCGCGGCAATGAGTTGGATGCTGTTCGCGGTGATCACGGTGTTCGCGCTGGTTCAGTACGCGTTTATGCGAAGGAGCGCGGTTTGATTTGCGCTTTGCGCTGCCTTGCTTGGCATTGCTTGGCGGTGCATTGCCATGCATTGCCATGCACTGCTATGCAGGGCCAAGCACCGCGCTCCCGGAGGTTGTCATGAGAGTCGGCCGCCTCATCGTGACGGTCCTGATGATCGTGATTGCCGCGCTTTTCGTCGCTCCGACGATCCTGATGGTGCTGACTTCGTTCAAGCCTGAAGCGGAGGTTTTGAATCCGGAGTCTGCGATTCCGAAGGTCTGGACGCTGGCGAACTACCAGCACATCCTCGGCTATTCCGAGGACGCACCGTTCGGCCGGTGGCTGCTCAACAGCTTCTTTATCTCTTGCTCGGTCACGTTGCTCGTCACGCTTTTCTCTTCGATGTCGGCATTCGCGATCACTCGCATGAAAGCTCCGGGCGGCGGGCTGTTTCTCGGAACGATTGTGGCGGCGATGATGGTGCCGGGGCAGTTGTTTCTCGTGCCGCTCTATCTCATTCTAAGTCGCTTGCATTGGCTGGACACGCCCGCAGCGATTATCGTGCCGGCAACTGCAGGTGGATTCGGAGTGTTTATGCTGAGCCAGTTCATGCGTGGGGTTCCCGATACGATCGAGGAAGCGGCGCTACTCGATGGCTGCTCGTGGCCGGGAATGTATCTGCACGTCACGCTGCCGCTTTGCGCTCCGGCGGTCGCAACGCTGGCGATCTTTACGTTTATCGGTTCCTGGAACGACTTCCTCGGGCCGCTGGTCTTTCTCGATTCGATTCGGAATTACACGCTTCCGGTCGGGATTGCGCTGTACCAGAGCTCCTACTACAACGACTACGGTTTGACGCTGGCCACCAGCGTTTTGGCAACGCTGCCACTCATCCTCGTCTTTCTGGTGTTCCAGCGCCAGATTGTCGAAAGCATGGCCTCCACTGGCCTCAAAGACTGAACATGGAAAGCACCCTTCACCTCCACACGTCCTTCACCGTCGACAAAGTCGACCCCCGAATTTTCGGCGGTTTTCTCGAGCACATGGGTCGCGCCGTCAACGACGGCGTGTATCGCCCGCAAAGCGTCCACGCGGACGATCTGGGTTGCCGAAAGGATGTTTTGGCGGCTTTGAAGCGGCTGCGGTTTACCGCGATGCGGTATCCGGGGGGCAACTTCGTCAGTGGCTATCACTGGCTGGATGGGGTGGGTCCGCGGGTGGATCGTCCGACGGTGAGGGATCTCGCGTGGCAGAGCATCGAGAACAACCACTTTGGGACGAATGAGTTCTGCACCCTCGCTGAGCGAATGGAATGGACGCCGATGATGGCGGTCAATTTGGGGACCGGAACGCCGGAAGAGGCACGGAACTGGCTGGAATATACGAATATCGAATCTGGGTCGAAGTGGTGCGATCTGCGGCGGGAGCACGGCTATGAGAAGCCGCACGATATCAAGTTGTGGTGCCTGGGGAATGAGATGGACGGACCGTGGCAGATCGGACACGTGCCGGCTTCGACGTATGCGGTGGCGGCTCAGCAAACGGCGCGGATGATGAAGATGGTCGATCCGTCGATCGAGGTCGTGGCGTGCGGATCGTGCGCGCCGGAATTGCCGACCTATCTGGAATGGGATCGCACGGTACTTGAGCATTGCCGAAACGATGTCGACTATTTGAGTCTTCACCGCTATGTCGGCAATGAGGCGAACGACACGCCGGAATTTCTGGCGGTCGGTAAGTCGATCGATCGTCAGATCGAGGCGACGTATTCGATTTGCGAAGCCGTGCATCATGCGAAAAAGACTAAGCGGCCGGTGAAGCTGAGCTTCGATGAGTGGAATATCTGGTACCGCTTCCGAACCGGCGAGCATGTTGACGGCAAGGGCAAATTTGCGCCGCACCTGATCGAGGAGGAATATAACATGGAGGACGCGCTGGTCGCGGCGCAGTTCCTCAACAGCTTTATCCGCCACGCGGATTCGGTGAAGATTGCGAACATCGCTCAGATCGTGAACGTGATCGCGCCGATCCTGACGCGGGGAGATGAGATGCTGTTGCAGTCGATTTTCTATGCTTTTGAGATGTATTCGCGGCGTCGCGAAGGGACGGCGTTGCAGGTTCGGGTTTCGGGTCCAGGATATGAAGGTGGCAAGTATGGACACGTCGAGTATCTCGATGCGAGCGCGATTCTCAACGAGGGGCAGTTGAATGTCTTTTTGGTGAATCGATCGGTGGATCAGCCGATGGATGTTCGGATCGACATCGACCGGCCGATTGCTTCGCTGGTGAATGCGGACTATATGGCGGACACGGATCCGAAGGCGATGAACACGTATGAGCAGCCGTATGCGGTGCAGAGTTGCTCGCACGAGGACGTGTCGATCAAGGATGGGGTGGCGACGGTGACGTTGCCGCCGTTGTCGGTTTACGCCGGAACGTTTGCCCTGGCCTAATTTCGATCGTACAATGAACTTGGTTCAATGAAGATCCTGGTTCGCGTACTGGCCGTCTCGTTCGTATTGCTGATTGTCGCGGCGGTGCTTTTCCCGGTATTCGCGAAGGCGAAGATGGGGAAGCGCAAGAGGACGCCATCTCCGGTGGAAATGGCTCAACGTCGTCTAATGGAATCGGCGCGGAAAGATGTCGATGAGGGACGATACGAGGCGGCCACGGTCAAAGTTAAGCAATATCTGGCAAAGCAACCCGCGGATGTGACTTCGCATCAGTTGCTGGCAATTGCCTACACCAAGCTGAACAAGCCCGAACTCGCGATCAAGGAATATCAAGATCTGTTTGGACAGGGGAAGTCATGGGATACGACGGTCCAGAAGAATCCCGTGTTGTGGGCACGCTATGCCGCGCTCCTTCGAACGGCGGGAAAGGACTCGGAATCGCGGAATGCATATCGAAAATCGATCGACTTGTACCTCGCCACGTCACGGCGACACTTCATTACGATTTCGTCTGATCGCACTAGTTGGGGGCAGATTGACTCGGACTTGATGCTCGCCGAAGGCTTGTATTACTGGGAAACCGATACCGGCACCCGACATATCGAGGCGGCACTGCGACTTGATCCGAAGTCGGATAGCGCGCATCTGGCGTTGGGGATGGACTTCATTAGCAAGATGAAGTATGCGGAAGCAGGAAAGGCGATTGCGAAAGCGAAGTCGCTGTCTTCGACCATCGAGCAACGGAGACGATGTGACGAGGCGATGAGCTGGATTGACCGCCATAAGCAGCATTCTGGAATGCAAATTCCGCCGATGCCTTACGTATCCGTCGGGACGTCGTCCCACTCGGCGTTGTCTTCGTAGCGGATCAGCCAGTTGAGGGCTTGATGGCGTTCGATGGTTACGCCGCGTTCGAGATTCACGCTTGGTTGGTCGGGGTTGAGTTCGGCGTCTCGGACCGCCCAATGCGCTCGATAGATTAGGTCGACCTCATCGAGGACTTCGCTGTTGGATCGGGGGGTTGCGTTTTCAATGAGGCCATCCATGCCGTGGGAGTCGGCAATCTCGATGAGCGGATCGGCCATGGCTTGTTCGAGTGGGAGGCCCAGTTTGGGCAGGTAGCCGAGGGCCCAGAATAGCGGGTAGGCGGCTTCGACGCGCCAGGTGAACTGGGTTGTGTCGTGTTTGGATGGCTTCGGATTTGCGAGGAAGGCGTTCTCTTCGGGTGAAAAGTGTTCGGCGACGCCAAATTCTTCGATGAGTCCGCTGATGATGTCTCGCGGGATTGACGTGGACGCGGCGACGATGAGAAGACATACGGCACGGTGCGCGATTTCAGGTGGGGTTCGTAGGTTGGTTTCGTCCGAGGTTTCGATCAGGGGCAGGCCGGGATTGATGGGGACCGAGTGAGCTTGGAGAAGCTGCTCCGATCGGGTGGCACGCTCGCGTGCTTCGTTGTTGGGATCCGATGACACGGATGAACGATACCGTGGAAAGGTCAGGTGGTCTGAGTGTTATCAGGATGTTTCCAAAATCCGCGGAATACAAGAGTCAGGGCGACTAAAAGGATGAGCGACGCCAGGGAGAAGACATTAACTCCAAATTTCCAAACAGGCGCGAGCTGCGGGGCAGAAGAAAAGAGTGCTTGGTAACACCTTGTGAGGGGACCAAGGATGAAAAGCGTTAGCAATTCAATTTTGACGAGCCTACGGCTATTCATCGGCCTCATCGTCTTCCGCGGGCATCACGTGGTAGTTCAATTGCACCAACCCGCCCTCATAGGACTTCATGTCCTTGAGCATCAGCATTGTGCGGGGGAAGCCACCTAGAAAGAGGGAGACTCCGTTGCCGAGCAGGATCGGGTGCATCGAGACGGTGATCTCATCGAGGAGGTCTCGTTTGAGGAAGGACTGGACCAACTCGCCGCCTCCGACGAGCCAGATTTTCTTTGCGCCTTCGCCATCTAATCGGGTTAGAAGATCGGCCAGATCGTCGCTGTAAATCTCGGTGAGAGGGGTGTCGGCTTCGTTGTCGGGATTACGGCTGACAACGATGACGCGCTTGCCGGGATACGGCCAGTCGAGATAGGATCGCACGACTTCGTAGGTTCCGCGACCCATGATCAGGGTGTCGACATCGGAGTAAAAGTCGGAGAATCCGAAGTCGGCGTCGGTGAACATCCACGACAGGTCGTCGTCGGGACCGGCGATATATCCGTCCAGACTGGCGGCGATGAAGAGAATGACGCTCACGCCATAAGCTACCCCGAATGCAACCAGTAAGTCAGTGAGGCCGTCCCTCATGACAGGGAGCAATATGACACTTGCGTTTTGGGTTGGCGGACTTTTGGCGGCGCTTGTTCTGCGATTAGCTTGGGTTCGTTTGAGCCAGGATAGGTATCAGCTTCCAGATCTGCCAGGGGATGATGGGCCGGAAGGTGCGGGAAGACCGCTCGTGCCGAGTTCGCCAGGGCCTCGCTCAGGTTCCGCACGACAGTCGATTCCTTTTGAGGATTAGGAATGTGCCAAGGTAAAGCGTGATGCTCGCTGTCATCGCTGCCCTTGCCATGAGTTCTCAAGCCGTCCCGTCGCCGCGCCAACTGGCCTGGCACGAAATGGAGCAATACGCTTTTATCCATTTCGGGCCGAATACTTTTACCAATGCCGAGTGGGGTGAGGGGAAGGAAGATCCGAAGCTTTTTGCACCGACTCAGCTCGACTGCGATCAATGGGTGAGTGCGGCGAAAGCAGGTGGGCTGAACGGCATCATTCTTACCGCCAAGCATCATGACGGCTTCTGCCTTTGGCCGAGCAAGTTCTCGACGCACACGGTGCGCGAGTCGGGCTACAAGGGCGATGTTTTGAAGGAGCTCTCCGTGGCGTGCAAGAAGGGCGGACTGAAGATGGGGCTTTATCTTTCGCCGTGGGATCGCAACCACCCGACCTATGGCACGCCGGAATACAACCAGGTGTTTGCCAACATGATCAAGGAAGTGTTGACCCAGTACGGCGACATCTTTGAGTTCTGGCTGGACGGCGCGAATGGTGAAGGGCCGAACGGGAAGAAGCAGGTTTATGATTGGAAGCTGATCATCGATACGATCCGCAAGTATCAGCCGAACGCGGTGATTTTCAGCGATGCAGGGCCGGATATTCGTTGGGTTGGGAACGAGGCTGGACACTCCGATCCGGAGTGCTGGGCGACGATTGATCGCGATCGTTACGTTCCCGGGACGCCGCTTTATGCTGAGTTGACCAAAGGCTCGGCGACGGGTAAGGACTGGGTTCCGGCGGAGTGCGATGTCTCGATTCGACCGGGTTGGTTTTATCACAAGGAAGAGGACGACAACGTTAAATCGCCTGAAACGTTGCTCAAATTGTGGGAAGAGAGCGTGGGGCAGAACGCGTCGTTTCTGCTCAATTTGCCTCCGGATCGGCGTGGATTGATTCACGAGAACGACGTTGCGGCGCTGGTGGGCTTTAAGAAGTTGCGCGACAAGATTTATGGGAATGACTTGGCGAAGGACGCCCAGGTAGGGGTGTCTACGGATGCGGTCATGGTCGACTTGCGTAAGCCGGTTACGTTTGATCGGGTCGAGCTTCGCGAGCCGATCAAGGATGGGCAGCATATTAACGGTTTTGAGATTCAGGTTGCGGGGGGCGATAACAATTGGAAAGTCGTTTCGCGACAGACGACGATTGGTGCGCGGCGGATTGTGCGGATCGAGCCGGTTACGGCGAGTCAGATTCGGATCAAGCTGGACACGCCGAATCGGATTGGGAAGGTTTCGGTTTACAAGAGCTAGAAGGTCGAGAAGCCAAGGTTGGCGAAAGCTAGGTTATAGGTGGTTTCGCTAAGGTATCGCAGGTTGATCCCAAGGTCGCGCCATCGCGGAACGATACCGGCGCCTTTGCTGCCCCAGCAATAGCCGGAGAAGCCGCCGAAGGAGGGGACGAGGGATTGATAGATTCCGACGTTTGGGAACACTTCGCCGAACGCTTTCGCGGCACCTTCGGTGCTGTACGGGCAAAAGATCAGGTTATCGGCCTGAGTGATCATGATGCCGTTGGGCTTCAATAGCCGCGCGCAATCTTCGTAGAATTCGCGGGTGAAGAGCGATTCGCTGAGGGCGCCATCTTCGCCTTCGTAGGTATCGGTGGAATCGGCAACGATGAGATCGAAGGTGGCAGAGGTTTCCTTGACGAACCGGAAGGCATCGGTAACGTGAACGTGGACCCGCGCATCGTCGAAGGCTCCGGCGCTGATACCGGGAAGGTGTTCGCGGCAAACGTCAATCACGCCCTGATCGATTTCGGCCATGTGGATTTCCTGCATCGATTGGTGCTTGCAGAGTTCGCGGAGGACACCACCATCACCGCCGCCGATCGCCAAGGCGGAGGTGGGGTTTTCGATCGACATCAGCGGGATTTGGACGAGGGCTTCGTGATAGGCTTGCTCGTCCATTTCGGTGAGCTGGATGTGGCCATCGAGGAGGAGCATTCGGCCGAAGGCTTGGGAGGCGACGACTTCGATGAGTTGCCACTCCGTTTGTAGGCGTGCGATTTCTTCGGTTACTTCAACCGTGTAGAAGTATTTCTTGCCGCGGATCGGGACTTCGAGAAGCATTAGACGGCGCGACCGCAGGCGATGATGTGGTTGCGGACGGCACCGAGGCCGGGGGCGAGGGTGAATTCGTAGAGGCGGCCGCGGCGGTCGGTCCACTTGGTTTCGACGGGGCCTTGCTGGGCGAAGGTGAGGGCTTCGCGCATATCGGCGGCTTTCACGACATCGGCCATTTTGGTCCCGGCTTGGACGGGGCGGTTGCTGAAAAGGATCGTGCCTTGCGGGTTCAGGAGAAGAATCCAGTGGGGCATGCTGGCGAGGATGGCTTCGCCGACGCGCTTGTTGGTGCTGACGCCGTGCTCGATCAGGTGCTCGTTCATCAGGGTCATGCACTCGTTTACGTATTCGAGGGCTTGGATGGCTTGCTGGTTGCGCTCCTCCATGTATTTGGCGACGACTTCGGTGCGGCTGTTGGCCTGGTACTTGCCGAGGATCCTTCGCCAGTAGGTGCCGACGGTGTCGGGGCTGATTTCGAGGCGCTGGGCGATTTCCTTATCGGTGAGGCCGCCGGCGGCCAGGACGAGCACTTGCTCTTCACGCTTTGGAGTTTCCGATAGAGGTTCGATCATTTGTGGAAAAAAGTCTACACCGTATCGGCGGTTCGTGGGGGGGTGGTCACATTTTGTTTAGGTTCAAGATATGTGTGTGTCCTATGTGTATTAGCTAGCGGAGGACAAGGACTCAGCTTCAGCCGTAGGTTCAATTGAAGCCTGAGTCAATGTCCAGGAGACGGACTTCGGCTCAGCGTTGAGGGTGGTTTTGTTTCACGCCAAGGCGCAAAGGGCGCAAGGGAAGAATTGAATTTGCAGTTTCTTCCAAACCAGGTGGGTGGCGAAAGTGATCATCTAGTTTTAACCACAGAATCCACAGAAGGGGACGCAGAATTGCAAAGAAGTAAAGCTATATTCGGCGTATTAGCGATTCCATATATAGGCGAGCGCTGAACCAGAAATGGCGGTTTCGTCAACCATCTGCAGTGAAAATGCTTCGAAGTTTCTTTGTAACTTTCGAGTGTCCAGCTTGCGCTAGACCGCCAAGCCGGCTCGCGCCAGCGCTCCGTGCCTTTCCGCAACGGCCACGTCACTCGAACGAAGGATGGCTTTGGTCCGGTCCATCTATTACGATGAGCTTGGCGCTGGCTTCAATGTTGATGGTGGCGATGCCGTTGGGAGGTTCGGTCGAGATTTTGGATCTTGATTCGAAGGATAAGAGCCTCTTTCCAGCACATTGGGATCCTAAGCTTAGAATTCCACGTGGACAAGTTGTCG
>JADMIO010932669.1_pt1 | contig 14994 bp, 12 predicted proteins | sample 8958161 | NCBI WGS metagenome assembly JADMIO01 (sample SAMN16585339, study PRJNA669376) | soil metagenome | isolation source: Crop rotation soil | place: USA: Cullars Rotation, Alabama | collected 2011 | reverse complement strand
CGCGACAACTTGTCCACGTGGAATTCTAAGCTTAGGATCCCAATGTGCTGGAAAGACTAATTCTATGAAAAAACTAATTACTCTTACAGCTCTTGCACTTACTATGTGCTTTTTTTCAACAAAAACATTTGCTCAAAGAGATGCGGGTGGATCTTCAGACGGTACTTCAAACCCACCACCGGCAGCTCAAACTTTTACGGTGCCTGTTGGAAGCTCGATCGTATTGAACTTTACTCAGCCCGCATCGAATAACATACCTACTCTGACATCGATTTCATATAACGGAAACGTGATTGCGGTTAATGGTAACCTTTCTAATATTAGTTGCCTTAATTTTTATCAATTCTTCCAGGTATTATTTGCATGTGCAAATCATTATCACACTCCGGGTTGTCATCAATCACCTTGCAGAAACCCCAGATGTCATTGATAAGTTTACTAATCTTTCATTTATAAATTAAAAATGCCCCGTTCAAGCGGGGCTTTTTGCTTTGGGGAAAGGCCATAGCCAGGAGCCGGGAGCCACCAGCCCTGAGCCCAGGAGCCGGGATCCTTGAGCAAGTGCAAGGCTCCGGGCTCCCGGCTCCTGGCTCCGGGCTCCCGGCTCAAGACTCCGGACTCCGAACTCCAAACTCGGAACTCCCTCTACTTCCTCGGATCATCCTTTTCATTCACATAAGTCACAGCCCATGGCGCTATGGCATGTACCTGTATGATCACTCTTCCTTTCGTGTATGAGAAGTGTGGATGCTGTACAGGCATCATTTCAAAATCGCCGGGGTTCATTGCAGTGGTCTTCTTTTTATCAAACACTTCCCCAACTCCCAGGTATAAAGTTCCTTCGAGCACGGTTACGTGTTCCATTGCAGGATGAAAATGCGGAGGCAGTTTATAATTTGGAGGGAACATCAGCCTTAGAGTAAACGGCCCGTCTTTCATATCGCCTTCAAGCATTGCGATCTTGCAACCTTTGGGTAGAGATGGTGGCCCGTCTTTCCAAACAAGATCTTTCTTAAAAACAAATTTTTGTTGCTGGCTAAATGCATGGATCGAGAATAGGAATAATGTGATAAAAACAACCGCAAGCTTTCTCATAAATTTTTTGTTTTGTATGAAATTGGAAAAGCCACCCGGCGACTTAATAATGTCACTGATAGAAAAATAGAGAATAATTTCAAACCCGAAGTGTATGTTTGAATAAATTATTTTTAAAACTATCTCAACATGAAATCAACTCTTCTCGTGCTCATTTTTTTTGCGGCATTGCAAACTGCAAATGGCCAGGCGAATAAAAATTATGATTCAGTTCTTGCAAAAAAATTAAGCGCTGATCCGTACGGCATGAAAAAATATATTCTCGTGATTCTTAAAACGGGTTCTGTAACTATCAGCGATAAAAAAATTACAGACAGCCTTTTTAGAGGGCATATGCAAAACATACGTTCGCTTGCCACGCAAAATAAACTGGTTGTTGCAGGGCCTATGGGCAAGAATGACAAAAAGTATGAAGGAATTTTTGTTCTTAATACCGACAATATGGAAGAGGCGCAAAAACTGCTACAGACAGATCCTGCAATACATGCAAAAATATTAGACGTTGAACTTTATCCCTGGTACGCAAGCGCTGCATTACAGCAAACCCTGGAGATTCATGACAAAATTCAAAAAGTAAGTTTCTGACAAAACCGTTTATGAATTTATCATCATTCAGAGAAAGCCTTGAGCAAAATGACCCACCGGACGTATCGGTTTATTTAAAGTCTTTATGGTACGATGCAAAAGGCAATTGGAAACAAGCCCATGAATTAATACAGGAAGTACCCGGCAAAAATTCAGCATGGATACATGCATACCTCCACCGCAAAGAAGGCGACACACCGAACGCGGATTACTGGTATGGCAAAGCCGGCCGTAAGCGGCCTCCATTAAGTCTCAACGAAGAATGGGAGCAGATCGTAAAGTTTTTTTGTTAGGATTACAGACGCCAGAATACAAATTGTTGCTGCGATATTGTTGTTTCCGTTTTACGGAATTGACATTATCCCGTCGTTGATTTTCTCGATGTGAAAGGATGGAAACACAACCTCCATCAATAGAAGCGCAATAATTTTACTGTAAAAAAAATGTCTTACATCAGGGTATGGGCTCATTACGTCTGGTCAACAAAAAACAGACAACCAATTCTTATCGATCAATTTCGAGAACAATTGTTCACCCATATTAGGGAAAATGCAAAGGAGAAAAGGATTTACTTGGACCGGATCAATGGTTATTATGAACACGCTCATTGCCTTATTTCATTGGCTTCAAATCAAACGATTGAAAAGATTGCGCAGATGATAAAGGGCGAATCCGCCTTTTGGTACAATAACAAATCGGGCTTTAAAACAAAAAGGCTGCAGTGGCAGGATGAGTATTATGCGGTTTCAGTAAGCGAATCAAAATTAAGTGCAACCAGAAGGTATATCGATAATCAGCTGTTACATCATCAAAAGAAAACTTTTGCTGAAGAAATTGAGGAGTTAATAACGAAGTATGGATTTAGAAAATTGGGCTAAAGCCGATACAAGTTCCTGTTGAATTATTACCAGGTAGCTGCCCCTTTTTTTATTCAACGGTCATTGCGACGAGTCGTTTAGTCGATTCTCAGAGCCTGCCGTTTACTTTTAAGACGCTGCTGCATTTTGTATTGCCCGGCCCTTCAGGGCCGGGTTGGCTAAATAGAGACTATCGGCTTTAGCCAAAAAACTTTCTTCTAAAAATATTTTTAAAAATCGGGAGGAAAGGCGGTGTGAGAAATTTGGCTAAAGCCGAGCGAGCCCTTCATCCATCACCCGGCTCTAAAGAGCCGGGCTATATAGAAAATCTACTCTCGCTAATAAACTGGGTGGAATCTCCTCATCAAATTTACAAACTGTGAGTCGGCAGCTTTTTTATTAGTAGGTGAAACACCACTCAACACTCAACACTCAACACTCAACACTCAACACTCAACACTTCAAAACTCAACACTCAACACTCAACACTTAACACTCACACTCAACACTCAACACTTCACTCACTTCTTCACCAAAATCTCATGGCCTAACTTATCTCTCTTTGTTTGGAGGTATTTTTTATTATGGCTGTTGGGGGAAATTTCAATGGGAACTGTATCTACTATCTCTAGTCCATACCCGGACAGGCCGGCCCGCTTGCGGGGATTATTGCTTATCAGCCTGAACTTAGTTACCCCGAGTTGTCTTAATATTTGTGCACCCACGCCGTAATCCCTTTCATCCATTGCAAATCCAAGATCGAGGTTTGCTTCCACGGTATCTCTTCCTTCTTCCTGCAGTTTATATGCTTTCAATTTATTCATCAAACCAATACCGCGGCCTTCCTGGTTCATGTAAAGTACCACGCCTTTTCCTTCCTCCTCTACCATTTCCATCGCAGCATGAAGTTGATCACCGCAATCACAACGTAAAGACCCCAGGATATCTCCGGTCATACAACTTGAATGAACTCTTACCAGTATCGGTTCATCTTTTTTCCACTCGCCTTTTTTCAGGGCAAGATGTTCTTCGCCGGTATTCACTTGCCGGAATGCGATCAACTCAAAATCTCCCCACTTGGTTGGCATTTGTACACGCACGTCTTCCTGTATGAGTGATTCAGTCCGTAGCCTGTAAGCTATCAGGTCTTTTATTGATATAAGTTTGAGATCGTGTTTATCAGCTATTTCTTTTAGTTGGGAAAGCCTTGCCATCGTTCCATCTTCATTCATAATTTCTACCAAAACCCCGGCTTCGCCATGCCCGGCAAGTTTAGCAAGATCAATTGTTGCCTCCGTATGCCCGGTCCTTCTCAAAACGCCGCCACACTTAGCTCTCAAAGGAAAAATATGACCCGGCCTGCCAAGATCTTCGGGTTTTGTTGCAGGGTCGATTAAAGCCTGGACGGTTTTTGCGCGATCGTGAGCCGATATCCCGGTTGTACAGCCGTGTCCCAGCAGATCCACGCTCACGGTGAATGGCGTGCCATGAATAGCAGTATTTTTATTTACCATTAATTCAAGGCTAAGCTCGTCGCAACGGTCTTCGGCTATAGGGGCGCAGATAAGCCCCCTGCCAAACTTGCTCATGAAGTTTATTATCTCGGGGGTAACATTTTTAGCAGAGGTAATGAAATCGCCCTCATTTTCACGGTCTTCATCATCAACTACTATAACAAGTTTGCCTTTTTTTATATCTTCAATGGCACTTTCGATTGAATCTAACATAATATCTATTTAAACGTCAAAGATACGGAACAGTTGCCGAGCATTGCTACTGGATACTGGATACTGGATGCTGGCAGGGTCTCCAACGATCAAGGAACTAGGATCCAGGATCTAGTATCCAGTATCTAGAATCTAGCGTCAGGATCTACCATCAAGGCAACCTTTTCGGTTAATAACACGATATTTATGTATGGAAAATAAGGACAGCTGCAAATCCCGGTATCAAGAGAAACATAGCCCCATCAACGCTTTTTCGATCAATTAAAGCAGCAGACCTTAAGGAATTATTGCCTTTAAATGAAATAATTATTGCCTTTATATTTGTTAATAAAAGTTGATAAAGTTTAGCTTAGAATTCGCTTTCTTTGCCAACGTAAAACCTAACTAATATGTTTATTAAAAAATTTTTACCCTTATTTCTTATTGTCGCATTACCTTTTTTGGTGAATGCACAGGTTACTACCAGTAGCCTTACGGGAATTGTAAAAGATGATAATGGCCAAACCCTGACAGGCGCTACCATTACAGCTTTGCACCAGCCGTCGGGCACAAAATATACCACTGTCTCCCAGGGCGGTGGCCAGTTCTCAATTCCAAATATGCGCATTGGAGGCCCATACCTTGTAGAAGTATCTTATGTAGGTCACCAGGCCCAGAAAAATGACGAGATATATTTGAAATTGGCTGAACCTTTCCAATTAAATATCAACCTGGCAAAAGCCACTGGCGCCTTAACTTCTGTTGTCATCACCGCTACCGGTAGAAATGCCATCATAAATTCAAGTCGTACAGGTGCTGTAACAAATGTGGGAAGAAGGGAAATTGAGAGAATGCCAAGCATTACCCGCAGCATTAACGACCTGGCCCGTGCCACGCCGCAATCAAATGGATCTTCAATTGGTGGTGGTAACTATCGCCAGAACTACATAACTATCGACGGATCTGATTTCAACAATACATTTGGAATAGGAACAAATCTTCCGGCAGGTGGTTCTCCTATATCACTTGATGCTTTGGAAGAAATCTCGGTGAGTGTTACGCCTTTTGATATTCGCCAGAGTGGTTTTATAGGAAGTGCACTCAATGGTGTTACACGTGCAGGAACAAACAAATTCAGTGGTTCATTCTATTCATATTGGAGATCAGAAAAACAACAGGGTGATAAAGTTGGGAAGAGCACATTTGTTCCCACCCCTTTCAAATTTAAGCAGTATGGATGGAGAGCAGGTTTCCCTATTATTCCAAACAAATTATTTGTGTTTGTAAACTACGAAACTGAGAACCAGCCTAAGTTTGTTCAAACCCGTGTTGCGTCTTCAGCTTCCAACCCTTTCAATCCTGCAACCAATTCAAGTGTAGCGCGTCCGTCTGCAGATTCAATGAAGATCATCAGCGACTATCTTTTAAGTAAGTATGGATATGAAACCGGACCATGGGATGGTTACACAACAGAGATCCTGAGGCAGAAATTTCTTGCCCGTGTAGACTGGAACATAAGCCAGAATCACAGGCTGAATGTTCGTTACAACCAGGTAGAGGGTGGCGAACCAAATCCGCCCAGTACTTCTAAGTCACCCATGGCAGCTTATACAACAGGTGCCGGCAGAACTGACATCAATGCTTTGTGGTTCAAAAATGCCAACTACTTCCAGGGAGCAAATTTCTATTCTTTTGCGGCTGAATTGAATTCAGTTCTGGGTGGCAAAATGGGCAACACACTACGTGCAACTTATACCTATCAAAACGACTCAAGATCTTCAACCAGTTCGATATTTCCTTTTGTTGATATCTTAAGTGCAGGTACACCTTATACTTCTTTTGGATACGAGCCATTCACTTTTGGAAATCTCAGGAAAGTAAAGACCTGGTCTTTTGTAGACAACTTTAGTTTGCACCTGAACAGGAACAACCTCACATTCGGTGTACAAGCTGATTTCAGTGAAACAATTAATGGCTTCCAAAGGTTTGCAACAAGCTTCTACACTTTCAATTCTTTTGCGGACCTTGTTAATGGCGTAAAACCGCTTGATTTCGGAATCACATATTCTTTAAGCCCTGGTTTTGCCCAGGCATTCCCAAGCTTCAAGTTTGCACAATATTCTTTTTATGCACAGGACGAACTTACTGTTAGCGATAAATTGAAGCTGACCCTTGGTATCCGTGCCGACCGCACTGGTTATCCTGATGTAGATGAAATAAAAACGCATCCTTTGGTGGCAGCTTTAACCTTCGCGAATGGTGAAAAAATAAACACTGGTAATTTACCTAAAAGCAAAGTATTAGTATCTCCAAGACTTGGCTTTAACTGGGATATTTATGGAGATCGCACATTACAGATCCGTGGCGGTACCGGCGTCTTTACAGGAAGGGTTCCTTTCGTATGGATAGTTAGTCAGTCGGGCGATGCGGGTTTGTTGCAGGTTACATCCGTATATGAAACTTTAGGTGCGGCCCGCACAAGCGGAAACCCTGCATTATATGCAACACCCGGAGGTTTCAATCCTGATCCAAGAGCTTATCTTCCTACTACTGTTCCTGCCGCAGGTACAGTTATCCCAAGCACGATTTCTGCTTTGGCTCCTAACTTCAAATTCCCTCAAACATGGAAAACAAGTTTGGGCTTTGACAAGAAATTAGGAAAGAGCACAACATTTACTTTGGAAGCTATCTATAATAAGGATATGCACACAGCAGTTTTCAGGAATCCAAATCTCGTAGCGCCAACTGCACTAGGAGTTGCAGGTTATCCAGACAATAGGTTGATCTATCCAAATTTGGTGAAGGATAAATTCATCAACCCGCTAACAGCTGCGAATGCTGCTGTTAGTCCAAGTACAGCGGTTCCAACCGGTGACGCAAGAGGAACACAGGCTTTTAATACCATCGTAATGGACAATGGTTCTAAGGGATATTATTTTTCTATAACTGCCAATCTTCAAAAGCAGTTCGTGAAAGGTTTTTATGGAATGTTAGCGTATACCGCTTCGTTTGCTGATAATCTTTTTGACGGAAGTGGTGACCAGCCTCTTTCTGCATGGCAGGGAACTCCAAACGTAAATGGTTCTAACTTCCCTGTACTCGGAACTTCAAGCTTTATTTTACCTCACCGTATCATTGCTTCAGCTTCATACCGCAGGGAATATTTAAAACATCTTGGAACAACCATATCTGTTTTCTATGAAGGTGCAACACAGGGAAGATATTCTTACCTGTACTCTGCAGACTTTAACAGGGATGGCACGAACAATGACCTGATCTATATTCCAACAGATGCAAGAGATCCTAACCAAATCACATTCGTTAGCAAAACTGTTGGTTCAGGTGCAACTGCTGTAACATTTACCCCGGCACAACAAGCTCAAATGTTTGAAGACTATATCAACCAGGATAGTTACTTAAGGAAACACAGGGGAGAATACGCTGAACGTAATGCAGCGACATATCCATGGCGTAACCAGTTTGATGTTAGATTTTTGCAGGACCTGTTTGTAAATCTTGGAAAGAACAGGAACAGCATCCAGTTCAGCCTTGATATTTTCAACTTTGGAAATCTTATCAATTCTAATTGGGGCAAAGTAAAAGCAGTGAATGCAAGTTCTATACTTGTACCTACAAATGTTGCAAGCCTTGTACCAGGTGGAACTGTTAAGCCTACGTTCCAGATAGCAACAGTGGGTAACGGACTTGCTACTTCCACTTACAGAGATGTAGTTAGTATCACTTCTACTTACTACATGCAGTTTGGATTAAGGTATATTTTCAACTAAAATCATCTAAGATAAAAGCCGTCTGAACAAGACGGCTTTTAAATAAATTGCCGGGAAATAAACCCTAAATAAAAATTAAGCAACATGAAAAAAGTATTTTTAGTTCTTGTGATTATTGCAGCGACAGTGACAACAGTTAATGCGCAGAAATCTTCAGATAAAGTGGCAATAAGTTTTGGCGTTGATTTAGGATCAACTATGGGAGATGTTAATAAAATTTCACCATTTGTAGTAGGTGCAGATATACAGGGAGAGTACGGGTTAAGTGATAAATTTGGTGTAATGGCAAGCGTAGGATTTGACGCATGGCTTTCAAAAGGAACAGGAGAAAGTATAAAATTTATCCCGGTCCTCGCAGGTGCCCGGTATTTTTTTAGCAGCAAAGTTTACGCTGCATACAAAGCAGGATATTCTATCGGAATGTCAAAGACTATCCTTAAGACTACTATAGACGGTGCATTTACAAATGTATTCGGGCTAGGCTATAAACCGAGCCCACGCTCTGATGTATACGTATATTACAAAATGTTATCTAAGGCCGGCGCAGATGTGTTTGGAAAGGGAGTTACTTTTAGCAGTATAGGCTTACGGTTTGCATACACATTAAATGGTGGCAATTAAATGCAACTATACATTAGTAAAAGCCGTCTCCAACGAGGCGGCTTTTTTTGTTAATACTCTCCCGCCTCTGTAAGATTTATTGATTAAACGAATAACTTTATATACCTCAAAAACATCTCGTATGAAGCGCCTGGTCCTTTTATTATTTCTTTTTAAAATGAGCGCCGTGTCTGCACAGGACTCTTCAGCATTTCAAAAGGTTAAATTCGAATATCTTAAAATATCTGCAAAGCGTTTATGCGCTTCGGCTGCGCCTATACAAACAGAAGACGAATGGAATCAGAAGATGAAGGACTGTGATATCAAATCGGCTCCGAAGATCGACTTTACGAAATATAATGTATGGATGAAACATTCTTTAGGCGACTGCCATGCAACATTCACTCATGAATTAATGATGAATACTAAATCAAAAAAGATCACCTGGGTGGAACATGAAAAGTATGGAGGATGCCGCGCCGCAAGATTTGCAGAATACTGGATACTATTTCCCAAACAAGCCGATGCACAGAGCTATGAAATAAAAGAGTTGCAGGATCGCTAATACTGTCTGAGGTTTGAAGTTTGAAGTTTGAGGTTTGAGGTTAACCACACTTCGTGGGAATACACTTCGAATTCCTGGCTCAAGGCTCGAGGCTCAATGCTCCCGGCTCGCGGCTCCCGGCTCCGAACTCCCGGCTCCGAACTCTGAACTCCGAACTCCCGGCTCTCCCCACCCCCACTTAAGAAACTCCGGGAAAGCACGGCCCCATGTTGGAACATCATGCCTGCCATCTTTCAATTCGAGATATTTAATATCTGTGTTACGATCATAGCCTTTGGCAACCAGCTCATCGATCAAACTTATTGTATCATCAATCGCATCGATCACTCCATTATTATTTCTGTCTGCAGTTTCATCCAGTGTACCTGTTTCAAAAAAGAATTTCAACCATGGATAGTATCCGCCATTTCGAATTTTCATATGCATGATGCGGTGCTTGTCTTCGTCAAACTCTTCATCATGCTGGCTAACAGTTCGCCACCATAATGATCCGCTGAAAACTCCAATCTTTGAAAATTCTTCTGCATGCGTCCATGCGATATCAATTGCATTAAGGCCACCAAGCGAAAAACCGCAAAAGGATTTTTCTTTGAAGGATGGAACTTTATAGGTTTCCCTAACAAAGGGTAACAACTCGTCAAAAACAAAATCCCTGTATGCATCAGCTTTTGTTCCCCTTCCTTTATAATCCAGGATACCGGTGGTTGCATATTCATTTCTCCTGTCTTTACTGCAATGCATGCCCACACATAATAAAGGTGTGATCGCATCAGACGCATATAATTCTTCAAGGATGCTTTTGAAATCCATTTTAATAAGATCCTGCCCATCGTTGATAAGCAGCAGGCTCATGTCCTTTGGCTCGGAAACATTTACGGGAAGATAGAAGTCTACTTTTACATCCCTGCCAAGATGTGTTGAAGAAATAATATGATTTTCCACAAGAATACGGGACGCCTTCTCAATTTGCATAAGCGTCAAAAATAGTACAAATAGTTCATAGGTTATGCCATAGTCCATGGTCCATTTGTCCATTGTCCATGGGCTCAAAACATATTTGTTTTATTGATGGTGAAAAAATATATTTGAATACATTACAATTTTTTCAACCATTATTCAGAAACATAAATCAGAAGATTATGAAAAAGATAGGCATCCTGTTCGGCAGGGAAAGAAGTTTTCCTGAAGGAGTTATCGCAAAGATCAACAGCAAGAATGTTGACGGGATAACTGCAGAACCAGTTCACATTGATAAAGTAATGCAGGGAGAAAGCAGTGGCTACGCGGTCATAATCGATCGCATATCCCAGGATGTTCCTTTTTACCGTGCCTTCCTTAAGAACGCTGCATTATGCGGAACCGCTGTTATCAATAATCCCTTCTGGTGGAGTGCTGACGAGAAATTCTTTAATAATTGTCTCGCCACAAAAATTGATGTTCCTGTTCCCAAAACAGTGATTCTTCCTTCAAAAGATCTTCCGGCGGATACAACAGACCAGTCATTTTCAAATCTTGCATACCCTCTGGATTGGGAAGGCATTTTTAATTATGTTGGTTTCCCTGCATACATGAAACCATTTGCAGGTGGTGGATGGAAGAATGTTTATAAAATAAAAGACATGGATGATTTCTTCAACAAACATTCTGAAACCGGTGAGCTCATAATGATGTTGCAGGAAGAAATTATTTTCGATGAATACTATCGTTGCTATTGCATCGGCGGAAAGTATGTACACATAATGCCGTACGAGCCGCGCAATCCTCATCACCTTCGGTATGTTGCAGATTTCAAACCCTCGAAGGAAAGACTTGAATTGATGACAGACATTGTTCTCCGCATCAATAAATATTTAGGTTACGATTTTAATACGGTTGAACTGGCGTTACGCAATGGTGTTCCTTACGCAATTGATTTCTGTAACCCGGCTCCCGATGCAGAAGTAACAAGTGTGGGACAGGAAAATTTCGAATGGGTAATAGAGAACGCAGCCAACTATGCAATTGAAAGAGCACAGGAACAAAAAGACGGAAAAGACAATTTAACATGGGGAGAATATCTCAAACGGGGTGTTCAGGGGAAAAAACTTTATTGATGAAACTTTAAATTTTAGATTTTAGATTGGCGATTTCAGATTGCTTGGCAGACACTCTCCCTAAAATCTGAAATCGCCAATCTAAAATCTAAAATAGACCTAATGACTAAGTGATCATTTAAAATTAACGGCATGGCAAACATCAGCTACAAGCATTTCACTCTCGGCGTTGAGGAAGAGTATATGGTTATTGACCCTGTGACACGTGAATTAAAAAGTCATGAACAAAAGATTGTTCACGAAGGGAACAAAGTTCTTAAGGACAAAGTAAAAGCCGAGATGCACCAGGCAGTGGTAGAAGTGGGAACTGATATTTGCCAGGACATTGATGAGGCTTTGGTGGATGTAGCAACGCTTCGAAAAACTATCAGCGATATTGCCGGCACAGTTGGGCTGTGGGTTGGCGCTGCAGGCACTCATCCATTCAGCCATTGGGAAAGCCAGCTTATTACCGATCATATTCGCTATAGCGAAATCGTAAATGAATTGCAGGAAGCGGCACGCAGCAATCTCATTTTTGGATTACACGTGCATGTTGGAATGGAAACACGCGAGATGGCAATTCATATTGCAAACTCTGCAAGATATTTTCTGCCGCATATTTATGCACTTAGCACTAACTCTCCTTTTTGGGAAGGCAGGCTGACGGGATATAAATCTTTCCGTACAAAAGTGTTTGATAAATTTCCACGCACAGGCATCCCGGATTTTTTTGAAAGCATTGAAGCTTATGATAATTATATTAAGCTCCTGGTAAAAACAAATTGTATAGACAATGCAAAAAAGATCTGGTGGGACCTTCGTGTACATCCGTTCTTCAATACTGTTGAATTCAGGATCTGTGATGTGCCAATGACTGTACAGGAAACGATTACCATCGCGGCGTTGTTCCAGGGAATATGTGCCAAGCTTTATAAACTTCGTTCACAAAATTTAAATTTCATCATGTATCCACGCATTCTCATCAACGAGAATAAATGGAGGGCGGGACGTTATGGTATCGATGGAAGCATGATCGATTTTGGAAAGGAAACGGAAGTAAATACAAGAGTTCTAATTTATGAGCTCATGGATTTCATTGACGATGTTGCAGGACCTCTCGGCATCAAGCATGCTATAAGCCATGTACATAAAATCTTAGAGAACGGCACCGGGGCCGACAGGCAATTGAAGATCTTCGAGCAGAACAATAACATGGTAGACGTTGTTGATTATATTCATTCGCAATTTTTAGCAGGGGTTTGATTTTTCACCGCAGAGAAGAGAGTTAGCAGAGTCTTGCGCAGAGGAGCTTTGCGGGACTTTTCGGATTTTCTTCGCGTGCTTTGCGGTTAATTTTCTTTTCCCGGTAATCACTTAATCTTCCACCGACAGAAATCACACTTCTTAATTTTAAAAAGCTTTTTATAATCATGAAATTATCCAACAATAAAATACTCATCACAGGCGGAGCATCTGGTATTGGATTAGGATTGACGGAAATGTTCCTCAAAGAAAACAATACTGTTATCATCTGCGGGAGAAGAGGCTCTGCTTTGCAGGAGGTTGCTGCTAAATTTCCTTCTGTTATTACTAAGGTCTGTGATCTTTCTTCTGGGCATGAAAGAGAAAAACTTTTTGACTGGATAAAAGAAGAACACAACGATCTAAATGTATTGGTGAATAACGCCGGCATCCAGCAATGGATGAAAGTAACTGATGATGATTTTTTTCAACGTGCAAAAGAAGAACTGGCCATAAATGTGGAAGCACCATTACATCTTACATCACTCTTTTTAAATTTGAGTTCATTGAATACGATCATAAACGTAACGTCAGGCTTATCCTTTAGCCCGCTTACAAAAACGCCGGTGTATTCTGCAACAAAAGCTTTCTTTCATTCATTCACGCTTTCGCTTAGATATTTATTGAAAGAAAAAAATATTGAAGTGGTAGAACTTATCCCGCCAGCATTAAATACGGATCTTGGCGGTAAAGGTTTGCATGATGCGGCTCCACCTGTGGGTGATTTTATCAAGGCAATTTTAGAACAATTAAAAGAAGGTAAAACAGAACTTACATTTGGTTTCAGCGAATCAATCTCTAAAGCAGGACCAGAAGAATTAAAGAATGCTTTTGCAAGGATGAACCCTTGATGTGAGTTCGGAGTTGGAAGTCGAAGTTCGGAGCCGGCACCCGCCATCCGGGATCAAGTATCAAAGATCTAGCATCCACCATCCAGTATCATCGCAACAACATCACCACTCCCCTGCTTTCCACCACTTTTCCAAACTTATCTATTCCTTTTATCACCCAAACGTATGCGCCGTTGGGTTGTGGTTTGCCGAGGTATGTTCCATCCCATCCTTTCATGTATTGATTTGTTTCGAAGATCATCTGGCCAAATCGGTTAAACACCCTGAAATATTCTGTTGATACAATACCAGGCGGTATCGCCCTAAATACATCGTTCATTCCATCACCGTTTGGTGTGAATGCATTGGGGAGATAATAGGCGGGTCCTTTATAAACTTTTATATAGATCGTGTCGTAGCCGATGCATCCTCCATTATCGGTAACCATCAAAGTAAATCTCGTATCGCTTTGAAGTATTGCAACCGGGTTTGATTTTGTTGCGCTATCCAACAAATTGCCGGGGCTCCATAAATATTGTACACCACCACTTGCAAATAATTGATGAGGCAAGTTCATGGCAGCGACGGTATCGTTTCCTGCGAATGCAGGCACCGGTGGATTCATTGTAACAACTACATTATCGTACACTTTGAAATTGCAACCATACGAATCACTCACTTCAAGCGTATAAATATGCGGGCCTCTTGTTGTAGGCGTTGCATTTGTTGTATTCGAATTCGCGTTTGAAACTTCATTTGCGGGTGACCATAAAAATTTTACAGCGCCCGAAAGATTCGTTGAACTGCCGGTTAAAAATGCAGAAGTTTTATCGCAAATAATTGTGTCGGCACCCGCATTCGCAACTGGCTTGTGTAATACATTCACTATAATACTATCGGAGCGCTGGCAAACACCCCATCTTGCCGTAAGGAAATATTTAGATGTATCTAAAGGATTTGCAGAAGGCGACTTTACTGTTGCACTGCTCAAACCTGTGGCCGGAGTCCAGTTGAAAATATTTGTGCCTGCATTTGTATTTGGCGTAAGAGCGATGCCTGTTCCAGCACATGTTGTTTTATCCGCACCAAGGTCAAGGAACATATTGTCGCGCAATGTAACCACTGCCGTTTTGCTGGTAGTACAACCTTTGCTGTCTTTTATCAAAACTGTATAAGTGCCCGGATCTACATTAAGAATATTTGAGCTCTGGAAAGTTGTGCCATTATCTTTTGAAAATTGATAAGGCACTGTTCCACCCGTTGCAGTGATCGTTATCGTTCCATCGCCACCGGCGCATGTTGCCGCTGCAGTATCACTAATTGCTGCAAGCACTGTTGGTTGGTTAATTACAACAGGAGTGTCTTTTATACATCCCGTGGCATCTTTAATATGCAACACATAATTTCCTGCAGCTACATTACTGAAAACATTGTTTGCCTGGTACGGACTTGCATCCAAAGAATATTGATAAGGAGCAGTGCCGAGTGAAGGTGTGATGGTTATAGTTCCGTTAGTTGAATTGAAACAAGACGGTTCAACAATATTCAGCGAGGCGGTTAACAACGGATTATTATTTACAGTTGCAGGAAA
>JADMIO010828343.1_pt1 | contig 14994 bp, 18 predicted proteins | sample 8958161 | NCBI WGS metagenome assembly JADMIO01 (sample SAMN16585339, study PRJNA669376) | soil metagenome | isolation source: Crop rotation soil | place: USA: Cullars Rotation, Alabama | collected 2011 | reverse complement strand
CTTTCCCTCTTCCGCCGTAAAAGTTGCGCGGATGAGCTTGCCTTGAGGCCGATCAGCGGCGCGGCGGCCGCCTTGGTGTTCGTAGGCCGAGGGGCGCAACGAACCGTCCGCCCCGACCGCGCCGCGAACGGAATAGCGGAAGTCCTGGCTGTGATTGAGCGCGGCGCCGACCCAGCCGGTCATGGTTCTGGTCGCAGTGGCTTGGTACGAGCCGCCGTTCTGTTGAAAATGGTAATTGAAGTCGCCCACGTTCATGCCGCGCCCGATCACCGAGAAAACGGCGTCGAAGGTGCGGGTCGGGGCGGGCTGCTGTGCGGTGGCGGAGCCGGCCAGGGCAGCGAGGCCCAGCGCCAAGGCTGCGGCGGCTAACGATCTCTTCAAAACCCACCTCTTCCGGAACTGAGAGCGCCTAACACTTAAAGGGCGGCCTGTGATCCAGGCATGAACCAAATGGGGCTGATTCAAGGAAGCGGCTACCGCTAGCCTTCGCTTGACCCCCGCCGCCCCTTCCGTTAAGCCCCGCGCTTCATTTTTCCGTCTCTTTCCGCGAGCGAACCCATGTCCCGCCGTTGCGAGCTGACCGGCGTCAACCGCCAGATCGGCCACAAGGTCAGCCACTCGAACATCAAGACGAAGCGCAGCTTCGAGCCGAACCTCGTCAACGTCTCGCTGACCAGCGATGCGCTCGGCAAGAGCTACAAGCTTCGCATCACGGCGGCTGCGCTGCGCACGGTCGACCATCGTGGCGGCCTCGACGCGTTTCTGCTGAAGGCGAGCGAAGCTGAGCTCTCTGAGCGCGCCGGCCGTATCCGCCGCGACCTGAAGAAGAAGCTCGCGGCGACCGCCGCCGCTTAATTCACCGCCGCTGGCGCCTCATCCAAATCGAACGCCAATAACAGCGTGCGCTGGCGCGCGCTGAAATTGTTGTCCGACACAATGTAGATGCGCGTGACGCCGTTCGGCATGCGCACGGCGCTGACACCTTCAAAATTGTCGAGCGTGAGCGGCGGCGCGAGGCGCGCCAGTTCTTCGACATTCGGCAAGACTTGCGCGTGCGCATCGAGCGCGGACGCTGGAAAGCGCGTGATGCGCGCACGCGCACCAATGATCGGTGCATAGAAGCGTTCAAGCGCGATGAAACCGCCGTCCGGCATGCGATCGAGGCTCGTGAGCGAAAAACCACGCTCAGGCGGATAGCCGGTGAGCGGCGCGACGGGCGCGTGGGCGCTGAGTGGTGCGAGCCAAAGCGGTGTCGTGCGCGCGCCGCCGCCTTCAGCGCCAACGAGCAATTGCCCATCCGCTGTTGCCGCGAGCGCCTCAAGGCCAACGTTCGGCGGCAAATGTTCGGTGTCCGCGAGCGGCGGGCCAGGAACCGCAGCGCCAAACGGGCCGTCGCGATTCAAATCATAGATGCGGATCGTCTGCGTTTGCTCGAAACTGACGGCGATGCGGCCATCGGGCAGTTGGGCCAAATCCTCGGAGTCACCCGCCTGCTTGTTCTCAAACGGCTGCCCGCGCTCGTCGCGCATCAATGCCGTTCGCACATCGGTGAAGCCGGTGAGCATACCGCTCTCGTCCAGCGTCAACTGCCCTTCGAACCACGTGCCGGAATCATTGAGCGCGATGACGCGGTTGCCGTCGAGCACTTTGAGATCGGAGATGCCGCCGAACGAGGCATCGTGCGACGTCAGCACCAAGCCGCCGCGATAGATCAGGTGACCGACGCGTGGCGCACCGAGCGGCACGGGCGTCGCCGTCACATCGATGGCGCGCCATTGCTCAGTGATCGGTGCGTCCGCGGCTGATGGCGAACACGCGGCAAGCGCAAGCGCGCATGCGGCGAGAAGAAGCGTGCGCATCAAACGGCCGCCTGTGCGCGCTGACGTGCTTCGCGCGGTGAACGCGGCGGCGGACGCAAATCATCCGCGACGGGTTCGTCGAACAATTCCGCCAATTTCTCCGTCATCACGCCGCCAAGCTGTTCCGCGTCGGTGATGGTGACCGCGCGCTTGTAGTAGCGCGTCACGTCGTGGCCGATGCCGATGGCGATCAGCTCCACTGGCGAACGCGTTTCGATCCAATGGATCACCGCGCGCAAATGGCGCTCGAGATAATTGCCTGGATTGGCGGAGAGCGTTGAATCATCCACCGGCGCGCCATCGGAGATCACCATCATGATGCGACGTTGCTCCGCGCGGCCAACGAGGCGCTCGTGCGCCCAAAGAAGCGCTTCGCCGTCGATGTTTTCCTTCAGCAACCCTTCGCGCATCATCAAGCCGAGATTGCGGCGTGCGCGCCGCCACGGCGCATCTGCGGCTTTGTAGATGACGTGGCGCAAATCGTTGAGTCGGCCCGGTTGCGGCGGCCGGCCCGCGGCAAGCCAATCTTCCTTGGCCTTGCCGCCTTTCCAGGCGCGCGTGGTGAAGCCCAGAATCTCAACCTTCACACCGCAACGCTCCAGCGTGCGCGCGAGAATGTCCGCGCAAAGTGCCGCCACCATGATCGGCCGCCCGCGCATGGAGCCGGAGTTATCGAGTAGAAGCGTGACCACCGTATCCTTGAACGGCATGTCCTCTTCTTGCTTGAACGAGAGCGGCGCAGTGGGATCGACAATCACGCGCGTCAGGCGCGAAGTATCGAGCACCCCCTCCTCCAGGTCGAACGACCACGAGCGGTTTTGCTTCGCCAATAGGCGGCGCTGCAAGCGATTGGCTAAGCGGCCAACGACGCTCTGCAGCGGCTTGAGCTGCTGATCGAGGTAAGCGCGGAGCCGCGCCAATTCTTCCGCATCACAAAGATCTTCGGCGATGATCTCTTCGTCGTGCGCGGTGGTGAACACCTTATAGACTGCGCTCGGGTCATCGGCGCTGTTGCGATCCTTGGGCCGAATGGGCCGATCGCCGTCTTCTTCTTGGTCGGATTCCTCGGTGTCGTCCGAGACCTCGGTTTCGACCGAAACGGTTTGGTCGCTATCCATATCGACATCGCTGTCGAGCACTTCGAGATCGGCTTGCGCTTCTTGCTCGTCTTGGTCTTGATTGTCGGCGCCATCGGAGGGCGGCGGTTCGGATTGATTGGCTGCTTGATCGGCGTCGCCTTGATCATCCTCGACGCCAAATTCTTCGCCGATGCCGAGTTCGGTGAGCACGTCACGCATCACCATGGCGAAGTCGTGCTGACTGTCCGCGGTAGCCGCGAGCTTGTCGAGCGCGGCGCCGGCATCGCGCTCAATGTCGGCGCGCCATGAATCCACCAGCGCCTTCGCGTTCGCCGGTGGCGGCGCGCCGGTGAGACGCTCGCGCACCATCAGCGAAATGGCGTCAGCGAGCGGCGCGATGGCGCGGCTGTTCAAGCGCGACGCGCCTTTGCGTTCGAGGGTATCAGTGAGCGCCGCAGTTAGATTGTTAGCGACACCGCGCATCGCATTGGAGCCGAGCGCCTGCACCCGCATTTCTTCTACTGCGTCAAACACCGCGCGCGCTTCAGCGCCGCTCGGGCGCATGCGAGTGTGTTCGGCGTCGTCATGATGCGCGAGGCGCAACGCCAGCGCATCAGCTTGGCCACGCAGACGCTCCGCTTCCGGCTCGCTGATCACCCGCGGCGGATGCGGCAGCACGATGCGGCCCTTCGAGAGCCGCGGCCCCTCCGCGCCGAACGAAACCTCCAGCTCCTCCTCCGCCCCCGCCAACGCGCGCGTCGTCTGCGCGAGCGAGCGCTTGAAGAGTTCAGCTGGGGATTCTTTAGAGGGCATCAGACCCTCACGCCACCTTCACCCGCGTCGCCGCTTCAGGCAAATCCGCGCCGAACGCGCGTTGGAAGAACTCCGCCACGGTCGGCCGTTCCAGTTCATCGCACTTGTTTAAGAACGTCATGCGGAAGGCGAGGCCGACATCGCCGAAAATCTCGGCGTTCTGGGCCCAGGTGATCACGGTACGCGGGCTCATCACGGTGGAGATATCGCCGTTCATGAACGCATTCCGCGTCATATCGGCGACACGCACCATCGCCATGATCGTGCGCTTGCCTTCCGGCGTGTTGTAGGTCGGCGCCTTGGCGACGACGATTTCCGCTTCAACGTCGTGCTCAAGATAATTGAGTGTCGTCACGATCGACCAGCGGTCCATCTGGCCTTGGTTGATCTGTTGCGTGCCGTGATAGAGGCCCGTCGTGTCGCCCAAGCCGATGGTGTTCGTGGTTGAGAACAGGCGGAAATACGGATTGGCGCTGATGACGCGGTTCTGATCGAGCAGTGTGAGTTTGCCGCTCGCTTCCAGCACGCGCTGGATCACGAACATCACGTCAGGACGCCCGGCGTCATATTCATCGAAGCAGATCGCGATCGGCCGCTGCAGCGCCCACGGCAGCATGCCTTCGCGAAACTCGGTGACCTGCTTGCCGTCTTTCAGGACGATCGCATCCTTGCCGACGAGATCGATGCGGCTGACGTGGCTGTCCAAGTTGATCCGCACCATCGGCCAGTTGAGGCGCGCCGCCACCTGCTCCACGTGGGTGGATTTGCCGGTGCCGTGATAGCCCTGCACCATGACGCGGCGGTTGTGGGCAAAGCCCGCCAAGATCGCCAGCGTGGTCTGCGGATCGAAGCGATAGGCCTCGTCAATATCCGGCACATATTCCGTCTTCGTCTTGAAGGCCGGAATTTTCATGTCGCTCTCAACGCCGAAGTCGCGGGCGGAAACCTGCTTGTCCGGCTTGGTGCTCAGAAGGTCGTCTGCAGTGGTCATGTCAGCTCATATATGGGCGGACACCCTACCGCGCCGCAGCATGGGCCGAAAAGCCCATTCGATGCCGCGCCCGCCCCGCGTCAGCGCAGATAGAACATGATCGGATAGAAAACGACCGGCTCAAATTGACAGCCTTCCGGGGCGTCCGCCGTTTTCTCCACCCGCCAGCGCGAGGCGACCGCCCGGACCGGCACCGCGAAGCGCTCGGGGACCGCGGCCGCAACCTGAACATCGCGCGTGGTGCCGTCTGGATTGATCAGCATGCGCGCGACCACCGCGCCGAACTCGCCGTGCTGTGCAGCGCCGGCCGGATAGCGCGCCTGCGGTTGCTCAATCACCTGGATTGGGCAGAGGGGAGCATCGCCATTCACATGGACGCGCAGGTTCATCGTGGGCTCCGGCAACCGGGCTTGGTCGTTGCTGGTCAGCCGCGCATTGATAACCGTGCGCCAGGCGCGCGCCGTGGCGTATGTGCGTTGCGCATCCGTCAGCGCGTTGCTTGGGGGCGGATCCATCGCCAGGGGAAATACTGCTTCTTCCGCCTGCACGAGCACCGACTGCGCCTGCGTGTAGACATCGCCCTGATCGGCGGCGCGAATGTTGGAACCGGTCGCGCCAACGCCGCGGCCCCATTCATCAACTTCCGAACTGGTCGCCAACGCAACCAACGCGACCCCTTCAGCGGCGCGCGCTTCGCCCCGAGCCAAATCGTGATCGCCCTGGGCTAAATCGGCAAAGTTGGCAGCTTGGTCATAAGCGTTCGCTGCAAGCTGAAAGTGCGCCTCGTTTATCCCCCACTGGCCAAGATCGTTTGCGGCTTCCAGCGCATCGGCGCCGATATCGGCGCGGCCGTGCGCGGCGTTGATGGCGTCAAACAACTGGCCAACGTCCTGCTCGGTAGCGCCGTGAACAAGTTGCGCGCGCCCGAGCGTCAGCCGCGCCAGGGTCGGATCCACGCCCGCCGCTTGGCCGCTTGTCGCCATGGCGACGGCTTGCTGCGCCGGCGGACCCGCCGCTTGACGATGGCCGTTCGCCAACGCGACCTTGGCGTAGTTCAGAGCGAGCACACCGGTGCGCGCGACGTTTGGCTGACTGGCGCTCGCGGCTTCCCAAGCTGCGCGCGCAGCGGTTTCAGCAGCGTTCAGATCGCCAGCCTGCAGCGCCGCGCGATAAGCGCGATAATTGGTCATAATCGGATCGGCCGGCGCCTGCGCCGAAAGCGCGACCACGCCCAGCATGATCAATAGAATCTTGCGCATGGATCATCCCCTCCACCTGTGCGTGCAGGGTCTAGCGGCTCCGATGCGGGACGTCACCGCCTAGAAGCAGATTGGCCTAGACCAGCCCGCCCGCCTTCAGCGTCTGGTAGGCCTGCACCACGCGTTGGAGGCTGGCTTCGGCGCTGCGGTCGCCGCCATTGGAATCCGGGTGCCAGCGCTTCACCAATTCAGCGTAGCGGGTGCGGATGGCGGCGGCGTCGGCCTTTTCGTCGAGGGACATGGCCTCAAGCGCCAAGCTTTGCATTTTCGTGAGACGGCGGCGCTGCCGTTCCGGCGCGGCGTCATTGGCAGTGTCGCCCATCATGCCGAACGGATCTGTGCGCCGGCCAGCGCGGAAGCCGCGCATGGCTGAGGAAAACTGATCGAGCCGGCCGCCGCGGAATGTCCAGGTCGGGCGGTGACCGATCTCTTCGCGTTTTCGGTAGTCCGCGAGCTCGGCGTCGCTCATGCCGGCGAAATAGTTCCAGCGCTTGTTGTACTCGGTGACGTGCTCGCGGCAGAAGTGCCAATACTCGTTGGCGCGATCGCGGCCCTTCGGCGCGCGGAAGTCGCCCGCATGGTTGCAGCCGATGTGGTCGCAGGGACGTTCGTGCGGGTCGCGACTCTCCGCCTCATGGATATGGGCGTCCGCGCCAGGTTTCTTGACGCGGATGTCGACGAACTTCGGGCGATATTCGAACGCGTCGGACATGGACCGGTGAGTATGGGCGCCAGAGGTTAAGCGAGCAAGGAATTGACAGACGCGAAAAACAATCTTTCGCGCGCTTCGCGCATGGAAAAGCAGCTGCGCACGCAGTTCGCGCCGGTTCACTTTGTGTTGACGGATCAGTCAGCCATGCACGCCGGTCATGCGGGCGCGCGCCCCGGCGGCGAGACACACTATTATGTGGCGATTGTGTCGCCGGTTTTCCAGGGCGTTTCGCGCGTAGCCCGTCAACGCCTAGTTTACGATGCGCTTCGTGAAGAATTCGACACGGGCTTGCACGCGCTGTCGCTCGATCTCAAAACACCGGAAGAAGCTGCGTCTTAGGAGCGGGGGGCGCGATGCTGCGACGAGCCTTGGCGTGGATGGCGACTATTCTGGCGGGCGCGTTGCTGGGCCTTGGCTCGGGCTGGCTCACGCTTGAAGCCGGACGCGCCAGTTTTGGCGAACAGATCGGCGCTTGGAGCTACAACCGCGCCGCCGGTTCCGACGCGGCCGGCCCCTACACACGCGCGATCATCGCGCGGGAAGGCTTGCTGGCGCTCTCCGCGCGCGAGGCGCGCTATTACACGCTTTGGAAAGACGACCAGGGCGAGCCGCTTCGGGAAAGCTGCGTGTATGAACTCGCCGGACGCGCCATCGCCGCGCGCTGGTGGTCGGTGACGCTTTATGCCGACGACAGCTTTCTTGCGCGCAATGACGACCACGCCGCTTCCATCGATGCGTCGCGCGTGACCATCGGCGCGGACGGCGCTTGGCGGGCGCGCGTTGCGCCGGTGCGCGGCGACGCAGCCTATTGGCTCTCTTCACGCGCCGCGCGGCGCGATTTCTCGCTGACGCTTCGCGTTTACAATCCGCGCGACGATTTCGAAGCGACGCCCGACGCGCTGCCGACGCTCACGCGAATCTCATGCGCGGGAGGCGACGTATGAGTGGTGTGGGAAAATATGTGCTGACCGCGATTGTGATCGCGCTCGTCGCGCACTTCACCTTCATCTTCGCCACGCCGCGCGTCCTGATGAACGTGGCGCTCGAACGTCTGAGCGGCGGCCAATACAATGCGTGGCATCTGGGCGAGCGCGTGACCGCCGCTGCGCGCACGATCGTTCGGCCGTCGCCGGACTTCGCCTACTCGGCTTGCTCCTACGACTTGAATAATGGCCCGCTGCGCCTGCGCGCGGCGCCGTGGGACGCCTACTGGTCGCTATCGCTCTACGCCGACAACAGCGACAACTACTACGTGATCGACGACCGTGAAGCGCACGACGGCGCCGACATCGTACTCATCCGCCGGGGCGGCGAGCATCCACGCGATGTGGCGAGAGTCGTGGAAAGCCCGTCGCAGCGCGGCATCGCCTTGATCCGCCGACTGGCGCCGACGCCCGACGCCTACGCGGCAGCGGCGCAAGTGTCGCGCGGAGACGTGTGCGCTCCATTTGTGCCGGCGCCGCGCTAGCTTCCTGAAAGAGCCAATCGTTGCGCGGCAAGGCGCGCGAACAGCAGCGTCACCGCTTTGCGCCGCGCGCCGGCCAGCGGACGCAGCGGGCTGTCACGCAAAATGGCGCCGCCGAACCCGTCGGCGACGATGAGGCCGCATTCACCGGAGATGAGTTCGCGCGGAAATGTTTCGGTGACGCCAAAGAAGAAGCGATCACAATAGTCGACATAGTCGGGCCATTTGCAATCGACGGCGAAATCCTCGAGGCAAGATTTCGTCTCGACGATCCAGATCTCGCCATTCGCGGTAAGGCCCATCACGTCCGCGCGGCGGCCGTTTGCGAGCGAAACTTCCAGCACCGATGCAAGCCCGTGATCGGCGAGCAAGCGCGTCACGCCGCGCGCAAGCGCGGCGGTGATATTGGGCCGCGAGAGTGGCGTTCCATCTTCCACGCGCTGATTTTCCCACGCTTATCAAACGGGAACAAGCACGCGGAACTCCGCGGGCCAAGGGGGCGTTCGCCTGAAGCCCCCAAGCAAGGAATACCCGCCCATGCGCAAGACATTTTTCGCAGCCGTCGCCGCCGCAGCGCTTCTCGCCGGCTGCGGACTCGGCGCCAAATATCCGACCTTCGGACAAAACTCGTACCGTATCGAAGGCATGACCGCGCCCGCGAACGGCGGCGCCAGCGTGCACACGGTGATCTATCGCGATGGCCCGAAGATGCGCGTTGAGACCGTGTTGCCCACGCGCGGCCAAGCGACGATCGTGTTCGACCAAGCCACGAACGCCGCCTACGTGTTGAACCCGGTGGGCCAAGTTCCATCGACGCCGGTCGCCGGCGCGCCCACGCAAGCGGCGGCGACAACAGAGTCATCCGCCACAGCTGCGACCACGACGTCGCCGTCAACGGCAAGCACAACCCAAACAACGACAACCACCACCGCAACACCCACGCGCGGCGTGGCCGTACGCATCGACAATGCTGACGCCCCGCAGCCGTTGGAGACCGCGTGGCAGGCGTTGGGCGCCGACAACGCACGCCGTGTCGGCGATTGCAACGTCGCCAACGAACAAGGCAGCGAATGGCAACCCAAAGAAGCGCCCGCCCCGGGTGTTGAGCGCACAGCCTGCATCACCAGCGACGGCGTCGTGCTGCGCGTGCGCGAAAACAATCGTGTGCTGTGGGAAGCCACGTCGCTGCAACGAGGCCCGCAGCAAGCCTCCTTGTTTGGCGTGCCACCGGGCTATCAGCTCATCGATCCGCAAGCGGTCGCCCAGCAAGTGGGTGAGAACATGGACAATCTGAATAGCGTCACTGGCGGAGGCCAACCGGCGCCGCAGCCGACGCCGGCGGCAACGCCGCCAGGCTAGCAGCGCGCTACAAACAAAAACGCCCCGCTTCGCGGCGGGGCGTTTTCCTTGGCCGCGGAGCCAAACTACTCGGCAGCCACCGCGGCGGCTTTGATTTCATTCAGCGCGCCGGTGTTGATGCCGAAATTGATGGTCTTGAGATACTGAATGCCTTCGTCGGCAATGGCGTCGCCGACCATTTCGTCGCCTTCGGCCTTGAACTCATCGAAGTCGATGTACATCGCGTAGAACGATTTTGTGCGGTTGGTGATGATGCCGGCATTCCACAGCGTCTTCACCAGCACCCGGAAGATGTTGGTGGAGTTCTTCATCTGCTCGCGGCGCGCCTCGTCAGTCGCAACTTCTTGGAAGCCCTGCATGACCTTGTCGGGCTCCAGACCGAATTGTTCGTAGATCGCCGTCATTTGGTGCGGCGCGACCAGATTGAACAGCAAGGTCTGGAAGCAATGCGCCGCCCAGTTTTCGACGATCTCGTGCTCCTCGGCCGAAAGCTTCGGAATGGTTCGGTCCGCCCAGATCTTTCCGAACTTATGGTGGAAAGCTTCGTCGGTCATGACCAGCTGGGTCAGACGCTTCACCAAGGGATCGTCCCACTCGCGGAAAATCGTCGCGAACGCACCCATCGCCAGCCCTTCGACCAGCATCTGCATGCCGATGATCTTTTTGTAGACCTCCGGCGCGTGCACGATCTCTTGCAGCAAGTTTGCGAGCACCGTGCCGCACGGCAGCGGCGAGCCCCAGCGCTTGATGATGTATTTCGCGAACGCCGTGACGTGACGGCCTTCTTCACGTGTCTGATTGGCTGCGTACTCCTGCGCGCCCGGATCGCGCAGCACGTGGCAGAGCGAGGCGCTTAGATTCAGCGCCCCCTGCTCACCGTGCAAAATCGAACTCATGATCCAGCGGCCAATCTGGCTCTTGAAGCGAATGCGTTCGGCCGGCTTGTCGGCGAAATAGTTGGAGACGTAATCCGTCATCAGCGCCGGGACGAGATCGTCCGGAATGAAGTCGGTGGCGTCGGCATCGAAGTGGTCGTCGAAGTCGATGTATTTCTTGTCGAGCGGATCCCAGAAGTGATCGTGCGTCGCCGAGATGATCTTATCGAACGCGCTCGAGCGGTTGAGGTGGCGGTCGATCGCCAGCATCGCGCCGAAGTCGGTCGGCGCGACCGCGTCATAGACCTCGTCCTTGGTGATCTGACGGACCGTCGGCATGTTGGCGGCGGTGTCGGCCATCGCGTCTCTCCCGGCTGGGCGCGCTCCGGCGCCGCTTTTCTGGATTTCACCACCCTAGCTTGGGTTTTCGCCCGGCGCAATGAAAATGACGCCTGCGTCAACTTGAAGTGAAGGCCTATTTAGAAAGCCATGACCGACGATCTGGCGCCCTCCCTGGAAGATTTCGATCGACTTGCCCGAGCCGCGTGGGCCGCGATCCCCGAGCGTTTCCGAGCTTTGGCCGGCGACGTGATGTTCCGCATCGAAGACTTCGCCAGCGACGACGTCCTCGCTGCCTTCGACATGGAAGATCCGTTCGAACTAACCGGCCTGTACCATGGCGTCGATCTTACGCAGCGTTCGCTGATGGACCCCGCGCCGACCGCGCCGATCGTGTTCCTCTATCGCCGCGCCATTCTCGAGGAATGGATAGAACGCGGCGATGTCACCTTGGCGCGTCTCGTCGCGCACGTGCTCGTGCACGAGGTCGGTCACCATTTCGGGCTCAGCGACGAGCAGATGGACGCGCTTCTTGAGGAAGCCGACTAGCGCACGCGATTCATCGCGCTAGGGTCAACCGCAACAGAGGGAGGCCCACGATGAAGATGCATCTCGTCGCGGCGGCGCTGCTCATGCTCGCCGCGTGCACGGAAAGCAATACGAGCGGCACGATGACGCCCTCGCCCAACCCGGCGGGCGGCCATGTGCAAGCCTCACAAGGCCAGATGTGCGGCGGCATCGCCGGCGTGCAGTGCGGATCGGGCCTCTATTGCCAATATCCAGCCGCGGCTCAATGCGGCGCGGCCGATCAAAGCGGCACGTGCCAAGCGCGCCCACAGGCGTGCACGCGCGAATACATGCCGGTGTGCGGCTGTGACGATCACACATACGCGAACGCATGCACGGCGGCCGCGGCGGGCGTTAGCGTCGTTTCACAAGGCGCTTGCGCGCCGCATGGATCGAATTAGCGCGAGCGCCGCTGCGTGCGGCTGATCGGTACCGCATTGCGGTCCGCCATGCCGAGCGAGCGCGAGCAATAGTCTTCGGGCGAGTCCAATTGCGGGCGCATCGGGTCGCTGTCGTAAGCGTCCTGCACGTGCGTGACGCAGCGGTCCCACGCGCTGATGTCTTGCATGCGCTCTTCGACGGTGCGCGGATCGCCGGACGGCGGACGCACTTGGCGTTGCACTTGCCCCGGCACCACAACGTTCTCGCCATCATCACGTGGCGGCGGACGTGTTGCAGCCGGCGCCACAACGCTTGGAGCGGCGACCGGCGGCGCCGCTGTCTGTGGTTGCGCCATCGGCGCCGGCGCCGCTGGAGTGCTCGACGGCGGCGGCAACGCATAGGACGGAGGCGTCGCCAACGGTGCAGATGAGAGCGATGGAGGTGGCGAATTGGTGGTGCGTGGCAGCGGCAACGGCGCTGGCTGCGGCTCAGGCGTGACAACACGCGGGGCCTCGGGCCGCGCTTCGATGGCGCCTGGCTCATAGCCGCCAGCGCGCGCCGTGCGGCCTGCGGGCTGCACACCGGCGCATGCGGTCAAGGCGATCAGAGCGGCCAGCGTGGCCAAACGTGCAAACATCGCGTCACTCCTCGCCTTACCTGCGGCGTCTCATACCTAAGTCGGAAAACCGGGTGCGCCTAGCCTGCGTTCCCATCGCAATTTTCGCCTCTGAGAAGAATAAGCCGCACACTCTTACGGCCAAGCAATCCGCGACTGCGTGCGGCGCAACGTCCTAGATTTTTCAGAGCCTAAGACAAGGCTTGACCCGTTAGCCATGTTGGAGTTTGCGGTAGCTCCGGGGGACCAAGAGGAGAGGAGCGCCAGAATGCGCATCGCATCCATCGTCGCCGCCGCCGCGCTGGCCCTGCTCGCAGCGGGCTGCGCCAACCGGACGGGCGACCAGACAATCGCCGAGTGGTGTAGCGCCGACAGCTCACGCGCCAACACCGATATTTGCAAACAACACGCCGATACCGAGGAAGTGCGCACGAGCCTCGGTGAACGCATCGCTGGCGCGCTGGGCATGGCCCAACACGCGCAATCCACCGCGGATCAAGCCATGGCGCGCAACGTCGTCTGTGTCACGCGCACGCAGCGCAACGTCAACGCCGGCAGCTGCGATGCCGGTTATACGCTGACGGGCTGCACGCAAACGCACTACACGCGTCGCGCGGGCGGCATGGCGATCCTGCGTTCAGTGAACGACACCGAGTGCCGCTACAATAGCCGCGTACTCGAAGTGCAGACGCGCTGCTGCGCGATGGGCCCGAACCCGCCGCCGGCAACCATGGTCTCCGACCAGCAGCCGCCGGCGCCGCAAGCGCCGCAGCCGCAGCCGGTTTCATAAGACATATTTTCTTTCCTGCATCGAAAGCGCGGACCGCGAGGTCCGCGTTTTTTCTTCCTACCTTCCGTACAACGGGTACTCCGCCTCGAGCTGATAGATACTCGGCGCGTTCTTGCGCACGACGCTTGAGTAGAGCCCGAACCTTTCGACGCGGAACGGCTCCGTTTGAAACAGCCCGAGATCCTGCTCGAACGCGTGCACGCGATCGTTCGGCGTCGCCGTAAGATAGGCGACCGTGACGTGCGGCGTGAACTTGCGCGGTTCCGGCTTCAGTCCCGCCCGCCGCGCAGCGCGCTCGCAATCGGCGGCGAGTTTCGTCAAGCCAGGAGTAGGCGCCGCGCCGATCCAGAGCGTGTGTGGGTCGACACCGCCGAAAGCGCCCGCCCCTTTCAGCCGCAGATCGAACGGCGCCGCGCTCTCCGCCATTTGCGCGAGCGCGCTGTCGATTTCCTCTGCAACCGGTTCCTGCACCTCACCGAAGAAGCGCGGCGTCAGATGCAGGTTTTCGCGCGGCCGCCATTTGGCGCCAGGCACGCCTTTCATCAGCCGCAGCAAACGCTCGGCGACGTGATCCGGCATATCGAGAGCAGCGAAAAGTCGAAGGGACATGGTGTGTCTTGGCGCGCAGCAAACGCGCGTCGTTACAAATCAAACTCAGTTTACGCTTTGTTCGGGCAAACATCACCATCTGCTGAAACGTCGCCTGACGCCGGCCCGAGAATGAGTGGCCCGCAATTCTCGCGACACCATTGTCGCTGCGGTGTTTTCTTCGGACGGGAAGACACTTCAGGCGCGCGCCGTGGCCCAGGTGTGTTGTGCTGCATGAGCAATGCGAGCGGGAACCGGCGGACGGCGCCGACGTCTTCCGACACACCAAGCACACACCCAACACGCGAGCGCGTCAAGCTTGGAACAGAATTTGTGAACGCATTGAAACGCGCATTGTGAAATGCGCGTTTCGTGCGTGCTACGGCGTTGTCGATGCAGGCGCTGTGTCCGCGCGCGGCACTGTCTTGATGTACGCCACCACGGCGCGGGCATCGTCGGCATTCAAGCGAAATGCGGGCATCGGCGGATTGGGATGCGAGCCATCGGGGCGCACGCCGGTTTGCAGGAACGTCGCGAACTGTTCGTCGCTCCAATTCACCGGACCGCCCGCAATCGGCGGCGCAACAGCCACCCACGGCACGTGACCTTGCAGCGCGGGCACCAGTTCAAAACCGAGCGGCGCGCCTTGCAGAGCGTGCGCCATGTCAGGCCCGGTCGGCGTTTGCGGCGTATGGCAGTCGTTGCAGCCGCCAATGGCTGTGACGAGATACTGCCCACGCTCCACCAATTGTTCGTTTGTCGGCGCAGCAGGTTGCTGCGGTGCACAAGCGCTTGCCAACGCGAGCACGCACGCCGAAGCCATCAGGCCAAGCAACGTCTTCATGATTTCCTCCCCAGGCAGGGCACACTCGCGTGACCACGTCTCAGAATCAAGCCAACTGAGCGCGCGATGTCGCTTTCCGACTTCTTCGCGATCCTCAGCGGCGGCGCCGTCGGCTTCATCCTCGCGGTGATCGGCGGCGGCGGCTCAATTTTGGCGACGCCCGCGTTACTTTATCTCGTTGGCGTCAGCGACGCGCACATGGCGATCGGCACCAGCGCGCTCGCCGTTTCGATCAACGCCTTCGCCAACCTCATCAATCACGCACGGCGCGGCAACGTGCATTGGCGCAGCGGCGCGATCTTCGCTGCGGCCGGGGCGATCGGCGCGGCGGCTGGCGCGGCGATCGGCAAGGTCACGGACGCCCACATTCTCCTGCCGCTCTTTGCCGTGCTGATGATCGTGGTCGGCATCGGCATGTTGCGGCGGAGCAGTCACGACACCCACGCCCCGGGGAAAG
>JADMIO011281693.1_pt1 | contig 14997 bp, 11 predicted proteins | sample 8958161 | NCBI WGS metagenome assembly JADMIO01 (sample SAMN16585339, study PRJNA669376) | soil metagenome | isolation source: Crop rotation soil | place: USA: Cullars Rotation, Alabama | collected 2011 | reverse complement strand
CCGCGACTTCAAGTCACGTGAATTCCAAGCTTCGGATCCCACTGTGCTGGAAAGAAACTTCTCGGCGAAGTAGCGGCGCTGCCAGTCGCGGTGGGCGCGGTCTAACAGCAACGCTTCGGCGGCGCCGAAGCCATAGACGACTTCGCGCTCGTGTTCGGATAGCGCCGGCTTTTCGATCTCTGCCTTGATGCCTGCGAGCAGCCGCGCGGCGACATCGCTGTACGGCGTGAAGTCTTTCAGCGCTCGAAAGGCCGGCGACGGCTCGTAGCGCGACGCGGCCAGCGCGGCGATGCGATACTCTGTGTAACGCGCCACTCCTTCCTGCCATAACTGAAAGCCGAAGTATTTAAAATCATCCTCACTGACCGATTGCTGAAAGCGCCGCCGCGCGTCGAGGTAAGCCGACAAGCGCTCGGCAAACGGCGTCGCGTTCTTGTCATTGAGCGCGGCGGCCAGCCGCTCGCACATCGCGGCGTAGGCTTTATTCACCTCTTCCGACTTGTAAGGGAATGCGTAGTTGAGCATCCACATCGCGTCCTTATCGTCGCGCGCCAGGTTCAGCGCTTTTGTGCCCGCTTGATAATCGGGCTGCGAGTATTGCAGTTGATGAAAGTGCTCGTGCATCAACGTCACCACCCAGCGCGTCGAGGTTTTGACGTACGTGTTCTCGGCCTGGCCGATGACGACGGTCGGCAATCCGCCGACGAAGAACGTCGCCAGCAGAGTGGGCGGGAACGTGCGCTTGCGGTAATAAACTTTCGTCTTCAGCAGCGCGTCATCCTTGGCGGCGGTGAACTCCGCGGGCGGCTGCGGGTGCCCGAGCAGGAACTCGTTATCATTCGTCAGCAGCAGCACGGGGAACGGCGTCTTGCGCCACCCCGGCCACACCTGCTCGCTCAACTGGTCGTTGAGCCGAAAGGCTTCATTGATTCGCACGCGGTCGGCCTCACTGATTTGCGGCGCCTGCGCCTTCGCGTTCGCGGCGAAGAGCAATGCCGCGACCCACACCGACAGCGCGCAGAAGACGGTGAGCCTGGATTGACGGTGCATAGTGGGTTGGTTAGCCGATGCGAAACGAAGGGCAGTGACCCTTGATCGTCGCCGTGCCCGCCGCGGTCATTGCGGCGTGATGCCTGCGGTGTTCATCAGGACCACGCGCCAGCCGTCGGGGTCTTCAATCGTCACGCCCTGCGCCTGCCAGTAAGGGTTTTCGGGCGGAACTTCGGCGTAGCCCATCGCCGCCAGTCGCTCGGTGACGCGACCAATCGCCGCGCGGTCCGGGATGTAGAAGACCAGCAGGTTGTCGCGCGTCGGCGCCGGACACGGGCTGCCTTCGTCGTGCGCGGTGAACTCCAGGTGATAGGCCGCGCCCGGCAGGCCCAGCATCACGCCCGTGTAACCGGCGTGACCGGCGAACGAGCCGATCTCTTTCAGGCCGAGTCCGTCGCGGTAGAAGCGGACGACTTCATCGAGCCGGTCGGTCGGTCGCGCGACGCGCACCTGCGCGACGGGCAGGCCCGTGGGCCAGGCGTCTTGCATCGGCATTTCCTTTCTCGTGAAATGAGTCGTAGCGCACGCCGCGTTAAACGCCGCCCGCCGCCTGAAGTTCCCCGATGAACTCAGGCATCGCCTCGCGCCAGTCGCGCAGCGGCGCCAGCCCGATCTGCTCGGAGAGCAGGCAGCGCATCGCCGAGTTGTGTGGGCGCGGCGCAGCTTGATTGAGCGCCGCGCGCGTTACGGGCTCGATTTCTACGTCGCGGATGCCGGCAAGCGCTAACGCCCGCTGCGCAAATTCGAGCCAGGTCGCCGGGCCGCTGTTGACGCCGTGGTAAACGCCGTGGGTTTTTCGCGCAACGATCTCTTCGATGCGCCGCGCAAGGTCCGCCGCGTAAGTCGGGATCGAAACCTGATCCGTCACGCCTTTCAGTCGCGCGCCGGCGCGAGCGTATTCGATGACGCGGCTGCCGAAGTTCTTGCCGCCGACGCCGAATAGCCACGACGTGCGGATGATGTAATATTGCTCACACGCCTGGCGTGCGGCACGCTCGCCGGCCAGCTTCGATTGGCCGTAGACGCTCAGCGGGCGCGGCTCGTCCGCCTGCGTGTAGAAGCCCGCCTTCGTGCCGTCGAATACGTAATCGGTGCTGACGTGAACGATCTCGGCCCCGCCATCGCGCGCCGCTTCGGCCAGGTTCCGCGCGCCGCGCTCGTTGACCGCGTAAGCCCAATCGGGTTCGCGTTCGCAGCGGTCAACGTCGGCGGTCGCGGCGCAGTTGAGAATCAAGTCGGGGCGCACCTGCTCACTGGCGCGGCGCACCGAGCCGGCGTCGGTGATGTCGAGTTCGGCGTGCGTGAAGGCGACGGCTCGCCAGCCCGCCGCGGTCAGTCGTTTGAGCATATGCCTGCCGAGCAGGCCGCCGCCGCCGGCGATCAGCGCCCGACGCCCTGCGGTGCCCGGCGCGTTTGGTGAATCGTCTTGTCGCATAGTCGTCCGATTGTAGTTGCTCATCGGACGAACAGGCAATGCGGCGTGTCGGCCCGTTCGGCGCTGATCATTGATTGAAGCCGCCAGGTCGCTGTGATATAGTGCGCGGCCTCAGGTTTACCCGACTCCCATTCACTCAAGGAGGATCACTCGTGAAACGACGTATCGTAATGGCCACATGGGTTGTGCTGCTCGCGGCGACGATTGGCTTCGCGCAAGGAAGCGAGAACAAGAACGCCGCCAGCGCCAACAGCGCCAAACCGAAGATGAGCAAGAAGGCGATTGAGCGCGCGCTCGTCGCCAAAGAGACAGCGCTCTGGGAAATGGTCAAGCAGGGCGATGCCAAAGGCTTCAGACGAAACTTCAGCCCCGACTACGCCGGCATTTATGAAGACGGCATACACACGCTCGACGCCGAGGTGAAGGGGATCGGCGAGACGAAGATGAAATCTTATGCCCTGAGCGACATCAAGCTGCTGATGCCGACGGGCGATACTGCCATACTCACTTACAAAGTGAACAGCCAGGTCGAGGCGCAGGGGCAGGACTTTTCAGGCGACTATTACTGCTCGTCCACCTGGGTCAACCGCGGCGGCAAGTGGGTCGCCGTCTCGCACAGCGAAGTCAAAGCCGCCAAGACTCCGTAGCGAATAAGGCAAAAGGCAAGAGGCAAAAGGCAAAAATAAGGCAGGGGATTGAATAGATAGGCAGAGACTATCTATTAATCCGGCTCCGCTACTTTTGCCTTTTGGTTTTTGCCTTTTGCCTTTTGCCTTCCCGCAGGGCCTGCCTTGTCGCCGCCGCAGGCGGCATCTTGCGCGCCGCGAACGAAACGTCATACTGTAATGAGACCGGGTTGACCAGGACACGACGATATGGCGATGACGGGCAGAATCGTATTGCATTACAAGATCGCGGATCGTCTCGGTGCGGGCGGAATGGGCGAAGTCTACCGCGCCGAAGACACGCGCCTGGGCCGCACCGTCGCGCTGAAATTCCTGCCCGCGTCTTATCAATATGACCCCGACCGCCGCGCCCGCTTCTTCAGCGAAGCGCGCGCCGCCTCGGCCCTGCGCTCGCCCTACGTCGCCGCCATCTATGACATCGGCGAACACGACGGCGCCGCCTTCATGGCGATGGAGTTCGTCGAAGGCGAGCTGCTTTCCGACAAGCTGGCGCGCGGGCCGTTGCCCATCGTTGACGCCGTCGATGTAGGGATGCAAGTCGCCGACGCGCTCGACGAAGCGCACGGCCTGCGCATCGTTCACCGCGACATCAAGAGCGCCAACATTATGCTCACCGAGCGCGGGCTGGCGAAGGTGCTCGACTTCGGCCTGGCGAAAATGAGCGGGCCGCTGCTGCCGGCGGATGCCAACAGCGACGAGACGACCACGCAACTCGGCCACGCGACGGTGGTCGGCGTCGTCGCCGGCACGGTCGCTTATATGTCGCCGGAGCAGGCGCTGGGCCGCGACGTGGACCAGCGCTCGGACCTCTTCAGCCTCGGCGTCGTGATCTACGAAATGCTCACGGGCCGCCTGCCGTTTGCCGGCGCGAGCGCGACCGAGATCATCGACGCCATCGTCCACAACGACCCGCCGGCCATCGCGCGCTTCAACTACTCCGTGCCGCACGAGCTTGAGCGCATCACCCGCAAGGCGCTCGCCAAAGACGCGAACTACCGCTATCAATCGGCCCGCGAGCTGTACATTGACCTGCGCAACCTGCAACGCGACCTGCAAACCAACAACCACACCGGCAACATCAACAGCCCGCCGACCGAGCACCACCCGACGGCGATGCTGACGAACGGCGCGGCGAGTGTAACGACGGCTACGCGGCTGGAAAACGCCGTCGCCGTGATTACCTTCACCAACATCACCAAAGAGCCCGCCGACGACTGGATCGGCTCGGGCATCGCCGAAACCGTCACGGCCGACGCCAAGATGATTCGCGGCCTCACGGTCATCGGGCGCGAGCGCATCTTTGAGGCGTTGAAGAATCTCAGTTCCGGCCAACTGGAACTGGCGCAGTCCGACGAGGCCATCGCCATTCACCTGGGCCGCCACCTCGGCGCGCGCTGGATACTGGCCGGCGGCTACCAGAAGATCGGCGAGATGATTCGCATCACCGCCCGCATCAACGACGTGGCGACCGGCGAGATCGTCAAGACCGTCAAGATCGATGGCCGCATCTCGGAGATTTTCGACCTGCAAGACAAGATCGTTTACGAGCTGAGCCAGGGCCTGAACCTGAGCCTCAACACCTCGGAGATCAGCGCCATCGAGCACGACGAGACCCAGTCGGTCGAGGCATACGAACAGTTCTCGCGCGGCATGATGAACCTGCGCACGGCCAGCCGTGACGCGCTCGACCGCGGAATCTATTTCTTCGAGAAAGCGATTGAGATCGACCCGAACTACGCCAGCGCGTGGGCGGGGCTGGGCGCGATATACGACTTGAAGGGGAGCTTCCTGGGCCTGCCGGAACTCTCGCTCAAGGCCATCGAGTGCGAAGAGAAGGCCATCGCGCTGAACCCGCGCCTGTCGCACGCGCACCAGTTTCTCGGCAGCGCTTATTTAAGCGTGGGCCGCTATGACGAGGCGATTGCCAGCATCAAGCGGGCGATGGAGGTCGAACCGAACAACGCCGGCGCGCACGCCGCGCTGGGCCGCGCCTACTGGGTCGGCAAAGGGATGCTTGCCGAAGGCATCGAAGAGTTGGAGAAGTCCATCGCCATCAACCCGCAGGCCGGCTACGCCTACTTGCAGCTGGTCTACCTGCATACGCTGCGCGGCAGTTACGAGCGCGCCGAGGCCGTCGCGCGCGACGCCGTCGATTTGCAGGAGCGTTATATATCGGGCCGCGAAGGCTTGCAGATCGTCGGCGCGCACACGCGGCTGGGCTACGTCTACTACTGCCAGGCGCGTTACGACGAGGCGCTGCGCGAATACAATTACGAGCTGAAGTTCTTGCAGTCGAGCGACCACGCGCTGCGCCAGCGCGGGCTGATCGAGCTGGACCAGAAGATGGGCGCGGCCTACCTGCGCAAAGGAATGACCGAAGAGGCCGAGCGCCATTTCAAGAGCGGCATCAAGCGTTACGAAGAGCTGCTGGCGCGGGGCAGCGCCGACCCGTTCACGAATTACTACATGGCCAACCTCTACACGCTGAAAGGCGACACGGACGAGGCGTTGAAGTACCTGCGCCGCGCCATCGTCGAGCTGCGCGACGTCAACGTCGCGCGCGCCCGCATCGACCCAGACTTCAACACCCTGCGTGACGACCCGCGCTTCCAGAAGCTCATCGCCGACGAATAGCTGTTGAACGTTGGCCGTGAGTGGGAGGAACGAATAACTTACAAATAGTAGAAGCCGGCTTTTCGCAGATCGTCTAATGCGGCATGTAGATCTGCAATAAAGCCTTTCTCTTCAGCTTTGGCCAGCACGGCGACCGTACCGATCACTGGCAACGAAAGTCCTAAGGCGACCTGCCGCGCTTGCCAATCATCAAGAATGATGAAATCAACCACTTGTTCAGAGGCGAGCACTATCGCTTCTGACTCGCCGGGACCTAATTGCAGAGACAGGGCGTTGACCGCCAGCCGATCTATCGCGTCACGAGTCTCTATCCAATCCGCCGCGCCAACCTCTGCGGCTCCGGGCCGCCCGCTGCCACGTAGAACGACTTCATCAAAGACCGCGCGCGGAATCAAAACCGTGCCAAACAGATTTCGCAAGAGGTCGAGCTGGCCGATCTTGCTTAGCCCGATTAAACAGGTTGAGTCTGCGACGACGGCTCTAGACATTAGAGAGTCTGGTCAGGTCTTCTGCTAGATCATCCTGCGAGTAATGAAAGGCGATGCCGAGTTGGCGATTCAGGTCGGCGAATTCCCAGTAGCTCATGCCGCCAAGCTCACAGGCTTTGCCCAGCGACAGGCGCTTGTGCTGGTACAGAAACAACGCCAGCAAGCGGCGCACCTGCTGACTGGCGTCTTCTTCATTCAGGCCCGCCTGCTGGGCCAGTAGCGACGGCAATTCAAATTCTACATGGACGTCTTTCATGCCGACACCTAATTTACCACGCCCGATGGCGTCATTGACATAACTGCTCGCCCAGAGTGTAGGGAACTATCGCCATTAATTACAAGCCAGAGGTGCCTTCCGCACGTGACCGCCGTCACGGCCGCCGGTGACGGCGGTCATAGTTTTGTCGCATTCCGCTGCTTACCATGAGATGATTAGCCGGCGGACTCAATTCAAAGCGGGCGGACACGGCAATCAGCGTTATGGCAGAAACGGCGGACGTAGTCATCATCGGCGGCGGCATCGTTGGCTCTTCGGTCGCTTACCACTTGACTGAGATGGGCTGCAAGAACGTGGTCGTCGTCGAACGCGAGGCCCAGCAGGGACTCGGCTCGACGGCCAAGAGCGCCGGCGGCGTGCGCGCGCAATTCGCCACGGCGGTCAACATCGAGATGTCGCGCTACTCGATTGACTGCTTCTCGCGCTTTGAAGAGCTGACCGGCCACACCGCGCAATATCGCCCGCACGGCTACCTGTTCATCGCGACGCGGCAGGCGCACCTGGATTACCTGGCCGCGAACCGAAAGATTCAAGCGGCGCACGGCTTGACCAACGTGCGGGCCGTCACGCGCGAAGAGATACTCGACATCCTCCCGCAGATCGACAGTGCCGACATACTGGGCGGCAGCTTCTGTCCGACCGATGGCTTCGTTGACCCTTACAGCGTGATGGTCGGCTTCGCGCAACGCGCACGCGAGCGCGGCGCGCGCATCTGGCTCAACGCCGCCGTCACCGGCATCGACGTTCAAAGCGGCAGGGTCGCCGCCGTGCGCACCTCGCGCGGCGTGATAGCGACCGGCTGCGTCGTTAACGCGGCGGGGCCGTGGGCAAAGCGGGTCGCCGATATGGTTGACGTAGAGCTGCCGGTCAGGCCGCTGCGCCGCAAGCTGGCTCACACGCAGGCGTTCGATCTAATCCCCGCGCACCTGCCGATGGTGATCGACATGACGGATGGCTTTCACTTCCGGCGCGAGGGCGCGGGCGTCCTGCTGGCCTGGCACGACGGCCACGACGAGTTCACCTATGACACGACGTTCGACGACGAGTTCATCGAGCGGATTCTCACGCGGGCGGCGGCGCGCGTGCCGGCCTTTGCCGAGGCCGAAGTCAACCCGCGCCACTGCTGGGCCGGGCTCTACGAAGTCACGCCCGACCATCACGCCATCATCGGCCCGGCTGCCGGGGTCGGCGGCTTCTATCTGGTCAATGGATTCAGCGGCCACGGCGTGATGCATTCGCCGGCGGCGGGCCGCGTCGCGGCGGAATGGATTCTCTACGGCGAGCCGCGTTCGCTTGACGCCCGCGCGCTCGGCCTGGAGCGCTTTCGCACGGGCCAGTTGCTTCACGAGACGGCGGTTCTATAAACCCAGACGGGCGGCCCTCCTGCGCCGCTGCTGACGGCCGTTCACGAACACGCCCGCTTGCCGGGCACGTTCGCCCTTCAGGACGAGCAGGTCAAAAGCTGGAATTCATAAACCATTCATCTCCGTCCGCGGCGGGCCGGCTTGCCAGCGGTCCCGCCCGGAAGGCGCGATTGCGTGTGCCGGACGACGCGCGTCAGGGCATTGCCGCAATCCGAAGCTAAGCCGCGACGCGCTTAGTTAAGGAGACTCACCAGGTGAAGGAGGTACGCCATGCGACGTATGAAAAAACTTGCGTTGCTATTGATGATGATGCTGGCGGTCGGGGTCGAGCCGGTCTTCCCGCAGGCATCGGTTTCCACTTCAGAGATACGCGGGCAGGTGACTGACCCGAACGGCGCGGCGGTGGCCGCCGCAATCATCACCGTCACCGAGACGAACAAGGGCACGACGCGCACGGTCAGATCGGATGAGAATGGCGCGTACGTCATCCTCTCGCTGCAACCCGGCACTTATAACATGAAGGTCGAAGCGAACGGCTTTGTGGCGCAGGTCTTGTCTAACATCGTGCTGAACGTCGGGCAGACGGCGAGCCTGCCGGTGTCGCTCGGCGTCGGCGGCGTGCAGGCCGAAGTCAACGTCGCCGCAGGGGCCGAAGTGGTCGAAGTCGAGCGCACGCAACAGGCGTCGGTCATCAACGAAAAACAGATCAGCAGCCTGCCCATCAATCGGCGCAACTATCTCGACTTTGCCATGCTGACGCCGGGCGTTAGCAGCGCCGAGAAGATCAACGACTCGACCGACTATCGCGTCGCGCAGACGCCGCAGTCGGGCCTGTCGTTCGGCGGCAACAACGGGCGCGGCAACTCGATTATGGTCGACGGCGCTTCGACCGACACCAACAGCGGCGCGTCGCGTGAAGTGCTCGGCCAGGAAGCCGTGCAGGAGTTCCAGGTCAACCGCAACAGCTACAACGCCGAGTACGGCGGCGCGTTCGGCGGCGTCGTCAACATCGTCTCGAAGACCGGCACGAACGACTGGCACGGCAGCCTGTTCGGCTTCTTCCGCAACAACGCCTTCGACGCGCGCAACGCGTTCGACTACAACCCGAAAGACATCTCGCCATTCAGCCGCCAACAGTACGGCGGCTCAATCGGCGGGCCGGTCAGCAAAGACAAGACGTTCCTGTTCACGGCCTTTGAAGGCTTGAATCAAAAGCAGACCTCGTTCGTGAACCTATTGAATGACCCGAACCTGTTCAAGCTGACGGCGGGGCAGGCGTCGCTGTTCAACTTCCTCGGCGCGGTGCCGAGCTTCGCGCCGCTCGCGGCCGGCTTGAGCGCGGCCATCTCGACGGGGCCGCGCACGCGCCAGTTGTTCGAGAGCGCCAGCGGCCAGTTCCCGTTCAACTATTACGACTTCGTCGGCTCGGTGCGCCTCGATCACACCATCGGCGCGCAGGACAGCGGCTATGCGCGCTTTAACATGGCGACTTCGCACACCGAGAATCAAGCCGCCGGCGCGCTGACCGCCGTGTCGCGCGGGCGCACGTTCGATTCGATCACCGGCGGCCTGCTGCTGTCAGAGACGCACCTGTTCACGCCGACGACGATCAACGAAGTCAAAGCTCAGTACAGCTACCTCAACAACGATGTCTTCCCCAACGATATGATCGGGCCTGAGATTAACATTGACGGCTTCGGCAGCTTCGGGCGCGACATCTTCCTGCCGTCTTATGCCTTCGAGCGGCGCTATGAGGTCGCCGACAACCTGTCGCTGGTGCGCGCCGGCCACACGTGGCGTTTCGGCGGGCAGTATCAAGCGGTGCAGAACGCCACCGACACCGAAACCTATTTCGGCGGGCGCTTCAACTTCGGCGCGGCCATCCCGCTGCTCAACCTCGTGCCCGCCGCCGTGCAGGCGCCGCTGGTCGGCTTCCTCACGCAGCAAGGCCGGGCCGATCTGGTGGGCGTGCTGAAGACGCCCATCTCGGCATTGCAGGCGTTCAATGCCAATCTGCCGATCATCTATCAGGAAGGCTTCGGCGAATCGAACTACACCTCGTGGAGCCACCGCACGTCGTTCTATGGGCAGGACACGTGGAAGGCGCGCCCGAACTTCACGCTGAACTATGGCGTGCGCTATTACGTCGAAGACAACGCCGAGCCGATCCCGACCAACTGGAACAACGTGCAGCCGCGCGTCGGCTTTTCGTGGGACCCGTTCCACGATGGCAAGATGGCCATACGCGGCGGCGGCGGCGTCTTCGTCGGCTCGATTGATAATCAAATCGTCAACGTCGTCAACGAGCTGAGCGGCCTTGGCCGTCCGGGCGACATCAACATCGTGCTGGCGACGGCGACTTCAAACGCGCTAGGGTTGCCGACCTCGATTCAGATTTACCAGACCTTGCTCGCGCAGGGCGTCATCGGCGCGCGCACGATCACGGCGGCGGACTTAAAGCAGTTCGGACTGACGCCGGGGCCGGGCCGCCCACTCGAAGTGCGCTTTGGTATCGGCCCGAATTACCGCAACCCGATCACCGAGCAGGCGAGTCTGGCGATTCAACGCGACCTCGGCGGCGGCTACGGCGTAGAGGTCAGCTACCTCTTCAGCCGCGGCTTGCACCTGACGCGCAATCACGACATCAACCCATACAAGGCCAGCGGCCCCATCAGTCCGCTCGCAGGGACGCCGACCTTCATCCGTTTCCCGACCGCCGCGGGGCAGACGTCGGACTTCATCAACCCGCTGCGCCTGCAAGACAATCAATACGAATCGACGGCGAACTCGTTTTATCACGCCGGCACGGTTCAACTGACCAAGCGCTTCTCGCACAACTACGCGATCAACGCCAACTACACTTACTCGAAGGCGATGGATGAAGTGACCGACTTCAACAGCGACTTCTCGGCGCAGAACCCTCTCGACTTGCGCACGGAGCGCGCGCTGTCGGCGTTCGATCAGCGCCACCGGCTGGTCTTCAGCGGCGTCTTTATGAGTCCGGTGAAAGGCACAGGCGCGGCGGCGCGTCTGTTCAGCGACTGGGCGCTGTCGCCGATCTTCATCGCCGGCAGCGGTCGCCCGTTCAACGTCGTGCTCGGCATTGACGCGAACGGCGATGGCGTCTCGACACGCGACCGCCCGTGCGTCCGCACCGCCGCCGGCGAGCCGTGCATCCCGAACTCGAATGTCGGGCGCAACACGGGCATCGGCGAGCCCTTCTACAACGTAGACATGCGATTGGCGCGGCGCTTCAGCTTCCGCGACAACAAGGTCGTCGAGCTGACGTTCGAGGCGTTCAATCTGTTCAACCACACGAACTACATCGGCATCAACAATGTGATCGGCACGACGCCGCTGACCACGGATCGCCCGCGCGGCATCAAGGGGCTGGCGCCGACGCAGCCGTTCGCCTTCACCGCCGCCGCGCCGGCCCGCCAGTTACAGTTCGGCGCGCGGTTTAACTTTTAACGCGGTGAGCGAAGCCGGCCTCGATCAAGAGCCGGCTTCGCTTCCGCCATAATGATGAATTTGCCCTGCCGCGCGCCGCTCCCTTACAATCAATCCTTACACCTTCACGACAGGAGCGTTCATGGCAGAGCAAGCACCGGGCTGGCAGATCGGCGGCTATCTACAGCCGCACGCCGGCCACCTCGCGGTCGATGGCAAAGACACGATTCAGTTAGCCGAACAATACGGCACCCCGCTGTACGTCTTCTCCGAGCGGCGCATCGCCGAGCACGTCCGCTATCTGCGCCGCGCCGTCGAAGCCGTCCACCGGCGCGTCAAGCTCTGCTACGCCTCGAAGGCGAATTCCAATATGGCCGTGCTTCAGGCGGTGCGCCGCGCTGGCGGCGACATCGAAGTCAATTCGGGCGGCGAGCTGCACAAGGCCCGCCGCATAGGCTTTCGCCCCGACCAGATCGTCTTCAACGGCGTCTCGAAGACTGACGAAGAGATTCGCGCGGCCATCGAATATGGCATCCTCGCCATCAACGTGGACTCGCTGTTCGAGCTTGAGCAGGTCGCCCGCATCGCCCGCGCCGTCGGCCACGCCGCCAACGTCGCCATACGCATCGTGCCGGAGATCATCACGCGCTCGCACATCGGCTTGCAGACCGGCTTGCTGTCGTCAAAGTTCGGCCTGTCGCCGGCGCAGATCGAAGACGCCTTCCGCTTTGCGCTCGACAACCGCGACGCCTTGAATTTGGCCGGCGCGCACATACACGTCGGCTCGCAGACGCCCGACCCGCAGCCGTTCGCCCGCGCCTTCGCCGAGATGTGGTCGTTCTTGCTCGACCTCTACCGCAAGACCGGCCACCGCCTGACGCACATCAACATCGGCGGCGGATTGCCGGTGAACTACCTGCAAGACACGCCGATGGCCGACCGCATCGGCGAGCGCGAGCGCCAGATGCTGTCGGCGACGCTCGACCCCGGCGAAGTGATGTGCGCCGCCATCAGTGAAGCGGTGAGCGATGATGACCGCGCGCTGTTTGATGAGCTGACCATCGTGATGGAGCCGGGCCGCCGCCTCGTCGCCGATGCGGGCTTGCTGCTGACGCGCGTGTGCAACGTCAAAGAGCGGCCCGAAACTGGCGACACCTGGCTGCTGACGGACGCCGGTTATTCGCTGGCGCTTTCGATGGCGATGTACAAATGGTATTACCATCTCGTCTCGGCTTCGCGCGCCGACGCGGCGCACGAGCGGCCTTTCAAAGTCGCCGGCCCGCTGTGCGATTCGGGCGATGTCTACTTCGATCTGGAGAAGGGCTCGCGCCTGCCGAACTACCGCTTGCTGCCCGCCGCTACGGAAGTCGGCGACGTGCTGGCGCTGCTGAACACCGGCGCGTACGCGCTCGACCAAGCGTCGCAATACAACGGCCGCCCGATCCCGGCGGTCGTCTTAATCACCGAAGCCGGCGAGGTCAAGCTGGCCCGCCGCCGCCAGACCTACGAAGACCTCTACGCTCAAGACGAGTGGTGAGACACCGCCCGTGGCGGATGAATCGAAATAAATCAGCCGCGCCAGCCAGCCCGCGCGCTCGCCGCGAAAAAATCGCATAATAGATCGCGCGCCTGCCGGAACACGGCTTGCACTTTTACTCTCTCTCGACCGCGAGTGGACGGAAGTCGAACGGGCGTAGCTAACTTTTTATTCGAGGAGCGAAGACATGCGTAAACTCGGTCAGATGATTTTGAGCGGCGCGATGCTGGTGACGCTGAGCGCCGTGACGCCTTACGCGCTGGCGCAGGAGGACACCACGAAAGCCAAGCCGACGGTCGGCGGCCAGATGAAGGAAGGCACTAAAGAGATGGGCAAGGCCGGCAAGAGCCTCGGCCACAACGTCCGCCACGGCCGCGTCGTGCGCGGCGGCAAACACTTCGGCAAACACGTCTATCACGGCAGCAAGAACTATGCGAAAGGCTCGGTCAAGGCCACCAAGAAGACCGGCAACGCCGTGAAGAAAGCTGTCAAGCCGTAACCGACCTTTGGTCGGAAGGCAAAAGGCAAAAGGCAAAAGTATAGAGGCACTGCGCCAATCTACTTTTGCCTTTTGATTTTTGCCTCTTGCCTTTTGCCTTGCGGTGCAGCCGCGCCGCTACTGCGGGTCGTAGATCGAACCCATAAACAGGATCGTGCCGCTCGTGTTGTCGCGGATGGCGCAGAAGAATGGGCGGTCTACGACCATACGGAACCGCCGCCGCGGCGCTTGCATCGAGGTCGTGCGCATCTCCGTCGAGGTGACGGCTGCGGCCTCCGTGCCTTCCTCGTTCACTTCGGCGAAGGTCTTATGTTTGACGCGACTGATGTAGACGCGCTGGCCGTTGGTCTCCACCATCCCTGAGAAATCGGCCTGCCCGGGGTCGAACGCCACGCCCATCCCCATCGCCTTCAGCGCGTCGTTGAGGCTCGCTTCGTACGTGACGCGAAAGCGCGGCAGGCTGATGTCGCCGTCGGTGGCGCGGAACTGGTCCATCCACTGCTGCCAGCTCGATTCATTCAAGCCCTTTTCAAACGCCGCGAGGCTCGACGAAGGCGAGGGCAGGAAGACATAAAAGCTGACGCGCCCGCCGCCGTAAGGCAAGCTGACGGCTTGAAAGTCGCGCGTCTCAAGGTATGGGTAATTGCCCGACTGCGACATCATCGGCACGCGCTTCGAGCCGCGCACAAGCGTGAAGTCGTCGTCGCGCGTCTTCGCCTTGTCGAACTCGCCGGCCCACGTGCCTTTGAAGTAGATGGCGTTGATGAGAAAGAGGACCGAGCTGGCGTCAATCTGGTCTACGATCTTATCAATCTTGCCGTTGGTCTTTTCGCTGACCCACTGGTTGATCGTCGCCGGCGCCGCCGGGTCGTCAAAGTTGAGCGTCGTGACCCGCGCGCCGAAATAATCCCGCGTGCGCTGAAGGAAGTCGGGCTTGAACGGCGCGCCTTGCCGCGCCCACAGCGAGTTGGCGATTTGCAGCTTCACCTTCGCGTCGGGATTTTCGAGCGCCGCGCGAAAGCCCGCGTAGGCGCGGTTGAGCTCGTCGAGGCTCAAGCCTTCGGTCTCAAGCGCGCGCGCCATCGCTGTGCGCGTCGCGCCGCCGGCGCCGTTGTAGGCCATCGTCAGGCAGAGCGCGACGCTCGATGGCGACACAAAGATATTTTTCTCGGCGCTCTCGCGCAGGAGTTGCGAGTAGAGCTTGAAGCCGAACTTCACGTTGGCCGCCGCCAATCGCGGGTCGAGCGGCCCGCTTGCCTGTTGATCTTTCATATCTGATTCACCGGCGTTCGCGTTGGCGTTAGCGTTCGCGTTGGTGTTCGCACTGTCGGGACTTGTGGAATTGGTGTTCGCCGCGTCCGAGTGAATGACGCCCGTGCATCCGAGCAGCGCCAGCGCGAGCGCGAGCGTCACTGCTCCGATCATTCGTTTGACTGATGATAAGCGCGCGATCATTGCCTTGCTCCTTTTGCTGTCCTGTCGAACGTCGCTTGCATAAACGTTCAAACGTCCGAGCCCGCCGCTTGTTCCCGCGCGGCCGCGCGCGATCATTGAGCGGCGGCGGGCTTCGGCACGTC
>JADMIO011609104.1_pt1 | contig 15000 bp, 6 predicted proteins | sample 8958161 | NCBI WGS metagenome assembly JADMIO01 (sample SAMN16585339, study PRJNA669376) | soil metagenome | isolation source: Crop rotation soil | place: USA: Cullars Rotation, Alabama | collected 2011 | reverse complement strand
CCCCGCCGCAGAAGAGCCTGGTCGACAAACTCTGCGAAGGCGACCATCAGGTTGAAGTCAGCCTGCGGCCCGAGCGCTCGCTGCCGCTGTTCAAAGAGGCGCTCGACCGCAATTACGTGCACATCAAGTTCACAGATACCGCCGGCGGGACCGAACTGGGCATCCGGCTCGACCGGGAGGCTTCCGACTTCAGCCGGGCCGATTTTGAAAATGGCACAGGGACGGTCCACCTCGAAGGAGGGCTGACGCTGGATTATGTGTCGGTAAAATGCATTGCCGACATCGACCTGGACGGTCTGCGGGGCCAGGGGCATCTGGTCAAGGTGCAGGCGCAAGGCTAGGCTTGCCGGCGGTAGACAGCCTGCGCCGGCCAATGGTCTAATCGGTCGGTGTCGGTTATGCCTGCCGCTGGCGCCCGCAAGCGTTGCGAGGCGAAAGGCCGTCACGAGAAGGTCGGGCCGGCGCAATTTCGGGGACGCGCTTTTGACATGCTGAAGGTCGCGGACCAGAATCTCCGCCCGGCGGCAGGCGGGGATGACCCACGGCTGATCCCCAAAGCCCTTCTCGTTTTGCGCTGGCCGCCACAACCTGTTTTGTGTTGAAAACGACAATGGCGAATAGAGGCGATGGTTCCGGATGGTTCCTGCGATCCGGCCGGGACGGGCAGGTCAAGCTCCGGCTGTTTTGCTTCCCCTACGCTGGCGGGACCGGCACGATCTACCGCAACTGGATCGGCCAGTTTTCACCGTCGGTCGAAGTTATCCCGGTCGAGCTTCCTGGCCGGGGGAAGCGGCTGACGGAACCGCTCATCCGAAATATACCGGCATTAATCGAGGCCCTGACGCCGGCGATCATTCCGCTGCTGGAGGGGCGGTTCGCCTTCTTCGGTCACAGCATGGGGGCGATCATTGCCTTTGAGCTTGCCCGCGAGTTGCGCCGCAGAAATGCGCCGCAACCGGCGCAACTCCTGGTCTCCGGGCGACGGGCGCCGCAGATGCCCAGCTCGGCGCGGCCCATCTACAACCTGCCCGAAGACGAGTTCCGCGCCGAGTTGCTACGATTGAACGGGACTCCGGTCGAAGTACTCGAACACGCCGAACTCATGAGTCTGCTGCTGCCGCTTCTGCGGGCGGATTTCGAGTTAATCCAAACCTACGAGTACAGCGACGACGCGCCGCTGACCTGTCCGATCACCGTCTATGGCGGGGTTGAGGACCACGAGGTCCCGCGCGAGGTGCTGGCGCCATGGGAACAGCAGACCACCGCGCGATTCTCACTGCATATGCTGCCCGGCGATCACTTTTTCCTGCGCTCGGCCAGCCGTTTGTTGCTGCACTTGCTGGAGCGGGAACTGCGCCCGCTGATGGCCGCGCGGTAAGCGTTTTAGCCGGCCGGCAAATTATAAATTTTAGAGGGACAAGGATAATGACTGCCAACGTTGAAGAATTGGAGTTTCAGGCCGAAACCAGACAATTGCTGGATCTGATGATCCACTCACTCTACACCCAGCGCGAGATTTTCTTGCGGGAATTGATTTCCAACGCCTCCGACGCCATTGACCGCTTACGATTCGAGGCGCTGACGAATCCCGAACTGCTCGGCGATGACAGTAACTTTGAAATCCGTTTGCAGGCTGATGAACAGGCGAGGACGCTGACCGTCAGCGACAATGGCATCGGCATGAGCCGCGAAGAGGTGATTGCCAACATCGGCACCATCGCCAGATCGGGGACGCGCGAGCTGCGCGAGCGGATCAAAAAAGGCGACTCGCCGCAAAGCATCGCCGAGTTCATCGGCCAGTTCGGGGTCGGCTTTTATTCCGCGTTTATGGTGGCGGATAAAGTGACTTTGATCACGCGCCGCGCCGGGGAAGCGACGGCAACCGGCTGGGAATCTACAGGCGAGGGGCGTTATCAGATCACAGAGGCCGCGCGCCCCGGCCGCGGCACCTCTATCACCCTGCACCTCAAGCCGGTCGATAGCGAAGCCGGCATCGAGGATTACACCGACCCCTGGGTGCTGTCGCGCGTCGTCAAGCGGTACTCCGACTTCGTGAACTATCCCATTATTTCTAAAGAACAGCGCACCGAGGTCGAACACGACGAAAGCGGCAAGCCGAAACCGGACAGCCCGCCCACGGTCGTCGTCGAAGACCGCATCCTCAATTCGATGAAGCCCCTCTGGACGCGACCGCAGTCGGAGGTCACGCAGGAAGACTACACGGACTTCTACCGTCACCTTTCGCACGACTGGAGCGAACCGCTGAAGGTGTTGACGCTGAAGGCGGAAGGCACGGTCGAGTACCAGGCGCTTCTGTTCATTCCTTCGACGGCGCCCTATGACCTGTTCTACCATGCGGCGGAATGCGGGCTGCGGCTCTACGCCAAGCGCGTGATGATTATGGAGCGCTGTGAAGAGCTGCTGCCCCGTTACCTGCGATTCATTAAGGGCGTCGTCGATTCGGCGGACCTGCCGCTGAACATCTCTCGCCAGACGCTTCAGCAGGACCGCCACATCACGCAAATCCGAAAGTGGATAACCCGGAAAGTCCTCGACGCCTTGCAGGAGATCAAGCAACAGGATTCCGACAAGTACCTGAAGTTCTGGGAGCCGTTCGGCCGGGCGTTGAAGGAAGGCGTCGGCACAGACCATGAGAATAAAGAGCGGCTGGTCGCGCTGCTCCTCTTCCAGTCCTCGGCGGACGCCGAGAAACTGACGGCGCTGAAAGATTATGTGTCGCGGATGAAGCCGGGGCAGGAGGAGATCTATTACTTGACCGGCGAGACGCGCGCCGTGGTAGAGAACTCGCCGCACCTTGAAGCCTTCAGGGAGAAGGGCTACGAGGTCTTATTCCTCACCGACCCGGTTGACGAACTGCTCGTGCAGTCGCTGACTGAATTCGAGGGGAAGCGGCTGAAGTCTGTCGGGAAGGGGACGATTGCGCTCGGCAACGAGGAGGAAAAGAAGCAGGCCGAAGAACACCTGAAAGAGAAAGAGAAGCAGGCCGCCGGGCTCCTCGAATATATTCAGAAACGCCTGGATCAGCAGGTCAAGCAGGTCCGGCTATCGACCCGCCTGGTGTCATCGCCGGTCTGCCTGGTGGGGACGGAGATCGATTACAGCCCGCAAATGGAGCGGTTGTTGCAGAAGGGGAAAGGCGGCGGCGCGAAACAGCGCCGGATCATGGAGCTTAATCCCGACCACGATATCTTCATCAAGCTGCTCGCCAGATACCAGAACGATGCGCAAGACAGTTTGATTGGAGAGTATGCGGAATTACTATTCGGCTATGGGCTGCTGGCCGAAGGGTCGGAGCTGGACGATCCCGTAAGGTTCAATCAACTCGTCGCCGACATGATGCGACGCACGCTTTAGCAGAGACTGTAGACAAAAGCGGGCGGGGACGCTTTTTGCCCCCGCCCGCTTTTTCCTCCTTTAATCCTGCCTGATTATCCGCGTCTGTCCATCTGCTCGCGGTAGCCGTCCGCATACCCTTGCAGGAAGGCGTCGCGGTAGGTGCGGCTATCCGACTTGTTGAAATGCTTGTGGCTTTCCGGGTCGTTCGGTTTGCCGTCCTTGGCGTCGTCCTTACCGCGCTTGTGTCCGTCGCTATAGCCCGACTCTCTTTGCTGGGCTATCGGATTGACTACGGTCACGGTTGGGCTCCAGAACGGACTGTTCCAGCCCCAGCCCCAGCGCGGCCCCCAGTACGGTCTGTACCTGTAGACCACGACCGGCCCCGGCCTGCGAAAAGCTCTTTGCTGTGCTTGAGCCGTCGTCGAGCCGACGCCCGCCAGAAGCAGGATTGCGAGGGATCCGCCCGTGATCAGGGCTTTAATTTTATTGGATTTCATGGCCATTAACCTCCTTCTATATTCTTTAGATGCAACACCTGAGCCAGAGTTGCCTGCCAGCCACGGCGGGGGATCGGGACTGATCTTAAACCAGCGGAGGTACTGGAAAATCCCGAAATGAGGCGGCTCCTTTAAGCCGGTCCGGTAACTCGGTATGAGTTGCCGCCGGCCCGGAGCCGGCGGCAGTCTTAGAGTTTTTAGAAGTGGCCGGTCTGCGTGAAGGTCACGCCACCGGTCGTGTAAGTGACCGAATAAGTGTCACCGGCTGTCGGGTGCACGGTTCCCGTCCCGTTTGTCTGTGCCGCGAACAGCCGATTCGTTCCCGCCGCCAGCGTCTGCCCCGCCGCCAGCGTGAACTGGTAGGTGATCGCCGTCGCCGTGCTGCTGTTGCTCTGCTGGATCTGGCTGCCGACGGTGTTGTACTGCCCGTTGAAGCCCACTCCCGTCGTCCGCTGGATGGTGATCGTCACCGACAGCGCGGTCAGCGCCGCCGTGTTGTTCAGGCGAATCGCTTCTTCGTTGAACCACGGGCCGCTGGCATTAATGACCGGGGTGAGGGTGACGCCGCCCGAGCCGCCGCCGCCGCTGCTGACGGTCAGGCTGATGGGGGTGCTGCGGGTGAGGCTGCCGCTGGTGCCGGTGACGGTGACGGTCGCCGCGCCGAGGGTTGCGGTGCTGGCCGCGGTCAAGGTCAAGGTGCTGCTGCCGGCGGTCGTCGAGGTCGGATTGAAGCTGGCCGTGACGCCGACGGGCAGGCCGCTGGCGCTGAAGGCGACGCTGCCGGTGAAGCCGCCGGTGCGGGTGACGGTGATGGTGCTTGTGGCGCTGGCTCCTTGATTGACCGTCACGCTCGCCGGATTGGCCGCGAGGCTGAAGTCCGGCGTCGGCGGGTTGTTGACAGTGAGGTTGATCGGAGTGCTGCGGGTGAGGCTGCCGCTGGTGCCAGTGACGGTGACGGTCGCCGCGCCCAGCGTCGCCGTGCTTGAAGCCGTCAAAGTCAGCGTCGTCGTGTTGCCGGTCGTCGAGGTGGGATTGAAAGCCGCCGTAACGCCGGTGGGCAAGCCGCTGGCGCTGAAGGCGACGCTGCCGGTGAAGCCGCCGGTGCGGGTGACGGTGATGGTGCTTGTGGCGCTGGCGCCGCGATTGACCGTCAGCGTTGAGGGGCTGGCCGCGAGGCTGAAGTCCGGCGTTTGCGGCTGCGTGACGATGACGTTAGCGACGTTTGACGTGCCGACCGCGCCGCCATTATCAACCGCCCTGGCGCTCAGCGCATAATTGCCGGCGGCCACGTTGGCGAAGGTGAAGCTGTAGGGCGCGCTCGTGTCGCTGCCGATGACGGTGTTGCCGTTCAGGAAATCGACGCGGGTAACCGTGCCGTCGCTGTCACTGGCCGTGGCATTGAGCGTGATGGTGGCCGGCGCCGTAAAGCTCGCGCCGTTTGCCGGGCCGGTCAGGCTGACCGTCGGCGGATTATTGCCCGCTCCCGGTTCATCGCCCCATATCCGCACGCCATCGTCGTACAAGACAATGCGTCGGGTCCTGGCCGTGTTCCCCCCTGTCACCCCGGCGATGTCCTGAAATGAATAGTCGTTTGACGGGTCCCAGGCGCCCGAGCTGGTGATGCGGAACTGCACCTCCCGGCGGTGCTCCGACTGGCCGCCGGGAAATATCTTCGTCCCCAGGCAGTTGATCGTTACGTAATAAATGTTACCGGACCATTGGGTCGGGCCGCTGATCCCGCCGGTGCACTGGCTGAAGTTCATGTTGACCGAAATCTGGCTCGGCGTGACGCCCGGCTCCAGCGTGAAGAAGTAGCGGAAGCTGCCGCCGTCAAGCATGCGGGCGGGCCAGGCCGACCGGTTGGTGACGAAGGCTCTGACTTCGGTGAAGTTCGTCCCCGCCACGTTGATCCCCGCGTCGATGAAAATCTCGTCCCCGTCGGGCGTCTCGATGGGCGGGAAATTCAGTAGCGGGCTGCCGCCGAATTCTTGATAAAGCCGGGCCAGCGCCCCCGCAAACCCGGCGTTGAAATCGGTCGCCACTTCGTTGGCGCGGAAATTGCCGCGGTCATCAACCCAGGAGAAATCGTCTTGCGCCGTCGGCCCCCCGACCAGCGCGCCATAGAGCACGTGGCGGTTGTTGGTCGGCACTCCCGTCGGCCCGCCGTTGACCCACGAGCCGTGTGCCGTGCGGTGGTGCGGGTTGATCGGCGGGTTGTTGCCGAAGCCGCAGACGTAACTGTGGTTGGCCGGGTTGGCGCCCAGCACATAATCGATCTGCCGCTTGGCGAAATCGTGATAGCGCGAATAGAGCGGGTTGCCGACCCCCAGAAAATCGGCATAGACCAGCGCGATGAAGGCATAGTTCGTCGCGTAGCGCAGCGCGCCGAAGCCGTCGACGAACATCAAGCCGCCCGCCGTCCGCCTGCCGGCGCCGACCGACCAGTAATCCAGCCAGCGCTGCGCGTCGGTCTGGAACGGCTGTTCGCCGGTCAGCTTGGCCATCAGCACGTAGGTGCCAAAGTGTTTATCATTCCAATTCTGCGACCAGGTGAAGCAAGGGGTCTGCGAGCCCGTTTCCTTGCACATGGTCGGATAGAGCTGGCGCGCCGTGTTCAGAAACGCGGTCTCGTTGGTGGCCCTGTACATCCAGACGGCGGCCCAGGTGACTTCGTCGTTCGGGTCGCCGAAGTGGCTGTTGTAGCAGCACTGTGCCGCCGGTATGCAGTCGACGTAAAAAGTGCCGCGCGTCGCCTCGGCAAAGGCGAAAAGCTGTCTGGCGTGAGCCAGGAGCGTGTTGGCATAAGTCGGGTCGGTGGGCCGAAAGACGATGGACGAGGCCGCCAGCGCCGCCGCGGTCTCCGCCGCGAGGTCTGAGCCAGCACACCCGGCATCGATTTTGAACGCCCGCCGTTGCATCTGCATGATCTCGGCCGGTCCCCAGAAACTGTGATCCGGGCCTTCCTCACCGATCTGTCCCCACAGCTCATTCGGCGCCGTGTGCGCTTTGATAAAGTAGTCATTGGCGACGCGCAGGTTGTTGAGCAGGTGGGTGAGCTGGCCGCTGTTCTCATAAGCCTGGCGGTACTCGACTCCGCCCCAGGCCAGCATGGCCGCTGACGAAGCCATGGCAAATCCGAACTTGATGTGATCGCCGGCGTCGAACCAGCCGCCCGTGAGGTCTCGTCCGACGTCCGCGCCATCGCCCAACGCCGAATCGCCCCGCCAGGTGACCCGGCTCCAGGACGGCTTCGGCCCGGAAATCTGCGCTTCGTAAAACCACACGGCCTTTTGCAGCGCTTCGCCGTAGTTGAAAGAACTGCTCTGCATCATCGCCCCATTGCCGGAAGCCAGAGCGCTGGAACGCCGCTCGGTCGGCAGGGCAATCGACAGTAACAGAAAGGCCATCAGCGCGGTCACGGCGGCGGCCTGCCCGCCCTGGCCCAGGCGCAGATGCCGCTTTTCCCGATTCCTCTGGTGTACAACGTTTTTCATGGTCTGTGCCTCCTTTTGTCTCCAAGCAAGTCATCATGAATATGGTTTGTAGCGTCCGTTACTCAATCAGGGGGAGGGCGTCTCCCCGGATGCAAGACTGATGTGAGGGGAAGGGCGGTGGTTCGGCAACCGTCTGAGTCGGTCGGGGTTATGTTAAGAATGGAGTCTCTGGAGCTTGCGCCGCTGTTCTTTTCACACACCGGCGCTTCTGCCCGGCGTTATTGGCCTTTGCAGATCAACGATGTCTCTAATGCGCAAGCCGGAATTCCCGGCGCTGCGTATTTTACTCCTTAATTCATTTCGGTAGGGAGTTAAAAGGGGTAGGACACCGGTTTGAAACCTAATTTAACATCGCCTGACCGGGCTCCGCCATACCGCGCCGGGCGTAAAGGACGAGGTTGAAGCCCGGCCGCAGGGGGTATACGGCGATGCGTTCATAGCTTTCGCCAAGCCTGGCCTTCAACTCGGCGTCCTGGTCCTGCGCGCCGATGATGATGCTGGCGTTCAGGTCGCTGAGCCGCCCCGGATATGCCACTTGCCGGTAATCGCGGATGTACCAGGGTAACGGCCAGTACTCTGACGAGGTGATGGTAATGCTCGTCTCATTGCCCGTCCCGGCGCGGTCGGCTATTCGGGAAATCTCAGCGACCAGCGGCAAGAACTCGCGACGGGTATGGGCATAGACGTAAGGGTGTTTGCCGTCGTCGTACTCCAGAAAATTGAGCCTGAGCATCTGCGCCAGACTCGCCGCGGCCATCATGACCAGCACGCCGGCGACGAGCGTCAGTTGCTTCTTCGTCGCCACCCGTTTACGGGTCTCGCTTACGGTATAGCCGGCGACGACGGCGAGCGGGACGATGAAATTGAGCGCCAGCCATGGCGTTTTGTAAGGGATGATCGAATAAGCCCCGAGCAGGCCGCATAACCAGATCGCCGTAAATATCAGGAACCGATTGTTCGAGCGCCAGACGATCAGGCCGACGCCGAGCAAGCCTAAAGCCAGCAGCAAGAACTCCTCTTGCCACAGCCAGGCGAAATAGATATACCAGCCGTGTCTGTGGTCGCTTCTGCCCGCGCGCGCCCAGTATTGATAAGACTGCAACATCTCTCCGAGCCATTGACGGTGGGTGAACAGAGATGAGTAGAAGAGCGCGAGGACAAAGATGAACGCCCCGCCCGCCGCGACCCAGATGGTGAGCGACCGCATGATGTCGTCCCGCCACCGGGGCGATGATTGAACGGCCGCCGGTTGTCCCGCGGCCGAATCAGACGGCTGCGGCTGCTTGCCCGGCGCCAATCGGGCGAGCAGCGCTTTTCTGACGTCCATTAATAAAGGGGAGAGAAAGATGGCCAGCACCAGCACGGCCGCCGAGATGATCGCCGTCTCTTTCGTCGCAAAGACCAGACCCGCCGCAACCGCCGCGCCCAGCAGGAAAATCGGTCGCCTGCTCTCCCAATAACGAAAACCGGCGAAGACCACGGCAAAGGTAAAGAAGACCAGCAGCGATTCGTGAATAAAGTAACGCGACATATAAACGGCGCCCGGCGACACGGCAAGCAACGCCGCGCCGGTCAGCGCGCCGACCGTCCCGACATATCTGCGCAGGCAGAGCATCAACCAGACGGTGGCAACCCCGAACAGCACCGGCAGCAGGCGCATCGCAAAGACCGTCAGCCCCAGGGCGCGCGCGACCACCAGCGTCAGGTAGTAGAGCGTCGGCCCATGATAATTTGCCGGGTCGTATTGATAGCCCGCCCCGTCGACCAGCCGCATCATGAAGAAAGCATTCACGCCTTCGTCACTATGCAAGGGGCGCAACTCCAGGGCGTATAGCCGGACCAGAGTCGCCACGATCAGAATGGCTCCCGCCGACGCTATCCAGATCAGCGTGTGGGTCGCGGGCCGCTGACGCGCCTGTAATTTAGAGTAGCCGGTTGCCGTGGGATGTAATGCCTGTGCGTTCATCGATTTCATAAGTCAGAGCGTGGATGGGCCTGAATGGGCGGCGCATCAAAAGTCGAATGGTCAGTTCAGGATTCGGCGTAGGCTTGCAGGGCTTCCTTCAGCGTCTTCGGCAAAGGGACAGGCTCCAGGCGCTTGCCCTCGCGCCGCATCGAGACGATTTGCTGTTCGCCGCGCGCGATCAACTCTTCCTGACCGTCCGCCCGCCGCCAGTATTCAAAAGACATGGTCACGCGATTCTGCATGATCGCCTTGAGCCGCATGCGAATGATGATCTCGTCAAAGGCCGATAGCTCCGTGAGGTAATCACACGAACAGCGCGTCGTAATCAGACAGAGCCCTTCGGTAATCTGCGCCAGGACGTCCGGCGCATGGTCGTTGAGAAACATCTCCCGGCACCGGCCCTGCCAGCGAATATGGTTTACGTAATACACATTACCCGCTATGTTGGTCTCTTCGAACCCGACGACGTGCCGGTATTCATAAGCGCGCATGGTCATACCTCGTCTGCTTACCCGCCGCCCCATTGGCTGGCCTTGCCGGGGTCGCCGACAGGATGGCGGCGATGTGGCAACCCTGAGCCGCTTTGATCGCGACGGCGAAGGTGGCGACCCGAGCCGCGCCGCTCGACAGCACGACGCAGCCCTTGCCCCTGACCGAATCGAAGATCAATGGCGGCTGCGTGGCGGCCCCGGACTTTTTCAAACATTCGCCCGCGCTCCACACGCGCGTCGCGGCGGTGTCGAGGTCTTCGCCCGCAAAATCCATGATCACTTTTGCGAGCTGGTAATATTCATTACCGAGTAAATCCCGCCAGAGCGAAGCCGCGCGCGCGCTCACCGCTTCCAGGTCGCAGCCGAGCCGGTCGGCCCCGGCGACCGCCAGGCTGAGGTTGCCTGAATGCGACGCGGAAATGTTGCCGCCCGCCGCGGTTTCGGGCCTGCCATCCGGGCTCCGCCATATCTCGGCGTTTTTGCCGAGCGCGCGACGCATGGCCCGGCTACTGCGCGTTCTCCGATCCTCGTCGTCGCCCGGCTCGATGACGACCGCGACCTCCGCGTCGGGGAGCACGTCCCGCAACGACCGTTCGAGGGCAACGCCGACCAGCGGCCCGGCCAGGCGGACTTGAAGGTTCGGGCTGCCCACCGCTTTTAATCGCAGCCCGCTCCAGGTCTCCAGCCAGAGCCCGTCGGCATCCCTGACTTCAAGGTCGTAAGTGAACTGATCGCCTTCGTGCGCGCGTTCGCGGGCGCACAAGGTGACCGGCCCGCGGCCTGCGACTCTGCCGATGACGAGGCGGTCAATGCCGATGGGCAGAAGCGTGACGCCCGGCACGCAGACCTGCAAGGCATGGATGGTCGCATCGCGCCGCCCCGGATCGCCGAGAACCAGCCGCCCCGGCAGGTAAGGGCCGAACCAGTCGCTCTGCCGCTCTTCGATCTCCGCCACACATCCGGTTGCCGCCATCTTGCGATAACCGCGCAGGCGCTCGAATCGCCCCCTCTGAAACAGCAGATCGCCGTAGAGGTCGTCGCCGGGCCGCAACTCAATAAAGGATAGGTGGTCTGCCGCGGTTTCCAGCATCTCCGGCAGCGCCTGCGGTGGGTTGAACCGGCACAGGACGCGGAAATGATCGACCTGATAATCCGTCGACTCACTGCGTAAGGCGACTTCGACCAGGCCCGGCTCGCGCACGAGCGCCGCGATTGAAATCCTCGCTGGCGAATCAGCGGGGACGACGATGGCGCGATTGAATCTCACGTCTTCAAAGGCCGGCACTTCATCGCTGTTGACGAGCGCCTGGGCGACCTGCGCCATCGCCTCCAGGCCCATCACGGCCGGGAATATGCGGTCGCCGGCCAGAACGTGGTCTTCGAGGTAAGGGTCGGTTGTCGGCGACAGTTCGGACTCGACAATCAACTCGATGCCGGGGTAATGGAGTCGCGGCTGTTCGAGGAAGCGCAGGAAAGGCAACTCCTGCTCGACCAGTCCGAGCGTCGGCGCCTGCCCGAAACGGCCGCTGACGACGATTGCAACCTGCTCGGTCGCTTGCGCGAGCAGGCGCCCCAGCAGTCTCACCCCTTCGTCCGGCGGGATGGGCGTGATGCCCTGATGGGTTAAAACATCCACACGGCCGAGGCGCTGCCCCATGCCGACGCCAGACCAGATCGACCATTCAATGGCGAGGCAGCGGCAGTGCGGATGATCCATCTGCCATTGTTCGGTGAGCGCCGCGAGCCACTGGTTCGCGATGGCATAATCGGCTTCTCCGCGCAGGCCGGTGCGGGCGATGAGCGAGCCGAAGGTGATAAAGAACCTGACCCGCTCGGGCCGGATCGCCGCCAGTAGGTTGCGCGCCCCCTGAATTTTCGGCTTCAGCGTTTCAAGAAAAGTCTTGGCGTCGAGGTCCTGCAAGAGCGTCGGCAGGTTCGCCCCGGCTCCGTGCAAGATCGCGGTAACCGGCCCGAGCGTGGCTTCGATCTGCGCGACCGCGGCCCGCACCGCTTCGCCATCAACCACATCCGCCGCGACGTATCTGAAAATGATGCCGAGCGCCGCCATCCGCTCAAGGTTGGTCGCCAACTCCGTATCGTCGCCCGCATGTGAACGGCCGAGCAGCGCCAGCTTGACGCCGGTGTCGCGCGCCAGCGCCAGCGCGCATTCGGCGGCGATGCCTTTTCCACCGCCTGTAACCAGGATTACATCCTCTGGCCCGAGCGCGACCGCCTCGTGGCCTTCAACTTCCGGCAGCAGCTTGAGGACGGGCGAGCGCCGCTTTCCGGCCCGGTCGTAGTGGGCTTCCGTAAAACCGGTCGCCGCCTTCGCCTCGGCGACGACCCATTCGGCCGCTTGCGGGTGATCGAATGGAAGGTTGATTACACAGACGGCGACCCAGGGCGCTTCCTGGTAAAGCGTGCGGGCGAGCGCCGCCGCCGAGCCGCCCTGTTCGACCATAACGAACCGGCCGCCTTCGCCCCCGGCGAGCGCCGCATGGGCGGCTTCAAGCAGGAGGCCGACCTCGCGCTCGCCCACCTGCGGCGGCAGCGCCAGGACGACGCCCTGTCCGGCGCAAGTCGCAAATGCGCTTTGCAACCGATGGCCGAGCGGGTGATCGGGCGGCGCAATGACCTGCCAGTTACTTTCGCCGGCAGCGGTTTGCCGGGCCTCCAGCCGCCGCTCGCTTAACTCAACCGTGAAGCACCGCGTCCAGTTATCCACCCCCGCCGGTGAGCGCTTTACGGTTACGGACGCGTTACCGCTCTCTCCGTGGTCAAGCGCCTGGGCCAGGTCGGCCAGCGTCACGGTTGAATAATCCAACAAGGCGGCGGGCGGGTTTAATTGGAGGTGGCGGGCCGCCTCGGCGACCAGTTGTCCGACGGCGATTGAATTCAGGTGCAGGTCGCCCAACAGCCTGTCGGTGTCCTTTACGGCGGCGAGCGGCAACTCGGCCCGCGTTGCGACCAGATGGCGGACCAGCTCCAGCGCGGCCGGCGGCGCCAGGCCGGCCTGGACGGCCGGGGCGAGGCTGATGTCAGAGTAGTGTTCACTACTTTCGCGCAGGGACGCGGATTCGTCGCGCGGCTCGAATTGAGCGTGGAGGTCGACGAGCGGCGCCTGCTCGCAAGGGTTCGCAAAGAAGCGCGGCTGCCAGTCGAGGCGGAAAGGTTTGGTGACGCGGTCGGCGAACAGAGCGGCGTGATTGACCGGCGCCCCGGCCGCATAAGCGGCGCCTGCCGCCTTCAGTAAACCGCGCAACGATTCGCCGCCGACATCTAAGGCGACGACCGGCGTATCGAGAAACTCGCCGGCCAATCCGCTCAACACGTGCCCCGGCCCCACCTCGATGAATAAATCGACATCGGCCGAAGCCGCGCTGGCTGCTTCGATGAAGCGCACGGGCGCGATCAACTGGCGATAAAGCAGTGCCCGCAGGTTTTCATCCGCCGCGATCGGCGCGGCGGTGACGGTCGAGATGACTTTGTGATGTAACGCACGAAAGGGCTCATCGGCTAGGCCCTCGGCGAGCAGCGGCATGGCCGGCGCGAGCAGCGGCGAATGAAAGGCGTGCGAGACGGGCAGCATCACCGCCGAATGGCCCTTGGCCTGAACCCGTGTGACGAAGCTGGCAATGGCAGTGACCGCTCCCGAAACGACCGTTTGCTCGGGCGCGTTCAGGCAGGCGATCACCAGCGGGTCGCCATTCAACAATGCCTCGACTTCGCGGCGGCCGCCGTTGATGCTGGCCATGCCGCCCGGCAGGCTGCCGGAACCGTTCATCGCTTTTGCCCGTGCCCTCGCGATGCGCAAGGCGGCGGCCCCATCAAAGGCGCCGGCCCAGTGCATCGCCGCCACCTCGCCGAGACTGTGGCCCACGGCCACCTCCGCCCGAATGCCCAGTTCTTCCATCAAGCGCAGGCCGGCGACTTCAGCCGTGATGATTGCCGGCTGCGCGGTCTCTGTTGCCACGGTCGCGTCTGGCGAAGAGATCTGCGCATCGGCATAGATCGCTTGCACGGACGCGAACCGTCTGGCGAAGGCTCCGCCATCGAGATAGACCGGCGATGCCTGGCCGGGGAAGAGAAAGCCGACGCGGGCGCGCGAGCCCGAGCCGAGGAAAACACCGGCCTGCCCGTCCACTTTCGAACGCACCCCATTCACCAGCCAGCCGCTTAACATCTCCAGCCGCGAGGCCAGCTCTTGAGGGGTTGACGCGACGACAGCGCCGCGAATGGTTGACCTTGCGTCGATATTTCCCGCGAGCGTCGCCCGCAAGGTCGCGGCGAGGTCGGCCAACTCGGCCAGCGAAAGCCTGGCCGCAAACCGCAAGAGGTGATGAACCTCTCCGAGCAGGCTGTCGCGGTCGTGCGCCGCGAGTAGAAACAACTCGACATCCTGGGCCGAGGCGAGCAGAGCCCGTTCTCTGGCCTCCAGTCGGGCTCGCCGCCGGGGCGCGAAGCTTTCGAGCACAATGTGTGTATTGATGCCGCCAAACCCCATGGCGCTCACACCGGCGCGCAGCGGGCGGTCATCTGGCCATGCCTCGCCTCGCTTTAATGTTTTGAGCATTGCATCGGCCGCGCACAACTCGGCGTGGGGGCGCTCGCAGCCGGTCGTCGGCGGCAGGATCTGTTTTTCAAGCGCCAGGGTCGCTTTGATCAGGCCGGCGATGCCGGCCGCCGCCTTGGTGTGGCCGATGTTGGCTTTGATCGAGCCGATCACCGCGCGGGTCTCGGCACGCCCGGCGTGGCGCGCCTGTGTCAGGGTCTTTAGCTCGGTCGTATCGCCGACGCTCGTGCCGGTGCCATGCCCTTCAAAATAGGTGACGGTTTCGATGCCGAATTCGGCGCGCTTGTAGGCGCGCCGCAGGGCGAGCAGTTGGCCTTCCATCTCGGGCCGCGTGATGGCCCCCCGGCCATCGGACGACACGCCCCAGCCGTTAATGACGGCATAGACTCTGGAGCCTCTTTGCAGGGCTTCCTGGTAGCGCATCAGGACGATGAGCCCGCAGCCTTCGCCGGGCAGGAACCCCGACGAGCGCGAATCGTAAACCCGCATGCCATCCGGCGACAGCGCGCCCGCTTTGGCAAAGCCGACCAGCTCGAACGGGTCGAGGCTCAGATCGACGCCGCCCGCCAGGGCCACATCCAGGTCGCCTGCGACCAGCGCCGAACAGGCGGTCGCGACCGCC
>JADMIO010955845.1_pt1 | contig 15002 bp, 21 predicted proteins | sample 8958161 | NCBI WGS metagenome assembly JADMIO01 (sample SAMN16585339, study PRJNA669376) | soil metagenome | isolation source: Crop rotation soil | place: USA: Cullars Rotation, Alabama | collected 2011 | reverse complement strand
TCGACACCGCCGGTCTCCGAGAATCCACGGACCCAGTTGAAAGCATCGGTATTCAGAGGGCCAGAACCATTGCCGCAAACGCGGATCACATTTGGTTTATCTTCGACTCCGCCGTTGGCTGGGACCCGTCACAGGCCGCAGGTTTGGGCAACAGCTTCACGATCGTAGCGAACAAGTGTGACCTCGCGGATTCGGAGCACGGCCTGAAAATAAGTGCGACCAACGGTCGCGGCCTGTCCGAGTTGATCTCTTCCCTCCCCCTCGCCGACGATATCGCCCATCGCGAAATCACCGTCAACCCAAGGAATTCAGGCTTGCTGACGGAGGCCCGGGAGGCAATTCGTACGACCGTCGCAACCCTGATCGCCGACCGGCCCACCGACTTGGCCACCGTCCTCCTCCAAGACGCCCTCCACAGCCTAGGACAGATCACCGGTGAAACAGCTTCGCCAGATATGATCTCGCGGATCTTCGGAGATTTTTGTATCGGAAAATGAAATTCTTCCGGATCGCTGTCGAAAAGAGACGATCCCGTTCGACTACCTCGTGAAAGACCTCGAAAGAGGGCAAAGCAAAAGGAGCTTATGAGATGAAAGTTAATCCCTATCTAAACTTCAACGGAACGTGTAAGCAAGCATTTGAGCTCTACGCGCAGGTTCTGGGCGGCGAAATCGTCATGATGCAGAAGCACGGCGAATCCCAAGTTGCCGATCACATGCCAGCCGAGCTGCACGACACCATTCTCCATGCCCGATTGGTGTTCGGAGACAATCTGCTGATGGGCTCCGATTCGCCTCCTCAGTACTATGCCAAGCCTCAAGGCTTGTACGTTTCCCTCCAGTTGGACGGCGTGGAGGAAGCCGAGCGGATCTACGCCGGTCTCTCCGAAGGCGCAGAGATATCGATGCCCCTCCAGGAGACCTTCTGGGCCGCCCGATTCGCTATGCTCACCGACCGATTCGGCACTCCCTGGATGATCAACTGCGATCTCAAGGCCTAACAACATGAAATTCAGTGCGACTCTACTTCTGAACGGAACCACCGCAACCGGAATTCAAGTCCCAGATGCCATCGTCGAAGGGCTCGGCGCCGGTAAGCGTCCCGCGGTGGTCGCCTGTCTGAACGGCTACACCTATCGCAGCAGCGTCTGTCCAATGCACGGGAAGTTCTTCCTGCCGGTCAGCCGCGAGCATCGCGACGGAGCAGGAATTCAGGCAGGTGAAGAAGTAGAAGTCGAGCTGACCGTCGACACCGCTCCCCGAGAGGTCCAGGTGCCTGCCGATCTGCAGGCGGCCATGGACGCCGAGCCGGGGGCTAAGAATTTCTTCGACTCTCTCTCCTACAGCAACAAGCTTAAGTTCGTGCTGTCGGTCGAGGGTGCGAAAACTACCGAAACTCGCCTGCGCCGCATCGAAAAGACACTCTCGATGCTGAGCGAAGGCCGAACCCAATAAACCACGAGGAGAAACGAAATGAGATTTATGATGATTGTGAAAGCCAACCAGGATTCCGAGGCCGGAGTCCTTCCCAGCATGGAACTGCTCACCGAAATGGGCAAGTTCAACGAAAAGCTGGAAGCGGCCGGTGTGCTGCGTTCGCTCGACGGACTGCATCCAAGCTCCAAGGGAGCACGAGTGCTCTTTAAGGATGGTCAGAAGTCGGTGGTCGATGGCCCGTTCTCCGAAACCAAGGAGCTCATCGCAGGCTATTGGATCATCGAAGTTGCATCCAAGCAGGAGGCCGTCGACTGGGCTCTCCAATGTCCGAGCCCGCACGAGGGCGATGCGCAGATCGAGATTCGCCAGATCTTCGAACTAAGCGATTTCCCAGACGTTCCCGAGGGCGTGCGCAACATGGAAGAAAGGCTGCGAGCATGAAGTACATCTGCCTCGGCTACCTCGACGAGTCCAATTGGGGCACTGTGTCTGAAAAGGACCGCCATGCGTTCATGGACGAGTGCTTCGCGTACGACGACGAGCTGCGTAAGAGCGGTCACTACGTCGGCGGCGAAGCCCTGCAGAGCACCGACACCGCGACCACACTGCGCTGGCAAAACGGCAAGGTGGCGATCACGGATGGTCCATTCGCCGAGACGAAAGAGCAGCTTGGCGGGATACTCATCCTCGAAGCGACGGATCTGAATCACGCGATTCAGATCATGTCCAAACACCCTGGCGTGCGGCTGGGCGGCTGCTTCGAAATCCGCCCCGCAGCCGATCTGCAAGACATTCTCACTGCCTCGCGAGAGAGGAGGAGCATATGAACGAAACCATCGATAAGGCGAGAGCCGACTTCATCCGGGCCAAGGATCGGATGACCGCTGCCCTGGACACCACGCCCGATGACCGGCTCAACTGGTCGCCATCGCCGACTGCTCGTACGCCAATCCACCAAGTGGTGCATGCCGCGGAAGCGATCCGCAACATTCACAACTTCCTCGATGGGCGCGTTTTCGAGGTTGAAAATACCGAGAAGGCCGACAAGGGATTCCGGGAATTCGAGAAGCAGTTCACGACCCGTGAAGCCGCGGTCGAGTTGTTCGAAAACCACAGCGCCGCCTTCCTGCAGTGGCTCGATGGACTTAGCGAAGACCGGCTGGGGGATGTGGTTCAGCTTCCGTTCAACCTGGGGCAGGCGCCGATCGGGCCGATGCTCAGTGTGCAGGCGGCCCACCTCAACGACCATGCTGCCCAACTCGCCTACATCCAGACGATCTACGGCGACCAAGACTGGCACATGTAGTAGAGCGAGCTGACCCTCCAGCGCTGCTAGACGCGGCGCCGGAGGGCCATGATCATAATGAGTTCCATGGAGGACGCCTGGCTACCGGAAGAGGTCTCATGCATCGAGGCCATCGCTCGAATCCTCCACCGCGATGTCTCGCAACTTGAGCCCAACGAACCGATTTTGGACTTGAGTCTGGACTCCCTAGATATTGTCGAGCTCATCATGGAGCTCGAGGATCAGTTCGCAATCGATCTGGAGGAACTCGCTGTCTATCCCGATACCACTTGGCGAGGATTGGTAACGATCATCCGCGGTCAAATGGGCCGCTAGCCTGGATTCAACTGACCCCTAAAGAAAAAATTTCGTCTAACCCTTTGTGGCGCCCTACTGAGGGCGCGAAAGGGAGACACGAAAATGTTTGAACTCAAATCCATCCGAATGGCAGTTGCCAGCGTGGCCTTGTTTGGCCTCGCGGTAATGCCCGCCATGGCGCAGCGCCGGATAATTCAGCGTCGACCGCCGATTAACCAGCGCACTTGGGAGATTCGATCCTTGGTCGACGCCGCAGAGCGAACAAGTAACTCCTTTAGAGACGCCGTCGAGCGACGCGATCGGAACACGAATACGCCGCGCCGATACGGCACCACCTATCGAGAGCGATACTTCAACGACTTGGCGCCTCAGGTTCGACGGCTTGACGAGGCATTCGAAAGGCTGCGAAGCGTCGCCGACAACCGCCGCCCACGCGCGGGCCGGGACGAGATGACGCGCGTGCTTACTGCTGCTCGATCGGTGAACCGCTACTTCTCGAGCTATAGCTATGGGTGGGGCGGCGGCAACCGCTACAACTACATGCGAAGTTCCGACCTCGACGCTCGCTGGCGAGATCTGAAGCGCGACATCAACGCACTTGCTCGAGCCTACAATATGGCGACAATATAGTCGCGACGAGGCAACTCTGAGAGGGAGGCATAACCGCCTCCCTCTTTGTTTATGGGACAATCTAAACCATGACTCCCGAGCAGATTCCTCACCCTCCAATCGTCACAGAATCCGAGTGGAAAGCCGAGCGAATCAAACTGCTCGCCGAAGAGAAGCGGCACACCGACGAGTACGACCGGATCAACGCGCAGCGGCGGCGGCTGCCGATGGTGAAGGTCGAGAAGAGCTACAGCTTCGACGGCCCAAATGGAAAGGAGAGCCTGCTCGAGCTGTTCGAAGGCAAGCAGCAGCTCATCGTCTATCACTTCATGTTCGAACCGGAGTGGGAAGAGGGCTGCCCAGGCTGCACATCCTTCGTAGATGCTCTTGGCGATCTATCGATGCTGCCCGAGCGCAACACCTCCTTCGTTTTGGTTTCGCGAGCCCCGTTGTCGAAGCTCGATGAGTACAAGGCGAAAAGGGGCTGGAATCAAAAGTGGGTGTCTTCCGGCGACAGCGACTTCAATTACGACTTTCACGTGACGTTAGCGGCTGATCGCGGCGAGCTGGAATACAACTACAAAGACAAGGACGAGCTGGCCAAAGGCCGCCCTATCGAGAAAATCTACGGCGAGTATCCGGGCACGAGCGTGTTCTTTAGAATCGGAGACGACATCTACCACACGTACTCCACCTTCGCCCGCGGCGGAGAAAGCCTAACCGATTCCTACCGGCTGCTCGACATCACCCCTTACGGGAGACAAGAGGACTTCGAAGACTCTCCCGAAGGCTGGCCGCAGAAGCCGACGTATGGATAGAACGGTAAGCGGTAAGCGGTAAGCGGTAAGCGGTAAGCGGTAAGCGGTAAGCGGTAAGCGGTTTTTTGTTTACCGTTCGCCGTTTACCGTTTACCGTTTACCGTTTACCGTTTACCGCGTACCGCTTACCGTTTTACTTCCTGCAGCGTGATATTGCCGCCGTCCATCGAGATCGTATATCCGAACGAGTCGGCCAGGAACTTGAGCGGGGCGTAGGTGCGACCTTGCCAGACGTACGGAGCCTGCTCCATATCTTTGCGCTTATCGTTGAGCTCGGCCTGTGAATTGCCGACCCAAATTTCGAGCTTGCTTCCCTTGCGCAGCCCCTCGATAACCGACCGATCGCTGCGCCAACGCATGTCGACTCCCATCGCGTCGTACATCGTGCGAACAGGGACCATGAGGATGCCGTTCACCATCTTCGGCGGCGAGTCGAACGCCACCGGCTTGCCTTCTACCGAGATGTTCTGCGCGCAGGCCAGCGGGGCGATGATCGAAGCTGCCAGCGCCAAAGTTGATTTAAAGCTGCTCATGCAACTAGGACCCGGTAGAAGTTGCCCCGGTTCCGATTAACAAGCGTCACCCAGGTTGCCCCTAACCTGGGATCACACGCCCAAAATCGTGTCAAAATCCTGGGGAAAGAGGAATCTTATGAACACAACTGTACAAGGTATCGACGCCCGCGCTTACCTGACCGGATGGCTCCAGGGCCTGGTCTCGATGTATTCGGCCGACATCAATGCAATCCCCGACGACAAGTGGACGGCAACGTTCGGCGGCTGCACCCGCCCCGCCAACGAGTTGACCGCCGATGCGATGGGTCTGCTCTACTGGTGCGCCGAAGTGCTGAAGGGCAACACGGCTCCTGCCGGAGAAGGTCCAATCAAGGAGCTTGCCGCCCAGATCACCTCCAAAAGCGTCGCCGTCGCGAAGTTCTCTGAAGTCGCCGGCCTGTTCACCGAAGCTTTCAACGCCGCAAGCGATGAAAAGCTCGCCGAAGTGATCGACACCCCCTGGGGCATGCCGACGCCGCTCTACATGATCTGCCAGATCGCGGTTAGCCACGTGTGGTACCACGACGGTCAGCTCAACTACATTCAGTGCCTGCTCGGAGACGAGAAGGTCCACTGGATGGGCGGCGAGTAAGTCGCGAATCAAGCTAAGAAGGGCCGTTCCCGATAGGGCTCGGCCTTTTTTCATTCCCTTTAAGGGAGAAACAATGAGCGCTCTTCAGGCGTCGGAAGCCGGCAGGTCTCGCGTTTGCCGAACCGCTTGTAGCGGCCATTTGCTACTCGCATGTAGCCCCAATCGCGGAGCTTTCTTGGGAGGATCATCATCAGGATCCCCAGAAATTTGTACAACCCACCCAAGCCCTTGAGCACCTTCGCCACCGCGGTGGATCGGATGTACTTCACGCCACCATCCAGCAACACCACGGTAGAAAGCCCAGCCTCCTCCGCATACTCTGGAACAAGTTGATGAGCCGTATCCCCTTGGAGCGAAGCAAAGCGGAACACCCGCTTCTTATCGTGCCGGATTACAAAATCCACCGAGCTGTTGCACATGTTGCACACCCCATCAAAGAAGAGGGTGGGGTGCTCGAGCTTCAACTGGACATCGCCAACTGAATCAGATCGCGGCTGGGTTTGAATGTTACGTCCTCTTTAACTGTCTCAAGAACCTGCACTGGGATCTCCGAATGACCCTCGAGCAGCGCTCCAATAACATCTTCTACGAGACGCTCCGGGGTAGAGGCTCCAGAAGAAATACCAACCGTTCGATAGTTGGTCCGCCACTCGGGCTTGACTTCGGTGGGCATGAGGAGCAAGTGCGATTCCGTTCCGAGAGATTCGGCCACTTCTCTAAGACGATTGGAGTTGGATGAGGTCGTGGACCCAACGATCAGTACGAGATCGCACTGCTCGGCGAGTTCGCGAATGGCCGTCTGCCGGTTCGTGGTCGCGTAGCAGATGTCTTCCTTCTGAGGAGTCTGAATATGGGGAAATCGGCGCTTCAAGACATCCATGGTCGAGCGGACCTCGTCCACGCTGAGCGTCGTTTGGGTCAGCACCGCCAAGTTGTCGTAATGCGGAATCTCCAGCGCCTCGGCATCGGCCGGCGTCTCGACAAGCACCATACGCCCGGGCGCCTCACCCATTGTGCCTTCCGCCTCCACATGCCCCGCGTGACCGATGTAGATCATGAAGAAGCCCTTTTTGGCGAAGTGCCGGGCTTCATTGTGAACCTTGGTGACGAGCGGACAGGTGGCGTCGATAACGGTAAGGTTTCGCGCTTCGGCTTCGGCTCTCACTTGCGGAGACACGCCGTGAGCTGAGTACACGACCACGGAGCCAATCGGAATGTCGTCGATATCCTCGACGAAGACAACGCCGCGCTCCTCGAAGCTCCGGACCACGTGCTCGTTGTGGACAATCGCATGCCGCACATAAACCGGCGCACCATGGATTTTAAGCGCAAGATCGACCACCTCAATCGCGTAGGCAACGCCTGCGCAGAACCCGCGGGGAGCGGCGAGAATGATCTTCTCCACAGGTTCATTTTACCGTGGCAGCCGTCCTTCCGCAGGTCTATATGCTATTGAGCAGGTAGGGCAAGTCGCGCGCGCCGTGAAATAGAGTGACAAATAGGATTCCATCAGCTTGCTCTAAGTAAAAGATTAGATGGTGAGGGAATCCGTCAACCTTGACCGATCTCATGCCCGACAATTTCGAGTTCTGGCTCTCATGAATACGACCTATCTTTGGCGTCTCGACAACCAAGCGTAGCGTAGACTCCACCGAATCCAAGAATCGTATCGCGGCATCCGGACTATCCTCCTGGATGAAAAGGGCATTCCGCAAAACTGCGTCGAGTGCGGCCGGTGTTTTCCGGATCATGCCCCTTTTTTGAACACGTGATCGCGTAGCTGCGATCTCAAGAGATCCCAATCGTTGGATGTCAATTCGCTTGATGAGCCGCTTTCCAGAGCTTGAACAAGCTTTGCATCGAGTTCACGCCTTTCCCTTCGCACCTGATCTTCGCGTATCAGAGATCGAATGTAGTCGCTTGTCGTTCCAAATCCGTCCTGAGAGACGACATGCTCAACCCACTGCCTCAGGGGCTCCGGCAGCGATATGTTCATAGTGGCGCTGGTTCGCTGGGCCATAAGGCAATTGTGACATATTTTGCCACAACCTGCCACTAAGGTGTAGCAATCAGGTAGGCAGACATCCCCGGCGACATTCTCGTCTATCCTTAAACCAATGGATCCCGCCGCACTCAACAAAATGCTCGAGGGCCGAGTGAAAGATCTCGCCTCCTTGCGGCGAGGGCACAGCAAAGAGGATCTGGACGTTCGGCGGCTGAACCTACTGAAAACTGCCGCCCTGCACCCGTTGCCTCCGAAATCCGATCTCAAAGGGATGGTCACGGGGACCATCCAACGCGAGGGCTACCGCATTGAGAAAGTGCGGTACGAGTCCAGGCCGGGTCTACTCGTCACTGCTCATCTCTACCTGCCGGAAGGTCAGGGGCCTTGGCCGCTAATCGTTAGCTCGCATGGAACCTGGAAAGGCAAGAAGGCCGCGCCAGTTTCGCAGGCACGAGGGATCTCCTTTGCCCTGCGCGGATTCGCCACGCTCATCGTCGATGCTCCGGGGAGCTTCGGCGAGGACCTCTCCGTCGACGAGCGTGGCCAGTTGGGCGCCCCCGCTGAACCGGACTTCATCATGGGCGCTCCATGGCTCGGCCAGTATGCCTGGGACCTCATCCGAGGCGTGGACCTTTGCGTGGGACGCCCCGACATCGACCCGCAACGAGTGGGTGTCACGGGAGAAGGGGACGGTGGCATCGCTTCCCTGATCGCCTTCATCGCTGAGGCGAGATTTAGCTGCACAGCGTTGGTTTGCACCGCTCCGAGCATGGAGCAAAAGTCGCTCGAATCTATCCTGCAGCTTGGCCTGCCCGGCCTGACGATCGCGGGAGATTTCTCCGACCTTCTCGCCATACGGACAACCGCTCCTGTGTTTCTCATCGCTTCTGCCGGAGACGATCGCTTTACTCCGGAGGACATCTCGCGAACCGCGGAAAAGCTCGGCAAGGGAGTTCGCTTCGAGCAGTTCGTGGGAGGACACGATTACTCGCGCCGAATGCGCGAGTCCGTAGCGGCCTTCTTCAACGAGCACCTCCTAGCCCAGTCACCGCTTCCCTACCTTCCCGAGTTGCGGCCCCTGACCGACGGCGCGCAAAATCCCTATCCTGCGGGAACCGCGGAGCCGGCTTCGCCCGAACTGCAAGTCACCGACTGGCAGAGCCGACATAGCCTGACTCTGAAAGACGTGCTCAAGACGAATATGGCCGAGCCCCACCCCGATCCTTTCCATGTTGAGGACCGGCTCGCACCTTGGCCGAAGTACGGCCAAATGCCAAAACTGGATACCGCTATCACGCTCGGACTGCACGACACGCCAACCGTCTTGGTTCCGAAAGCCACGCCCTCGATCGGCTTGCCAGTGGACTTGGTCGACACCCGCATGGCCGTACTCGGTGGTCTAAGCCTGCCCGAGTTCTTTGCTCAAGTCCTCCACCTCGGTTTGCCGGGGCGGCCCGAAACATGGGAGGCCAAAGCTCTGACCGGCGACGGCCTGTCAGCGATCATCGCAAGCATGAAGACGCTCGTGCAGTCAGCCACGATCGAGACGATCCCCACCAAGATCGTGGCCGAAGGCCCGATCGCCAGCGCCACCGCAATGTTCCTCTGCCTCTATCGGCCCAGCCTGCAGATCGAGACATCCCACACCTGGACGAACTGGCAGGACATGGCTGCTGTCCCCCAGAACATCCAGCCGCTGGCCCGGTATCTCGAATGGCCCTTTGGGAATTGACAATTAACCATTAACCATTGACCATCTGGAGGACCGTCTCCATCTGCGAATTGTCAATCGTAAATAGTCAATCGTCAATCCCCCAACTCATCCGTTAACAATCTCGCCGCCGTTCGGATGCAAGACCTGCCCGCTCATGTACGACGAGTCGTCGCAGGCGAGGAATACGTAGCAAGGCGCCACCTCTTCCGGCTGCCCCGGGCGCTGCATCGGCGTGTCCTTTCCAAACTTCTCCACTTCATCCGGCTCGAAGGTCGAAGGAATAAGCGGAGTCCAGATTGGGCCAGGGGCAACCGCGTTCACCCGGATCTTCTTCTCGGCGAGGCTCTGAGAAAGGGACCGGGTCAGCGCCACGATTGCGCCCTTCGTGCTCGAGTAGTCCAATAGCTCAGGCGAACCCTTGTAAGCGGTGACCGAAGTTGTGTTTATGATCGCGGAGCCCGGCGCCAGGTGCTCCAGAGCCGCCTGCGTTAGATAGAAGAAGGAGAACACGTTGGTCCGGAAGGTCCGCTCCAACTGCTCCGGAGAAATCCGCTCCATCGATTCCTGAGGATGCTGCTCGGCTGCATTGTTGACTAAGATGTTCAGCTTCCCCAGCCGGTTGACGGTATCGCTGACGACCTGATTGCAATGCTGCGGCACACCAAGATCTCCCGCGAAGCACTCGCACCGGCGTCCCAGATCTTCGACCATTCGCTTAGTGTCGGCCGCATCGTCGCTCTCGTTCAAATAGGCGATTGCTACGTCCGCGCCTTCTTGTGCGAATGCCACCGCGACAGCCCGTCCGATGCCGCTGTCGCCACCGGTGATCAAAGCAACCTTTCCCTCGAGCCTTCCACCAGGCTTGGGCCGCTTTGTCTGAGGTTGAGGCGTCATCTCGCGCTGGCTGCCAGGTCGATGCTCTTGATGCTGCGGAGGAGTGTCGGGAGACTTGGTCTTGGGCATAGCTGTTGGGCTCGCCCTCACCCACTCAGGTTCCGGAGTGTGGATCAGTCGCGAGCGACGGTGAGCCGCACGCCTGCTTCCTCCGCGATTACCGGTGCGGGCGGCAGCCGCTTCACGAGCGTCACCGTTAGCCGGCGAATGCAGACATGCTCCTGCAGCAGCTTGGTCGCGATCACCTTTGCAAGCTTCTCAACCGTTTTGTACCGGTGCGACTGGGAGATGGCGATGATCTGAGTTGCCGCTGCGCCGTAGTCCACCGTATCCGCGATATCGTCCGATTCGTCCGTCGAACCGTCCACCTCGAACTCAAAATCAGCCTTGTACCGATGGCCGATCACCCGCTCTTCGGCGGGGACCCCGTGGTGAGCGTAGAATTCGAGGCCGCGAATCAGCACCGTGTACACCGCGCCAGTTTACTGCCGGTATAACTCGGGCCGTGCCCAGTCGCAACAAGCTCATAGCAGTTCTCTGGACAGCCCGCGAATACCTCGGCCGCGAAGACAACGACTATTCCTGGTCGTCCTGGCGCGACAATGAGCATGCCCTCTCGGAGATCGGCTATCACTTGGAACGCCTGCGGGCCGGGCTCGATCCCAGCGGTCTCGACATCCTTTTTCTTCCAACTGGGCCGATGCAGGAAGTCGGCCTCAGCAGCGGCTGGGGCGACGAGTTCGCAGAACTTGCAAATCGCTACGAGGATGCACTGGCGGAGGCCTGCGGCTGCTACGATTCGACCGAGTCCTTAACCGGCGAGTTCAGCGAGCTCGGAATGGATGATAACTTTGCCGAGATCTCTCTCGGACGCTGCCGGAGTTGTGGCCAGCACTGGCTGCGCTACTACTATGTGGTCGAGGGAATCTCCGGCTCCGGCCGCTGGTTCATGGGAGCGGTCGACAAATCCGTCGGTGCTGAGGACGCGAAGGGCGTCCTCGAGTCGTTGCCGTACTATGTCTGCGGCGGAAGTTACTTTGACGGCAAAACCGGAATTGACGTTGGGCGCCTGCCACTCTGATCTAGCGCCTCCACTGCTCCGCGTAGCTGGCGGTGATCAAACCAGCAAGACTGAAGCTCTCGAAGAACTCCCGATTGTCAGCATCGAACCCGCCAAAGACATTCCGCCACTTCGGCAGATCGAGCTTGGCCATCACTTCCGCGCGAACTTGCTCCAGCTTCTTGGAGCCGCTTCCCAGATGATAAAGGGCGTCGCTCACCACTCGGTTTACAGTCTCGATAAACGACACCATTTGTCCCACGAACGCGGTGCCATGCAAAACCTCGCCGTGCCCGGGCACCAACAGCTTGGGATGCAAAGCCATCAGTCTCCGAAGCGTTCCAACTTGCTCCGAAGGAAAACCCCCGCCTAGGTACGGCACCGGATGATCGACGAGGTCGCCTGCCGCCAAGATGCGCTCTCTCGGCAGGAACATCAGCGCGTCCCCAGCCGTGTTACCCTTACCCAGGCACAATAGCTGCACCCGCCGCCCGCCAAGATCCAGGTCCAATCGAGTCTCGAAGGTCCGGGTCGGGGGCGCGTCGTGAACTTTCTTGAACTCAGGCTCGACCAGGTCGCGACCTTTCAGCTCTTCAACTAAGCCTTGCCGGCCGTTATCTGTGAGAGCCTTCCCATCCGCATCGACGCCGTCTTTCAGCATCTTACGAATCGCAGCGTTGCGCACGGGATACCGTGCAAACCATCCCGGGTTGTAGCCTGCCACGCTCTTGCCGGTAGCTTGCTGAGCGATGATCTGGATGCCCGGAAACGCCGCCTTGTACTCGCCATTCCCCATCGTGTGATCGAAATGCCAGTGCGTGTTCATCAGATAGCGCACCGGCAGCTTGGTCCACTTTCGAATCTGGGCGATGTCCTCGCGTGCCGAACTCGGAAGGTAGCACGAGTCCACGACAAGCACCGCCCGGCTCCCGATCACCACCGTTGTGTTGCCCTGCGGAAACTGATCTGGAGCGTCCGGATGCCGGATCTCGTAGACGCCTCTAGCGAGCTTCTTCACCGAGCGGAATCGAGTGTTCGCGAGGTCGCGGGCTTCGGTTGGAAGCACCGCTTTAGTGGCTTGCGCCGGCGCCACCGGACCGCTTCCCTTCTCCATCAACGTCATTCCGCAAGATGGACACTTCCCCGGATTGCTGAACGTGTCGTTGTCGTTCTTGCACCCACAAGGAGGGCACACATAGACCGAGTGCTTCCCGTGGGCGGCGCCACCTCCGAACACGACGACAGACGAGATGCAGACTGCGACAACGATCGGCAGGAGGCGGAACAGCACTTTCATGGTTTGCCACGAATGTACGTGCCAGCGTTGGGCAAACGACACGACAAGAATCGCGGCAACTTTGGCCAAAATCACGGATGCGGCCCGAGACGCGCCCGGAACTCCCGAGGCGAGCAGCCGGCCGCGCGCCGGAAGTAGCGGCCGAAATGCGAGGGATCGTCGAAGCCAAGCCGCCGGCCAATCTCCCCAACCGACAGGTCGGTGTGGGCCAACAGCCGCCGAGCCTCCGCCAAGACGCGGCGCTGGATCATGCCGCTGGCCGAGAGACCGGTCCGCTCCGTGCACAAATCGTTCAGGTGCCCAGGCGTGATGCCGAGCTGTGCCGCGTACTCGGCCACGCCAAGACGCCGCCCGAATCCTTCCTCGATCTCCCGCCGAAACCGCGCAATGTGCTCCGAAGCACGCGTCCCTGGCTGCCGGCCATGCGCTGCCTCGTAGTGTCTGTCGAGCCGCACCAGCAGCCGGTAGAGCTCGGCCTGCAGCACCTTGCTGGAATCGCGCCGCAGGTCGGGCAGCTCCGCTTTCATTGCCCGCAGGTCACCGACAAACCTCAAAAAATCTGCCGTCTCCAGCTCCAAATGGTTCGGTCCCGACCCGAAAAACGAGAGCGCTTCGATGAAGTTGGTGTCGGCCAGAGTCTCGCTCAGGAATTCCGGGGTGAAGAACAGCGCAGTAGCCTGAACCGCACCGTCCAAACGCCACCGCCGGATACTGCCCTGCTCGGTGAACACCACCATCCCCGGCCGCACCGGGCTCTCCCGGTCGTCGATCCACAGGCCCCCACCGCCCTGCTCCACAAACAGGATCTCGTGGTAGAGCAGCCGGTGAGTGAACCCGTCCGCCGCATATCCCGGCATCTCCTCCAAGGTCATCACGTCGATCAAGAGCTCCGGGCCGTACTTGTCCCGCCAGAACTCGAAAGTGAAGACCCCACGCATCGAGACCTAGCATACGACCAATGCACCACGGTGCCCATAAGCTGGGGCAGGCACTTGAATTTCCGCTCGTTTTGAGGTAGATTTCCTTTTCGTCGGGATCGTTAGCTCAGTTGGCAGAGCAGCTGACTCTTAATCAGCGGGTCGTAGGTTCGAGCCCTACACGATCCACCAAGTTTCAGGTTCAAAACCGACCACTGGGAGTACACAATTTGCGGCTTTCGCAATCAAAAATTGTGTACTCCCAGTTTTTGCGTGTGGCGGTGGGTCAAAGGCCCTTAGGGCTAGTGGTCGGCGAACGGCTCGTACTCGTCCGGGTCTGGTGTGGGAGCGGGCTGGAGAGCGGGCTCCACCGGCTCGATGTCAACGAGCGCGCGCTTCGCCTTGGCGAGCACCTGGTCGTACGTGAGCACCTGAATCGTGGCGAGGCTGGAGTTAAGTAGACGCACCGCCAATCGCGGGCCGGCTGATTTGCTCACCCCGGCTGAGGGCAAGATCAAGCTGGCGTGCATCCAGATGAACAAGCAGATGCCCAACTCAAAGGTGAAATATCGGTTTTCCAGGCGGTCGGATCCCGATCTGGCGAGGCTCTGCGCGCTTTCCGCCAACGAGTTCACCAACTTCAGCGTCCAGACTCGCACCTGGATCTACAGCGACAAGGCCGATTTTGCCGCCGTCACCAAGCACCTCCTGTTCCCCAAGCCAACCGCCGGGCAGTACCTGGACTGCGCCTACGATGTGGCCCGGCAGACCAATGCCAACTTCGGCGCCGAGTACAAGGGCTGCATCGATCCTTCCCTGCTCTTCGGAGCCGGCCGCGCCCGGCCTCAGGCGGCGGAGTGGTATGCGCAGATGTGCGATAAGCACGCCGCCGAAAGCCTTGCCGGGACTCTCAAGTCGCAGAGCGCGGCAGTCGCGGCTCTGTTGGCGACGACTACCGATAACCGGGTTAACGAGCGGGTCGCCGCCACCTTCCGGGTCCTCGCCGGCTCGCCTCACCCTGACGTTGCCATTGCGGCTGCCGAGCTGTTGAAGTCTGTCCCTGCCGACAGGCGCACCGCGATCGTGCTGAAGGGCGCCCTTTTCGGTCTACCGGCGATGCTGCTGAGTAAGGACAAGGCGGTGTGCACGGCGGCGCTGGACCTCGTGGACAGCTATCAGGACCGAGCGGCGTATCCGTACCTCAGTGACCTGGCCAAATCCGAAGCGGCTCCCGAGCTGAAAGCCAGGGCCGCCGCTCTATGCAAGGCTCTTGGATAGCCCCCGATCGATCATCCCAAAGCTCGCATGTTGGGACGAGAGAGGACGTGTTGAGTGTTACGCGTTGGGTATTGAGAGGGGAAGGAGACGAGAAACGCCCGCGCTAGTCTCGGCCGACGATTATCCCAAAGTTCGGGTCCCTAAAAGGGATGATCATCAAAGAAAAAGGATGGGAGGTTTGGGGAGGAATCCGAGATGAGCCTTTTCAAAAATCACCCGCCGTCT
>JADMIO010703427.1_pt1 | contig 15002 bp, 15 predicted proteins | sample 8958161 | NCBI WGS metagenome assembly JADMIO01 (sample SAMN16585339, study PRJNA669376) | soil metagenome | isolation source: Crop rotation soil | place: USA: Cullars Rotation, Alabama | collected 2011 | reverse complement strand
CCTTTGCCGCCAGGGACGCGATCTTGCCCTGGATGGCGGGTGTTGGAAGGGTGCCGGGAGCGATTGCATTGCAGGTAATGCCGGTGCGCGCTGTTTCCAGCGCGACAGCGCGGGTGAGGCCAAGGATTGCCGTTTTCGTGGTGACGTAGTCGATTCGATCCTCGACCGCGCGCGTCGAATAGATCGAAGCCATGTTGACGATGCGGCCCCAGTTGCGCTGTTTCATGGATGGCAGCGCCAGTCGAATGAGGTGAAACGGCGCGGACAGGTTGACGGCCAGGGCGCGATCCCAATCGTCAGCGGAAAAATTCTCGACCGCGGCGAAATGCCGGACTACAGCGTTGTTGATGAGAATATCGATCGCGCCGCAGCGGCCGAGGAGTTTCGTCATCATGGTTTCGATCGAAGCCCGTTGCGACAGGTCTGCCTGAGCGGCGATGACGGAGACGCGATAACGGGCGCTGAGTCGATCCGCGGCCTCCGTTGGAGCGGTCAGATCGTGCAAGACAATGTTGGCCCCAGCACCAGCAAGACGTTCTGCGACCGCCCATCCAAGGCCGGCGGTTGCTCCGGTAACGAGGGCCCATTTGTCTTTCACCGCGTAACTCTCCTGGGATTACCGGTTAGCCGCGCATCTGCACGCCCGCCCATTCCTCGAGGACCTTGGCGATGGACGTGAAATCGGACGCTGCGCCGAATCTGGCGCTGGTGATGGCAAGCATCTGCCGCACCGCGGCGCCACAAACCATCGGCACGCCCATCGCCTCGGCTTCGTCAACACAAAGCCGCACGTCCTTGTAGGAAAGTCCGGTTGTAAACCCGAAATCGAATGTGCCGGGCAGCACCGCACGCGGAAACTTGTCTTCGGAGGCGCTGTTGCGTCCGCTACTGGCATTGATGATATCGACCAGGACTTTGGCGTTGACGCCGCCCTTGACGCCCATCGCTACCGCTTCAGACGTGATGACCAGCGCGGCAGCCGCCATCAGATTGTTGGCAAGCTTGGCCGTCTGGGCTACGCCGGGCTTGTCGCCGGTATAGAACAGCTTTCCGAAATTCTTCAAGATCGGTTCTACCCTGTCATAGGTCGCTTCCGGGCACGACACCATGACCGCGAGCGTACCGTTGACGGCGCCCCTGATGCCGCCGCTCACGGGGGCATCGACCAGCGTCATGCCTTTGGCTTTCAAACCTTCCGCCACCAGCTTCGCCGCGCCAGGACCGGTGGTCGACACGTCGATCAAGATACGGGCCATGTTGCCGCTACTGATGCCGTCGGCACCGAGGGCAACAGTCTTCACGATATCGGGGGTCGGCAGGCTTGCGAGCACGATCTCCACGCGCGAGGCCACGTCGGCCGGCGAGTTTCCCTGTTGGGCGCCCCGCTTGAGCAGCGGTTGCATTGCCTCGTTTAGGGTATCGTAGATGACCAGCGAATAGCCGGCGTCCATCAGCCGCCCTGCCATCGGGCCGCCCATGCGGCCCGTCCCGATTACGCCGAGCGTCTCTCCCGCCATCGTTTGCTCCTGCCGCGCGCCTCGAAGCGATCGCGCTGTTGTTTTCGACTGCAGACTCATTGTTCGATTGTGTGCTGCGGACCGCGATCTGCCGTCGCACGGACCTATCTGCTCAGACTGTCAGCCAATGTGTCAAGCTGAAGAGTTTGAGGTCGACAGTCGGCCGCAGGCCGGCATAAGGTCCCGGAAAAGCGAGGAGCGCCGAAGTGCCTCAGAACGAAATTTCAGGCGTTAGCCGGACTTTGGCCGAGCTGGTTGCCAGCACCTCGCGGGCCGACGTCGCGGCGCAGGAGCACGAGGCCAAGCGGTCGCTGCTCAATTTTTTTGCGACAGCCATTGGTTCGGCTCATGATCCCGCGGTCAGTAGCGCTCTGCGGACGCTGTCACCTTTCAGCGGTCCGGCTACTTCGGCCATCATCGGCCGTTCCGAGCGACTCGATGCGATGGGTGCTGCGTTCGTCAACGCGATCTCAGCCAATTGTCTTGATTTCGACGACACGCATCCGGAAACGATCATCCATCCGGCGGCACCGGTCGCGGCCCCCGTGATAGCCTTGGCAGAAGCGCGCAAACTTTCGGGGCGCGATGTGCTGACGGCGTTTGTTCTCGGGGTAGAGGTCGAGTGCCGCATCGGCAATGCGGTTTCGCCGAGCCACTATTCACGAGGCTGGCACATTACATCGACATGCGGGATTTTCGGCGCAGCGGCAGCCTGCTCGAAGCTGCTTGGGTTGTCCGCTGACGGCATCGCCCACGCCATCGGCATTGCGGCCAGTCAGTCTGCCGGCAATGTCGAAAACCTTCCAACTGCGGCCAAGAATGTCAGCGTGGGTAACGCGGCCCGCAATGGGTTGCTTGCTGCATTGCTGGCGCAAGAGGGATACGAGGCCGCACCGCGGGCGATCGAGGGCCCGCTGGGCTGGGCCCGCACCATGGGCGATGAACCCGACCTTGAGCGTTTGCTCGACGGCCTTGGCCGGATCTGGGAGATATCGAAGAATACCTACAAGCCTTATCCGGCTGGTATTGTGTTTCACGCAATCATCGACGCTTGTTTCAAGCTTCGCAGCAGAATCGAGCAGATTGATCAGCTCGAAATGGTGACGGTGCAGGGGTCGGCTCTGTTGCTGGCGCGAGGAGACCGCCCGGTACGAAATGAGCGCGATGCCCGCGTCAGCATTCATCATTGCGTCGCCTGCGGTCTACTGATTGGTGCGGCCGGAGTTTCCGAATTCGAGCGCGCTACCGTAGTCCGGCCGGATATAGCGAAGTTTCGGGAAAAGGTGCGGGCGGAACTCGACAATTCCATGCCGGACGGTGCGGCGCGCGTTACCCTGCTCCTTGTGTCGGGCGAAACCGTTACCGAAACGGTAACATGTCCGCGCGGCAGCCTTGCCGACCCGCTCTGCGATCGTGACATCGAAGCCAAGCTTCGAGACGGAGTGAGAACCGGCGGCAGCGCTTGGAATGCCGAGCAGGTTATCGAAGCTATCTGGCAGATCCATCTGTGCGATGATATCTCCGGACTGATGCAGCGCCTACGGAAGCCGCCGACCCAAGGTCGTTCATCAGACAGAAGCGTCACTCGAACTTGAAGGACGATCCGTGAGCGCGGGCCGCGATCTAGGCCCGGAACAATGACCGCATGTGGGCCATAGCGGACATTACCCGCAACGGTCTCGATGTCCGCTGTTGGGGGTAAAGCGGACAATGCTGCGCGCGCATCGTCTTGACGCATCCCGGATCGGGGCGTCCTCGCCGCGGCGAGTGGACGGCTCCTGCTTCACGAGATTGCGGGCTCGCGCCGGCGCACAATTTCCTTGGCATGCCGGTGAAGCGAGGAGTGCGCTCACGCCAACCTGAATGCCGAAGCGGTGCGTCCTGTGCAAGGTCGCGTTTGCGCTACCGCCGGCGGATCGCCGCCGGCGGTTGAGCGCGGTTGCGGGATCAGGCCGCCTTCTGCCTCGCCTGCGCAACGTGTGTGGCGATCGCATCCATCAAGGCCGGGGACAGGCAATCATAAGGTTCGAGCCCGATCTCCTTGAGGCGCGACCGGATGGCCGACATCTCCGATGGACTGACGCCAGCCTCGATCACGGACGACACGAACGCCGCAAACCCCGGTGCCGCGGAGCCGGCTTCCTGGAATAGTTCGGGGTGGACGAAGTCGAGGCCGTAGAAGGGATGCCCCTTGTTCTCGATGCGGCCGTACATGTGCGCGCCGCAGGCCTTGCAGGCATAGCGCTGGATCACCGCCGAGGTGTCGACGATCCCGAGCTTGTCGCCGTTTTCGAGTACGGTGACATTCTCCCGCGGCACGACTGCGACCACCGAGAAGGTCGCCCCGTCGGGCTTCCAGCACTTGGTGCATCCGCAGGCGTGATTGTGCGCGACATCACCCTTGATGCCGACCTTCACCGGCTTGTCCCTGCATTTGCAGACCAGGGTGCCGCCGCCAAAACTGCCCGAGCCTTTTTTCACACCGCTGTCGATCGATGGATGGAGTTGAACGGCCATGGTCTATCCTCCTTGCGTTTGACGTTGTTTGATTCAGAACACGACGACCGAACGGATCGATTTGCCTTCGTGCATCAGATCGAAGCCCTTGTTGATCTCCTCCAGTTTGAGAACATGGGTGATCATCGGATCGATCTGGATCTTTCCGTTCATGTACCAGTCGACGATCTTCGGCACATCAGTGCGCCCACGCGCGCCGCCGAATGCGGTGCCTTTCCAGACGCGCCCGGTGACCAGCTGGAAGGGGCGGGTCGCGATCTCCTTGCCGGCTTCGGCGACGCCGATAATGACCGACACGCCCCAGCCGCGGTGGCAGCATTCCAGCGCCTGGCGCATGACCGTAACGTTTCCGGTGCAGTCGAAGGTGAAGTCGGCGCCGCCATCGGTCAGCCCGACGAGGTGCTGGACGATATCGCCGGTGACCTTCTTCGGATTGACGAAATGGGTCATGCCGAACTTGCGGCCCCATTCCTCCTTGGAATCGTTGACGTCGACGCCGATGATCTTGTCGGCGCCAACCATCTTGGCGCCCTGGATCACATTGAGCCCGATGCCGCCGAGACCAAACACCACGACGTTGGAGCCTGGCGTGACCTTGGCGGTGTTGACCACGGCGCCGACGCCGGTTGTCACGCCGCAGCCGATGTAGCAGCTCTTGTCGAAGGGGGCGTCCTGCCGGATCTTCGCCACCGCGATCTCCGGCAGCACGGTGAAGTTCGAGAAGGTCGAGCAGCCCATATAGTGGTAGATCGGCTTACCCTTGTAGGAGAAGCGGCTGGTGCCGTCGGGCATCACGCCCTTGCCCTGCGTGGCGCGGATCGCGGTGCACAGGTTGGTCTTCTGGCTCAGGCAGCTTTTGCATTGCCGGCATTCGGGCGTGTAGAGCGGGATCACGTGATCGCCCGGTTTCACCGACGTTACGCCCTGGCCGACCTCGCGGACGATGCCCGCCCCTTCATGGCCGAGGATCGAGGGAAAGATTCCTTCGCTGTCGAAGCCGTCGAGCGTGTAGGCGTCGGTGTGACAGATCCCCGTCGCCTTTATCTCGACCAGCACTTCACCGGCCTTCGGTCCGTCAAGATCAACCTCGACGATTTCGAGCGGTTTCTTTGCTTCGAATGCGACAGCAGCGCGGGTCTTCATTCCAGGCTCCACTTTCGCTTAGGGGCACTGCAGGACGTTCTTGCCCACCAAGCCTTGCATCCGTCGAAAGGTCATTTCCTTCCCATGCAGGAATTTTCCGCCTGGGTGTAGGCTTCCGGCTTGTCTTCCCTCTTGGCAGGACGCACGCGCCCGACGGCGTTGTTGGCGCGGGCGCGCAGATAGATGTAGATGTCGTCCATGTAGCAGGCGACGTTCGGATTGTCGCCGAGCGCCGGCATCACGTTGTCCTGCGACGTACTGACGTTCTTGCGGCCGCTCGCAACGATGCCGAGGAAGTCGCCATAACTCATGGCCTTGACCGAATCCGTCAGTGCAGGCGCGTAGGTCGATCCCATCCCGTCCGGTCCATGACAGACGTGGCATTCCGAGTGATAGCGGCGGTAACCGGAGTAGGTGTACCAGTCCACCGTACCGTCCGCTGCGACCTTGAAGGTCGGAACGCCTTCCTTGTCGAAGTACTTTCCGTCCTCTGACTTGACGGCAGTCGGATCGACCGCCCCTTGAGCGAAGGCAATTCCTCCACTCGCCACGAGAATTAACGCGGCGGCCGCAAACCGGATTCTACGCAAGAGCTTGTCCTCGGTACCTGAAGCAAGATGAAGCCGGCGCATGGATTTCTCCATGCGCCGGACGAGGTTGACTGGCTCATTGCGGCAGAGCGAACACCGTAAGCGTCCCGCCAAGCGCGGTATAGTTGCTCAGCGCGGCGTAGCCGCCGACCGCGCCGAGACCGTCGGTCGGATCGGTCAGACCCGCGGCGAGGCCGATGCCTGCCCAGCCGCCGACGCCGGACAGGATGGCAACGAATTGCCGGCCGCCTTGCTCATACGTCGTGACGTTGCCGATGATGCCGGACGGGGTCTTGAACTTGTAGAGCTCCTTGCCCGTCTTGGCGTCGACTGCCTTGAGGTAGCCTTCGAGCGTTCCGTAGAACACCACGCCGCCGGCGGTCGCGAGCGCACCGGACCACACCGAGAACTGCTCTTTGACCGACCAGACAATCTTGCCGGCTTTGTTGTCCCAGGCGATGAAGTTGCCCATGTGGGATTCGCCAGGGGGCGGATACATCGAAAGCGTCGCCCCGACATAGGGCTGGCCCGCGGTGTAGCTCACCTTGAAGGGCTCGTAGTCCATGCAGACGTGGTTGGTCGGCACATAGAACAGCTGCGTATCCGGCGAATAGGCCGCCGGCTGCTCGTCCTTGGTGCCGAGCGCGGCCGGGCAGACGCCCTTCGTGTTCTTGTCCTCGCCGGTCTGCTCGGTCGAATACTGACTGATCACCTTCGGGCGACCGTAGGTCGGGGAACTCTTGTTCATGTCAACACCGCTGGTCCAGTTGACCTTCGGGTCGTACTTCTCGGCCACCAACAGTTCACCGGTGGCGCGATCCATCGTGTAAGCCAGGCCGTTGCGGTCGAAATGGGTCAACAGCTTGCGTTCCTGGCCGTTGATCTGCTGGTCGCTGAGGATCATTTCGTTGACGCCGTCATAGTCCCATTCGTCATGGGGCGTCATCTGGTAGACCCAGCGGGCCATGCCGGTATCGGGATTGCGGGCGAAAACCGTCATCGACCACTTGTTGTCGCCCGGGCGCTGCTTCGGGTTCCAGGTCGAGGGATTTCCGGAACCGTAGTAGACGAGGTTCAGCGTGGGATCATAGGACAACCAGCCCCATGTGCAGCCTCCGCCGATCTTCCACTGATCGCCTTGCCAGGTCTTGATGCTCGAATCCTTGCCGATCGGCTTGCCGAGGTCGGTCGTCTTCTCGGGGTCGACCATGATCTGGTCGTCCGGCCCTTCGGAGAACGCCCGCCAGACTTGTTTGCCCGACTTGATGTCGTACGCGGTGACGTGACACTGGACACCGAATTCGCCGCCGGAAATACCGACCAGAACCTTGTCCTTGACGACGAGCGGGGCGGAGGTTCCGGTCGCGCCCTTGCCCGGATCGCCGTTCTTCGCCGACCACTCCACCTTGCCGGTCTTGGCGTCGAGGGCGACCAGCGTGGTATCGGCCTGATGCAGGAAGATCTTGCCGTCGCCATAGGACACGCCGCGATTCACGGTATCGCAACACATCACCGGGATGACATTGGGATCCTGCTTGGGCTCATACTTCCAGACGATCTGCTGGTCCTTAGATAGGTCAAGAGCATAGACCTTGTTTGGGAAGGGCGTGTGGACGTACATCATGTTGCCGATGATGAGCGGTCCGCCCTCATGGCCCCGTAGCACGCCGGTCGAGAACGTCCACGCGACCTGGAGCTTGCCGACATTGGCGGCGGTGATCTGGTTGAGCTTCGAGTAGCGCGTGTTGGCGTAGTCGCCGGCGGGCATCACCCAATCCTTGGGGTTCTGCGCCATCTTGATCAGTTCATCGTTGGCCACAGCGCCGCCCGCGGCAAAGGCCGCGACGGAACCAAGACAGCTTGCAAACAGCACGTTGCGCATAGCGAATTCCTCCCGCTGATGAACTTTGGGTTCCGTTGAAACGGCCCGCATTTTCCATTTTGTGCCTGCATGCTTATCCCGTTCGGCCATGGGAAACTTGCCCAGAAGGGAAGGGCATTTGCTTCAAAGCGAAACGCCGTGATCTTTTTGATCCAGGCTGCAAGCGCGCCGGCACCGCGACGCACCCGCGAGCCTGGCCGAGCGCGGTGTGGGAGATAACCCACGCAAGCGAAGTCGATGTTTCCCTTGACGGCGCAGAAACTAAGTCGGAGGATTGCTCAACGGGCGCGGGGACATGCGTGCTCAACGCCCAGCGGAAAACTGAGGCAAATGTGGCTTCACCGTGACGGTGCCTCGCACGGCAACAGTCACGCTTCTCGAGTCGGTGGCGGGATATGCCCGATACGGTTCACTCGCTGAGCACTTCCGGATTGTCGTCGAAGAAGCAAATTCAGTGTTGGTCAGACGCACTGACCGATCTCTGCGGCCAGTTCGACATCGATCCGCTGAAGGCATCATCGCTAGAAGCGCGCGTCGCCTATACGACGGTCTCGCGGCTGAAACTCTGTCAGATCGAGGTAAGCCAGCACCGGATCGCGCACACCGTGGCGCGCGCCAGGTCGAGCGAGCATCCCTACGTCAAGATACACTTTCAAACGGAAGGAACTTCCTATTTCGAGCAGGAGGGGCGGCGCATCGAGCTCAAGCCCGGTGATTGCCTCGCCTATGACGTCGCCTGTCCGCATGCGATCATCAGCCCGGCGCGAACGCGGCACGACGTCGTTATCGTGCCGAAGGAATTGCTGCAGGAACGCGGCTTCCGCGTGGAACGGATGTCAGCATGCAAGCTTTCGTCGCGCATCGGGACCGGCCGGATCTCCCATGACTTCGTGCACGCCGCGTTTGACGAAGCTGCCAAACTTTCGCCGAACAACGCCGTTGTCGTCGCGGACTCGCTGATCGACCTCCTGCTGCTGCCGCTGCGCGAGGCGGACGTGGCGTTCGATAGGGGCGGCCCGGAGGCGATGTATATTCGCGCCCAGGCCTTCATCCGTGAGCATCTGCGCGATCCCGAGCTCTCCATCGACCAGATTTCCGCGGCGCTGGGCTGCACCAAGCGCTATCTGCACATGCTTTTCAGCGACAGGGGAACGACTGTCAGCGACCATATCTGGCATGCGCGGTTGCAGAATTGCCGACACGAACTGGAGACGCACGCTGGAAAGACGGTGACAGACGTCGCTTTTTCATGGGGCTTTTCCAGTTCGTCGCATTTCAGTCGGGTCTTTCGCAAGTATTTTGGCGTTGTTCCGTCCTCCATACACAAGGCACAGCACAGCAGCCTGCCCCCGGATCCTTCCAATTCGTCTCCAGACGTTTCCTAGCGCTTGTCTTAGCTCGCCGGAATATGCGGGCAGAAGATGGGTCGGGGCTTGGTCCCGCGCTTGTCGACCGGCACATTGCAATTGTCGATCCGCTGCTCATCCGTCCACTTCCTGCCAAGGCGCTCCTTTCCAGTCAGCGTTGCAGCCGGGGTTGCCGGGTTCGGAGCCGGCTGGCCAACGCTGTCCTGGGCATTTGCCGGCAATGCAAGGCAGAGGGCAAAGAATGCGCCCAATGCTCCGCTGCGTGTTGATCGCATGAGTAGCCTCGCAAATTGTGACCCGCGGTCGATGTAGGCGAAACCGGGAGTGGTCGATCTAACAGGGCAACACTAGCCTGGCCACCTGGAACCCGTGAGCTTCGCCTCGGTTGTTGATGCAGGAGAGATGGGAGGTCCGCCATGATATCGCGCCGGCGCATTGTTCAGACAATCGCTGTCTCAATATGGGTGGCAGGGAGCCTGCCAGTCCTCGCGGCATCCGGCGTCGATGCCATCAAGATGCTCGACACGGACAACGACGGCACGCTTGATCTGGCGGAGGTCAAGAAGGCCGCATCAAGCCTGTTCGCGAAGCTTGACCGCGATCATGACGGTACGCTCGATAAGCGCGAACTGGCGGGCAGGCTGAGCGCGAAAGAGTTGACGGCTGCCGATCCCGATCGTGACGGCACGCTCACTCTGGATGAATATCTTGCCGTGGTGGAGCGACGCTTTAACGCAGCCAATCCAGACAAAGACGGAACCCTCGATGCGAAGGAGTTGAACAGCCGCGCCGGGAAAGCGCTGTTGCGATTGCTGAAATGACGGCAGTGAATCGTGCCGAGTTGAGGAAATCAAAGTTCTCGATCAATCCGGGGATCGCGCGATGCTTTGTCCAAGAGAGAAATGATTCTTGTCCGAGAGCGAAATATCGGCTGTCAAATCAGCCACACCAAAGCTTGGTTGTCGTGTTCCACCCTTGCGTTGCACTCGAGCCCGCCTTACGTTTGATTTCGGCGTGAGCACCGCGCCAACACTAGTGGGAGGCCCCCAATGACTTGGAAGACTCCGAAAATCGTTGAGGTGCAGGTAGGCATGGAAATCAACATGTACGCCTGCGCTTCGCGCAAGTAGACAACGATCTGCCCGGCTCCGGCATCTGCAGGCCGGAACCGGGCAGACGTCGCGTCAGGTACATCCACCACAGCCTTGCGCCGCAGCCTTGCACCATAGCCCTGCTCGATAGCCTTGCTCACAAGGCGAAACGCTCGGATTTCTTTTAAAAAGCCACCCAACCTCGGCGTCGTCCGGGTTTTTTTTTTGCCAAGCGGGGTATTGATCCTGACTGGAGGGGCGCCTTGCTCGCCGCCGGTTCCCGCCTGTGCTAGATTCGGTCGCGATCGGCGGTGTTTTCCAATCTTCTCTATGGCCATCGGAATGTGGATGCCAATTCGTGCCAGGACGTTCCGGGCGATAATCGTGGGCCTTTCCGCGCTGCTTCCAGCCTGCGCTTATGCGGAGGGTATCGACACCGAGCATCTGTTTGGATTCATGATCGGCACGGATGTCGGCAATGTGGGAGAGCGGGAATTCCAGAGCCAGACTACCGGACGGTTTGCCAAGGATGGCGGCAGATATCGTGCGGTCGGTCAGGAGTTCGAGCTGGAATTCGTGCCCGTCAAGAATTTCCGGATCGAGATTGGAAGCGCATTCGCGGGGCACGACATTCGTGCCGTTCCGGGCCTTGAAGATGTCAGGCAATTGGCCTGGCAGGGCGTCTCGATTGACCTGCGCTACAGGTTTCTGGATCGGGACAGCGCGCCTTTCGGGCTGACCTTCGCTGTCGAGAGCCAGTTCGGCCGCATCGATGAGACCAGCGCGGCGGCCGTGCGGAATTTCGGGACCGAGTTCAGGCTGGCGCTCGACCGCGAATTGATCCCGAACTACATGGTCGCGGCGCTGAACCTGATCTATCAACCGGAATGGACGCGCTTCCTGGCGACCGGATTTGCAGAGCAGGAATCAACCATAGGAGCTGCGCTGGGAGCGATGGTGCGTATACGCCCCAATATTCTGGTTGGCGGCGAAGCTCGCTATCTCAGAAGATACGAAGGAATCGGACTGCAAGAGTTGTCTGGCCAGGCCTTCTTTGTCGGTCCGACGGCGTATTTCCAGTTGTCCCCGCGCTCCCGGCTGACCGCAGCCTGGAGCGTTCAGGCCTGGGGACGTCCGGCCGGATCGAGCGCAGCCCTCGATCTCGTCAATTTCGAGCGCCACCAGGCGCGGTTGGTGTTCGGCGTGAATTTTTGAGCTGCGATGTTCTTTGGAAACTTCGCCCGGCGGACGACGTAGCTCTTGAGAAATCAGAAGAAGGAAGTGCGCATGAATGCTATAAACCTGATCCTGACGGTATGCGCCGTGTCGTCGCCGACTACCTGTGAGGAGCGCAACCTGGTGTTTTCCTCGGAATTTTCCTTGCGGCAATGCGTGATGGCCGCCCAGCCCTACATTGCGCAATGGGTTGGCGAACATCCGAACTGGACCGCGGTCAAGTGGCGCTGCGAATATCCGCACGCCAAGGAAAAAATCTGACATTGACGACGTGACGCCGGCAGGCACGGACGTCTTGCGGTGTCGGGCTGTCTACTTGTTGCAGTCCTTCAAGTCCTTGTCTTCAATCGAAAACACCGCATCGGCCTTGATCTCGATATCCCGCACGAAGCATTGCCGTGCCTCGGGATAACTGACTTTCGCATCATAGCGTCCCGGCTCCACGCCTGTAATGCGCAGCCGTTCGCGGTGGTCGACCTCCTTGTCCCTGTCGTTCAAGGTCTGGTTGGGTCCCCAGGCGTTCTTTCCGGCCGGCGATAGCTGAAAACCTGAGATGGTCGAGGTGGTCAGGTTCCAGAGGCGGATGCCCTTACCCTTTCCCTGGTCCTGTGCGGCAAGTTGACCGGCGCTCAGCAGCAGCAGCGCGATCGAAGCCAGAATCCGTCGCATCGGGCAATCCTTCCATCGTGTTTGTTTTTACCTTACCAGACGATCGCGGTTTTTGGCCTTGTCGAAATTTCTCGCCTGGTCGAGGCCCGCTGGAGCGATCAACTTCGCTGAATCGAGATCGGCGCCATCGAAGTCGGTGCCGGTGACCGTGACGCCGGTCAAGTCGGCTCCCCCGAGTTGCGCGCCCTTGAGAGAAGCTCCCGTAAGGTCGGCGCCCTTCAGTGAGGCAAATTCGAGATCGACGCGAGAAAGGTCGGCGCCTCGCGCGTCGAGCCGTTCCAGATTGGCCGATTTCAGCACCGCGCGCATGAGGCCCATCGACTGGTTGCGCATGTCGGCTCCCAGATTTGCATCCGCGATCGACGCTCCGACAAGGCTCGCACCGGTAAGATCGGCAGCAATGCGTGCTCCGGAGAGATTGGCGCCGTCGAGACGGGCGCGAGGCATCTGCGAGGCGAACAGATTGGCGCCTTTCAGGCTCGCACCCCTGAGATCAGCCTCGAGCAGCCATGCCTGGTCGAGGATGGCACGGTCGAGTCTTGCGCCGGCGAGCCTCGTCCTGTTGAGACGCGCGGTGCGAAAAATCGCGCCGGACAGGTCAAGCCCGGAGAGGTCGAGCCCGGACAATTTCTTCCCGGAGAAGTCGGCTGGCGCGGCTGTTGTCGCTGACGCTAGAGCGGCCTCGACCTCGCCGCGGGTCATTTCAGCCGAGGTCATGTCCGGTGACGAAAGGTCAACGTGGCGCATCATGTCCTGCGCCGTCGCCATCACGGTGACAGGCCCAAGGGTTAACATGGCAAGGCCGAACAGTGCAGGGCAGATCGTGCGTTTGAGTGCCAACTCCGCGTGGATCATGGCGGGTTCCCGAAGCAGCAGGTCCGAACGTCTCTTTTCAGCACGACGGTCATGGCATAGCCTTGACGTCGAGCAGCCGGAGGAATGCCGATGACCGCGGGCGGATCGGTACGACGAATTGTCGCCGCGTTGACCACGCTGATCACGACGACGATCATCGCATGCGCGGGGGATGTCAACGACTATCCGACGGCCGCGCGTGTGGAGTACGTCTTCGGCTGTCTCAAGGCGAATGGCGAGACGCGGCAGGCGATCGAACAATGCTCATGCTCGATCGACGTGGTCGCATCGCTGTTGCCCTACGAGCGCTACGTCACGGCCGAAACCGTCCTGAGCATGTCGCAGGTTCGAGGCAATCTGGGCGGACAGTTCCGCACCTCTGAACAGGCGGCAAGCGCGCTCAACGAGCTCAGACGCGCCCAGGCTGAAGCGGAAGTGAGATGCTTCTAGGAACTGCTGATCGGGAGCAGACTTGCGTCCGCGTCACATCGCGGAATCGTCGATCTTCCATTCGTTCCGGAATATGTGGCCTGCGGTGTCCCTGGCCTCGGCGCGGAAGCGCTTCGCGCCCCTTGAAACATAGGTGAACCTGATATTGGGGTCTTCGGAAATCGAGATGCCGCCTTCCATCGCCAGCACCAGGCTGTCGTCCTGCCACAACCGCAGTTCGTTGACGAAGAACGCTGGGATATAAAGCTGCGTCACCTGATCCATCTGCAGGCCGGAATTGTTGGGATGGCCGATCATGACCTGCGCCTCGCGCGTGTCGCCGGCAAGACCCTGGCCAGCCCGTGCGAACTGCCGGTAGCGCATCTGGCCCAGCCGGCTCTTGGCAGCGTCGGCATTCCCTGCGGCGGGTGCGGAGCAGCCACCGGACGCCTTCACGTAGATCTTGGCCACATAAAGCTGTCCGTCGCTCAGCTCGGCCACAGCGTGAACGTCCGTGTAATTGTTGACGCGCACGCGAGTCGATATCTCCGTCACATTGGCGTCCGGCCCCAGCTCGAATCTCGCCGCCATCGGCGCGGGGTTCTGGTCGATGACGAGCGTGATCGCCAGCATGCGACGGCCGTCATCAGGCGAAAGCTTGCTGCGCAGCGTGACCGGAACAATCGCCGCATCCTCGGCACGGTAGGGCATCTCGACCGCAATCACGTCGGCGCCGTCGTGGATCGGGCGGTTCTTGAAGATGTCCTGGACCAGACCGGGCCACGGATCATAAGGGTCGGCCGCGTGCACGGGACAGGCACCAAGCATGACGCTCAGGAAGCCGGCAATGCAAAGCAAGCGCGTGCTGTATCCGAACATGGTCGTCCTTCGTTTGCGACCGTCAATGACGCCACTATAGGCCATTATGCGGCCTACTCCCATTCAATTTCCGAGAATGCGGCGGTTGCATTGCGCGCATTGTAGTCGTCGAACAACGGCCACCGCGACCGCTCCGAGGCCGCTGCGGAATTGGCGGCCGCCGTTATCGGCTCGCCGCGGGCGATGAGGGCGCGGACATCGGACGACAGGGTTTCGAGATAGCGGCGCTGGTCGGCGAGCGCCGCCGGCCATTCGCTCACAGGTCCGTGACCGGGAATCACGCGTTGTGCGGGAAGGGCGCTAAGGTCCCCGATGGCGCTTAGCCACCCGCGAAGGTTGCCGTCCAAAACGGGAGTGTGGGCAAGGAACACAAGGTCGCCCGCGAAAAGCGTCCGGGTTTGCTCATCGAACACGGAGAGATCGTTATCCGTGTGCGCGGCCGGCCAGGCCTTTAAGGTCAGGGTCCGCGAGCCGAGATCGATCCTGATCGTGTCCTCGACCAGGAGCGTGGGCGGGATCATGCGGACCTCATCGATCAATTGGCCGCCCATGATCCGGCGAAATGCATCGAGATAGAATTGACCGCGAGAGGCCAACGCCCGCGGCAGGTTCCTGTGACCGACAAACACGGTTCCATCGCCGGCAAATGCAGCGTTTCCAAAGACGTGATCCGGATGGCCGTGCGTGTTGACGACGTACCGGATCGGCTTGTCGGTGCGGGCGCGGATCGCTGCCAACAGCCGCCGTCCCTCGCGAACGCTGCCTCCGGTGTCGATCACCGCGACCGCGCTTTCACCGACGACAAATCCGATATTGGCGGTCGCCCC
>JADMIO012731245.1_pt1 | contig 15003 bp, 15 predicted proteins | sample 8958161 | NCBI WGS metagenome assembly JADMIO01 (sample SAMN16585339, study PRJNA669376) | soil metagenome | isolation source: Crop rotation soil | place: USA: Cullars Rotation, Alabama | collected 2011 | reverse complement strand
CCCGATTGCGCCCCAAAGCTGCTCGCGCGGGTCCTGCGGGAAGGAAGAGCCCAGTTCCTCCTCGATCTTGGCCTTGTAGAGCGCGATGATGGCCTGCCAATCCGTGGCGGAAAGCTCCGTATCCAGATCGAGCCCGAGCTTCGCCTTTTCGTCTTCCAGGATTTCGTGAAACACTTCGTGGTCAACGCCGAGCACCACATCCGAATACATCTGGATGAAGCGGCGGTAGCTGTCATAGGCAAAGCGCGGATCGCCCGCATCCGCAGCCAGCGCTTCCACGGTTTCGTCGTTCAGGCCGAGATTAAGCACCGTGTCCATCATGCCGGGCATAGAGGCGCGCGAGCCAGAGCGCACGGAAACCAGCAGCAATCTTGCAGGATCGCCGAAACGGCGGCCGGCAATCTTGGCAATATGATCCAGTGCAGCGTTAACCTGTGCTTCTAACTCTGCCGGATAGGAGCGGTCATTGCCGTAATACCAGGTGCAGGCTTCCGTCGTGATGGTAAATCCCGGCGGTACCGGGAGACCCAGACTGCACATTTCGGCAAGGTTCGCGCCCTTGCCGCCGAGCAGATTGCGGTCCTTGGCGCTGCCTTCCGCCGCGCCGTCGCCGAAGGTGTAAACCCACTTCGCCATCGCATTCCCTCCTGTCGACCCGCACCACAAGCTCTGGTTGGGATAAAATGCTGCGCTGCGAAAGGCAACATACCGATTAGCCCAACAGACAATAGAATCGATTAGAGAGATTTTGTGACGGGATGATCATTCCTTAGGCGGGTGAGCCTTCGACTATCTGGATTTACCACCACAGCTGAGGGGACGAAGCGTTGAACAGAGAGGTTTGTGCTGCCAGAGTGCGTCAGAACCGGCACAAAGCATCTCGCTACGCCAGAGATTGACCGAAAGCATATCAACTTCGTCATCCTATGGCGAAGCAGGCCGTCGCGGAGACCATAGAATCCGTGCCGTACCCGTTGCCAAGTGCTCCGGCGGGGCAGAACGTCTTCCCGCCTGACGCCATAGGCCAGAAAAATCATCTGCACATAACTGTGTAGGCGAACCATCCCGCTTGCAACTCAGGGGCACAAGATATAGAACATATCAAGAACTAGGTGATCTCATGAAACGAACTGGCAAACTGGACTATCTCGAACTTCCCGCCACAGGCGGCACGCTCGACCGTGTGAAGTCCTTCTATGCTGCGGCGTTCGAGTGGTCGTTCACCGACTACGGTCCAACCTATGCCGCTTTCGATGAAGGTTTGGATGGCGGTTTTGACGCCGACCCAGCAGCAGTGGTGAAACCTCTGCCGGTGCTTTATTCGGAAAATCTCGAGCAAACACTGGCGGCCGTTGAACAGGCGGGGGGCGTAATAACCGTGCCGATCTTTTCATTCCCCGGCGGGCGACGCTTTCATTTCACCGATCCGGCCGGGAACGAACTGGCAGTTTGGAGCGAGTAGGCGGCCGGCCCAATTACGGGCCCGTCGCCTTGAAGGGTCCATCACGCCGGGCGAAACGTCCGCAGCTACTCATCGCCTCTTATACCGGTGGCTAAATCATTGACCGTTCATGCTGCCCCTCACCTGCCGGCAGGTGAGGGGCAGCATGAACGGTCAATGTTAACAGCCGTTGGTATTACTTCGCCGCGGGCAGCTTCAATTCCATTCCGGTTTCAAGCTGGCCCGGATCACGCAGTTGCGGGTTCAGCTCGATGATTTCGCGGTAGCGTTCGCCATTGCCCAGGCGCTCCGCCGCGATCGACCAAAGTGACTGGCCTTTTTTCACGACATAGGCCGCAGGCATGGCGGTGGACGCGCTTGGCGTTTCAACCGGATTTGTCGTCCCAACGCCAGGAGCCTTTGGCGTTACAGCAGGATTAGCCGCCGCAGGCGCTGGGTTTGCAGGCGCCGCAGCCGGTGCGGCGTTTGCCGGCGCGGGCATGGCCGCAGGCGTGGCAGTTGGCGATGCGGGTTGCGGCGCGGGAGCCGCGGCACCCGTGGGTTCCGCCTTCGTCGGCGCAGGGACCGCCGCAGGCGCGGTGGCTCCAGACGGTGCGGTAGCCGCAGCGGGCGCCGCATTGCCCGCCGGTGCTTCGCTCTTGTTTTGGGGTGCGGTTGATGCAGGCGTGGCCGGCTTAGGCGCGGCGGCGCCACCCGCCGCCTTGTTGTCCAGCGGCGGCATGCCTTCGGCGAGCTTTTTCTGGACGCTGGCAAGCACATCCGGCTCAGGCTTCAGGTCCCGCGCGTGCGTCCACTGGAAGGTTGCTTCCAGCTTACGGCCCGCGCGCCAATAGGCATCGCCCAAATGGTCGTTCAGCACCGCATCATCAGGCTTTAGCGACACGGCGCGTTCGAGTTCGGTCACGGCTTCAGGGAAACGGCCAAGGCGATAATAGGCCCAGCCAAGCGAATCGACGATGTAGCCGTCGCTCGGGCGCAGGTCGACCGCCTTGCGGATGAGATTCAGCCCCTCCTCCAGATTGCGGTTCATATCGACCCAGGAATAGCCGAGATAGTTCATCACTTGCGGCTGGTCGGGGAACAATTCCAGCGCCTTGCGAAAATTAGGCTCGGCCTTGGGCCATTCCTTCAGCCGCTCATAGGCAATGCCGCGCTGGTAAAAGACGTTCCAATTGGCGCGTTCCGGCTTTTTCAGCCGTTCGACCGCCTGGTCGTAGAGGCTGGCCGCCGCGCGATAGTCCTCCTTCGAGGAATAGACCCCGCCAAGCGCGAGATAGGCGCGCATATCGTCAGGGTTGGCGTCGAGCAGCTTCTTCAGCCCGGCAATCGCCTCATCCTTTTTGTCGAGATCGGCAAGGTTGAGGCCAAGCTGCATTTCAGCCAACCGCTTGAATGACGACGACGCAGGAACCTTGCGGTAGAAATCTATCGCAGCTTGAGAATCTTCCGCCTGTTCGGCCACTTCCGCCAAATGCATCAGGGCAATGTCATTATCCGGCTTCAGCGCCAGCGCGAGTTGAAGGTAAAGCCGCACGAAGGGCTCGCCGCCGCCACGATTGAGCGCAGTGCCTAGATTGAGCAGCAACTCGGACGCGCCTTCGGTGGGATTGCGCACCAGGGGCTCGATCTTCTCGCCCTTGTCGATCTGCTGACGCAGCACCGCCACCGGCGCGCGACCGGCGGCAAAGGCGTCGGCCCGGTCAAGCACGGCAAGCGCGTCGGCCTTGCGGCCATTGCGGGCCAGGAAAGTCGCATAGGCTTCCGCCGCGCGCATATAGGCATCGGGGGCGGTGGAGCCGCCGCCGATATTGTCGAGCACTTCGGCATAGGTCGCGTCGGCCTTGTCCTTCATGCCGGCGGCATCGGCGATCAGCGCCATGTGATAGGTAGTGAAGATGCCGTACCAATCCGGCCCTTCCAGTTTGTCCAACAAAGTGAGTGCGCCCGGCGCATCGCCCTCACCAAACTTCGCCCAGGCCGCCATCAGACTGACGATCAGCCGGTCCAGGTCGGATTCAAGCGCCAGCTTCAGCCAGTTCTGCGCCGCCCTGTAGTCCTTCTTGCGCATCGTATCGACGGCGAGCGCCAGACGCGACACGCGCTCCACCTCGGCCACCGACTTCAACTTCTCGGCATAGGGCAGCGATTCGTCGAAACGTCCGCGCGAGATGAGCGCCAGCATCAGACTTTGTTGCAGCGACTGATTGTCGGGTTGGAAGACCAGCGCCTGCTTATAATAGGCGATTGCGCTATCCAGATCATCGTCACCCTCGGCAATACGCCCGGCAAGATAAGCGCCTGAAAAGGTTCCGATTTTTATATCTTTGGATGTTGCGGGCGCAGTCGCTGCGGCCCGCGCCGGTTCCGTCGCGGCAATGGCGGCCACTGCCGCGAGCACGGCCAGCCAGTTCCTTGCATTATGCTGCATTACTTACCCTTCCGGCGGCCGGCGTCCCGGCCAAGATCGCTGTCGGTCAATCAGAAAAGCATGGCCTTTTTGCGGAGGCCAATCAATCTTACTTGCGTAGTTGGTTCGCCAAGTCCTGGTCTTCCGCTCAATTGACCCTGCTGATGCAGAACTCGATCACATCGATCAGGGCCGTCTTTTGTGGCGTATCGGGCAACGGCCCAAGCGCATCGCGGGCAATCTCGCCGAAATGGCAGGCGCGGCCGATCGTATCAGTAATGGCGCTGTGGCGTGTCATCAGGCCGATTGCCTTTTCCAGTGCGGCATCGTCGCATTGGTTCTGCTCGATGGCGCTGGTCCAGAACGCCCGCTCCTGCTGTGAGCCGCGGCGGTAAGCCAGGATAACCGGCAGCGTCACTTTGCCTTCGCGGAAATCATCGCCGACATTCTTGCCGAGATCTTTTGACGAACCGGCATAATCGAGCGCATCGTCAATCAATTGAAAGGCCAGGCCTAGATTGACGCCATAAGAGCGCAGCGCGGCGCGGTCGGTGCGCGTGGCGCCGGCAATCACCGGCCCCACTTCGGCCGCAGCGGAAAACAGCGCCGCCGTCTTGGCCTTGATGACGGCAAAATGCTCGTCTTCGGTGGTTTCGAGATTGTTTGCGGCGGCAAGCTGCATCACCTCGCCCTCGGCGATAACCGAAGCGGCAGTGGAGAGAATATCCAGCGCTTCCAGCGATCCGACATCCACCATCATGCGGAAGGCCTGACCCAACAGGAAGTCGCCCACCAGCACACTGGCCTGGTTGCCCCAGATCATGCGGGCGGTTTTCTTGCCGCGACGAAGATCGCTTTCGTCCACCACATCGTCGTGCAGCAGCGTGGCTGTGTGCATGAACTCAACGCTGGTGGCGAGCTTCACATGGCCATCGCCGGCATAACCGAACATCTGCGCCGCTGCGAGCGTGAGCATCGGCCGCAGTCGCTTGCCACCCGATGAGATCAGATGATTGGCCACTTCCGGGATCATCTCGACATCGGAACCAGCCCTGGACAGGATGAGTTCGTTGACCCGGCCCATATCGGCCGAAGTAAGCGCGAGAAGTTTGGCGATCGAAGCGGCTTCGCGCTTGCCTTCCTCGAGATTGACGACGACACCCAAATGCAGACTCCCATTCAATGGTCAGCTTCTAGCAGCAATACCTCTGCGCTGTCACGATGCCGCGCGCTTTAGGAACGCTCCCAAAAGCGGCGAATTGGCGCGGCTTGCCACGCAACGCGCAACCTGCGACCTTTATCCTGCCAATCGCCCGCCAGGCAGATGGCCCAACCCGGACAATGTGCTCCCATGATCGAACTGATCCGCACCAATGATGCAGTCATTCTGTCTTTCGTGGAATCCCTGCTGCGCGACGCTGGCATCGAATGTCTGGTCGCTGACCAGAACATGAGCGTACTCGACGGTTCTCTGGGCATTCTGCCGCGCCGCATCCTCGTGGCGGAAGATGACGCCAAGGAAGCAAAAGCCATTCTGACCGACGCCGGCATCGGCCACGAAATCCGCCAAAACTGACATGACCCTGGAACCGCCAGCCCCGACCGCTGAAACGGTCGACGCCTTCCATCGCGGAAAATTCTGGCTGGTTCAGCCGAAGGGAACCGGCCACCGCGCCGGCATGGACGCCATGATATTGGCCGCCGCCGTGCCGTCGAACTTTGCCGGCGAAGCGGCGGATTTCGGCGCAGGCGCAGGTGCGGCCGGACTAGCCCTCGCGGCGCGCTGCCCGGAAGCCCGCGTGGTGCTGGTGGAAAAGGCGCCTGAAATGGTGGCGTTTGCCCAGCTCTCATTGGCGTATCCGCACAACAGGGAAATCGCCGCACGGGCGCGCCTATTGGAAGCCGATGTGGTGCTGACCGGCAAACAGCGCGTGGCCGCCGGCTTGGCCGACAATGCCTTCGATTTCGTCATCATGAACCCGCCCTTCAATGCGGGCGCTGACCGCGCCACGCCAGACAGCCTGAAACGCACGGCCCATGTGATGGAGGATGGTCTCTTCGAAGCTTGGCTACGCAGCGCCGCCGCTGTCGTCAAACCGCGCGGCGCGCTTGCTGTGATCGCGCGGCCAAGTTCGATGAGCGATATTCTCGCTGCCTTGGCCGGGCGTTTCGGCGGCACGCAAATCATGCCTATCCATCCGGCCGCCAACCGCCCTGCAATCCGCATTCTGGTTCGCGCTGTAAAAGGCTCGCGCGGCGGCCTGTCGTTCGAACCGCCGCTGATCCTACACGAGAATGGCAGCGACCGCTTCACCGCGCGCGCCGACGATATCTGCAACGGCCGCGCGTCGCTTTTTGGCGATTGAACGACCGGCGGGATTGCACGCCGCCATTGAATGCCTACATCAGCGGCAGGAACCGGGAGAGCTTGCTTGAGAAAATATCTGAACCGACTGCTGCCGAAATCGATGCGTTCGCAGGTGGTGACCATCCCCGTCCTGCGCTTGCACGGCGCGATCATGAGTGGTGGCTCGGCGCTGCGGCCCGCGCTTAATCTCGCTTCCACGGCGGGGCTGATCGAAAAAGCCTTCGGTTTCGACGCCCCGACTGTCGCTATCGTCATCAATTCGCCCGGCGGTTCGCCCGTGCAGGCGCGGCTGATCTACAAGCGCATCCGCGACCTGGCGTCGGAGAAGAAAAAGACAGTTCTGGTGTTTGTCGAGGATGTAGCGGCCTCCGGCGGCTATATGATCGCGCTTGCCGGCGATGAGATCATCGCCGACCCCTCCTCCATTGTCGGTTCGATCGGCGTGGTGTCTTCGTCCTTCGGCTTTGTGGATTTGCTCAAAAAGCTCGGCGTGGAGCGCCGCGTCCACACCGCCGGCAAGAACAAGGCCGTGCTGGACCCCTTCCGCCCCGAACGTAAGGAAGATGTCGAGCGGCTGAAGTCGCTGCAGCTCGAAGTGCATGGCACCTTCATCGATATGGTGAAGGAACGGCGCGGCACGAGGCTGAAAGACGATCCCGACCTTTTCACCGGCCTATTCTGGACCGGCAAGAAAGGGCTGGAACTCGGCCTTATCGATAGCCTGGGCGACCTGCGCGCCACCATCAAAGGGCGTTATGGCGACAAGACTCAGCTCAAGCTGGTCACCGCCCCACGCGGCTTTTTCGGGCGCTTTGGCCTGTTCGGCTTGCGCGCGACGCCCGCCGACATGCTGACTGGGGCGGCGGAGCGGCTGGTCCAGGCTGCGGAGGAGCGCGTACTGTGGGAACGCTTCGGACTATGATTTTTACGCCCGCGCCATTAAACTTGGCGCTTGGCCCGATTTGACCGGCAGTGGAGCCGGCGGTTTGGAGGAATGGACATGCCGCAGCTCATTTTCTTCGCTGTGATCGGCATTGCGGCCTATTACATTTATAGATCATTCATGCGCGAGGCTGAGCGGGTGACGGCAAAGATCCGGCGCGAGGAGCGCCAGACCGCCAGCGGCACGCAAGGCACATTGGTCAAGGACCCGAAGACCGGTGAATATCGCCCCGCCAAGGACTGACGCTTTCCCGGTGTCCGAAGAAGCCCGCACCATCACAGTCGACGCCCCGGCTAAAATCAACCTATCCCTGCATGTCGTCGGACGGCGGGCGGATGGATACCATCTGCTCGAAAGCCTGGTGGTTTTTACCCGGTTCGGGGACCGGGTGACGGTGGGGGGTACAGCGGACCAGTTTTCGGTGGATGGGCCGTTTGCCGAGGACGTGCCAGTGGATGGCGGGAATCTGGTGCTGAGGGCGAGGGATGGGTTGAGAGACTTCGCGTCTCAGCAAAGGTCGGGTTCGGCTGCACTATCAGCTGACTATTTCGACATAACGTCGCGCTCTACGTTGCCCCGCTCTGTCCTGCCGGACATCTCCCCCGCAAGGAGGGAGATTAGCAGCTTCCCCGCCGAGGCTCGTTCCGCAACGTTGGCGATTGGCGAAAGCCGTGCGGCCGGCGTGATCTTCCCCCTTGCGGGGGAGATGTCCGGCAGGACAGAGGGGGGCAACGTAGAGTGCGGCGGTTCCGAGCGGCTCCGCTTCGGACATTTTGCTAAATGCAATCCCACCGCCATTCACCTCGCCAAGCATCTCCCCATCGCCTCCGGCATAGGCGGGGGTTCAAGTGACGCAGCAGCGACACTAAGGGCTCTGAACACCTTATGGAATTTGCATCTTAGCGACGACCAATTGCGCGAAATCGCGCTGCCGCTCGGCGCGGACCTTCCCATGTGCCTCGCTGCCCTCCCACTCATTGCGCGGGGCGTGGGCGAACAACTCGAACTGCTCAGTGATTTTCCGACGCTGAACCTGGTTCTGGTAAATCCCGGCATCGGCGTTTCCACGCCGCAGGTATTCAAACACCTTGCCAGTCCGGACAACGCTCCCCTGCCCCCGCTGTCATCTAGCCCGGATTTCATCGCCCTCCTCCACTGGCTGGCCACAACCCGCAACGATCTCGAACCCGCCGCGACCGCCCTCGCGCCGCCCATCAACGTGGCACTTCAGGCCCTACGCAACCAAGGCGCAGCATTCGCCCGGATGTCCGGCTCGGGCGCAACCTGCTTTGGCCTGTTCGAAACCGAGTCCGCCGCCCGTCTCGCCGCCGACGCGATCCGGCGGGCCGAGCCGCACTGGTTTGTCGCCGCCACTCAGACCAACCATTAGGAGGCCGGCTTGCCGTCCGAAAATCCCGCCCGCCCCTTCCTCCCGGTCCGCATCGCAGTGCTAACCGTTTCGGACACCCGCAGCCTTGCCGACGATAAATCCGGCCAAACGCTGGCCGACCGCATTGCCGAGGCCGGGCACATTCTTGCCGCGCGTGACATCGTCACCGACGACCGGGAGAAAATCCGCGACAAGGTGCTGGGCTGGTCGAAGGACGGCGGCATCGATGTCATCATTACCACCGGCGGCACCGGCTTCACTGGCCGCGATGTGACACCGGAGGCGCTGGAACCCATTTTCGAAAAGCGTATGGACGGTTTTTCCGAGGTGTTCCACCGCATTTCCTATGACAAGATCGGCACTTCGACGATCCAAAGCCGGGCGACGGGCGGCATGGTGAACGCAACCTTCGTCTTCGTGCTGCCGGGTTCGCCCGGCGCCTGCCGCGACGCCTGGGACGGAATTTTGCAGCCGCAGCTCGATTACCGCCACATGCCCTGCAATTTCGTGGAAATCATGCCGCGCCTGGATGAGCACCTGCGGCGGGGCAAGGACTGAAAACTACTTCGTCGGCGCGACGACGATCTCGCCGTTCAGCCGCTTGGTGGCCAGCCCGCGTGCGATGGCTTCCGCGTCCTGACCGTTGCGCGCCAACGCTGCGGCTTGGCTTTTCCTGATCAGCAACCCCTCGGCCAACGCTCGATTGCCTGAAAGACACGCGACAGGAACGGCGCGCGATGCGCCCGCGAGCGCGAAAAACGTCCAGCCATCGTCGCCTTAGCGGCATGAGCAGCAACCGCTTCCGACCAGCCGTCCAGCAGCCTCACACCCGGCTCCAGCAACAATAGCCATTCCGATTTGGCCTGCTTCACGCCGGCCGCCGCTGTGCCTTCAAGACAAACGCAGCCGGCATGTTCGGCCACATTGCGGGTCTGATCGGCGGAACCGCGGTCGCAGACGATCACCTCACGCACGACGCCTTCGACCGCGCCGCCGACCAGCGTCGACAGCGTGCGCGCCAGCGCCTCTTCATCGTCCCTCGTTTCGATCAAGACCGAGATCATGTTCGGGACATAGCCGAAAGTCCGCCAAAACACCAGTTGGCGGACCTCGATAAAGTTCTTGATTTGTTCTCATTTACAAAATAGGAATAGTTTCATCGCAGCCGATGATTCGAAACGGCAAACAGCGGAGCGAAAACCATGGAACAGATCACGCGCGCCGACATCGCCGCCTTCAGCGGCAAGGGGCCTGCGCTGGCCAATGCGATGATCGAGCAAAGCGGCGTTCGTATCGGCGAAGATCGCCGGCGTGGACGCGGCGCGGGCATCAATCCAAGCGGCCGCTTCGAGCCGCTCAGCCGCCATGTCTTCGACGATGGCTGGAGCACGTTCGAGGAACTGCCGCCGTTCAAGACTGAAGTGCAGGTGGAGCGGCCACGCACCATCATTACCCGCAACGAGTCGCCCGACATTTCCTTCGACAGGTCGATCAATCCTTATCGCGGCTGCGAGCATGGCTGCGTCTATTGCTTCGCGCGGCCGACGCACAGTTATATGGGCCTGTCCGCCGGGCTGGATTTCGAATCGAAGCTATTCGCCAAGCCGGATGCGGCACGATTGCTCGACAAGGAGCTTTCCAAGGAAGGCTATCAGCCCCGCACCATCGCCATCGGCACCAATACCGACCCCTATCAGCCGGTCGAGCGGGAATGGCGCATAATGCGCGAAATCCTGGAGGTGCTGGAGGCGCGCGGCCATCCTGTTGGCATCGTCACGAAATCGGCGCTGGTCACGCGCGACATAGATATTCTAGCGCGCATGGCCGAACGGGGGCTAGCCAAGGTGGCGCTGTCGGTAACGACGCTCGACCGTCGGCTGGCGCGCACAATGGAGCCGCGTGCGGCGACACCGAGCAAGCGGCTGGAAGTGCTGAAGCAATTGAGCGAGGCCGGCATTCCGACCTCCGTCATGGTCGCGCCGGTCATTCCGGGACTCAACGATCAGGAGATCGAGCGCATTCTGGATTCGGCCCGCGCTGCCGGCGCGCGCGAGGCGGGCTATGTCCTCCTGCGCCTGCCGCTGGAAGTCAGCCCCATCTTCAAGGATTGGCTGCTGCGTCATTATCCTGACCGCTTCCGCCATGTGATGTCGCTGATACGGTCCATGCGCGACGGCAAGGATTACGATGCTGAGTGGGGCAAGCGGATGAAGGGATCCGGTCCCTATGCCTGGCAGATCGGCCGACGCTTCGAGATCGCAGCGCGCAAGCTTGGCCTCAATGTCGAAAAACGGCCCTTGCGCACGGACCTCTTCGTGCCGGCAAAGACGGGTGCGGAGCAGTTGATGCTGCTTTGACCTGCTCCCGCCGGAGGCGCCTTTCGGCGCGACGATAAAAATTTCCGTCCGGCACTTTTCCCCAGGCCTGACGGCGTCCTTTCCGGTTCGCCGCCCCACCGGCCGGAAAGGCCTTGCGGAGAATCGGGGCCGGTGCGAGCATCGCCACATTATGGCTCGCCCGCGTCCCGATTCTCCCCTTCTCTTTGAAATCGTCGAGAAGCCCGACTTTTCCTTCGAGACGAAGGCGAGGAGCCAGGGACTTTGGCCGGTCGCAGGTTTGGACGAGGCAGGACGTGGGCCACTCGCCGGTCCGGTCGTGGCAGCGGCGGTAGTGCTCAACCCCGACCATATCCCAAATGGGCTCGACGATTCCAAGCGACTGTCTGGCGAACAGCGCGAAGCCTTGTTCACGGAAATCCTTGGCTCTGCCATCGGCGTTTCCTTTGCCTCTGTCTCGTCAGAGGGCATCGACGCGATCAACATCCTGCGCGCCAGCCTTGAAGCCATGCGGCGCGCCCTTCTTGCCTTACCCATCTCACCGCTTTTAGCGCTGGCAGACGGGCGCGACGTGCCGCCCGGATTGCCTTGCGAGGGCCGGGCGCTGGTCAAGGGCGACCAGCGCTCGCAGTCGATCGCCGCCGCCTCCATCGTCGCCAAGGTGATGCGCGACCGCATGATGTCCTGCTGTTCGGAGCGCAACGAACGCTATGGTTTTCACCTGCATGCCGGCTACGCAACGCAGCGCCACCGCGAGGCTATTGAAGTGCATGGCCCCTTCCCCCGCCTACACAGGCTGACTTTTTCACCTTTCCGAGTTTGAACGCCGAACGGCGATTTAGATGGTGGCGCTACCCGATCGACCGCTAATGCGCATCGCGTTAGCGTAAGTTCGCTTTGGAGCTGCGTCACCGGGCGGCAAGGCTTACGGGACAGCGCCCCCTCTGTCCCGTAAGCCTTGCCACTTGATCGCTTCGCCTGAGCTTGATCAGGCGCGACGCGCTTTAGACAGAGGCAACAGAGCGATATCTGCCAAGCGCATGTTCGATCAGTTCGTCCAACAGGTCGCTGTAAGGAATGCCGCTCGCAGCGATAGCCTTTGGGTACATACTGATGTCGGTGAAGCCGGGCATTGTATTGACCTCATTGACCAGCAGGGTCATGTCCGGTTGTAGGAACAAGTCCACACGGGCAAGGCCTTCGCAGCCAAGGGCATCAAAGGCTTGGCCGGCCATCTGTTGCGCTTGGGGAACCACTTCATCGGGAAGGTCGGCAGGCACTTTGACGATTGCGCCATCGGCGTCGACATATTTGGCTTCATAGGTATAGAAGCCGTGCCGGCTGGCGGAAATGATTTCACCCGGCATGGAGACCGCGCGGGAGCCATCGGCGTGCTCCAGAACCGCAAGTTCGATCTCACGCGCGTCGACAAACTCCTCGATCAGCACCTTGCAGTCATGCTGAAGCGCCTTTTCGACGGCGGGCCGAAGCTGGGCCAACGTTTCCACTTTGCTGACCCCGACAGACGATCCTTGTCGTGCGGGTTTGACGAAGGCAGGAAGCTTTACCTCGGGCAGGAGATCGTCCGGCGCCAACTTCCCCGCGAAATGCAGAAGCTCGGAGTTCGCGACCGGAATACCGGCGTTGCGCAACAAGCGCTTGGCGACGTCCTTGTCCATGGCTGCCGCCGAAGCGCCCACGCCGCACCCGACATAGGCGACATCTGCGATCTCTGCATAGCCTTGGACAGTGCCGTCTTCTCCGAACGGGCCGTGCAACACCGGGAACAGCACATCGATGGGCGCGAGGTCGGAGGATGCGCCTGAGGTGATCTGGACAATTCGACCTTTGCCACCGGGTATCAGGGCAAGCTCGGCGCCATCGGGCGGCACCGATCCCGGCAAACGCCCCTCGTCAAACCCAACCAGTGTCCATTTGCCATCGCGGGTGATGCCGATCGGCACGATCTCATATTTCGTTCGGTCAAGCGCCCGCGCAACATTTGCCGCCGACAAGAGGGACACGTCATGCTCCGACGAGCGCCCGCCGAACAACAGCCCGATGCGAATCTTCTTCATTTTGGCCTCTCGAAATCGGAAAGGGTTTGCCACGAGGACGGACAAATATTGGCGCGTTGAAAAGACACTCACGCGCCAGATGCGCAGGGTTCAAGTGCCCTCGCCCCGCAATCGCAGTGCGGGCAAGTCGCGCAAAAACTCGTCGCGAACACGGGGACCCACCCGCTCATTCGATCGTTTGGGCCCGATCTCAAGGCGGGCAAACACGATTTTCGTGTCACCCTGTTCGGCCCAACCGACAAACCAGCCGACCGACCGGTTCTTGTCGAATTGCTGCTTCTTGTTGCGAAGCGCCGTGCTCCCGGTTTTGCCATGCACGGTCCAGCCACTTCCTGCCTTAAAGGCGGGAATGATATCCTTGGTCATTTGCCGGGCTTTTCCAGATACAGGCAAATCGCCATCGAGGAAGCGGCGCATGAACCCAACCTGTTCTTCAGGAGAAATTTTCAGCGAAGAGCTGAGCCATGAATGGGTCAGACCATTATCTTGGCTAGCGTCGCCCGAGACATCCTCATTGCCATAGCGCAAGTTGCGCATATATTCGGCGAACCGGTCTTGCCCAAGTCGCCGCGTGATTTCGCGCGAAAACCACAAGACCGAATCTTTTTCCCAAATCGTCGGATCGACGGTCTTCTGATCCCTTTTGACCGCATTGAATTCCTGCTTGTAGTCCCAAGCCGGTTTGTGCTCGTTTTGCAGAATATCTGCATCATACCCCATCAGGGCCAAGGGCAGCTTAAATGTCGAAGCCGGGCTGACACGCTGATCGCAGATTCCCTCACGATAGAGGGTCTTGCCGGATGCCGCATCAACGATGAACGTGCATTCCAAGCCGGCGGCTTTTTCTGCAGCAAAACTCGGCGCTTGTAATCCAACCGACACGCCAAAGGCCAAAAGCCCAGTAAGGGCTGTTCGATACGTCTTCATTTCCTCTCCGCAACCTTGCCAGGCCATAAGCCTAGCAAACAAAAAGCCGCCCGAATGGGGCGGCTTTTCGCAGAATTGGTGCAGAGCGATTGAGCTTAGTTCAGCCGGGCCTTTACCGCGTCCAGCGAGGCCTTGAAGAGGTCGGCGCCGGCTTTGGCGTCGGCCTTTCCGGCGAGCAGGCTGCGCGCAGCTTCGACGGCGATGTCGACTGCGCTGGCGCGCACTTCATTCACCGCTTCACGCTCGGCCTGAGCGATCTTCTGCTCGGCCACGGCCGTGCGGCGCGCGACATAATCTTCGGTCTTGGCTTTCGCTTCCTTGACCAGAGCGCCGGCCTCCCGCTGCGCGGCAGCCACGATGTCGGCGGCGTCCTGCTCGGCTTCCTTGCGCTTGCGCTGATACTCGGCGAGCAACTGCTGCGCTTCCTCGCGCAGGCGGCGGGCTTCATCGAGATCGGCGGTGATCTTATCGGCGCGCTTGTCGAGCGCGGCGCCCATCATGCCCGGCACCTTCAGATAGAAGACGACGCCCAGAAAGATGACGAGGGCGATGAAGGCCCAGAATGTTGCGTCAAATTCCATGACTTAGCTCCGGCTCGCTTTGACGGCAGCGGCAATCGCCGCCTTGTCGATCTTGCCCCCGACCAGTTGCTCCACAATCGCGGCTGCGGTCGACTCGGCAATGGAGCCGACTTCCGACATGGCCTTCGATTTGATCGCGGCAATCCGGCCTTCGGCTTCGGTCATTTTCTCGGCAAGACTGGCTTCGACCTTCTTGCGCTGGACATCGGCGTCCGCCTTGGCCTTGTCGCGGGCGGTCTGGCCGATGGCGGTAGCTTTAGTCTTGGCTTCAGCCAATTCCTGCTCATAGGCGGCAACGGCAGCATCAGCCTCGGACTGCAGGCGCGCGGCCTGATCGAGGTCCTTGGCGATACGGTCGCTGCGAACTTCCAGGATGTTGCCGATTCGCGGCAAAACCACCTTCTTCAGGAACAAGAAGAACAGCCCGAAGGTGATGGCCAGCCATACGAGCTGCGACGCAAAGTGGGTCGGATCAAACGGCGGGAAAACCCCGCCGCCATGTTCGGGAAAG